>JAANMU010000398.1_pt1 | contig 54219 bp, 41 predicted proteins | sample 7279701 | NCBI WGS metagenome assembly JAANMU01 (sample SAMN14094539, study PRJNA606508) | bioreactor metagenome | isolation source: A lab-scale SPAN reactor treating ammonium-rich wastewater day 57 | place: Ireland: Galway | collected 2017-03-13
CGCTTTAATCGTGGCGTTCATATAGCCAACATTGCGCGGCCGAACGTCGAACAATTCAATAATGTTACAAATGGTAGGCGTGTCGAACGTGGCGAGTTTCGCCAAAGTTGCTGGAGTGATGGTCATGGCAAATCCGGGGAAGGGGAGCTCAAAGCAGGAGCATTGTGCGTCGACCGGCCTTGCCTCGTCAACAGCCACACAAGAACAACTTGGAAAGAAATTGCCGGTAAAACACTTCTAAGAAACCAAAACTTCCGCTACAATGCGACTGTTCTCGTCTCCTCGTCTCCCCTTTTCCTTTCGCCGGGGATCAACGCCATGACGCCTTGGTGTGTGTGCATTCGCGGGACATGGCTTGCGGGCTTGTTTTGCACCTTGACCTGGTTTTTCCTTGGCGCGGGCGTCTCACGCGCCCGTGCCGGCGAAGCGTTGCCGGGAAACGGATCAGTGGCGGAAATCGATACCCGCGCCATGGCGAGCCGTATCGATCATTTACTCGAAGCGAGGTGGAAGGCGGAATCGATGGCGCCGGCCGCACTCGCCACCGATGGCGAGTTTATTCGCCGAGCCTACCTCGACTTGACGGGCGTGATTCCGCCCGTTGCTGAAGTTCGAAAGTTTCTTGGCGATGCATCTCCCGATAAAAAGGCTGAATTAATCGACCGACTCCTGGAGTCCCCCGCACATGCGACGCACCTGGCGACCCTGTGGAGGAACCTGATGCTTCCAGCCGGTCTCGAAGCCGGTGATGTAAGTAGTGTCGTGGGGGTGCAGAACTGGCTCCGAAGCCGGTTTGCCGAAAACATGCGCTACGACCGAGTGGTCTCCGAGCTATTGGTCGCTACCGGTGGCAGCGATGTTGGCCCGGCGCTGTTCTATACCGCGTTTGAGTTGAAGCCTGAAGAATTGGCGGCCAACACGGCCCGCGTTTTCCTGGGCGTTCAAATCCAATGTGCTCAGTGTCACGACCATCCGTTTGAGCATTGGAAACAAAAAGATTTTTGGGGTTACGCCGCGTTTTTTGCGCGGCTGGACCGGAATGAGCGCCAGCGTGGCGGCATGATGAGCGTTGCGCTGATCGACAAGTCCCAAGGCGAAGTCACGCTGCCCGACAGCGGGGAAGTTGTCCCACCCAAGTACCCGGAGGGCGCGTTCGCCGATCCGGACGAGGGCGGTTACCGCCGCCAGCAACTCTCGATATGGATGGCCTCGCGCGATAATCCTTTTTTGGCTCGGGCGCTCGTCAATCGCGTGTGGTCCCATATGTTTGGGCGGGGAATCGTCGATCCGGTTGATGATCTAGGGCCGCGCAATCGACCGAGTCATCCCGAATTACTTGATGAACTAACGGATCACTTTATCGCGACGGGATTCGACGTGCGGAACCTCTACCGCACGCTGGCCAATACGCGAGCGTACCAGCTCTCCAGCGAATGGCTTTCCGGAGATCCGCCTCCCCCGGAGTTGTTCGCGCGCATGATGGTCAAGTCGCTGGCCGCTGAACAACTATACGACAGCCTCACGCAGGCAACCCTACGCAACACGGCCCGAGGGGCCATAGGGGGCGCTGCGAACGGTTTGTTCGATCCGCAGCGGCGAGAGTTCTTGAGCCGTATGCAAAATTCCAGTCGGTCGGCGGCCGAATACGATGCAGGCCTCCCCCAAGCGCTGATGTTGATGAATGGCCAACTCATGGTCGACGCCACGGATAAGGACCGAAGCGGCATGATTGCTTCTCTGGCTGCGCCTTGGTTCACGGAAGAACAGCGTTTGGAAACTCTATTCCTGGCGGCGTATGCCCGAATGCCCACCTCGCAAGAAAAGGAATACTTCGGAGCGTATATCAAGAGCGGCGGCGCGGCCGGCGACCAACGCCAGGCGCTGGGCGATGTGCTTTGGGCGCTGTTGAACAGCGCGGAGTTTAGTTTGAATCGCTGATTGGAAGCAGCGCCTGTCATGCGGTGGTAAGTTGGACTTGCCTTAGGGGGCCCGAATTCCTCGTGATTTGCGGAAAGACCAATGAAGATTCCTTCTCTTTCGCGCCGTGCTTTATTGCGATACTCGGGGTTGGGTTTGCTGGGCGCTAGCCAGAGCGGGTGGTTTCCCCTGTTCGCGCAGGAGTCCGCGACCGATACGCAGCGGCAGCGCCACTGCATTTTGTTGTGGATGACGGGCGGCCCCTCGCAAACCGACACTTTCGATATGAAGCCCGGTCACGCCAACGGTGGCGAATTCAAGGAAATAGCCACCCGAGCGGTCGGCGTGCGATTCAGCGAACACCTGCCGAAGCTCGCGGAACATGCCGAACACATGGCGATCATTCGCGGACTTTCGACGAAAGAAGGCGATCATGGACGCGGTACGTTCCTGGTGCGCACCGGACAAACGCCGGGAGGGCCGCTCCGCTATCCGACGATCGGTTCGTTGCTTTCCAAAGAACTGGGTGACGAAACCGCGAGTTTGCCAAACTATGTGAGCATTTCGCCGTATACGGCCTTTAACGCGGCGGCATTCGGCCCAGGTTTCCTCGGTCCGCGGCATGCGCCTGCGACGGTTAGCGAACGATCCGCCTTCAACCCGCGCCAGACGCAACAACCATCGATGGAATCGCAGTACGCGGAGCTTGGCGTCGATTACCTTTTGCTTCCCAAAGGCGTGACCCGCGCCCAAGCGCAATCTCGCTTAGAGTTGTGGGGCTCATTGCAAAAAGAGTTTCTCGAAACCCGCAGGACGCCGACGTCCATAGCGCAGAACACGGTCTATCGGCGCGCCGTTGCCATGATGCAAAGCGATGCGGCGAGCGCTTTCGATCTTTCGCAGGAGCCGGACGAGGTGCGCAGCGCATATGGCCGCACTCGCTTCGGCCAAGGTTGTCTTATGGCTCGCCGATTGATCGAGAAGGGCGTGCCGTTTGTGGAAGTCTCCTTGGGGTTTGAGGCAGGCAATTTAGGATGGGACACCCATTTGAACAACTTTCCCGCGGTACGCAATCTCTCGGCCCAACTGGACGCGGGTTGGGGAACCCTAATGCGCGACCTGAAAGACCGTGACCTATTGGAATCAACCACCATCCTCTGGATCGGTGAGTTCGGACGTACGCCCACGATCAACGATAACGCTGGCCGTGACCACTTTCCCAATGCCTGGACCTGCGTTCTGGCGGGCGGTGGAATCCAAGGCGGCCAGTGCTTCGGCAAGACCAGCGAGGGCGGCGAGGAAGTTATCGATGGAAAAGTCACGGTTGGCGACGTGCTCGCTACACTATGCCGCTCCGTGGGCGTTTCGCCTGATGTGGAAAACGTGTCGGACCAAGGCCGCCCCGTGCGCCTTGTCGAAGGCACGCCAATCGATGCAATCCTCGCATAAGTTGGGATTTCCGGAACGTCCGCCACGGCGCGCGAAAAGTACCGGGTAACCCGAGAAGTTTCACCATGAATCCCTGGCTTTGCATATTCGTGCTGGCGATGCTTGCCATGCCTGGCTGTATCAAGTCGAATCCTGCGGCGCCCACGCCGCCCATCGTAGCGGGAAAAGCGCTAGAGCCAGACGAGAGCGCGCACGAGGCACTACCGCTCGCCCCGCAAGTCGTTACTTTGGATCAACCACGCCTATCGGAAGTCGAAACGACGCCTCCGCCCGACGAGGCGACGCTGCCGCCGCACATCGAAAGATTCCTTCTCTTGGCGCGGGGGGGGCCTTTGCTCATCGAAGCGATACTAACCATCGACGGAAAACCATTGCGTGCGACGATGGATGGGCTTGTTGATCGGTTGCTCCTGGCTGCTGATACGAATCGCGACGGTCGGCCAACGTGGGATGAGGTGATCGCATCGCCAGCATTCACCAACGGCCGTTACGGCAATGTGGAAGCGAATAGCGAAACCGAAATCGCCCGGATGGTGCAATTGTATGATATCGATAAGGACGGAACGGTTGATCGGGACGAGGTTCCTCGGTTTCTGACGCGCAACGCGGGCGGATCGCGGCCGTTCTCACTCTCCAGTTCCAATGAGTACCGTGGGTACAACCAATTTGACGCACCCACGTTACACCTACTTGATACGAACCGCGACGGGCGCTTGAATTCCGATGAGATTGCCTCCGCGTCAAGGCGGCTGCGCAGTCGCGACGCCGATGGCGACGATATTCTCGTATCGGCCGACGTGGTTTCCGGTTCGCTGGACGGAGCGCCTGGCCGGATGTCGAACCGCCGCCGCGCAGCGCCCGACGCCGCGTATCTGATTGATGATCAGACGGCGTGGGACTCGCTACTCTATTCGTTAAACGAGCTATACGCCTTCGGCGGCGAATTGACGGCGGAAAGTTTTTCCCAGCGGCGGAGCTTATTTGAAGAACTTGACGCCAATAACGACAATGCGATTACTCAAAAAGAACTCCAACGCTTGGCGATCATCGAACCGCACATTTGCTTGGAAGTGCAGTTTGGACGCGCGGCGACCAACGTGAATTCATCCGCTACGGACCAACAACCTGTCGAAAACACTACGTCCCCACAACCCCGATTGCGATTGGTGTCGCTCGCCGACGAACTGCGCTCTGGCAAGATCGCGATGGCGATCCGCGACGCGCGCATTGCACTGACGTTGGCCGATGGTGGAGTCGTGTTTTTCGCCAACGACGGCGCCGGCGTAGATTATCGCGTCCAGGCGCAGTCGCAAATCGCACTGTATGACGCGAACAACGATGGCTATCTCGAAGAAGCCGAACTGCCAGATGGCCTGCCGGGTGTTGCCATGTCGTGGGAGGCGCTCGATGAAGACCAAGACGACAAACTCTACCCCGATGAACTAACCGAATACCTGCGGCAGCGGGCCGGGGCGGCGCTGAGCCAGGTTCGTGCCCGCGTTGCGGACCAGGCCGACGCGTTGTTCGTCGCATTGGACGCGGACCATGACGGCCGGCTAGAAACGCGAGAATTCGACCTCGCCTCGGAAACGCTTCGTCGTCTCGACGCCGACCAAGACGGACTTGTAATTTCCCAGGAAATCCCTGGTGCGATGGCGGTGGGCTTCGTGCGTGGCGACCCGCAACAGGCGGATGCCCAATTCGTGATACCCACGGAACCGGAACCGCTCGCCGCTCAGGCGCCGGCGTGGTTCCAGGCGATGGATGTGAACGGCGACGAAGAAATCAGCCGCCGCGAGTTTCTGGGCGAAGCGGATCAGTTCGCTGGCATGGATGCCAATGCCGACGGCTTTCTCGACGTTCGCGAAGCTCGCCGCCAGTAAGGTGCGGCGTCGCCTCGTGTTTCGCGCTGCGCCGTCAATGCATCATTCTGGAAATTCGTCCTCGTTGGGGGGCGGCTCTTGCGGTTGGCGTTGTTGTTCCTTGACGCGCTGTTGGAACTGAGAAAACGTGTTCTGCAGCGAGTCCAGCAGTCGCGGTACTTGCGGTGCGGAAAGAAATACGCGGCAGGACACCGCCGAATGGGGAAAAAAGTTCGTCAAGAAGTCAAAGCCAAATTCGCTCATCGCATGACTGATCATCACGCCATTAGCGTAGGCGCCGCTGAGGATGTCGTCGGTTAGTTTCAAGTCGTCGTAAATCTCCTGAACCGTCGGTCGTGGATGGTTGGGATCTTGCGGCGGGTTAAGCGGTTGATGAATGGCGCCAAATCGCTGGGTGTACATCTCAAGATTCTTCCGCAGCGCTTCGATGAACTGTGGGAGCGCGGCATGCGGCATGACCACGCGCGCCGCCACTTGCCTCGGCTTGCCCAAGGCTTGGAGGAAATCGAGGATGAACTCGGTGGATCCGGTCATCACAATCACGCCGGTCGAAAACACGCCCCGGCTGACGCGGTCAGGCACGCGCGCGGTCACGTGCTGCATGCGAACCTGCTCGGTGTGATTGTTTGGATCGGGAGGTTGGTTTTCGGGCGGTTGCGGATTGTTCATGTTGCGAGGTATGGGAAAAGGACCGCGGGTCGATGGCTTGGCTCAGCGTGATTGCATGGAGTGGCGGCGCCGAAGGCGCAATCGATGAGTCTATCCTACGCGGTGAAAGATTGCAGCTTTGTAAGCGCATGCTGAATGGGCGGCCGCTCGGGATCGCACCAAGCAACGGCGGTACGAGCAAGAATCTTGGAGCCGATCCGCAAGGCTTCTTCATCCACGTCAAAAGTTGGCGTGTGCAGGCCGAAATGGCCCGCACGCGGCGACGCGCATCCAAGACGATACATCGCGCCTGGCGCGTGGTCGAGATAGAAGGCAAAATCCTCGCTGCCCATGCTCGGTCGCCGGATGGCGTCCAGCGCGTCTCGTCCCACGACCTCGATCGCCGATTGCCGCAGCAACTCAACGATTGCCGGGTCGTTGTTAACCGAAGTGGTTCCTTGGGCGAAGTCGACTTCAATCGAGGTGCGGCAACTCAAGCCAATTCCTTCCGCGATGCGGCGAATATGTCCGATCGTCTGCTCCCGGACACGGGCATCGAGAGTCCGTAACGTCCCGCGTAACTCGACCTGATCGGGAATGACGTTCGCGTTGTGTCCCGCCAACACCTGTCCGACGGTCACGACCACAGCGTCCTGGCTATCGGTAACACGCGGAATCGAAAGATAGAGGGCGTTGATGAATTGCGCCCCCGCGGCGATCGGATCGCTCGATTCGTGTGGACGGGCGGCATGCCCCCCGCGTCCACGAACCATCACTTGCATGGTATCGCAATTGGCGGTGAACACGCCCGTACGCAAGCCAATTCGGCCGACGGGCCGCGAAGGATCAACATGATTTGCAAGAATTGCGCCCACGCCGTCCAAGGCGCCCGCGCCAATCATCTCGCGCGCCCCGGTGGCGGTTTCTTCCGCAGGTTGAAAGATTCCCCGAAGACGCAAGGGCCAAGGGAGCAAGGGATTGCCGCTCAATTCGGCTAGGGCGACCAGCGCGCCCCAGACTATCGCGGTATGGGCGTCGTGGCCGCAGGCATGCATGACGCCGTCACGTTGGCTGCGATACGCGACTTCCTTCTGATCCTGTATTCGCAGCCCGTCGATGTCCGCGCGGAGCGCGATTCGATTGGGAACGGGCGGAGTCGGACGACTGTGTCGGTCTCCATTGCCTTGCGTGGCGGAACAAGCCCGAGACACGTCGGCGGCGGCATGGCGTGATTCGCCATGTTTGGGTTCGGCAGGAAAATCCGCAATCACGCCTCGCCCGTCCGGCCCCATCGCGACCTCGAAACCCGCATCGCCCAATCGTTGGTACAGGTCGAGGCTCGTTTGAAATTCTTCGCCGGACGGTTCGGGATGAGCATGTAACTGCCGCCGCAGTGCGACCATGTCGTCAAATCGACGGTCCACCGCTTCGTCGACTAATTGTCGCCAAGGTTTGGGCATGGAGGAATTCAGGTCGAACAAACGAGCATCCAGTATCTTAATTTTAGACCATCCTTCGCTACGAGAGAAGTTCGCCGTTGCTTGAGATGCGCATCAAGACAAGCCACAATACAACTCAATGTCCGGCCATGGCATGCGTTTGGTCTTTGGAATACTCTTTTGTTCGGCGAGGACCGGCGGCGCCGGAAACAATATTCTCACGTGCAGGTTACAAGAAATGGTGAAGTGCGTTCTCTTGTTGGGGGTGTGTCTTGCCGCCCTTTCGACAATCTCGGCCTCGGCCGAAGTAGCGACTCCAAACTTTGTCGTCATACTTTGCGATGACCTAGGCTACGGCGATTTGAGTTGCTTCGGCCATCCGACCATTCGCACGCCGAACCTTGACCGCATGGCGGCGGAAGGTATTCGGTTCACGCAGTTTTACTCGGCGGCCGAAGTTTGCACCCCCAGCCGGGCTGGACTTCTCACGGGGCGTTTACCTCCTCGCAACGGAATGTGTAGCAACAAACGGCGCGTTCTATTTCCTGATTCCAAAGGCGGCCTGCCCGCCGAGGAATTCACTTTGGCTGAAGTCTTGAAGGCGCGGGGTTATGCGACTGCCTGTATTGGCAAATGGCACCTTGGGCATTTGCCGCCCTACCTGCCAACAGAGCATGGCTTCGCGGAGTATTTCGGGATTCCCTACTCGAACGATATGGACCGCGTGCAGGACGCCCCCGCGGGGCGTGCGGCCTTTCTTCATCCTCAATCTGATTACTGGAACGCGCCGCTGATGAGGGGGGCAAGTGTTATCGAGCGGCCAGCAAATCAAAACACGTTAACGCGCCGCTATACGGACGAGGCGGTGAAGTTTATCCGCGAACACCAAGACCAGCCGTTCTTTCTGTATTTTCCGCACACAATGCCGCATGTGCCGTTGTTTCGCTCGGAGGATTTCGCAAATCGAAGCCTTCGCGGACTGTACGGCGACGTGGTCGAGGAGATTGACGCGAGCGTCGGCCGCGTATTGGACACTTTACGGCAGACGGGCCTGGCCGAAACGACATTGGTGTTTTTTACAAGCGATAACGGCCCCTGGCTCACGTTTGGGGATCATGGCGGCTCGGCGGGGCCTTTGCGTGAAGGAAAAGGAAGCACCTGGGAAGGCGGTATGCGCGTTCCAGCTCTCGCGTGGCGACCTGGCGCGGTTCCCGCCGGGCAGGTTGTCTCTGAGGTGGCGAGCACCTTGGACTTATTCGCTACTTTTTGTGCCCTGGCCGATGCTCCGATGCCCACGGATCGAGAAATGGACAGTTATGATCTCAGCCGGGTCCTGGCAGGCTCCGGCCCGAGCGAGCGGAACGCCCGCTTCTTTTACTACCGTGGACAGACACTTATGGCGGCTCGATCAGGCCCTTGGAAAGTCCACTACCAGACCCAAAGTGGCTATGGTCAAGCGCGGCCCGAAGTCCATAGTCCGCCCCTGTTGTATCACTTGGAAGTTGATCCTGGCGAGAAGTACAATGTTGCGAAGGAACATCCCGATGTCATCGACGCGGTAGGCCGCTTGGTCGCTTCGCATCAATCCGGAATGAAGATGGCGGCGTCGCAATTGGAACGATAGACTATCCTTCCAAATTTCCGGGCGTCACCGAGGTACGTCCGCGCCATCGTTTCCAAAAAGTCCGCACGTATTGAATGAAATTCACCGGCACATAAAATAAAACGAATTGTGGGGCGCCGTTTCCCGTCCTTGGAGGGTTTTCCTGTCGGCGCGGCGTTCCACCTGTTCGAGTCACGCGAATGTCTTTTCCACGCAAGCTTCCCCACCGCGACCTCCTGTGGTGGATTGTGCCGTTCGCCTTGACGTCTTTGTGGATCGCCGGTTGGACGATCTTCCAAGGCGAAGCTATTCGCGATGGTTTTGTGAATCCGCGTCTTATTCTGGCTGCCGCGGCGGCCCTTTGTGCTCTGGGGTTCTGGCTGGAACAGGAATGGGCGCGGTGGCTGGCGTTGACGCTATTGTCGGCGGCGGCAATCGCAACACTTTGGTTGGCCTGGGCCGATTCTTCCCTCTGGCGGATGGTCTTGGTTGTGCCGCTTGGAGCGTGTGCGTGGCAACTTTGGCGCCTTCCGCTGCAAGTTTCCTCTGACGATGACGACGAGCCGTTCGTTTCGTTGGTGTTGTTGTTCCGTGAGCCGCAATACTTGGACGCGGCCATTTTAGCGCAACTGGCGTCACTCGCTTGGAATACCGAAGTCGACGTTGTCGACGCCGACGTGGAAGAAATGGAGGGACCGGACGGCAACCAAGAACTGCGCGAAAGCCCCGAGGGGCGTTCGCTGGTGGGCGGCGCGATGCCTCATTTTTTCTGTTTCCACCCACCCGGTTTCTTTACGATCCATTGCTTCGACGAGCCTTACTTCGATGATCCGCACGACGTGGCGGCGACCATTCCGGAATTGCGCGCCCAGCAGGCGATTGCCCAACATCGGGCTTGGCTCTCGGTCGATTTGCTCCAATGGATGGACGAGGATGGCGACCCCGTTGAACCTTATCGGTTGATTGGCAAATTGCTGGCCGAACTTGCGGATAAAAATTGCCTGGCGGTGCTCGATCCAGCCGAAGGCATGGTCTTTGTGTACGATCCCGAAACCGAGCGCAAATTGCGGAGCGCAAATCCGCTGGAAGAACTGCGAGAGACGTACTACGCGCCGATTGCCACGATTGACGGCAATGACACCGAAATGAAGGCGGCCGTCGCCGAGGCCCAACGGCGTTGGCCCGAGTTTGTCACGGCCTTCGAGCAGCGCAACGCGGACGGCGACTCTCCTTTTCTCATCAAAGCGCCATTTTCCTATGAAGCGTTCACCGAGTTTATGTGGGTACAGGTGACGGGAATCGAAAATCACTGCATTTATGGCAAACTAGGAAATGAGCCTGCAAATATCCCCTCGTTGCACGAAGGGAGCCGCGTCCGCGTGAAAGAAGCCGACGTCAACGATTGGATGTGTGTCGTCGCGGGCAAGCCGCTGGGCGGTTTTACGCTCAAGGTGCTCGGACGCAATAGGGAAGACGAGTGATGCAATGGCTACGCCTGCCTTTCACCCGGCCGTCTTGGACGCTCGAGAACGTCTTTCCCAGCAACGCGAAAAGATCCAGCGCCAACATGCCAGTGGGTCGCCCGGAGTGCAAGTCTGCGCCTTGCTGACCGACTTGCTCGATTCGCTGGTGCTTGATCTTTGGCAGGCAGCGCTCGAAATCGCGGGCGAGGCAGGACCGAACGGCCTTGGCGCACAGGTGGCGCTGGTCGCGCATGGCGGCTTTGGACGCCGGGACGTGGCGCCCTACTCCGACGTTGATTTGATGCTTCTGCATCTGCCCGGCGCCGAAGCGCGCATCGAGCCGCTAGCGCGGCGGCTCGTGATGCACGTGGGAGATGCGGGGCTTCACCTAGGGTTCAGCGTGCGCACCTCCGCCCACGCCTGTCGTCTGGCGGGAGAGGACCCAACGGTATTGACGTCGTTGGGCGAGCATCGACACTTGGCGGGCAATCTGGGGTTGTATCACAAGTTCGCCGCCCGCCTGCGGCGCCAGACGCGCCGCCGCACCGCTGCAATTCTTGCATCCATCGAGGCGTCGCGGGCCGAGGAGCGTCTTCAATACGGCGAGTCGGTTTACATGCTGACGCCGAATGTCAAGCGTTCCCGCGGCAGCCTTCGCGATATTCAATTAGTGCGCTGGATTGGCTTTGCGCGGTGGGGCCAGTCGAGTTTGAGTGGTTTGCGGCGGGCCGGGGCGTTGTCGGAAGAGGACTTTCGCACCCTCCATGACGCGCGCGAATTCTTATTGCGCCTTCGCAACGAACTGCACTTTCATGCGGGTAAGGCTCACGATGTTCTTGATCGCGCCGAACAAGTGCGGTTGGCCAAGGAGTATGGCTATGCGGGCATGCAGGGAGTTCTCCCCGTGGAACAATTCATGCGTGAGTATTTCCGCCAAACGAGCGAAGCCTGGCATGCCGCGGCGCACTTTCTTGAGTCGTCGCGGCCACGACCCGCAGCGGCGCGCTTCCTAGGCCCGCTTTTGGCGCATCGCATGGACCAGATTTACCTGGTTGGCCCCATTCACATCAGTGCGACGCGCCGGGGGTTAGAAAAATTGCGCGGCGACGTGACCGAAGTGTTACGGTTGATGGACTTGGCCAATTTCACCGACAAGCGAATCGACCATAGCGCCTGGAAGACGATTCGCGCGGCCATGACCGACCGGCGCCTGGAGGAGTTGCCGCCGGACGCCGCACGGCGGTTTGTTTCGTTGCTTTCGCAACCGGCGCAGTTGGCGGATTTGTTGCGGCGTCTGCACGAAATCCGGTTGCTGGAGCAAATTGTGCCCGGCATGGAGCATGCTCGCGGGCTACTCCAATTCAATGAATTCCACAAGTACACGGTTGACGAACATTGCCTCCGCGCGGTTGAGTGCGCCACCGAGTTTCTCCATGAAGATGGTCCCCTGGGCGAGGCGTATCGCTCGATCAAGCAAAAGCATTTATTGCATCTGGCGCTATTGATCCACGATCTTGGCAAGGGATTTGAAGAAGACCACAGCGAGGTCGGTCAGCGGTTGGCGGAGGAGGCGGCCCAGCGGTTGCAACTGTCCGAGCGCGAGACGGAAATTGTGAAGTTCCTTGTTCACAAGCACTTGTTCATGTCGCATCTGGCCTTTCGCCGCGATATCGACGATCCGGCCATACCGTTGCAGCTTGCCGTTGAGTGCGGATCCCCCAGCCTTTTGAAGTTGCTCTACGTGCTGACGTGTGCGGATTTGGCTGCGGTTGGACCGGGGGTGCTCAATCACTGGAAGTTGCAATTGTTGACCGAACTCTACCGCCGGTCGCTACCGCACGTGGCGGGTGATGCACCAGGCCCTGGTTCACGCGAGTGGTTGCAGCGCCGCCGCGGCGAGGTTCGCGGACTTGCCGCGCGCTACATTGATTCGCCCGATCATGCGGTCTGGTGGGATCGGCAAATCGCGGTCCTGCCACCCAGCTACCTACATCCCGAATCCATCGATGTTGTACTGGAAGAACTGAATCGGCTACGCGGGCTTTCGCATCGCGAGGCGGTCGCCAGCGGACGCTATCTACCGGAACTCGATACGGTGGCGTACACCGTGGGCGCCTATGAAGCGATAACGCCCGGCGTGTTCCACAAGCTGACGGGAGCACTCACCAGCAAGGGTCTTCATATTCTTTCGGCCGAAATCAATACGCTGGCCGATGGGCTCGTGCTCGATCGGTTTTTCGTGCAGGATTTGGATTTTTCGGGCGAGCCGCCGGCAGAACGCATTGAAGAGGTCTGCCGCCGTCTGGAGTTTTCGCTCCAGGATCAATCGGGCAAACCTCCCACCTTTCGCAAAATGTGGAAATCGGCAAATCAAGAGTCCCTTGATTTCAACCGCCTGCCGACGCGCGTGCGGATCGACAATGCGACGTCCGAGAATTCGACCATTGTCGACGTATTTGCCCACGACCGCACTGGATTGCTCTATACGGTTGGAAGAACCCTGTTTGAATTGAATCTCTCGGTGCGTTTCGCCAAGATTGGCACGTTTCTCGATCAGGTGGTGGATGTGTTCTACGTGACGGACTGTCACGAAGAAAAAATCGTCGACGAGAAACGTTTGCAGCTTATTCGGCAACGCCTGTTGGCCGCCGTCGAAGAACTCACGCCCTCGGCGACGTCATTCAAGTGAGGATGAACGCGAGGGTTGGCCAAGCCGTAACATCGTGCCTCGCCACTGCTGCTCAAATTCCGGTAGCTTCATTCCGACAAGTTGCTCGAAGCGATCGATTGCGGGCAGCGACTGGGATTCCGTCGACGCATACTGCTCTAATGCGTGGTCGGAAAGTCCTTCCTCAAAAAAGAGCAGTGACCACGCTAGGCCCCACGAGTAGAGATAATGCCGTTGCGATACGTCCGCCTGTGCGTGCGTTACGAGAAACACGTCTTCCTCGGCGGTCAGCAAATCCGCCAGTGGCAGGCGAGCGGAATTGAGATCGGCTTGCAATCGCCGTAGGAGATCGCGGTCCGGGGCATCCATGCGCAAGGTGTCGCCATCGAGCGTTGCGGTTTCGAAAATTTGCGCTAAACCCTCATTGAGCCACCGCGGAAAGGCGTAGGCGCGCGCGGGATAAAGGTAGTTCTCCAGGTATGCGTGAAATGCTTCGTGCCGCAAACGGGCGAACAATTGTCGCGAGACTTCCGCGAAACGGTCCTCATTGCGGCGATCAACCTCCGCAAGTTTCCGCATGGTCGCTTGAAACCGGTCCTCCCAGGCCGCGCTGCGAACTCGTAATTCTTCGCGCACCTCGTCGGTGGTGAAGCCGTTTTGACGCAATCGCTCGGCCAACTCGCGCTGCTGGCGAAGGAAGTCTCGCTGGAGGCCGGCATAATGGGAACGCAGGCGCTCATTCTCAGCGCGAATCTGTTTCAGGCGTTCCGCGTAGTGCGTCAAGTCGGCCCCCGCAACAATCGTATTCGATGCGGGAGAATAGAACGCCGGATGATCGAGATCCAAGCGGTATTGGCGCAGGTAAGCGCGGTATTGCTCCATGGAGCCGTACAGCACGATCTTCAGGCGACCTTGCGAATCGACGCGCGGCGGAATCGCATGGCGGTACGCGCGAAAAAACTGCTCCATACGCACGACCGCGCGGCGCGTTGTTTCGTCGTCACTATCGCTCAGCAATTGGAACCAAGGGCCGTCGTAAATGCGGAGGCGGCGGCCTTCAACGACTTTCTCAACGAGTTGCACGTCGTCCATCGCGCCGGCCTCAATACGGACCCGCGCAATACGTCTTGCGATTTGCTCAGCCAGTTGTTGTTGTTGTACGGCAGAGAGGCGGTCCAAGGCGGCAACATCGTCGGCCAACACGGAGCGAACAACGAGGTACATTTCCGCTCCGGGCGGACGAACGACCTCGACAAACTCGATTTCCCGTGCGTTGGCTGATTGGACAAATCCTCGAAACGTTCTGCCATCGCGCGTGCGCAGCGTTTCTAACGCCAAGTCGCGCGTTTCAGCAACTCGGCCATCGGGTGGGGACGGAGGGGTTGTTTCATCCCCAGGGATGGTGGGAGTGGTGGTTGCAAGAATCAAGCACCCAAGGATTACGCTTCGCATCCACATCGAAATCAACAAAGCGAAGGAATGTCGCCGGACAAGAAGCGGGAAAGCCGCTACGCAGTTCACCATCTCACGAAGCACCGCGCGCGTCAATCGCGGATGACTGCTAGTTGGGCAAACACCTCATCCGCTCACATTTTTTGCGTGGGGCGCAGCTCGTTACGTCCAATCGGAAGGCGACAGAATTCGCTTGGCGAACCGGCAGCCGAGAAGGTACGGTCCCCGAACATTCGCACGGACCGCATGGACGTGCAGTATTTGGGCCAGAAAGAACGAGAAAGGCACGCTTCCCAACGCCACGACGACAAATTGCAATTGGGGCGCCTCGGAGGTGAAGAACGAGAAACCCCCGGGCGACAGGTCGTGGAACCGCGCTAACCGAAAGTCACGCTGCGCGGGGGGCGAGCGCCCGTCGCAAAACGCCAAGAGTTGGACACAGTCGAAGGAACGCCGATCACTTCGCCGCCGGTTGCCGTCATGCGCGCCATTCGGCTCATTGAGTAAACGATGCAACGCTTCGAAAAGTGCGGCGTTTTCCGCAGTTTCAAGTTGCGTAGCGTCATACATCCGCGGTTAGCCTTACGACGGTGATGGGACTTCCACACCACAATCTTAGGCCACGGCCATACTGCATTCGCGCGGATCGCTATTTGACGCTTGAATTCGACGCCGCGCATCGATCCTGCCGGGCGGATTACAACGATTCGCATGGAGGGGCGGCTCCGTGGAACTTGGGCTTAAAACGGTCGTGCGCCACCACAACGACTTCGTTCCTGCGAATCCAGTCACGCGGAAATGCAAATTAACGCCAGCCCATGCGTATTTCGAAAGGAGTTACAATACGCATGGAGATTAAACCGCCAGGGCGCTTTTCGGAGTCAAAACGCGATGAATTCGTCCACCGAACGCCGCGAAGTGCGGTATCAGGGACGTGTGCAGGGCGTGGGCTTTCGCTACACCACGCGCGGTGTAGGTCAGCAATTTGTGGTGAGTGGCTACGTGAAGAACCTGCCGGACGGATGCGTGGAACTCGTAGCCGAGGGAACGCCAAGCGAACTCGATGCGTTTCTGGCCGCCGTAGCTGAAGCCATGCGAGGCAACATTCATTCGGCCCAAGAAGAGCGATTCCCCGCTTCAGGCGGATTTAATGACTTTCACGTCCGCTATTGAGCGGGACTATTGCTCGCTGACGTGTTGGACGAGGAAGCCACCCCTAGCGCCTCGGCCATGCGCCGCGCGGCCAATACGCCGCCTTGGTAGTTGTCGGTAGCCACATAACTGGCATAGACGCTTTCGTCATCCAATCCGCTATCGAAAATCACCACGGGGATTCCAGCCGCATTCGCTTCCTTTACAACGGGTATGAGCGCTTGTGAATCCAGCGGCGCCAAGCAAATTCCATCAACTCTCTTGGTAATGAAATCTTGCACTAAGCTGATTTGCATGTCGCGGTCGCTCTCCAGTTGTGGTCCTTTATAAAGGATTTCCACACCGTTTTCCTCGGCCGCTTGCTGTGCGCCGAAGTGGACCGATTTCCAAAACTCATGCGTCGTTCCTTTGGGAATCACCGCTAAACGGTAGCGTGGGTTTGCCACGGGCGGCGGCGACTCCGTTTGTTGCTCGGGGTGAAGCAACCTCGCCATATCGGGATCGTCCAAGTTTTCGGGCGTGGCCACGTATTCGCCCGTCGAAATGCGCTTCTCGACTTGCTTGCCATCCAGGTGAGCAATCAAGGTGCTTATGGCTTTGTAGCCCATTGCGACTGGGTCTTGCAGAACGATGCCATGCATCTCGCGATCGCGCAATGCCTGCACCATGCGTTCGTTAGGGTCAAATCCGATGAATGTGACTTGGCCCGCTTTGCCCGCTTCCGAGAGCGCCCCCAGCACACCATTGGCATTCGGCTCACAGACGGCGAAGACGCCCTCGATTTGATCCCCATACTTGACGATGAGTTGCTGCGCCTTGTCCAGCGAAGATTCCGGGGTGGTCCCCGAATACTGATCGGATGAAAGTATCGTAATTTGCGGGTACTCGTTCCGGAGCGTATCGAGAAATCCTTCTTCCCGTTGATGCGTACTGTCGCTGCCCGGCGCGTATCGCAAAAGAACGACGCCCGATGACGCCGACTTCGATTCCGACGCGCTGTCGGCTCCGCCGGATGTACAACCCGCGAAAAACCAAGTTGCCGCCAGCAGTAGTCCGAGCCATCGCTTCATTGAGAAGTACACCCGTCGAATAGGAAAGCCATGCCGCGCGAAGTTCGCAGTTTGGAAAATCGCTCCCCGCGCTACGCGTCGCGGAATCGCGCTAGCAAAACTTTCCGCGGCCAGGGGAGAATCTGGAAATTAGCGCCGTCGCCGTCCGCCGGGCGATTTGGCGCGGGCTTCCATGTTTAGGCCAATGACGATTCCCACCGCATCCTCCCACGTGGGAATTTGCCGATGGGCCGGACGGTCCGAGTCTTCCTCGTCGTCATCCTCATCCGCCAATTCCATCCGCTCTTCCGCTACCGGACGGCGTGGCGGCCGGGCGCGACGAGCAGGCCTTCTCCGCTCCAATTCTTTCGATTCTTCTTGCGGTTCGTCGCCTTCGAGCAGATCGTCGATTTCGGATTCTTCATCGTCCAGATCAGCCGTTTCTTCGCCGCCGAACTCGGCGCGGTCAGTTGTGGCCGCCTCCCCCTTACGCGATCGGCGACGACGACGGCGACGACGTTTGCGCGGCTCCTCGCCCGTGGCCGGCTCATCGGTTTCCTCGACCGTTCTTGCCTGCTCGGTCGCTTCTTCGTCGGCAAAGAGATCATCCAGGATTTCAAACGTTTCCGCTACTTCGCGCTCCTCCACTTCCGCGACCGGCGCCAACGATTCAGATTCTTCCGAAGCTTCGGTCGCGGGATGAAGACGCTTCCAACGACGCGTACGCCGCCGCCCCCGCTTTTTCGGCGAAGACTCATCGTCCGTGTCCGTGTCCTTGTCCACGTCGTCAACGTCTCGTTCGATCGCTTCCACTAGCTCGACGGGCGTCTCGGCCTCGGGCGGGTGCTCTTGACGCGGCGCCTCGCGAACAAACTGTTGCTCTTCGTCTTCCGTGAAAAGTCCTGCTCCAAACGGCATTGATACAGCTTGCGGCGATTGCTGTTGTTCGGCGTCGGGTTCTTCGATCAACTCGGCATCGACAATTTCCGCCTCGCGCGCGCCAAAGCGTTCGGACCGAGAAACAACTTCGAGCGGAACGACGGACGTCTCCGCCGCGGGCATCGGTGGCGGTTCCTCGGGTTCTGGCGGCAAGTCAAGCCCGAGTTCTCCCAGCAACGAACGCCAATGGCTGCGATCGGGCGCCACGGTGACCGGTTCGGGCGGCGGAGCGGGGAGGAAGCTCGACTCTATTTCGGTGACGGGAGGCGCCACCGTTTCACTTTCCGGCTCATCGAGCGGTTCGGATTGTTCAAACAACTCCACGTCATCCGACGCTTCATCGCCGAATAAGTCGTCGATGTCGTCCGGCAATGTTTCTTCGGGCTCGTGCTTTTCCCAAGAGAAAAGGTCGCCGACAATTCGCGGAGGCTCGGGTAAAGCGGAAGGCGGCGGCTCATCGGTGGAAGGCTCCGGCGGCGCCTCGGATTCCGGCGCGGGGATCATTTCCTCGGGCCAGGGCGATCCGAGTTCGTCAGCCAACGATTTCCAGTGATTCGAGGGGCGGTCTGAAGGTGATGCCATACCAATATGATTTCGTCCGAATGTCCCGCTACGGGAGTTGAAAGGCGCGTAAAATAGTTGTTGACCCTCGCAATATACCGCGTGCCGAAGAAACGGGAAAGTCGTTTCCACGCATCAAGTTGCGCGACGGCGCGCGATGGCTGGGTGGCATTCCCAATTTGATCCCGGGTCGGCGAACATCCTACAATTCGGCGGGAGTCGCATTTTGACGAGCGGAATAGAGGCATTCCTATGAACAAAATTGGTTCTCATGCCGGCGCTCACCCCCATGTCCAAGAGGTGGAAATTCGCGGGCACATCATCGACAGCCTGATCCTGCCGAAGGTGCTTGACGCCATCACCGCGCGCGGGGGGACGTTCCGAATCAACAAAATTTCCATCGGGCAACATCGGAGCGATCCTAGTTATGCGTTGGTGGAAGTGACGGCGCCCACCCCGGACCAGCTTGTTGATATTTTGGAGAATATCTCGGACCACGGCGCGACGCCGATTGGCGACGTGGATTGCCGGCTTGAGCTGGCCGATGTGGAAGGCGCCTTTCCGCCCAATTTTTACAGTTCCACCAATCAGCGAACCGAGGTCCGCGTGGCCGGCCGTTGGATACCGGTGAACGATCAGGAAATGGACTGCGGCGTGGCGGTCGACCTGGCCGAGAATACGGCCCGTTGCGTCGCCATGAGCGAAGCCCGCCAGGAACAATGGTTCGTTGTCGGTCATGGCGGGGTACGCGTCTTTCCCGAAGAACGACGGGAGGATCGGGCCGGGTTCGAGTTCATGAACAGCGCGGTTTCCACCGAGAAACCCAAAGGTGTGGCGATCCGTCAAATCGCCCAAGACCTCTATCGCGCCAAGCAAGAGGGATCGCGCACGCTTATCGTCGGCGGGCCGGCGATCGTTCATACGGGAAGTGGAGAACACTTATGCCGCCTGATCCGCGGCGGGTACGTCAGTAAACTTTTTGCCGGTAACGCACTCGCGACGCACGATCTTGAACACGCTCTGTATGGGACGAGTCTCGGTGTGCGCCTGGCGTCGGGCGACCTTGCCGAAGCAGGTCACGAGCATCACCTGCGGGCGATTAACCACATTCGCCGCGTGGGCGGAATTCGCAAGGCTGTGGAATTAGGCGATGTTAAGTCCGGGATCATGTACGAGTGCGTAAAGAACAACGTCGATTTCCTCCTGGCGGGAAGCATCCGCGACGACGGCCCTCTCCCCGAAGTGATTACCGACGTGCTCGAAGCGCAGCACCAAATGCGGGAGCAAATTCGCGACATTTCGTTCTGCTTGATGATCGCAACGACGTTGCACTCGATCGCGGTCGGCAACTTGTTGCCTGCCTGGGTCAAGGTGGTTTGTGTTGATATCAATCCCTCGACCGTCATCAAGCTCAACGACCGCGGTTCGCTGCAGACCGTGGGGATCGTAACCGATGTGGAGCCGTTCTTGCGTTCCCTGGTGCACGAAGTTGAGACGCTGGCCGCAGTTACTTGAGGCGCTGGCGCCATGCCGCTGGAAGCGCGGATAGCGAAACGACGTAGCCTAATTGACCGTAGTCGCCGTTCGCGCCGCTGACGGTCGTGGTCGGGCAACCGATCAGGCGCCACTGCGCATCAAAGGCGCCGCCGCCGGAATTGCCCGCAGAGATATGGGCGTCGGTCTTAATATTCTTGACACCGCTAAAACCGCTCACAATCCCGCGCGTCAACGTAACGGACGGTCGATTGCGCAAATCTCCGACGGCGGGAAATCCAACCACGAACAGCGAATCGCCCATGGCGAGAGATTCCGGTTGCCCTAGTTCGACATGCGGAAACCGGTAATCCGCGGGAATTGGCTGGCCGTAATAGCCGCGCGTCACCTGCGCGAGCGCCAGGTCCTCCTTGGCGTCGTGTTCGATCACGGTTGCGCGAAACATCTCGACGGGCGGATGGCGAGGGTCAAGCGTAAGGGCCACAATCACATCGTCAAGCGCGGGCCCCCTTTCCCCATCATCGTGCCGACGCGCTTCTTCGCCCTGCGCCTCGGCGGCTACAATCGCCTCTGCGACAACATGGTGATTGGTGAGGATTAGCCCCGTGGGCGAAATGAACACGCCCGAACCGGAATATGTTCCCGTGGTTAGATCGACGACCGCGCACAATGCGACGTCTTTGGCGCTGGGCGTAACCGGGGGCGGCGGAATGGCTAGCAGGGCTTGCGGCGGTCGCGCGTCCAGCGACGCGTAAATAGTGAAGCCAACGTGGTCCGTGGCCATCGGTTCGACAACGTTGACGTACCACCGGCCGGGAGCAAGCGGTGGATCGGAATGTTCGTCGAGCACCAAAATTTCGCGTCCAACACGGCCGGCCGCGGTCAAATCGGCGTCTTCGGGATGAAGCAATTGCGAGCCGTGGCGGGCAAGCACATCCAAATCACTGTGCGCGTTGTCAAGGTCAATGCGCAGGGCGGGCGCATTTTTAGGGACATCAATGATAAACGTGCGGAAACTTCCCGTATCCGGATCGAGTTGCCCCGCCAAGGGCTCACCCGGTCGTAATTGTCCATCGATCCGCGTATGGATGAATGTTACCAAGATCTCAAATTCGGCTACGTTCAGCGTGCGATTACCCAGGGCAGGAGGATAAATCGAGGCATATTCGAGCGTTAGGTAATATTCGCCCGTTTCCAGCGGATAATCTTCATACCGCGAGACGCGCAGCACATTTTCCAACGCTCCGTTGTAGTGTTCCGCGTCGACGGCTGCATCGTTGATCGGCAGAAGCGCGCGGCCGTAAACGTCGAAGATGCACGGCGCTCCCTTGATCTCGACCTGCATGACAACGGCATTCGCGGGAACGTGAACAACAAACCGTTGTTGCGGCTGGGTGCGAAAGTTGAAGATCACATGCTGAGACACCCCTGGCTGCAACCGAATGGGCGGTGCGCCAAGTGGGTAATCAATGATAGTCTTGCCCTGCATGGGCCGCGGTCGTTCACCTGTATCGCTGCGTTCTGGGATCGGCGAAGTTGTAATCTCGGCGTTGGCCGGCCGTGACCCAGCAGGGAGTTTGCGTGATTGCCACTCGATCCTAGCAGCGACGGCCGCCAAGACAATGGAACTTGCGATGGCGAAGTAAGTGATTTTCTGTCCCACGGAAACGGAATTCGCAAAACGAGCTTGACCAGTAATATTCTGAGGCGGTCACAGAGGCATTGAGAAGCCCACGACGCCGCGTTCTCTGAAGGGGACGCGCCGCGGGCTGCCTCGCCATGCGACGTGGTACAGTCTGACCTTCGCCGCGCCACCAAGCTAGTAGCGTAAGAGCCGAATCAAGCGACTACAAGGAGAAATGTAGTCCGCCCCGTTGAAAGAAGGACTTAATGTGGCGCCCTTCGCTCCGCGAGTGTGCTCTCTGGTGGGCGGTCGGAAGGACGCCACAACGAAAACGCACTCGCAGAGCGATGGCGCCATACTGAAAGACCAGTCGCGCCATCGTGAAAATGCTCTAGTTCAAGCTGATGTCGCTTGGAACGTGCTTGATCCTGAGCGTGGAAAATAGCACGGACTGGCCGATTTGGCTCAAAACTTCTTTCCAGAGGTTGGCGTCGTCACCGAAGACCTGTTCGGCGGTGGCTGGCGCAATGAGCCAGACTCCCGCTTCGATCTCGCGCTCAAGTTGCCCCGCGGTCCAGCCGGCGTGGCCGACAAAGATCCGGCACGGTTCGTTCGTTTCAGCGATTAACTTCTCCAAGTGTTCTTTCGTCGCGGCAACATAGACGCCGCCGGGAACCTCGACTTTCATTTCCGCCAACGCTTCTTCTCGATGGAGCGCCATTAAGGGGCCTGATACGGGGCCGCCCATGTTCAAGCGTTGTTCGCATGCGCACGGCTGGTCGCTCAATTGGCTCCAGAGGCTCTCAACGGTTTGATCGATCGGCCGGTTGAGAACCACCCCGAAAGCCCCGTCTTCCTGGTGGTACAGTAAGAGAATAACGGTTTGCGAAAACGGAGAATCGTCCAATTGGGGCGATGCCGCCAAAAAGTAACCTTGGAGCGACGTCATAACAGATTCCCATACATGTCGTTTTGGCAAACCAACACGAATTCTCCTTCCAAGTGCAAGCCGCGCGCCAATTGCGAGTCGCAGTGTCGAATTTCGGTCCCCTTATCTGTCTCTCGATTAATCAAGGAGGGGAAAACCGCAGGTCGACCGAAGCGGTCGACGCAAAATGCGTGGCCTACGGATTGCCGACCGTGGTTGACCGATGATGACGCCACTCGCTTACGGCTTGATCCACATCAATTGGCAGTGTTGTGGAAGGAGGCCCCCAGACGGCCGCATAATGCGCATGCCGAATTTTTTCATTAAGCTCATCCAACGTCGTTCTTACGGCAGACTCACTGCTCAAATCTCGAATACGCTCCAGCGTCCGGTGGACCTCAAGACGAATCTCCAGACCTGGCGGTAAGGCCGAAAGGTTCTCGCGGCGGAGTTTTTCTCGAATCCACCAGTTTTCATCGAGAGGATCGTCAATGCCCGCCAACGGCTTTCCAAAGCCCGCAAGGTCATCGAACTCTCCCGCCTCTTGAGCCTCGCGGATCTGTTCTTCCACAAAGGATTCCCACGTACGGTCGGGAGGTTTACGTTGAGTCATGGGACATTCCTCAAGATGACGACGCGTCAACGGGAACGGGAGCCAAAGCGGCCGCGCTCCGGCTTGCAATTGTATTCTTGCAGGAAGGCCAAGAGAGGAAACCTTGGCGCAAAAAAAAACCCTCGGCTGGGTCCGAGGGTTGAACAATGGCGGCAATCGCAAACACAAATACCGCCAACGAAGGAACTTCAACTCGCGACGTTACTTTGCGTGGTAAAGGCTTGGAAGCGTTGCCTGGACGGCGTTGCGATCGTCGGCATCGATGGCTTGAACCGGGATTCCGTCGGCGAAGTCCGCCTTTTGGGCTACTTTGCCGTCTGGCCCCCACCAAGTCCAATGTCCTGCCGGCTTTCCGTCGATGTACTTGCCGACTGACGATTTCAGGCCGTTTTCATGCCACCAGGTCCATGGCCCGTGCGACTGGCCATTTCGGTAACTGCCTTCCGTGCGCTTCTGGCCGTTTGGGTGGTACCAGGTAAACTCGCCTTCCGGCTTGTCGAATTGAAAGCGTCCTTCAACCTGAACTTGCCCATTCGCATGCCAGCTTGTCCAGGCGCCATGCCGCACGCTCTTGCCCTCTGGTGTAAAGTCGGCGAGACGGCAGTTCCACCAGTCGTCTTCCTTCGTAATCACCATCTTAGGCGAGAGATAGTCACCCGTCGATTTGCGCCGGTTGGGTGCATAGTACTCGGTTTTGGACTCGACCTTTCGACCGTCACGGTATTCCTCTTTGGCCGCCAGACTACCGTCCGGACGCCACGTAAGAATGTCTTCAATCGCCACGCCTTCGCGGAAGTTGATTTGTTGCATTTTCCGTTCGTTGGCGTGATACCACGACGCCAGACCATTGCGCAACCCTCCTGAGAACTCGATTTCGCTAATCTTGCGACCTTGAGCGTCGCTGATGGTCCAAACGCCGTGGAGTTTTCCGTTCTGAAGTTGCGCTTCCGAGAGAAACGGGCCTTTGTATTGGTTGTAGGGAGCCGCGGAGAACAGCGGCGACTCGTTGGCCTTGAGTACGCGTCGCCATACACCGTGACGGACGCCGTGGCGGTATTCGCCTTCCGATACTAACTCGCCCTGAAGATTCCATTCCTTCCAGGAGCCATGATTAATGAAGTTGCCTTCGCGATCTTGGGTAACTTCCCGGGCAATCTTCAAGCTTCCGTTCGGGTAACGTTCCTGGACAAGATCGGTTTGCGGCGCTTCAGCGGGAATGGGGGCCGTGATGTTAACCTCGGGTACTTCCTCAAGACCTTCCAAACGAGGCGGTTCTTCGCCGAGAAGATCAGGTCTTGCGACCCCCGGCACGACGAGGGGGCTAGCTGATCCGTCCGTGGTCCGTTCCGTCCAACCATCTGCTGACTCGATGGCAACCGTGGGGGCATCGCCAAGCGTCGATTCATCAATAGGCTGTGGAGGTAGCGTTGCGGGCGCACCGGGGACGAGCGTTTCAACCATCACGGGCTGGCCCGATTGCGGCGCCTCGGGAGTAAACCCAAAGGGAGGGGCGGGGGGCGGATCGTCGGCGTCGGCGGTATGTCCGGCCATCTTGATCGGACCGGAAAGCACGCTGACGGCTAATCGTCTTGGGGCCGCAAGCTCGTCGCCCCAAGCGACCAGTTCGCCTGACGCCATAATGACGCACAGCGGCAGAGCAAGGCGCCTTTTCCAACAAGTTCGAGGTCCGGTCATTACGGTAAACTCCTGTCGCGAGGTTTCTGGCCGTGATTGATACCGCGTCGCCACGCCGTTGCTTGACGCCCCTCGACGCACCAAGGATGTCGCCCATTTGCGCCCTGCATAAGGAGCGACCCGAACAATTGATCGGTCATGCATAGGTTGAATTAACAGAATCTCACGAATAGACCGAACAACCACATTTTCCCCTAGATTCCACCTACACCACCTGTTTTATCCAATCACCCCCAGCCTCCATTGGGTTCGCCTAACATTCGAGGCCTTTGTTCCGGGCCTGTCCCGTCGCATTCACAATCACGGATTTCCCTTCGCGCCGATGCCAACAATGCGTAAAGTGCCGTCGCAATTATGTGGATAACGTAAAACCGTATTTTCTCGAGTCTGACCTTGGCGATTCTCAACGAGTCACCATTCCCGTCCGCAAAGGCGATTCGCCGCAGCGCCCGCCATCGCATGCTGCTGGCGGCGGTTGGGCTTTGCAGCTTGAATTCCTGCACAGGGGTTCAATCCGCAGGCTTATCGAACCCAGCCCATCTATTCGTCCTCGCGGAGCGACGCCCCCACAATGACCCCCTAGAGTCGCGGCGGATGCAATGGGAAGCTTGGGGAAGGCAACATCTGCGCGACGGCGATTTGGTTTTCGTGATGGGGGAAAGCCGGATCTTGATGGGGTTTCTCAACTTCTCACGGTTTTCGGCCGAGATTGCCGAAAGCGAGTTTTCCCATGTGGGCGTCGTCGCCATCGAAGAAGGCGAACCGGTTGTATACGACGTCATCTCTGAGGGCGCATTCCGGCGTTCTTGGGGACACTACGTTACCGATGCGCGTGTTTGGTCGGTGGCGGTGCGGCGATTACACCCGGAGCGTCGCGAATGCATACCGGCGGCCATCGATTTCTGCCGGCAGATTTATCGTGAGCAAGGGAAGTTCGACAACGCCTTTCGGCCCGATAACGGCCGGTTCTATTGCGCCGAACTGGTTGAAACGGCGTTCCGGCAGGCAGGGCAACCGTTGTGCGATCCGGTACGCATTGACGCCTTGCCGGGGTTCCATCGTTTATCGCCGTTGACGGTCCATCTGGTTGAAACCGCCACGTCGCTCACCCGCGACCAAGAAGTGTTCATGCCCGGCAATTCCACGTACGGGCTGTGGTCGTGTCCGTCGTTATTTACGGTGCTGGAAAAAACCGATGCCGTGTCGGCGCCTCCCCTGGATCAGGTGACCCGTTTACCGGCCGCTTCCGACGCACTCCGATAGGTGCGTTGTTCCGCGCGCAAAAATCAAGGCGCACCGGCGCCGGAAGACGCGAGGAAAGGGGGCGTCGCGGCAGATAGTCGAACAACGCGATACTACTCTTCGTTGCCTTGGGTGCGTCCCATGGCAATGTCGAACTCGCCAATCGCCGGCACCATCATGGCCGCCGTGGCGAATCCGTACGCGCCCGCCGTGACCAAAAACACCGTCAACTCGCGATTGCCCAGTAAGAAACTGGTAATGGCGAAAAACGTGGCGAACGGAGCCACCAGCGAGGCCGCGGCGATCGCCGCCGAAGGATTTCGCGCCCCCAGAGCCAAATACATTCCCACGGCGCCGCCCATGATAAATGCCAAGAATGGCGCGAGTTGAACCTGGAATGATCCGCTAAACGAAATCATCATCAGGATGCACGTGACAACGCCCAGAAATAAAAAGAACACCATCCCCAGACTGACGGAAATCGCCGTCCGGCTGCTGGAGTAGATCATTCCGCAGTGAATTCCCAGCATCGCGACGAAAAGTAGCATCACGGCCAGGCCGCCAAGCAAATACAAAAGGTTTTCACCCGCCAAACCCCCGGACCACCAAAGATACAGGCACAGGAGCACCGGCAGCACGATCATCAACCGCGTGACCCAGAACACGCCCCCAAGTTTCCCCAGAATGAACTCCCGGGGCGACAAGTCCGTGGCCAGCAGCAAGTCGAGGGACCGGCCATCTCGCTCGTTGGTGATCGCCGTCACCGCCAGCGCATTGATGATCACCAGGCTCACCACCAATAATGGCGCCACGACGAGCGCCGCGGTCGGAACCGCGGTGCCGACTTCATCGCGGGGAGCCGTGTCGAACGACAGCGTCCACCACAGCGCCCCCGCCGCCATTGCAAACAGGAGACCATACGCCAGATACACGACGAGAATTTTCTTGCCATACGCCCAGGTGCGCATCTCGCGCCAGAGCACCGGGTTGTCCCACACGTGGCGGTGACGCGCTGCGTGTCGTCCCGTGCGAAGTTGGACATCCACATGCCCCTCCCGTGCATTTTCCGCCGCGCGGTTCGACGCGGGACCGGTCGCGGCGACCGTCCCCGGCGCCGCCAAGGCGGCGTCGCGCTCGGCGCTCCAAATTGAGGCCGCTCCCTCGGTGTCTCGTTGTTGAACGCGCACTTCACGCGAGGGGTTCCAAACGCGCACGCGCCAAATCGCAATGGCATTGAGGAGCACCGTTCCCAACACGCCAACGAGCAGAAACAGATTGCCTCCCCCGAGCAACGCAATACCTGATTCATGGTGCAATGCTGGTCGCGCGGCGGCGAAAACGGCCCGAAACGGGCTGAACCCCGCCGCCCAAGCCTCGGCCGGAATTCCCCACCAAACGCCTCCCGTCCGCGGAATTGCCTCCCAAACGCCAAGCCAAAACACGATGGCCAAGGCGGTCATGGCGAGTGTCTGGAAGGTTTTCTCGCGCCACAACGCGATCGTTGAGGCAAGACTTCCCGCCACCATGCCCGTGACCAAGGTCACCAAAAACACGCGCCCCACTTGGCCAAAGGAGACACCGCCAAACAACGTGGTCAGCATGAACACCGGCAATCCCGCCGCGAGCATTACCACCACATTGAGCAGGCTCGCAAAAAGCTTACCCAAGACGAGTTCGTTGTTTGTCAAGCGAGACATCAACAACAAAATCAAGGTGCGACGGTCTTTCTCCAACGCCACGGCGCTGGCGGCCAACAACGCAGAGAAAAAAATCACCAACGCCATTTGCAGCGGCGCCATCACGCGAAACAGCACCGAACCAAAGTGGGCCATGTCGCCAACATTGCGAATCACCTGTGCCCCCGCGACAATAAGCCAAGCGGTACACATCAGAGTGAATAACGCCGTCACATACACTGCCCGATAGAGGTAGAAACGGCCGCGTCGTGGGCTGGTAACGGTCTCGCGCGCAAAAATTGGGCCGACTAACAACGAAATATCCCCCAAAAAGCGAGGAGGAAAGAAGGTAGAGGGGTTCGCCGGGCTTGATTATACCCCACCTTCTCGAATTTTGCCGAGTGGGCAAGCCGCTTTAGGATTGTTGCATTTGCGGAAAGGAAGCAAGTATTTTCCATCCCTCATTTTCCTCACAATAATCCCTCACCGTCGCGCATCGTTTCTTTGTTGTGACCGGTGCATCACGAGGATCGCCACTCTTGGAGGCGTCTAACCAAGAAAAAATCGATCCGGCCATCGTCGCCGCCCTCTACGTTGAACACGAAGCCGAATTGAAGCGGTTTTTGTGGGGGGTGCTTCGTGACGGTGCAGCGGTCCAAGACGTTCTTCAAGCGGTGTTCGTCAAGATGATTGAACATGGGCACGCCACTTGTGAAGAAACGCGCAAATCATGGCTTTTTCGCGTAGCCTACCACGAGGCGTTGGCGCTTCGACGCCGGCAGGCGGTCGGAAAGAAAGTGATGGGTTTGCTCGCGGCCGTTTACAATCCAACATCCACGACCGCAGAGGAGCCGTTAATTCGATTGGAAACCATTCACGCAGTTCGTCAGGCCTTGGACCAACTGCCCGCAGAGCAGCGCCAAGTGGTCGTGATGCGCATTTACGAAGACAAAACATTCGCTCAAATCGCTCAAGAGTTGCACATTCCCCTCGGCACCACTCTGGGACGGATGCGTTTGGCGATGGAGAAGTTGCGACAGGCGATGCCCGAGTTAAAGGAACCATGAACGAACCCGATCTTGATTGGTTGGCCCTGCAATACGTTTCTGACGCTTTGTCGGCGGAGGATCAACAGCAGTTTGAGCAGCGGCTCCAATACTCTCAAGCCGCGCGCGAGGCGGTAGCCCGAGCCGTAGAATTGACGCTCGCCAGCGAGTTTGCGTGTCGCGAACGCGCCATGTTCGCTGATCTGGTTTCCCCGCGCCCTATCCAACGCCGCGCGAACCCCGAGACGCACCCGGGCATCGGCCGGAGGCGGCTCGCGCGCAACCCGCGGGTTCGCCAGTCGTTGTGGACGTTGGCGGCCTTGGGGATGTTTGCCGTCGGTTGGTATGCGGCAGGATTGGTGCGCAGCGGCGCTCCCCGTTCCGCCAACGACGAACTTGCCAGCCCATCCCGGCGACATAGCACGGTCCTCGATCACGATGGTGGCAATTTAGCCTTAATGTGGCACGAGACGCGGCGTTTGTTCGCTCCCTCGATGGAAGGCGGCGCGCAAGGCTCGCCGGGAGTCGATGAGCCGGAAGTCTTCGTGGGATTTCCGACGGTGGGCGAAGAACTCATTTCGCCGAATTGGATGCTAGCCGCCGTCGCCGGCATGCAGGAGGATGACCCGGCCATGCGAACTCCCGCAACGGAAGGCAATTGGCCGCGCATTGCCCCCGACGCATTGAAAACTCCCGACAATCAAGCCAATGAAGGGTAGTTCATGCGACGTAGTGTAATGCTCGCCGTATTTTTCGCTGTCGCGGCGGCCATGGCGCGCGGCCAAGAGCCAACCGCGTCCCGCCGATCTGGCAAGGAGCCGCCCGCGCAAACGACCGCGGCGGAAACGCCGGACCTTCTTAAAGGTAAAAAGGCGGGAGAGCCGTTAAGTGAAAAGCAACGCGCCTCCCCTGGACTGACTCCCGAGCGTGAAGCCGCGGCGATAACGTTCGTTCGCCAGCATCACGTTGAGTTGGTTGACTTATTGCTGTATCTCAAAGTGCAGCGGCCCAAGGCATATGAGCAAGCGGTATTCGACTTGTTTCGCGTCAGCGAGCGCTTGGCTCAACAACAAGTACAAAACTACGATCGCTATGAGTTGGACTTGGCGCTGTGGAAGGTCGAATCGCGTATCGAGTTGCTGGCGGCGCGGTTAAAAATGGCCGGTCCTGATTCGCCCGAAGGCCAATCGCTTTCTCCGCAATTAAAAAAACTCCTTGAGCAGCGGCTTGATCTGCGTCTGGAGCGTTTGCTCTTCGAACGAGAAAGGACAGCCGAACGGCTCCAAAGGTTTGACCGGCAAATCGACCAGGCGCGCGCCCACCGGGGGCAAAATCTGGATCGCGAGTTTCAGCGTCTCACGGCGCAGTCCCCCAGCGCTTCCACAGGCAAGCGGCCGGCCGCGAAACCCCCGGATGAACCTTCGCAGGCGCCGCGATAGCGCTGCTAGTCACGTTGCTCCATTACGTTAGCCGTACGTCCCACGATTTCGCCATGATGCAGGAGGAGACCATGCAAACACGTGTCCCTTTCGCCCAACTGCTGGCGCCGACGCTCTTCGCCATGGCAAGCGTATCGGCGGCGTGGGCCGATGAGGCGGGTCGTGGTCTAGGGAGCGACACTCTTCCTCGAGCCGACCAACGGTATCTCGGCGCCGAAGTGACCGAAGAACCCGATTTCCAACGACACGTCGTTCCGCTTTTGGGGCGACTGGGCTGCAACGGCCGGGCCTGCCACGGATCCTTCCAAGGCAAAGGAGGCTTTCGGCTGTCCTTGTTTGGCTACGATTTCGAGGCCGATCATAAGGCCCTGACCGAAGAAATCGGGGATGAAGGCGCGGTGCGGGTCGATCGGGATGCCCCCGCGAATAGCTTATTGCTCAATAAACCCACCAATGCCGATCTCCATGAAGGCGGCCTGCGCTATGTGAAGGATGGCTGGGAGTATCACTTGTTCCGTCGGTGGATTGAGTCTGGCGCCAAGTTCGATCAAGAACAGATCACGCCCTTGGTCCGACTCGAGATTTCTCCATCGGAGATTGTTTTCTCAAAGGATGGCGAAACAGTTCAACTCCAAGTGGTGGCGGTGTGGAAAGACGGTACGAAAGAAGACGTTACTCCCCTTTGTCGTTTTCAGACCAACAACGAGCAAAACGCTACGGTGACGGACAGCGGGTTAGTTACCGCGGGCGATCCTGGCGATACACACGTGGTCGTGTTCTACGACAACGGCGTAACGCCGATCCCGGTCCTTCGCCCCGTGTCGGACCTTGCGGGTGAGAACTATCCCCAGGTTGCAACTCCCACCCGCATCGATGAACTCGTGATCGAAAAGCTCCGCAAGTTGGGTGTCCTACCCTCGGACCTTTGTACCGACGCTGAATTTTTGCGCCGGGCCAAACTCGACCTGACCGGCACGCTTCCAACGCCCGTTGAAGTGGAACGATTCCTCGCCGATTCGGCGCCGGATAAACGAGCGAAAAAGATCGACGAGTTGCTCGAATCGCCGGCTTACGCGGCGTGGTGGACGACCAAACTTTGCGATTTTACCGGCAACAACGACAATGAACTGCGGAACGCCGCCCCGATTCGTGGACGAGCGAGCCAGGATTGGTACGACTGGATTTTCGCCCGCGTTGTGGAAAATGCGCCATACGACCAACTGGTGGAAGGAATCGTTCTCGCCCGCAGTCGAAACGACGGTGAGAGTTATCTCGAATACTGCGAGAACATGAGCGCGGTGTATCGGGGCGATGCGAGTTTTGCCGACCGCGAGTGCATGCCGTACTATTGGGCGCGGAACAATTTCCGCGCAAAGGAAGATCGCACGATCGGCTTCGCGTACTCATTTTTGGGGCTTCGCATTCAGTGCGCCCAATGCCACAAGCACCCGTTTGATCAATGGACGAAGAGCGACTTTGAGCAGTTCAGCGGTTTCTTTACCCGTGTCAGCGCTCAGAACCGCGGTACAAACCCCGAGTCGAAGCAGGAGTATGATCGGTTGGTCGAGAAACTTGGACTGGACGACAAGCGGGGCAATGAGCTGCAACAATCGCTTCCCAATTTGCTAAATAAAGGCGAGACGATTCCCTTCCCCGAGACCTACGTCCTGGCGCCGCGCCCGTCACGGCAGAGAAACCGAGCAGCAAGTCCCGCCCGGCAGCTCACGCCCGCCAATTCGGCGAAATTGCTTGGCGCCGCCGAGGCAATCGACCTCAACCAATACCAGGACGCCCGGCAGCCGTTGATGGATTGGCTTCGAAGTAAAGACAACCCGTATTTCGCCAAGGCGTTTGTGAATCGTGTGTGGGCGGGGTACTTTCACATCGGAATTGTGGAGCCGCCCGACGATTTAAGTCTGGCCAATCCGCCCAGCAATGCGCCTCTTTTGGATTACTTGGCGCAAGGTTTTGTCGCCCGGGGCTTCGACATGAAGTGGGTCCATCGTGAAATACTCAACAGTAACACCTACCAACGCAGCTGGCGTGCGAATGCAACCAACGATCAGGACGTGCGCAATTTCAGTCGGGCCGCCCCACGGCGCTTGCCCGCCGAGGTCGCGTACGATGCCCTGGTGCAGGCGACCGCCTCGGACCGCGCCATAGAGGAGTTGGCCGACGAGATCAAGGGCCGCGCCATCGCGCTGCCAGGCGGTAACCCCCGCGCGGGCAACCTGAACAACAATGGCCCGAATTTCGCCTTGAGCGTCTTCGGCCGGTCCATTCGAGAGACGAATTGCGACTGTGACCGCTCAATGGAGCCGAGCTTGCTGCAAACCGTTTTTCTTCAAAATGACCAGGAGGTGCTCCGGTTGATTGACCGTCGCGAGGGATGGGTAGCTCAAGTCGCACGGCAACTTGGCGTACAGATGCTGGCGGCGGAGCAAAGAAACGACGGTAGTTCTGTTTCCGAGCGGCAAATTGCAGCTCTCGAACAGCGCCTAAAAAAGCTCCGGCAAGAGCGTGACGTTAAGGGCGCTCGGCGCATCGAACAACGATTGAAGCAAGTGAAGCGTCAATCCGATCGAGCCAATCGCGACGCAAACGGCGAGCGCGTCGCGATAGATAAGCAAGTTGCGGCGAAAAAGCTGGTCGATTCCCGATCTGCCGTTGAACAGGCGTTCCTGCGAACGCTAAGCCGGTATCCCACGGACGCCGAGTTGGAGACATCGCGGCACTATATCGCTTCGTATGAGAATTCGTTGGACGGCGTGCGAGGCCTATTATGGGCCTTGATCAACACCAAGGAATTCATCGTTAATCACTAAACGGCCGGCGACGCAGTGGTGCGGTTGGTTTGGCCGCGAAGAAGAACTCCCGATTGCGAAAACTCTCCTCAACTCAAAAGGACTCCAAGATGTCGATTTCACGCACTTGCGATGGCGTTGCGCGACGCGATTTTCTGAAAGTCGGCTTTCTGGCCAGCGCCGGTTTGTCCTTATCGCATTACCTTCGTCTCGCCGAGGCGGGCGAAGTTCAGGCGGGAAAGGCCGAATCGGCCATCTTTATTAATCTCCAGGGCGGACCCTCGCACCTGGATACCTTCGACCTCAAGCCTGAAGCGCCTAGCGAGTACCGTGGTTCGTTCAAGCCAATTAAGACCAACGTGTCAGGAATCGAAATCTCGGAACACCTGCCGAACTTGGCCAAGTGCGCCGATAAGTATGCGATTTTGCGCGGCGTGACGCATACCCTGGGCGCCCACCAGTTAGGGACTGAGTACGTGAACACGGGCAATCGACCGCTGCCTTCGTTGGAGTATCCTGGGTATGGGGCCGTGGTCACCAAGGAGAAGGCGGCGCCCGAGGACCTGCCTCCGTTTGTGGCGATACCCAACAGCGCACAGCGTGCCGGCTTCTTGGGCGTCAAGTACGCGCCCCTGAACACAGCGGCCACGCCGCGTCCGGGCGCGCCTTTTAGCGTCCGCGGCATTGCCCTGGGAAATGGCCTGACCGTGGCGGAAGTCGAGAAGAGGCAAAGTTTGCTGCGAGATCTTGACACCGCGTTTCGTGGATTTGAGGAAAACAGTCAGCTTTTGGAAGGCCTGGATCGGTTCTCGCAACAGGCATATTCCATTATCACCTCGAAACGCACTCGCGCCGCGTTTGATGTCAGTCAAGAGTCGCCCGGTTTCGCAAAACCATTTGGCGAAGACCCGTTTGGCATGAGTTGCCTGCTTGCTACGCGGTTGGTCGAGTCGGGGGTTCGCTTCGTTACGGTCTCGCTTGGTGGCTGGGACACGCACCAAGATAACTTCACCCGCCTCAAGACCAATCTCTTGCCAAAGCTGGACGTGGGCCTGGCAGCATTACTCAACGGTTTGGATCAGAAAGGCCTGCTAAGTAAAACGGCGGTCTTTGTCACGGGCGAGTTTGGCCGAACGCCGAAGATCAACACGCGCAGCGCTGAAGGCGGCCGCGACCACTACCCGCGCTGTATGTTCATGCTCATGGCGGGCGGCGCAGTTCGGGGCGGTCAGGTGGTCGGCGCAAGCGATGACAAGGCGACGGCGCCCAAGAACGAGGGTTACTCGCCCGACGATGTCGCTTCCAGCTTTTACTACAACCTCGGCATAGACCACACCAAGGAGTATCACAGCGACACAGGTCGGCCGATCACCATTGTGCGCGACGGCAACGTGATCCGGCCTTTGTTTGCCTAGTGAATTGGTCTCGATACGTGCATCCTTCTAGGATGCGGCGTAACGCTAACGCGGAAACGAGGGAGCGGCAAAGGGTCCGGCGTGCAGGGATGGCGCCGGATCGGGTGTTGTTCGTATTACTCGCTGGATCGCAGGAGGAACAGCGCCCGGCGAAAAACCCCAATCCGTAGGAGACTTACTAATGAAACTGGGTTTGACTCAATTGTCGGGCTTGCTGTTGGCGGTCGCCCTTGTGTGTCCCTCGCTGGCGGATGACAAAGCGGAGAAAGCAAACAAGCCGGATCGGCAAAAGGGAAAGGATAAGGCGGAGCAAGTGATTGCCGGACCACTTGCGGCCCAGTTGGCGAAAGCGAATCTGACCGACGAGCAAAAACAAGAGCTCAACGAGATTAAGAAACGTTACGCGGACAAGGTGGCGGCGGCTCGCAAGGCGGTGGGCGAGGCGGTCGGGAAGGACGCCCGTCAAGCCCGCGCCGCGGCGCTCGCCAAAGCGAAAGCCGAAGGCAAGAAGGGCGCGGAACTCAAAGCCGCCGTGAACGAAGCGTTCCCCTTGACCGACGAGCAAACGAAAGCGGTTGCCGACGCCCAAGTTCAAATGAAACAGGTTCAGACCGACCTCCGCAAGGAATTGTTGGCCGTTCTGACCGATGAGCAGAAAGAATCGCTGGGATTGAATAAACCGCCGAGGGGCAAAAAGCAACCCAAAGGCGAGAACCAACGTGGAAAGAACAAGAACAAAAACGCCGAGTAACTCGGCATAATCTGGTCATTACCGCGCCCGGGGCCGAGCCATGTGCTTTGGCCCCTTTTTTTGGGCTAAGGCTTCCAGGGCCGAATTCTTTCGGCATGGCGTGACGGGATTTTGACGTGGCGCCCCTCGGTCCGAAAGTGCGGTCTTTCGCGACATCCCTTGGACACCCCAAGGAAATATGCTCGCCGAGCAGCTGTACTACCTTTCTTTTTCGCTTGTCCTACCATCGTGAAAAAGGCGCTAGGCGACGGCTGTCGTTCGTTTGCCTTGCAATTCGGATCTTCGTTGGACGGCGTTAGCAAGTGCGGCGGCCAAATCAGCGCGGCGGATAGGCTTCACCAGATAATCGACGACAAACTCCTGCGGCAAGCCGTGATCGATTACGCCTGGCTGTTGCGCCGACACAAAAATAATAAGGGCGGGGCGTTCACGGGTAAGCTCCACGACAGCTTGAACGCCAGACATGACTGGCATGCGGATATCCGTGACGATCAAGTCGGGATGCGTCATACGGCATTGCGTGACAAGCTCCTGCCCATCCCCGGCCCGAGCCACCACCCGGCAACCAAGATAAGTGAGCACTCGCGCCAAGTAATCCAAAATCTCTGGCTCGTCGTCAGCGACTGCAACCGCCCAGGGTTGCGGCGCAGCCGCCCCGCTATTTCGGGGGGCTATTGTTTCCTTCATATCCACGATCCAATAAATGGGATTCCATGAATTAATGTCCGACGCCGTCGTCTAGATGCAAGCCGTGCGCCGCCCCTGATGAACCGGCGCCAAAAGCTCGCTACTGTTGATTATCGGCTGGAATCTCACGAAAAACGGGCCGAGAAGGAGCGGCTGGCGCCAAAGCGCCTAAACACCATCGGCGGTCAGAAGTAGAATGGCGCGCGAGAACGCGCACTCGTTGTGCCGGGACGCGCGGTACACCCACCAACTAGCTCAGTCGTGGCGTCGCAGCGTCAGTAGCCAGCCCAAGGCTTAAATCGACAATCCGCACGCACTGATCGGTCGTTTCGTACAACGCGATGGTAGGGCGACCAAACGTCCATCCGCTCGTTTCGCCTGGATTGAGGTAAAGGCGGCCTGCTTCGTCACGTCGCACGATCGGTTTGTGAGTGTGGCCGTACACAAAGACGTCAAAATCTTCGTCAAAACCCCGGATCTGCCGCTCCATGTGTGCAATGAGAAATCGAGTTCCATCCCGTGACGTGTAACGCACTGGTGGTTCCCCTAGGGAGCCAATGATGCTCATTCCCGCCAAAAGCCCAGGCTTGTTGCCTTCATTGTCGCCGAAGCACCCCACGAATGGGCACCGTAGTTTGCGAAGTGGTGGGACCGCAAACGTCGAGACTAAATCGCCCGCGAATAACACCAGTTCGCAGCCGGCCTCATTAAATTGTTGGACCGCCATACGCAGACGATCCAAATGATCGTGCGAGTCGGCAAACACACCCACCAGCATCGTGCAGCTCCAAAAATAAAAGGCTGGCGCGAAGCACGCCAGCCCGAATGCAGTTCCATAAAACCAGCGCGGAACCGGTTACAACTTGGGCACGCCCCGCTTTGGTTTGCGGTCGAGCATGCGCAACGCATCGTTGGCTGGAGCAGGATTGCCGTTGCCAGCTCCGGCGCCGGGCGGCGGGGGTGGCGGTGTAAACTCTTCATTCCACCGCCAGCCGATAGGATTATCCAGCTCCTTTTGAGCGAGATACGCCCAGGGTGTGTCGGGGTGGTCGGTGACGACGCGCTGTAGGTACTCGCGAGCCTTGGCGCCCGTTTTCTCCAACTGGCTGCCCACGCTGATTTCGTCGGCCGGCTCGATAATCCAGGTATTGTTCTTCTCGTCCTTGAACTTCAATCCACGTTTCGCGGCAGCCAACATTGCATTATAAGCCTCGGTACGCGACTTGGCCGCCATGACGCGCCCCATCGCGAGATCGAAACCAGCCTGCCAACGAGCCACGTTTTCCTTGGGGCGATCCGATTCGCCCAGCTTTAGGGTTTCGTAAAGCATATTGAGCTGCGGTTCGAGCTTGGCCGCCTGCTTTTGGGCTTCCGAAAGCGCGTTGACAAACGACGCTTCGTCCGTCTTGGCAAACCGCGTTTGGGGAGCTTCCATTTGACTGACCCACGACAAATTCGCAGCCTTGACTAAGGCCTCGCGAGCTTTGTTTTGGCGGACGCGACGAAGGTACTCTTCGGGCGAAACGTAATCGGGCCGATACTTCCGCATAATGCTGGGATCGAAGAATCGGCTAATGTGGGCCGAAAACGCTTCGACCTCGCCGCGAGAAACTTCACGATTGACGTTTCGGTTGGGATGCACGGCGAAGTAGATGCCTCCCGTCTCATAGCACAATCGCGTGAGGGCATAAGGACCGAAGCCGGAATCAATCGCCTCGTCCTTTCCACCCCAACCTGTTTCGGCAAAGTTCAATTTGATCAGTTCGGGCAAATAAGACTCCGGACCTTGGGTAACCCGACCCCATTGCGGCGTTTGATCGAATTCCGGATTCGGATCCACCCACTTCATCATGGTTTCCGTGCGTCCGAAGGGCGCTGGAACTCCCACTACATACACAGGAATTGCATAGCGGCGACACTCTTTGATGGTTTGCTCCAGGCCATTTACGTCGTCGCCCACTTCATCCGTAAAAGCCACGATCATGACGTTCCGTTCGGGCGCCTCTTTGTCTTCAGGAACGTAACGGAACGACTTGTATTCGGTCACGGCGCGGAAGATCGCCTCAAACACTTTCTCCGTGCCGCTATCGTCCAGCGGCATATTGGCAACGGCCTGTTTAATCTCCTCCAAATCCGCAGTCGGTTTTTTCGTGATGAGCGAAACCGAATTGCCGAAACCGACAATAGACGTCAGAAGCGGTTTGTTTTCGTGTTTCTTGAACGCTTCGTTACCGGCGGCTTCGATAAGCCCTAACTCCTCATAGATCCGGTCAAAACGGTTGTGAATGGCGTTGCGCTGCGGAATTAAACTTTCGGTTTGATCAAATAGCCATACCACCAGCGTCTTGCGTTCCTCCAGAGAGAGGAGAATTTCATGCGTGATGCGGTCGATGGCGCCAACCGCGCCCGTGGTCCCTTGCCCCACGAATCCCTTAACACGGAGGTTCTGGTCAAACTGGGGTCCGGTCGCAACTTCAATCGTGTTATTGATTTCGAGCGTCGCGATCTCCGTTGGTTGAACGTCTTCAACGGGGTTGGGCACATCGGAGACTTCATCGATCACTTGGGCCAGCGCCTGGGCCATTTCGATCCCTCCCACGCTGTTCGCGCCCACTTCCTCCGAGGGTTGCTCGTTAAAGTAAAACTCTTCGGGAAGCTGAATCTCCTCGATCTCTTCTACCGGTATCGACGCCAATTGAATGCTGTTGTCCTCGGGCACGAACAGCACGGGCATGAAGGTCACGACCATCAGAAGCACGAAGTGAAACACCATGCTGACCATCCAGGCGGGCGTATCGCCGTCGAACGGTGTTTCCTCTTCACCAGTGTGCAGTTGCCACCGCTCCCGCATGCGGTCGATAAGTTTCACGAATTGTCTCCTTGATTGACTGATCGCGTGACGAACGCCCTGCGAATGTGGAACGGTATCCACCCTGGCGTGGGAACGGAGCGTATTTTTGCCCAAAGCGGACTCGTGCTCAACTCATTTTCGCGTATTTATGGAAAAATATTCCCATGGATCGCGGCAAGAAGCCCGTTTCTATAACATTTCTACGGTAAGAATGTACTCATAAAAGCCACGGAAAGCGGATGAGCACTATCGCCAATGTAGGTGCAAACCGCATGCATCTCAGAGTTATTGCGTCCTGGTTATGGATTTGCTTTGCGGAGCAGCGCCGTCACCCGCGTGCCCTGGGCCAGCGTATTTTCCGGCGCCAGAATGACGATACTGCTCGAATCCAGTCCGGAAGCGATTTCCACGGATTCGTCGTTCATTAATCCAGTTTTCACCGGGGTAAGCGTGGCCCTTCCCTCGTGGATGCGATAAACCTGCCAACCGCCGTCAGCCGCGCGGAATATCGCGGATCGCGGAACGATGAGGGCGTTCAACCGGGTCTCCGTCACGATGCGTGCTCGGACACGGTAGCCCACGCGTACCCCAAGCTGGATTACTTGTTCGAGCGCGTCGTCCGCAAAATGAATCACGACGCGCACGCGCTGCTGCTCGACACCCAGCGAGCTGCGCTTGGTGAACCCTTCGGGATGGACTTTGAATACACGCCCCCGCACGCCGTGACCCTGCGAAGCGCCTAGAGCGGGGCCGTAAATCTCCACGTCGTCATCGTCCCGGATATGCACCACGTCCTGGGAAAGGATTTCGGCTTCGACTTCCAACTCCTCCAGGCGTCCGATTTCTAACAACGCGGCGCCTCCCTGTAGCAATTGCTCGTTATCTACCAGTCGCTCCAACACGATGCCGTCGATTGGGCTTCGCATGACACCGCGTTCCTGCCGCGTGAGCGCCTGGCGCAGTCGTACTTCGGCGTCAACCTTTTGTTTCTCCAGCACCTCACGAGATAACTCCTTCTTTGCGATTTGCTGACTTACGAGGGTCGGCAAAAGGGCTGTCGCGGCTCGAACAGAGGCCATCGCCTTCCAGATCAGGTCGGATTGTTGATAATCGACCTGCGCCTCGACCAGCGCGAATTCGGCTCGATCGACTTCTTCCTCCGTTGTTGCGTTCCGGGGAAGTAGGCTGCGCAATCGTCCTAGCAGGCGTTCGGCCAACTGCATTTTCTCGGAAGTCGCAGTTTTTCGGGTCTCCGCCGCTTGGACTGTGTCGGCCATCGACTCAACAAAATGTTCTGCTTGTTGGCGAGTTGTCAGTTCGACGGAAATGTCATTGTTCTCGGCAATTTGGGCATGCAGGCGCTCGACGGCGGTCTGGGCGATCGCGACTTCGTTCGCCAAGTCCTGTGGCACGATCTGGGCTACTGGTTCGCCCTCCTTGACTGGGTCGCCCGCGGAAAGCGAGATCGGCTCCAGTCTTCCCTCAAACGGCATGGTGATGACGTAGGAGCGGGGAAGCGTGGTAACGCCCTGCTCGTCAACAAATTCTTGAATTTTCCCGACGCGAACTTTGGCGGCCTCCACAGGCATTCCACCTGCATTCACGCGCCAAACGACGATCCCCACCACGACCGTCGCCATAATCACCGCAAGAACGATCCAAGTTTTCATGGTGGAACTCCTGCGCTCTTCCCGCAACCGGTGGGACCGACTATTTCAAACCGGGCCTCTTGTTATTCTTTCACCTTCAACGCTTCAAGATAATTCATGGTGTTGATTCGCAACTGCACCACACCATGCGCCAGCAGGGCGAATCCCAGGGCGCATGCCAAAGACGTCGCCCAAATCCAGGGGGCGGTGACGACCGGCAAGCGGACCAGGTCATTTTCATAAGCGGTTGCCGTAAGCCACGTCAAGAAATACCCGGCCGGGAAACCCAACAGCGTTCCCATGATGTTCGTGACCAGGCTTTCACGCAAAAACATGGCGCCGATGCTCCATTGGCTGTAGCCCAAGGCGCGGAACGTGGCGACCTCTCTTTGTCGCTCCGCCAGGTTAACCATTGAGGCGTTGACGATGCTCCCGAAGAAGATCACGCCGGCAAACACCACCAAGACTCCGATAAAAACAAACTGGTTTTGAAGCAACGTCTTAGTGATGTTGTCGACTAGATCGCGCCGATTGGTAACGGCTTCGACCCCCGGAAGTTGCTTCAACTCGTGATAGAGGCGCCGCAAGTTGGCTTCGCCGGGATGCGTTTGCAACTGCGCGCCCGTCATCGCGAACTCCTCGCCCAACAGACGGCTGAGGTAGTGAACATCGGCATAGGTGGCCAACCCCATGTAACTGTCGGCGATGTACGCCACGGGCGCTTCGAGGGTGCGTCGCTCGCCTTGCACTGGCGTAAAACGGAGTCGATCGCCGGGGCCAACTTTCAGGATGCTCGCCAACCGGCGTGTCAGCACAAGGCCCGCGTCGGGCAGCGGAATGCGTCGTCCCTGCTGATCGTGGGGGACGGTAAGACGCGCCTCGGGCAGCAATCCGATGATCGCCTCCTTTCGTCGATAAGGGCCATTCTCGAAAGTACAGGCGACAACCAATTGGGGTTCGGCCAGATCGACTCCAGGCAGGCGGCGCACTTCGTCGAGTGCGACTTGCCCTTGCGTGTCCTTGAACGCCAGGTCGAAATCGCTGCGCAGGGTGCGATAGAACTGAAAGTTTAGAAAGTAGTTCTGCGATTCGACCATCATAAATCCGGTCACCAATAGCCCCGCGCCCATCATCGCGGCGAAAATCGCCGCCGCGGAACGCACTCGATGACGAATCACGCTCCGCAGCGCCAATCGCCATTGAGGGCCAAGTGCGCTCCACAGCCAGGTCAACCGCTCCAGCAGAATCGCCCCTCCCCGCGCGGGCGGTTCAGGACGCATAGCTTCGGCAGGTTGCAGTTGAAGCATGCCGTACGCTCCATGCAAACTCCCCGCGACGGCGCACCCAAGACTGACCAGCATGCCCACCGCATGCACCCATCCGTGGAATTGGCTCCGCAGTTCGGGAAACTCAAAGTATCGGCGATAAACTTCCGTCATGCCGGTTGCGGCCGCGTAACCCAAAACGGCGCCGAGCACGCCGCCCGCGATTCCCACGCTCAGCCCAAATTTGAGAAAGTGGGCGAACACTTGGCCGTTGGTGTAACCCAATGCTTTGAGCGTTCCCACCACGACGCGTTGCTGCCGGGCCAAGCGCGTGATCAATACATGCAGCACCAGCGCCGCAACCGCGAGAAAGATCGTCGGCACGACGGCGGAAATCGCGCCCAATCCGTTAATCTCGTTGGTAAGAAACTGGTTCGACGCTTGCAGTCGCAACGGGGTAGTTGCAAAGACCCCGTAGGAATCGAGCAGCATTTCCGCGCGGCGAAGCGTGTCCGCGCTTTCCTCGCCCACGCCGGGCGAAAATCGTCCCACCACTTGGTTCGCCGCCCCTTGAAAGTCAAACACTTCTTCGGCGAACGTCCGCTTGATATAGAACACGCCGTAGTTTTCAGGGTCGGGAACCAAGGAACCGGGCCCGAGCAAATACGCGAACTCGCTGCTGATGGCGCTTCCCACCACAAACAGTTCTTGTCGCCGATCGTTCAGCAGCAAATGAATCCACTGCCCTGGAAAAATGTTATGCGCCCGGGCGAACGCATCGTTGACGATGACTTCGTTCAGCCGCTGATCGGTAAAGTAACCTCCCTGTCTTAGCACAATGTCGTTGAGAACTTGATCTCCCCGGTCGGGAAGTGAAATGATCTGACCATTGAGCGGTTCCGGCGTGTTCTCCAAATCGACGGTGACGGGAAAAATGATGCGAGAATGAAATCCCCCGATCCCCGGCACTTCGCCTAGCAACTCAAGTTCGGCCAGCGGAGCCTTCTTCACGTCGATCCAAAAGTCCGCCATGCGACACTGAAGATAATAGCGGCGCTTGGCGTCGTTTAAATTGTGGTACGCCGACCGCATAGTCACAAAGCACATCACGCCCACGGCAATAATGCTCGTGATGGCCAGCAAAAGTCCCTTGGAGTGACGAAGTTCGCGAACCAATTTGCGGTCGAGGGATTTCACCACACGACCTCCTCGGGCGCCACAGGATGAGGGTTCTCGGTTAACTCGCTAATTTCGCCGGATCGCAAGTGAACGATTCGGTCGGCCACGGCCGCCAGCGCCGCGTTATGCGTGATGACGACGATCGTTTTCCCCAGTTCGCGGTTCAAATCCACAAGGAGCCGCAACACGCGTTTGCCGGTTTCAAAGTCGAGCGCCCCGGTCGGTTCGTCGCAAAGCAACAGTTCGGGATTCTTGGCCACGGCCCGCGCAATGGACACACGTTGCTGTTCTCCACCAGACAACTGTGCCGGGAAATGATGCGAGCGATCCTCCAAGCCAACAAGACGCAGGACTTCGTCCACATCGCGGGGGTTAGCGGCAATTTCCGTGGACACGAGGATGTTTTCCCTTGCCGTGAGATTGGGAACCAGGTTGTAGAATTGAAATACAAATCCGATTTGCTCGCGGCGGTAACGCGTCAATTCACGGTTACTGGCTTGGCTAATGTCTTGCCCTTGGTAGATCACGGAGCCAGCCGTCGGACGATCCATGCCGCCGATGATGTTCAGGATGGTGGTCTTGCCTGAACCGCTTGGTCCAACCATGACTAAAAACTCGCCGCGGCGTATGTCGAGAGTGACGTTCTTGAGGACTACGACCGAAACTTCGCCCATTTCGAACGTTCGTCCCACGTCGATCATGCGTAGCAGCGGCTCGGCGTCTTTGCCCCTTTCCGCGGGAGTCGCTTCGTGCATTGGCGCAGTTCCCAAGGCGTCAATCTACCCAGCTTTACATGGCTCGCCAACTTACCACGAAATGGCCTTGGCCCCAGGTTCCATTGTGGCCATAATTCCCCTCATTTCCTAGAGTCCGTGTCAGGGATGACCAAGATGAGTTCACATCACGACTTGCTTCAGGTGATGGATCGGCTGGGCCGGCCACGCGTGCTGGTCCTTGGCGATTTGATCCTTGATCGCTACACGCGCGGCGACGCGGAGCGGATCAGTCCCGAGGCGCCGGTGATCGTGCTGTGCGCCGGCGAACGCGACGAGCGATTGGGCGGCGCGGCCAACGTCGCGAACATGCTGCGCGAATTGGAAGCGGAGGTCGTATGCGGCGGCGTCGTTGGCGCCGACGAGGCAGGAACCACGCTCCGTCATGCACTGGAAGAACGGGCTATCGACACGTCGCTGGTGGTCGTCGATGCGTCCCGCCCGACGACCGTCAAGGAGCGGTTTATCGGCTTGGCCTCCACACGGCATCCCAGTCAAATCTTGCGCGTGGATCGCGAGTCCACGGCGCCGCTTCCCACGCTACTAGAAGGGCAGGTGATCGAGCAGTTGAAGTCGCACATCCGGTCGTGCCAGGCGGTATTGATTTCCGATTACGCGAAAGGTTTCTGTACGCCACGCATCTTGAGTGCAACCATTGCCGAAGCGCGGCGCTGGAACGTGCCGGTGCTGGTCGATCCGGTGCGCCTGGGCGGTTACGAACGATACCGCGGCGCGACGCTCCTCAAACCCAATCGCCGCGAGGCCGAACAAGCCGCCGATGCCGCCATTCGCTCGCCCCAGGACGCCCTGCAAATCGGACGCCAATTGTGCGAACAGCTCGATTTCGCAATGGCCGTCATCACACTTGATCGAGACGGTATGGCGCTTGCGCCGCGCGCCGACGAAGGCTGCATATTCCCGACTCATGCCCGCGCCGTGTACGACATTACCGGCGCCGGCGACATGGTTCTGGCAATGCTCGGGGTCTGCTTCGCTGATAGCGTGGCGCCGTCGCAGTCCGTGCGGTTGGCCAACGTTGCGGCCGGGTTAGAGGTCGAGCGTCAAGGCGTCGCAGTCATCGCCCGTGAAGAAATTCGCCGTGAGTTGCTGGCGACCTCAATGTCGGGAGACCGCAAGATTGTCGCCCGGCGCGACGCGGCCGAACTTGCCGAACATTACCGCCGCCTTGGAAGAAAGGTAGTATTTACCAATGGCTGTTTCGACCTGCTGCACGTCGGACATATTGCGTGCCTGACCGAGGCCGCGGCGATGGGCGACATTCTTTTCGTCGCCGTGAATAGCGATGAAAGCGTGCGCCGGCTGAAAGGCCACAACCGCCCGGTGATCGGCGAAAATGAGCGGGCAGCCATGTTGGCGGCGCTGGCGTGCGTGGATCATGTCGTCATGTTTGATGAAGATTCGCCCTGTAGCCTCCTTGAAGCAATCCGCCCTAACGTGCTGGTTAAAGGCGGCGCAACGCATCCGGCCGACATCACCGGTCGCGATATTGTCGAACGTTATGGCGGGCAGGTGCGCACCACCAGCGCGGTGGATGGATTTTCGACGAGCCGCATTCTCAATTCGCTCGCCCATCGTCAGCCCGACGACGAAGCCGTGATTTTGCCTTTCCAGCGGCGCGTGGCGTAGCAACCAAAGGGCCAACTTTGTGGAGTGCGCGATTCATCGTTCACAAAGTGGGGCAGGCGCCCCAAAGAAAAACGGCGCTGCGCCTCAGTTTGGCCATTGCCCATCGGGCATTTCGCGTGGCGTGAGTTCTCGCGGTTCCACTACGACGTGCTTGACATGGGTCCGCTTCCACGTGTACGTAATGTGAACCTTCCCGTCCGAAGTTTGGATGACGGCCGGATAGGAATACTCACCCGGTTGGTCTTCTAGCACTAGCGCGGCTTCCCAGGTCTTGCCATCACGCGAGACAGCCACGTTTAACGGCGATCGGCCGCGGGCGGTGTGATTGTACACCAGCAATTGCCGGCCATCGCGCAAGGTGACGCCGTCGAATCCCGAATTGGGATTGGGAAGATTCGTAGCCGCGACGTCCGTCCAAGTTTTGCCGCCATCGCGCGAGAAGGTTTCAACAATCTTTCCTTGGCGACTACGGCACAGCGCTTGAATTTGACCATCGGCGTGCGTCAATAACGTGGGCTGAATCGCGCCAAACGTGCGGCCATCATGTATCGGGCCGGTGCTTTCCCAGGTGTCGCCAAGGTCCGGCGTGCGCTCAAAGTGTACTCGCCAGCCGTCATGCTCGGTGCTGCTACCGCAAAGCAAGGCGCCAACGACCAAGATGGGCTTGTTTTTAATCGGGCCGAGTATTCCCTTCGGCAAGCGCTGCGCCGGCGACCACGTTGCGCCCTGATCGTCGCTGGTTTTCATTTCGCCCCACCAGGTGCTGGGACTTGGCCCGACTTTATAGAACAACAGCAATGGACCGCGCGGCGGCTGAAACAGTACGGGGTTCCAGCATGGGAAGCGGGTCTTATCGTCTTGTACGCCATTCGCGATTTCGACGGGGACGCTCCACCCGGCGCCGTCGTGACGACTCAGCCAAATGCCCACGTCGCGATGTTTTTCGTGCGTGCCGCCAAACCAGGCGGCTAGGAGAAAATCCTCCGTCTCGGCCAGTGTGGACGCGTGGCACTGTGGGAACGGCGCCTTCTCATAGATGAATTCAGCCGTCGCCACGCCGTCAGGGCGTTTCGTTTCTTCGTCGGTTTGCGCAACCGCGGTTAACCCCAGAACAACCAAGAGCGCTCCCGCCGCACGAATCGATCGCATGATACAGGCTCCGCTGAAAGGACCGTGCACCCTAAGCCACGCCGCGCGGATTGAAATACTCCGGCTCACTCCCCTCCCGCCATTTGATGTTGCAGCCGATCGACGGTCTTTGCGGTTCCGGCGGCTTCTGGCCCGACAGCACCGCATCGACCGCGGCCCGAAGATCCTTGCCCGAGATGGGAATATCGGACTGGGGCCGGCTATCGTCGAATTGTCCACGGTAGACGAGCCGTTGATCCTTGTCGAACACAAAAAAGTCCGGCGTACAGGCGGCGTGATACGCTTGTGCCACTTCTTGCGTCTCGTCGTAAAGATACGGGAACGAGTAACCGCGGTCTTCGGCTTCGTGGACCATTCGCTCGGGCGAGTCGTCCGGATACTTGGATGCGTCGTTCGCGTTAATGGCCACCACCGCCACGCCTTGGGTTTGGTACTCTCGCCCAAATACGGCCAGCGCGTCGGCCAAGTGTTTGACAAACGGGCAGTGGTTGCAAATAAACATCACCACCAAGGCCGGTGCGTTTTCAAAGTCGGACAACGAGACGGTACGGCCGTCCACGTTGACAAGCGAGAAGTCGGGCGCCTTGGTCCCTAATGGTAACATGGTGCTTGCGGTCTTAACCATTTGGCCCTCTCATAACCAATTGCGGAATTCAAACGGGAGTTTCAGGATACACCAAACAGGCGGCGAGCGTTACCCAATGTCTGGGCGGCGAACTTTTCGACCGTTACGCCGCGCGCCTCGGCGAGACAAGCCGCGGTATACGTGATGCGCGCCGGTTCGTTGGGATGTTTGCCGCGGAGCGGGTGCGGCGAGAGGTAGGGGCTATCCGTTTCGATCAGAATACGATCCGCGGGAATTGTTGCCGCAAGGTCACGCAACGCCTCCGACTTTTTGAAGGTTACCATTCCCGCAAAGCTGATATAAAGGCCCAAATCCAGGCACTGCCGAGCCAGTTCCGCATCCCCGGTGAACGAGTGCATGACGCCGCGCAACGTCCCGCGCCGGCGCGCTTCGACTAGCATCGAGAGAATGTCGCTTCCGCATTCACGCATGTGAACGATGAAGGCTTTGTCGCGCTCCTGCGAAAGACGCAAGTGCCGGTCAAAGTATTCCTGTTGCAAATCAAACGGACTGTAATCCCAATAACGGTCCAGGCCTGTTTCGCCCAAGGCGATGACGCGCGGATGGTCAACGAGCGTGACGATTTGATCCCAATCGCCGGGTTGGATCTGCGCACAGTAATTGGGCTGAATGCCAACCGCAGCGTACACGGAGTCAAACTGCTCCGCCAGGGCGACGCACTTACGGCTAGAGGGGGCCGTCACGCCCACGGCGAGCATCGTTTCTACCCCGGCCAGGCAGGCGCGACGGATAACCTCTTCACGGTTCGCGTCGAACGCTTCGTCGTCAAGATGCGCGTGCGTGTCGAAATAGGGCATGGGTTCCTGCCGTACGAACCCGCGTGGGCGTGTTTCGCCACCGAGACCGACGGTATGCCTACGCCCCCACGGGGTGAGTGGTTAGGTCGTTGAGCGACTCCAGATGCCCTTTGGCTTCACCCAAAAGCTCCTCCGCGACGGCTCGGGCGGCGGGGTCGCCGTCCAGTTCTCCTACGCATCGTTCGAGGGTGCGGATGTTGCGACGTTGCCATTCCAGAAGCCGCTGGAGAATAAAATCGAACGACAAGTCATTCCATCCCGTAAACTCCATCGGGAACCGGCCGATCTCGACAATCCCGTTTCGGTCCAGGATCATGGACCCCAACCGGTCGCTGGTGGATTCGTGGTCTTCAATAATATGCGCGAGGGTCTGTTTTGCTGGTTCATCCTGAAGCCGCGACCAGGGTCCGGCGTCGCGCAGGTATATGGGCAACGACCAGTTGTAAAGTAAGTAGAGCCGATTCAATACCTTAATCGTCGTCGGCGAGTTCATGGCAATTTCGCAGCGGTAAACCAGCGCCATCGGGATGAATGGTAGGAATGCAACCTCAACGCGAAGATTCGAGGGCGAGCTCGGATCGCGCTGAACGATAAGCCCCGAAAGTGGCTATAGTAATTGCCCGGCGGCCTGTAACGTCCACTCGTTGAGGAAGTTCCACGTAAAGATCAAGACAATCAACGGAAACGTCAGCAGCACCACATACGCGACCGGGAATACACCAACCGAGAACGGCGTTCGCGAATGCGGCTCGGGGTCAATCGTCATGACCTTCACCACGCGGAGATAGTAAAACAAACTAATGGCCGTGTTGACGCCGCCAATCACTAGCAGCCAAAGCAGATAGTTGGCCGCTCCGCCATCCCGCGCCACAACCACGTAACCATCGGCCACAGCGGCAAACACGGCGAACTTGCCAAGGAATCCGGCCAAGGGCGGCATGCCGACCAGGCTGAACAGGATCACCGAAAAGCAAATCACCGTCCACGGAGCGCGGCGCACCAGCCCCGCGTAGTCCGCAATTTCTTCACTTCGCAGCGCATTGCGAAGGAACGCCACGATCGCGAACGCGCCGAGATTCATAAACAAATACACCACGATATAAAGTGCAAGCGCCGCGACAGCTTCCTGCGCTCGCCCCACATCGCGGTCCGCCAGGGCCAGCATGGGCGGAACTGCCATCATCATATAGCCCGCATGCGCGATGGTCGAATAAGCCAACAGCCGTTTGATGTTCGTTTGCCCATATGCGGCGAGGTTGCCGAACGTGCAGGTGATGACCGCCGCCAACGCCACTAGCCAAGCCATGTAGTTGCGAACGGGCTTTAATCGCGCCAGGACCGCCGCCCGATCGCCATTGAAATCCACAGCATCCTCGGCGGCAGGCGCGTCCTGCAACGCCACAAAGTGAGTTCCTGCAGGTGCACGGATGGCCGCCTCGTGCGGCAGTTGCTGCGCGTGCGACGGCGGCGCCACGCCAAGGCCGATCACCACACGCACCAAAAGCGCCAAGGCCGCCGCCTTGGACGCGACGCTAAGGAACGCGTTGATCTCGGCGGCCGCGCCTTCAAACACGTCCGGGCACCAAAAATGGAAAGGGACCGCCGATAATTTAAAGGCCAATCCGACCGCCACCATCAATCCCGCGAGAGCGAGAACCATCAACTGCGATGACGAAAATTCGGGATATCGCCGGGCCAACTCCACTGCCATCGTGGGAAAATGAACCGTGTTAACCACGCCCGCGAGCAAGCTAATGCCGTAGAGCATAATCCCCGCGGTTCCGGCGCCGTAAATGGCGTACTTGAGCGCTGCTTCGCTGCTTTGCCGCCTACCTTTGAGGAGTCCCGCCAGCGCGTAAGACGGAACACTCGCCATTTCCACGGCAAGAAACACCATGAACAGGTGGTTGGCCGAGGCCATCAGGCACATGCCCAACGTCGCGCCAAAGACAAGGGAATAGATATCCGGCCCATCTTCCCGGTCTGGAATGCCGGAAAGTTTGGTCAGCACGAGGAACAGAATCACGAACAACATCAGAAACGCCCGCACAAAAACCGTAAACCGGTCGTGAATGAGCATTCCTGTAAACAATTCCGTCCGCTCGGTCGGGCCGTAGAACGCCAGCACAAAGCCAATCACGGCGCCGACCAAGGCCACATAGAAAGCGTCAATGCGTCGGCCGCCTGGAACAAGCCGCGCGACGAGCATGAGGACAATCGTGGCGCACAGCGCTAACTCCGGCCCGAAAGCCGGAATGCTGACGTGAGCCGTGTTGGCGTAAAGAGTATCGACAGCGTCAGTCAGGTTCACGGTAGGTACTGCGAATCACGTGGATCAGAATGCTTTAATCGCTTGCGCCATACGTCAAAACACATCGGGCGGCGACTCGGTTACGGCGCCGGCGGAGCCAAGGCCGTCTGATCACCTTGGAGGTTGTCATTCAACGTCTGTTGTTCCTGCTCGGCCTGTTCCTGGGGCATCTTAACGTGCTGCGTCCACCACGCTAATTGATCAACCTGCCGGTCAATGGTGGAGTCCATAAACCGCAGAACCGTGTGATGCGGGAACACACCGAGAATCAAGGCGAACGCCAGGAGCACAGCGCCGATGCTCACTTCGCGCGGGGTCATGGGCGTCAAGGCTTCGCCATGCGGCCCCTTATACTCCGGCCCCAAGTAAACGCGCTGGATGGCCCACAGAATATAACCTGCGGTAAGAATCACCACTGCGGCCGAGATTACCGCCAGCACCTTGCTGAAGTTCCATACCGACAATACGACCAGCACCTCGCCGATGAAGCCGCACAAACCGGGCAAGCCAAGACCAGCGAAGAAAATACCGATCGCCAAGGCGGTATAGAGCGGCATACGGCCGAACAGGCCGCCGAATTCCTCCAGGTTGCGATGATGTACGCGGTCGTAGATCACACCCACTATAAAGAACATGCCAGCCGAGCTGACGCCGTGGGCGATCATCTGAAACATAGCGCCCTTGATGCCCATGTTCCAGTAATCTCCCGAGAACGGGTTCACGCCGCCCACCGAGCCGACCGACCACACGCCCAGCCCCAGTACAACGTAACCCATGTGGCTGACGGAACTATAAGCAACTAACCGCTTGAAGTCCTTTTGGGCCATCGCCGCGAAGGCGCCATACACCATGCTAATAACACCGAGCGCACATACGACCCACATCCATTCGTACCCGCCGTCGGGGCAGATGGGATAGCAAATGCGAATGATCCCGTAGCCACCCATCTTCAAGAGCACGCCCGCCAGAATCATCGAGATGGGCGTTGGAGCCTCGACGTGGGCGTCAGGCAACCACGTGTGGAAGGGCACGCTTGGTACTTTAATGATGAACCCGATCAGCAGCAGGATGAACGCCCACTCCTGCCAGGTCCAACCATCGAAGGCCCATCCCAAAAGCGGCCAGCCGCGGAATAGGGAGACTTCGTCGTTAAACTGTTCGGTGTGCTGGCCCAATGCCGCCAGCGCTAACAAGTTGAACGTGTGAACCGGCTCACCGCTTTTCTGTACGAGAATCCCCTCCGCCACATTCCAGTTGCCGGCGGGAAGGATCTCGGCGTCGGCCTTGCCATTCGGCGGAAGCGAAGCGATTAAGATACTGGCAGCCGACTCGCTGGAGTTAATCGCCTCGACGGCGTCCTGGGCCGTTTTCCGTCCCTCAGGAAGTTGTACGGTCACGGCATTGTCTTGCTCGTCGTAGATTGCCGACGCTTCCTCGCCCGAGACCGTCGAAAAACGCACCGTCAACGGTTCGCCCGCGGGAAGGTCTTCGCCCGCCACAAGCGCCAACACCGCATTGTCGCGTCGTCCGGCATTCAACGAGAAACTGCGAACCTCCTCGCCCCGCCCATCGCGGCGAGTGTGCAGGTAGACCCGGCCGAGTCGCGCATCGACATCTTCATGCAAGTGCAAATCATCCCATGCGACCACGGCTGCCGGATTGGCGCCCGCGAAGTCGGTAGCGTCGGAAGCCGCCAATTCGGTCAGGTCGCTATTGAAGTAAAGGATCAACAGCGCGATCAGCATCAAGACGCTGCCAAAGAGCGTGTATAGAAAGAACTTGATGGCCGCGTATTCCTTGCGCGGCCCGCCCCAAACGCCGATGAGAAAGTACATCGGCAGGAGCATGACTTCCCAGAACACATAGAAGAGAAAGAAGTCGAGCGCCAGAAAAACGCCCAACATGCCCGTCTCCAGCAGTAAGAACAGGATGCAGTAACCCTTAACGTACTTGGTAATCGACCAACTGGCGCCCATCGCCAGCATCGAGATGAACGACGTGAGCAGCACCAACGGCAGACTAATGCCGTCGACTCCCAGAAAGTAATAGATATTAAACGACGGAATCCACGACAGGCTAAACGCATGTTGCATCTCGGCCTGAGCTACGTTGAAACCGGCTTCCCAACCAGGCACTAACAGCGCGAGCGTGGCGACGAACACGATCGCCGTCACAACGAACGTGAACCCGCGCAGCGCATTGGCGTTGGAACTGGGGATGAAGGCCAGCAGCAAGGCGCCGACGGCGGGAAAAAAGATGATGAAGCTGAGCAGGAATATGGCGGCTGTCATTGTCGCAAACGCTTCTGATTTTGTTATGGAAATTCTTGTTTCCAGGCCGTGGCTCGCAACGGGGCGCGTGGGTCGCGTCAGGCTTGGGAACCGCCCTAACTGGCTACTGCCGCGGCGCGGAAGACGCTAATGACGATAAACAACACAAGCGTTCCCACGGCGATGAATAAGACGTATTCACGAAGGTTCCCAGTTTGAACACGTCGCGTTGAAAGTCCTAGCGAGTACATCCACCCTGCGAAAAGGTTCACAAATCCATCAACAACGACTTGATCCGCCACTCGCTCCCACGCCACCGCGAAGCGGCGCGTCGTATGGGCCAAACCGTCAAGGAACCAATCGATCCAGTTTCGGTCAAATCGGGCGATCATTCGCGAAACAACGTGCGTTGGCCTTACAAACAACACGTCATAAAGTTCGTCAAACCACCATTTGTTCACCAAGAAGCGATGGACCGACGAAAACTTCTGCCGAGCTTCGCCCGCCAATTGCGGCCGCCATACATAAAACACCGTCGCCAGCAAAATACCGGCCAAGGCCGTCGCAAACGCCGTGAGCGTCGCAGGAATCACATGCGCGGGCGTATGACTTACGTGCTCGTTCGGCCACACCAAGTTGACCAGCACGCCTGGCGTATCGGTTAACATCCCCGCTGGGCGGGCCTGCTCTAAGAGCAAGGTCAGGTTCAATCCTGGAATCGGCCACGCGACGCCCACCGCGAACACCGCCAGAATCACGAGCGGCGCCACCATCACCCGCGGGGATTCGTGGGCATGGTCGTATCGGTGATAGTTGCGCGGCTCGCCCAAGAATGTCATGTACCACATACGGAACATGTAGAACGCCGTAATCGCCGCTCCGCCCGCGGCGGCATAGAAAAAGATTGCGCCCCAACCGGGGTTGCTCGTCATGAATAGGTGAGCCTGCTCCAAAATCGCGTCTTTGGAGTAATAGCCGCTCAAGCCAATGACGAAGGGAATGCCGGCGCCCGCAATGGCCAAACATCCGATGAGCATCGTGTAAGCGGTCCACGGCATCTTTTTGATCAGGCCGCCCATCTCGGGCATCTCGTTGGTGTGAACGGCGTGGATCACCGACCCGGAGCAAAGGAACAAAAGGCTCTTGAAAAACGCATGGGTAACCAGGTGCATCACGCCCGCAAGCCATCCGCCAATGCCAATGGCCAGCATCATGTAGCCAAGCTGGCTAATTGTGGAATAGGCCAGCACGCGTTTAATGTCGGTCGCGGTAATGGCGATGGTGGCCGCCATAAACAAGGTAATAGCGCCGGTCACGGCGATAACCAGCAAAACCTCGGGCGCAAAGAACGGGTAGAATCGTGCCGCCAGGTAACCGAGCAATGGCTAAACCAAATTGCGCAAAACCTGTCGCCCCACTCGGCAAGGAAGCTGGTAAGTTAACGTTAAGTCTGTCAACTAAAGCTTGAGAGGCAGGTGTCGCACCTTGTGCAATATTATCAGCGCCTAGTTTATCTCCCGCAAAGCCAACAACCGGTTCATTACCTGGTCTAAATTTAGCTGCAGAGCTAAAAGTAACACCGAGCGCATCTTCAAAATCATCATTGGCATACACAACGCGTGATTCAATCAGCACTTGTCGCACGGGAACATCCAAGCGCCTAATTAATGAACGAATTTCTTCAATCTTGTTGGCAGTATCTTGTACCAAAAGTGTATTTGTTCGCTCATCCACTGAAACGGTACCACGGCTAGATAACATTGAATTTTTATCCGTCTTCAACAAAGCCGCAAGTTCTGCCGCCTTGGCATAATTGACCTGCATGTACTCTGAACGTAGAGGAGAAAGATCTTCTACTTGCTGCGTTGCCTGCAATTCTAATTTTTCTCTTGCCGCAATCTCTTCACTGGGGCCTACCATGAGCACATGACCAATTTTTCGTTTTGCTAACCCTTTGGTTTTGAGAATAATATCTAATGCTTCATCCCATGGCACATTTCGTAAACGCAACGTTACACTGCCTGTCACACTATCGCTTGTGACCA
>JAANMU010000401.1_pt1 | contig 53736 bp, 45 predicted proteins | sample 7279701 | NCBI WGS metagenome assembly JAANMU01 (sample SAMN14094539, study PRJNA606508) | bioreactor metagenome | isolation source: A lab-scale SPAN reactor treating ammonium-rich wastewater day 57 | place: Ireland: Galway | collected 2017-03-13
TCGTTGACTGCGCTGCCGATGGCGGCCATGAGCGAGGCGATGATGGTGTAGGAGATGAAGAAGTAGCAGAAGAACCAGACGATCATCATGGGGCTGACGAGATCGGCGCGAGCGGCGACAAGCAGGCCGGTCCATCCGATGGCGCCGTACACGATGATGAGGAACATGCCGACGCCCATCTGCCCGAAGATCTTTCCGGCCATGAGGTTCATAGGCGAGGCCGCGGCGAGCAGAAGTTCGATGACCCGGCTGGATTTTTCTTCGATCGTGGTTGTGAGGAGATATTGGCCACCGATGAATACGGCCATCATGAGCAGGAACATGAAAGCGAACTGGAAGAGCACATTGAGTTCACCAAGCGAGCCGCGCTCGCCAGCCTGTGTGACCTCTCTGGTGGGTCTTGGTTCGACGCTGGTCAGCGCGGTGAGCCGTTCGGGGGAGAATCCGGCATTGCGAATTCGGGCTTCGCGGATGGTGGATCGCACCTGATCGCGCACGAGCCCGCCGACACGATCATCGAGTTTTGGCCTGACAAAGATCTGGAACGAGCCAAAGGACTCGGAACCTGCTGAGGACTCGACGGAGTCGGAATCAATGATGACGAGCGCGAGTCGGCCGCCATCCTGACTATTCTTTCCTTCGGCGAGTGGCTGCTTCTCGGCCTCGATGTCTGCGTCGGCTGAGAGCAGTTCGATGGTGAGATCGGTCGGGACTTCGACGTTTGCAGCCGAGGCGACCGTCGAGCCCATGTCGCTCGGGCCTCCGGCGAGATCGGAAATGGACTGCATGGCTTGCTCGACACGTTGCTTGCCAGCTGCTGAAAGGGCTTCGGGTGTGAAGCGGCGAGCGAGTTCCTCGCCGAGTGTTCCGGTACCGTCGAAAATTGCGATAGAGCCCGTGACGCGCGGAGCACGATCTTTCATAAGCAGGGGCATCCCGATGGCCATGACGGCCACGAGCACGATCGGGACGATGATTCCGCCGATGATGAAGCCTTTGGTCAATGCGGTCGCGGTGAACTCACGCAGTGCGATGTGGGCGACTCGCTTCATTCGGAAGTCTCCGTGCGGGTGGATTCGGTGCGAATTGCAGCCCGCAGCCGCTCGACTTGCACAGCATCGCGGCCTGGGCCTGAAAGAACGATTTCGATGAAGACGTCTTCGAGCGATGGGCGACGCAGTTCGAGCCTGGAAGGCGCGACAGCAGCGGCGATTCGTTGCATCACGTCAGCGGCATTCGCGCCATCCTTGATCTCGATCTCGCGTGGTGCGCCGGGCTCGTAGGCCGAGACATGCCGCACACCCTCGACGGCGTGCAGCGGACTGAGATCGCCTTGCGGATCGTACGGGCTGAAGATGATGGTGCGTGGGTCGTGCTTGGCCTTGATGGATGAAATCGAATCGTCGAGCACTTTCTGTCCGTGGTTGATCATGACGATGTGTTCGCAGATCTGCTCGGCCTGGGCCATGACATGGGTTGAGAAGATGATCGTCTTGCCCATGTTGTGCTGCTCGAGAATGAGTTCGCGCAGCAGCCGCATGTTGACCGGATCAAGGCCACTGAATGGTTCGTCGAGTATGAGCAGTTCCGGCTCGTTGATGACAGCGGCAACGAACTGTACCTTCTGCTGCATGCCCTTGGAAAGTTCCTCACACTTCTTGCCAACGGTCTGCCCGAGTTCGACGCGTTCGAGCCAGGCACCGATGCGTTTGTCGAGGTCGGGTCCGCCGAGGCCTTTGAGGCGACCGATGTAACGCAGGAACGCCCCGACTTTCATTTTCTTGTAGACCCCGCGTTCTTCGGGCAGATAGCCGACGCGTTCGCGTGCTTCCACAGCGTTGCGCTTGCCCAGGACGGCGATGTCGCCCTCGTCGGGGAACAGAATCCCCATGATCATGCGGATGGTGGTCGACTTGCCTGCGCCGTTGGGGCCGATGAAGCCATAGATCCCGTGTGCGGGGATGACCAGGTCCATATTGGCGACGGCGATCATTGGGCCAAAGGACTTGCGGACGCTGCTGAGTTCGATGGCGTTCAAGTCTGCCCTCCCCGGTGGTGCTTCGCGGCGTGAAATCGAGACATACCGTAGGTTCATGGCCAGCGGTGTGCTCACAGACAGTGTCCGGAAAAGGCTCGATGCTCTTTCAGAGCAGTTTGCGGGGCTGGAGCGCAGCCTCGAGGATCCGGCAGTTTTGGGCGATCACGTTCGTGTGCGTGATTGTTCGATCAAACGGGCCGCGTTGCTGCCGGTGGTCGAGGGGTATCGGCGGTTCGTGGCGTTGTCTCACGAGATTGCGGATCTGCGGGGGATGATTGAGGCCGAGGATGCCGATGCGGACCTTGTCGCGATGGCCCAGGAGGAACTGCCGCGACTGGAAGCGGCCGCGGCGGCGACGATTGAGAGCGTGAAGGCTTCGCTGGTGAGCAGCGACGACCGGCAGGTGGGGTCGGTGATGCTCGAGGTGCGGGCCGGGACTGGGGGCGATGAGGCGGGGCTGTGGGCACGCGATCTGATTGACATGTACCGTCGCTATGCGGAACGCAAGGGATGGGGCTTTGAAGAGTTGGATCTGACGACTGATCCGTCAGTCGGGGGCATCCGCCACGCGGTGATCAACGTGCGAGGTGAAGGAGTCTGGCTGGAACTTTCATTCGAAGCTGGGGTACACTCGGTCAAGCGTGTGCCTGCGACCGAGACTCAGGGGCGTATTCACACAAGCACGGCGACGGTAGCGGTACTGCCCGAGCCGAGCGAAGTGCAGGTGTCGATCGATTGGTCGAAGGATGTGCAGGAACACGTGACCACCGCGCAGGGGCCGGGCGGCCAGAACGTCAACAAAGTGGCCACGGCGGTACATCTGGTTCACGTCCCCACTGGTGTCGAGGTACGGATGCAGGAAACCAAGAGTCAGGCCCAGAACCGCGACAAGGCCCGGCGGCTTCTTGCGGCCCGCGTGTACGAGATTGAACGAAACAAGATCGAGCAGCAGCGTGCGACCGAGCGGCGCGAGCAAATCGGCAGCGGCGGGCGAAGTGAGAAAATTCGGGTGTACCGCTATCAGGACAACATTGTGGCCGATCAGAGGCTCGACGAGAAACTCAGCAAGACGAAGATCATTGATGAGGCGGATCTTGGGCCGATGTTCGAAGCTCTCATCGAACAGGAAACTGCCCGTCGGCTTGCGGCTCTGTAAGCGTGAGAGAGTGAAGGCTGCTGGGCGGAGGTTGCTGTAGCCTCATACACTTGCGACATGAACATCGCCATCACAACTCACTACTGTGTTGAACCGTTTGGGCCGGTGTCACTGTGCGCTGCGCGCGAGGGGGAACGGGCGGCACTTGCTGCGTTGATCTTCGGCCATGGGGACGACTGCCGCGAGATGATCGCGTCCAGATGGTCAGAGAGCATGAACGTGGCTTGCTCCACAGCTGACCGAGAGCTGAACGATGTGCTGGATCACGCACACGATGCGCTGAATAGTTACTTTGCCAGTGGCGAGATTGACGCGACGCTGCCGCTCGCACCGCGTGGTACCGATTTTGACCGCGATGTGTGGTCGCTCTTATGCCAGATCGAGCGCGGTGCGACGCGGACCTACGGTGATATCGCCAGGAGTATTGGAAAGCCCGGCGCGGCTCAAGCTGTCGGCGGCGCATGCGGTCGCAATCCGATTGCGATTTTCATTCCCTGCCATCGTGTGCTCGACGCGCGGGGCTCGCTCCATGGCTACGCGGGGGGCCTTGCCCGGAAGGCGGCTCTACTCGAACGCGAGGGAGTCATGATCGAGAGCGCAGGTTTGTTTGCACGAGCGGTATGAAGCGCGGAGGAGCATTGCTGTGACCACGACCCGAGGCGAATCTCCCCTTTCATCTGCAGTTTCCAGCGAACGCCAGCGTCTGCGCGAAGAGTACGCTGCATCGGGATTCTCGACGGGTGATTACGAGTATCTGCGCCAGCAGGCGGATGATTCGACCGTTGCGCTCAAGAGCGCGGGCTTGACACGCGGACTCGATGCGCTTAAGGCCCCGCGTGGCGTGATCAACGCGGTGGTGCGATTGCTGCATGATCCTGCGGCCGAGGTCGCGCCCCCGACCAATGCCGAGGTGTACGCGGCGGGTTTGCTCATTTCGCGACTGTCGCGTCTGACGCGTGCATTTGCGCATGCGCCTGAGGCGTGGTTCAATGCTCTTGCGTCGTTGCTCGAGTCCATCGAAGCGGACGCGGACGACATCGACGCTCGGCTGGCGCTGCTTGAGTTTGCGGCCGCATGTCGGGGAGCTAAGGTGAAAATCGCGCCCAATGGCGCGGCGCGAGCATCACTCGACCTCGAAGGGTGGAAATGCGGCGTTGCGGCCGTCGTCGTCGCGCATGCTGACGCGCTCTCCGAAGCAGCCAATGCTGGCGAGGATGCGCTCCGCGAACTTCGGCTGCCGGGCATCATCATCTTCGAAATCACGTCGGCACTGCCCCCTGCGCCGAGGCTTGCTCGAGTCGCCAACGAGGAAACTGCGCTCGCCGAGATGCGTCGGCACCTCGATACATACATCGAGCCGCGTCTCGAAGCGGTGGCGCACGAGGTCAACACTGATTTTGCCTTCGCGGGGTTCTTTTCGGCGGTGATGAGCAGCGTGGTGGTGTCGAGCGGGCGGGCGTTTTATGCGTGGTGCCCGCGTGCGGCGAACCTGTGTCCGCCTCGTGATGCCAGATTGATCCGCCTCGAACGGTTCATGCATCGGCTCAGCCGTCCGCAGCCTCGTTCGGCACTCTAATCGCCCGCGATGCCAAAGCGCTCAGACAACTTTGCCTGGCGAAAGGCAAATATGCGCTCAACATCGCGCTGCACGAACAAGGAGTTGACCAGCGGCGCCAGCACCCCTCCACGGGGGCGGTATACGACGACATCGCGTGCCTGGGTGACTCCGGGCGAGATGCTCTCGAAGGTGTGCGCGTGATCCCAAAGGCTGTAGGGCCCGCTGAGCTGGCGATCGGTGAAAATGGCAGGCGGTTCGTACCGAGTGATTTCTGTACGCCATCGAATCGGGATTCCGTGGATGATGATGCGATAGTCAATGAGCGTGCCCGGCTGCATGACAATGGGTTCGGGAGTGAGCACTTCGAACCTCAACCAGGGCGGAGTGAGCTCTTCGAGGTTTCTGGCTCTCGAAAAGAAGTCGAACACGGCATCGAGTGACGCCATGAGCGTGATAGACGCTTCGAGCCTCCATACAAACGAATTCCGGACGATCGTGCAGGAAGAAGATGAGGAACGAGTCAGCAAGGTCATCGATGATGAAGTTCGACACGTCATCCGCGATCGATTCAAGATCGATCCGCGACAGAGCCCAACATTCGCCATGTGCAAGACACTCCCAAAACGGAGGGATTTTGAGCCAGACGCCTAGGCACGCTAGTCATTTGGCATCGGTGTGTAAGCACTATGCCTAGTCAGAATACAGAATTTGAGTTTGTCAACCTATTTGCTGATTTTTTGTGCGTCAGAAGTGTGCTTTTTTCCGGTACTATAAGGGAGATCCACTTCAACGTGGGTTACCCCCCTCATCCACCTGGGCTCTCACCCAGATAGATGAATTTGCTCGGTGTTTTTGACCGAGCCGGCTAGGACTCGATCGTGCGGTTCTACGCACGTCGGCGAGATGAGGAGACTGGGATGACCATTTTAAGCCTTGAGTGCGCTCGACGCACTGCGTCAATGGCACGAATAGAGATGCTCGCCCAGAGCGATGCGACGGTACTGATTGGGGGCGAGACCGGATCCGGCAAAGGAATCTTGGCCCGACAGCTCCATGCGTTGAGCCGAAGGACGAATGAGCCGTTCGTCATCGCAGATTGCTCTGCCTTGACAGTCTCGCTTTTCGAGTCGCAGATGTTCGGACATGTCAAGGGTGCATTCACTGGTGCCAGTTCTGACCGGCTCGGGCTCGTCCGAGCGGCGGATGGGGGCACACTCTTCCTCGATGAAGTTGGTGAGCTTGCGCTCGAGTCGCAGGCGAAGCTGCTGACGCTCATTGAGGAGCGAACAGTGCTGCCGGTCGGTTCGGAGCGGCGGTTGGATGTGAATTTTCGCCTGATAGCAGCTACGCATCGTGATTTGCCCGCGATGGTGAAAGCAGGCGAGTTCCGCGAAGACTTGTACTATCGAGTGGCGGTTGTTGAGCTGAGCGTTCCTCCGCTGCGTGAAAGGCGTGAAGAAGTGCCGATGCTCATCGATGAACTGATTGAGCGGAAGGCGAATCTGCTGGGTATGCAGCCCAAGCGGGCTTCGGCGGAGTGCTACATGGCGCTGCTGGATTATCCGTGGCCTGGCAATGTACGCGAACTTGGGCATGCCATTGAACGGGCGATGGTCATGTCGCGTGGCGATTGGCTTGAACTGGACGCTCTTCCGCCGCGAGTGGTCAGCCACTGGCGAGAGCATCCACACGGTCACAGTCGGCTCATGACCGAAGCAATGCGGCGACCAGAGCATATCGCAGGAGTGCTCAAGGCGACTGCGGGCAATAAGGCCGAAGCGGCGCGAAAGCTGGGGATCAGCAGGCGTCATCTGTATCGCCTGCTCAACGAGACCGCATGATCTCGATGGCGGTCTGACACTGAAGTATTTGCCAGGATCGGAGTTCCTTCTCGAGGCGGCTCGGTCGCAATTCTTCGTATCCGGCGCAACCACCACATGCTGTTAAGGAACGCGTGCGATGCTCATCGAGCATCCAATGTGTGACATTGCATCGTCGCGGTGTGACATGATGAAGCCTCTTGTGTGACATCGAGTCGTTAGAACGAGACACGTCCAGCTTCTGAGCGCGCTTTGCACGTGACATGTCCGATTGGGGAGGTCAATTTTGTGACTCAACGTCGCTCATGTGGTGCCATGGAGAGCTCGCGAAAGCGTTTGCCATGATAAATGAGTCGAGCCCGCGGCGTTGGCGGCATTGGCACGCGGCTTGCAATGCTCTTCGCTTCATGAGATCATCAGACAACAACCCGATGTGGCTCGTGATATCGGAGGATCGGTGTTCTGATTTGCTCCACGATCTTTGCCAGTCGCAGCGTTGGCCCTTGATTGAGTTCGTCACTCCTGATCGAGGGCTGAGTGCAGCCATTTTCATGGGTACGTCGTGCGTTGCTGTCGAGCTCGCTGACCAGAGCGGCGTGCTTTCACACCTTGTTCGTTCGCTTGCGGGGCTCGACACCATTGATCGGGTCGCGTGCATTCTTCCGAGTTCTGGTTCGCATGTTGAACGAGAGGCTGCCGGTGCAGGCATCAACCTCTTCACTTCGGTCGAGCATTTTGCTGCGTCGTTGGGGATTCTCATGCCGTTTCCGTTGAACTCATTGAGTTCTGCGCCATCGGAGAGTCCCTGGAGTGGCACACGGTTTGCAGTTCATTGAAGCAGATTGATAAGAGAGGGATACACATGAAACTCGACTTCCTGCATTCGCAAGTGATCGCCATGACCAACGAACAGTTGCTGCTGACTGCGATTGAGCATTGCCGTGATCGACACATGGGGGCAGTGATAGGGCTTGAACTTGATCGTCGCGCCCAGGCTGGGGAAGGCCGTGGTGAAAGTGAGCGTCATCGTGGCTCGCTGCTCGACTGGCTGAGCCCGCAAACGCGGCCCGGCGTGGATGACGCCCGGCGTGCGACCGGCGTGAGTCCTCGATTGACCGGCACTGACGCGGTGCGTCTGCGTGCCTGATGAGTTTCTTTCGCTTGCTGCTCGCTGGGCGCTTCGCGGCGTGCAGCGGGTTTCGAACTCTCTTCTCTCGCTTGCTGAACTCCCCCCGGTGTTCAGCAGGCTTGTCAGTCTCCTCTCTTCTCGCTGAGCGAGTCTCGACGCTCAGCGGGTTTCCTTGACCCTTCGTTGCGGGATGTTCGCGCTGAAGGTCGTGCTCGATGCCAGGAGGCGGCATCGGGAACACGCTCGCCAAGCCTCATCAGGAGTTCAGTTATGCAACGCAGTCTCTTTGTGGTTTCTTTGGCAGCAGGGCTCGCAACGTGTGCGATGGCGAATCCGCATTTGCGGGCGCCGGATGGTGTGTCCACGGCGACGGGCCTGGTCAACTCGCTCGACGGGGTGTCGATCTCGGCGAGCAACCACCGCAACAACGAATGGAACGTCGACATCCTTTTCCTGTCGGACTTCGACTACTTTGCTGGCGAGGCCAATGCCTTTGTGACTCTCTTTGACATTCCCACGCTCCTCAACAAGACCCCGGGATCACCCGTGTACGTGCACAGCATGGGCTATGACATCACGCAAACAACCGTCGGCGCATCGTGGATCAGCGAGTTGCTTTTTCGGTTTGGCGATGACACCGGCATGGACTTTGTGCAACTGAGGCCAGGCATCGGCCAGAATAACACTGGAACTGGCGTGAACAACAACACGGGCGGAGAGAAGGTGGATCTCGTGGGTTTGGACCTCGACTTCACGTTGTACAACGGGATTCTGCGCTTCCGATTCTGGGATGATTTCAATGACAACTTCCCTGGCCGTGATGGGTTCATTCACGCCGGAAGCACGATCTCACTCGGCTTCAAGGTCGTTCCGGCTCCGGGCTCGCTGGCTCTGCTCGGCCTTGGCGGCCTGGCGACTGTGCGTCGTCGTCGGTGATCGCTCCGAACCCGACCTCTCGCTCTGATGCCTCTCGCATCAACAGACAGCGAGCGAGAGGAACTCCCGCAGGCGCGAAAGTGCCCGCTGGGGGTTTAAAAGACGAACCTCTCTTCTCTCCTCGCTCGGCGCCTTGCGGCGCTTAGCGGGCTTGCTCTCAGGTCGCGACGTGAAGTGCTTGAGGCTAGCACCGTTCGCAGCAAGTCAATGTTTTGCTGCTCCCTTTGTGTACGGATTTAACAAGGAGTATGTGTATGAAACGTTTTATGGCAACTCTCGGTGTGGCGATGATGGCTTCGAGTTCAATGGCATCGATCTACGACAACGGCCCGGCCAACTTCTTTGATGGCAATGAGATGACTGCGTGGTTGCAGTCTGAAGATTTCATGCTCAACGGTAATGCTGTCGCCAACGGGGCGACCTTCTGCCTCTTGAACACTCTTGTTGGCAGCAACAATGCAAACTGGGATGGAAGCCTGCAGTGGTACATCTTCAACGACAGCGGCGGGCAACCTGGTGCCATCCACGCCTCTGGCAATGCTCAGAACATCGTGATCACGTTCGCCGGGACGATCAACGGATTTGACCACTACGGCGTGGCGTTTGACTTTGGTCAGAATGTCGCGCTGACCGGCAGCACGCAGTATCACCTTGGCCTGCACATGGCAGCCGATTATAACTCTCGCGACGAGCTCTACTGGGGAACCACGAATTACAACGCCACCCAGACTGGATGGGAAAGTAGCGGCGGGACCATGAACAACTGGTTTAACAACGGACAGGAACACTGCTTCACGCTGGTTCCGACTCCGAGTACTGCGGCTCTGCTCGGCCTTGGCGGACTGGCGGCTGTGCGTCGTCGTCGCTGAGCGCCCTGACCACACCCTCTCGCTCTGATGCCTCTCGCATCAACAGACAGCGAGCGAGAGGAACTCCCGCCGGCGCGAAAGCGCAGGCTGGGGGTTTGCTGAAGGCGGATTGGCCGCCGACGTTTGCGGTGCAGCAAGTCCGAAGCGACGGCCTCGCGCTGACATAGGAGCGATAGTCATGAAAATGCTTGCTGGATTGATCGCTGTTGCGGGGTTTGCTGCTTTGACACATGCTGGTGTGCGCGTGGACCTGATCGTATATGAGAATGCAGATGCAGCCGACGTTTCTGCCTTGGATCTGTGGGTGAATCTGACCGACGGCGGCACGTTTGTTGACTTCACATTCCACAACGATTCAACGGCCCCGGCCACGGTTGCGAATGTGTACTTCGAGGCGAACAGCCTGCTCTCTGGCGGCGCGATCGTCGGCAGCACAGGTACTGTGATCTTTGCCGATGGGGGCACCCCGATGAATCCGGCGCCCCCTGGCATGCCATACGGCGGCGCGTGGGGCGGCAACCTGTATCGTGCGAGCGCAACGCCTCCACCTTCTACGAACGGCATCGATCCGGGCGAAACACTGACTGTCCGATTCACGCTGGTCGGCTCGTTTGCTGATGTGCTGGCGGCTGTGCAACCCAATGCAAGCGGTGGTTTTCGCATCGCGCAGCATGTGATCTCGGTGAACGACGATTTCAGTGTGTGGACCATCAACACGCCATCGCCGGGGACTGTGGCTCTTCTGGGCCTCGGCGGCCTGACGGCTGTGCGTCGTCGCCGGTGACGGTACTTCTCAGACCCCCCCTCTCGCTCTGATGCCTCTCGCATCAACAGACAGCGAGCGAGAGGAACTCCCGCCGGCGCGAAAGCGCCCGCTGGGGGTTTGATAGACGAACCTCTCTTCTCTCCTCGCTCGGCGCCTTGCGGCGCTTAGCGGGCTTGCTCTCAGGTCGCGACGTGAAGTATTCACAGCGACGCAAGGCCGACGCGGCGAACCACGTCTGCCGACTGTAAACCCATGGCCGTCACGGAGATTTGGACATGCGTGCCTTCGTTGCGTCAACATGCTTGCTCTCAATCGCGGGTTTCGCGTCCGGGGCAGTCATCACCCCGGTGTCCACTCAGGGACAATCGATCGGCTTGTTCCAGCCACGCTTCAGCCACGACTACTTGCTCGATGACGGGGTGCAGGAAGATTCGATCGGTCTTTTCGGTGGCGGCGGCATCATGTATCTCAACAGGTTCACGGTGACAGCAGGTCGCGAGTACCTCACGGGCATCAGCATTGCACCGGGACTGTTCGCCCCAGGCTCAGCGGCGACCAGAGACATCACGCTTAAGGTGTTCCGGATCACCGGCAATCCCGCCAACCCCAACAACCTGCAGAATGTCTACAAGGCGGGCGCTGTGCTGGATGGTCCCCAGTCCAACACATTCCAGAAGTTCAACGTCGGTGGGCCCAACGTCTTCCTGGGCAACGCCGGAGACGAGTTCATGGTCGGATTCTGGGTCAACAGTCTCGACGCAGACCGCCTTGGCGCCATCGACCAGACAGCGTCGCAGGGGCGGTCGTGGGTCATGGCAGGCTCCGATCCGAACGACACCGGGACATGGTTCCTTTGGGGCACCATCGATTCCTTCGGCTTACCCGGAAACTGGCTGATCCGCGCCAACGCGGTGCCGGCTCCTGGCGCATTGGCTCTGCTGGGCCTTGGCGGCCTGGCGGCTGTGCGCCGTCGTCGGTGAACATCGAGCTTCGGGAGAGCCAGGCTCCCATCTCGTGCACGTCTGTGCGCAAGCCGTGACCTCGGTCGACAATGTTCGGCCGGGGCCGCGGTTTTTCGCACGAGCAACCGGAGTCCGGCAAGGGCAGGAATCGGCTGCGCACGCGACGATACCTACGCGGCCAGCACATGGCGGCGCGACCGTGTACACTTGCGACAGGTGAACGGGCCGCACGAGTGATCACGGCTGTTGATTCAATCTTCTTCAAAGGATCAAACACATGTCAGCTGCGAAATACAACCCGAAACTCAAGCACTCGAAGACTGTCAAACTCAACCGCCGTGAACTCAGCGGCGTGATCGAGGCCTATTGCCAGGAGGGCCGCAGCGCGGGACAGGCGGCCTGGAAGCGGGCGTGCGACAAGGGAGTGCGGCAGGGCAAGATCGAGGAAAGCAGCGTGGATGAGTGCATTGCCTATGTGACCCAGGAGGTCACGCGCGAGTGCAAGGATAAAGAGGAATCGCCGATGAGCGCCAGCGACCTGCGTTCGATGCCCAAGGCCATGAAGCATCTGGCCAGCAAGTACGTCTGAAGCTCGGCAAGGGTGATGTTTGGTGTGTGCGGGTGTGATGCCGGCATTGTGTGGCGTGGCTCGGCCAAATCCGGTACAGTGTGCGGCTCGCGGGGAAGGCGTGCATCCTCGCGGCCGAGCCTGTCTGCCGGGAAACGCCCATGACGAACCCCAACGATCCGACATCCGCTGCCTCGAACGCCGAGACTTCTGCCGCCGGGGCAACGCCGGTGCTCGACCGGGCCGCGCGTGCGGCGGCGGGGTTCACCAACGACGATCAGATCTATGTCCCGGCACCGGGCGAATCGCAGTTGACGCTGCGCGCGATCATCACGGGCTGCATCATCGGCGGCGTGGTCGGGGCGATGAATGTCTCGCTGGGGCTCAAGATCGGCTGGAGTTTCGGCGGGTCGATCATCGCGGCGATTCTGGGCTTTTCGCTGTGGGCCTTCTTGCATCAGGCGTTCAAGGCGCGGCGTTTTGGCGTGCTCGAGACCAACATTGCGCAGACGACCGGCTCGGCCGCGGGCGCGATGGCTTCGGCCGCGGGTCTGCTCGCGCCGATTCCGGCGCTGGCGATGCTCGGCGATGGCAACGCGATTCATCTGTCCTATCTCGAACTGACGCTCTGGTCGCTGGCGGTCGGATATCTCGGCGTGTTCTTCGCGGTGCCGCTGCGCAATCAGATGGTGGTGGTCGAGAAGCTGCGTTTCCCGACCGGCACGGCCACGGCGCAGACGATCGTGTCGATTTTTGCCGAAGGCGCCGAGGCGATCCGCAAGGCCAAGGTGCTCCTGGTGTTCGCGATCGTCGGCCTGCTCGTGATTGCGCTCAAGACCGCGTGGTTCGATGGGTACACGCAGATCGCCGCATACGTCAACAACCCGCTGTCGATTCTGCTCGGTGGCAAGCCCGCGCAGTCGCTGCTCGACGATGCGTCGACGCCGCTTGTCGTCGGCATGGCTGCGATCATGATCAAGTGGGGTTTCTTTCCGATCGCGACGCCCGCGATGACGGGGGCAGGGCTGATCGTCGGCCCGCGGATCGGCATTTCGATTCTGGCCGGGGCCCTGATCGGCTGGGGGCTGCTCGGGCCGTACGTGATGTCGGGCGGCGGAGTGCTGGGCGCGCTGTTCGGCTCGCACGACGGGTGGACGGAGCGGCAGGTGATCATGGACTCGCGTTTCGGCGTGCAGGGCTGGATCCTGTGGCCGGGCGTGGCGATCATGGTCGGCGATGCACTCATGTCGCTGGCTCTGTCGTGGCGCACGATTCTCAATACGTTCCGCCGCACGCCCGCGACCGATGCGGCTGCCGCGTTCGAGCCCGCGGATCAGCGCGTGCCCAACTCGTGGTGGATCGGCGGGCTGGCGCTGGGCACCATCGCGGCGGTGGTGGTGATGGAGATGGTCTTTGGCATTCCGTTCTGGATGACGCTCATCGCGGTGGCGCTCTCGGCGGTGCTGGCCGCGATCGCGGTGCGTTCGACCGGCGAGACGGACATCAACCCGGTCGGCGGCATGGGCAAGGTCACGCAGTTGGCGTTTGCGGGCGTCGCGCCGGGGCAGATCCCGACGAACCTGATGGCGGCGGCGGTGACGGGCTCGGGCGCATCGCAGGCCGGCGACATGATGCACGATCTCAAGACGGGGCGCATGCTCGGCGCTTCGCCGCGCAAGCAGATCATCGCGCAGTGCATCGGCATCACGGCGGGGATCCTGATCGTCGTGCCGGTGTACTGGGTCTTTGCACGGGTCTACACGATCGGTGAGGCGGGCGGCGAGTATCCGGCCCCGGCGGCACACGCGTGGCGCGGCGTGGCCGAGGTGCTCGCGACGGGCTTTGGTTCGCTGCCGCCCTACGCGCCGACGGCGATTGTGATCGGGCTGATCTTCGGGGCGTTGGTGCCGATCGTGCGCAAGTTGTTCCCGAAGGCGGCTCCATGGACGCCCAGCGCGCTGGCGATGGGCATCGCGTTCATCGTCCCGCCGGCGTATCCAGTCATGATGTTCCTGGGGTCGATGGTGCTGGTGCTGTGGCGAAAACTGAATCCGGTGCAATGCAAGGCACTGGTGTTCGCGGTCGCGTCGGGGCTCATCGCGGGCGAAGGGGTCATGAATGTCATCGTCGCGGTGTGGAGCCTGGCCAAGGAGTGGATGGCCAGTTAAGGGTTGGTCGGAGCAAGGTCGGAACGTGGGCGGAACGTGGGCGCGATAGGTTCGCAACGTTCAGGGACGCCTTGGCCGAGAACGACGCGAAGACTGCGCGAGCACCGCGAAGAGATCGAGCGCGCCGTCGCCGTTGACCGTGATCTGACCGCGTCCTGGGAGCGATCGAGGCGCGGCGTCTCGCGGCGGGCGTGCGGTGCGTCTTTGCGGACGTTGGGGCGATGGAGGCCGCAGCCCCGGTGTGGTGTGCTTGAGGAGCGGAGGGGTTTGGTGTTGTGGAAAGCAGAAGAGGCCTCTTCGGAAGGAGAAGAGGCCTCTTCTCGAAGACAAAAGTACGCCCCTGGCGAGTTATAGCCTGCCTCAGCGCACGCACCCCGCGCGTGCCCGGCCCTCGCGAGCGCCCCAATCGCCCCTCAGCGGACAGCAACGCGGTTCTTCCGCGGACGTGGCCGCTTGGTCACCCACAACCCGTGCCGGACGGGGCGGTGCACCGCTCCGAGAGCGAAACAGAGGCGGGGCCATAAAAAAAGCCGAAGGCCGGGGGTTACCGGGCTGCGGCGGTCGCACCCTGTTTGACGAGGGGGCGGTGCCTGCGATTTCTCTTGTTGCGTGAAACCGCGGGCTGCGATCGATTACACTGCTCCAAATATACCGTACATGATCCGTCGGGTCAAGTCGAAGTCAAAAGCCGCAGCCCGCGAGCAACCCGCAACAAAGGGCGGGCGGGGCGTTCCCGTCCGCCCAGTGTAATCGATCGGCGGGTGGCACCGATCGCGCAAAGTAACCCGTGCCACCGATCGCCGGTTCCTCCTGCGATCGGTGCAACGCCCCCGCACGCCGCGGTACACTGCGGGAATGGATTCGCCTCTCCCCTCTCCTGCCACCATCCGCAAGCGGATGGTTCGGACCGCCGCTTTCGGCGAGGTTCGGTTCCTGACGTTCTCCTGCGAACGGCGATTGCCGCTCCTGTCCAACCCGAACATCGCGTCCCTTTTCGCCGATCGGCTGAGCCGAGCACGCGAAACCTGGCAGATGAAGTTGCTCGCCTGGGTCATCATGCCCGAGCATGTCCACTTGATGCTCATCCCGCCAACGCCTCAGCCCGGCGAGCCCGATGTCACCGACCGCATCCTTGAGTTCATCAAGAAGTCCGTGGCTCAGCGGGTCATCGCCCGCTGGAAGACGATCGATGCGAGCATCCTTGCTGACATCTCGGCGGGCGGCACGCCACGCTTCTGGCAAAAGGGCGGGGGCTTTGATCGATGCGTGCGAGACGTGGAGGAGATGACTCGCGAACTGCGATACATCCATCACAACCCGGTCAAACGCGGCCTGTGTGCATTGCCAACCGACTGGGAGTTCTCCAGCGCCAGATGGTGGGCTCGGCATACCGGCGAATCAGGTCCCGACCCGCTGATCGAGTGCGACCCGCCCCCGGGAGAAGGATGGGACAGATGGAAAGGATGGAGATGAGTTGATTGCGAACTCGGAAGAACAACCGGCACCGATCGCCGGAGGAACCGGCGATCGGTGGCACGGCTCGACACACGTGGGATCGGTGCCACCAGCCGAACTGGTCCATATACACAGGCTCCCCCCTCCCTTTTCCTACGCCCCCCTACTTGCGAGCCTCGTCCACAGTCGTTACACTCGCAGCCCCAATCATGCGACGACGACTCACCACACCTCTCCCCCTGCGGCTCGGACGTCCCATCTGGTGGCTGCTCGGGTTTCTCTCCGGCATCGCCACGGTCCTGGGTCTGATGGCACTCATCCGCCTCAACAATGAGTGAGCCCGCAGGCCTCGCACGCTCTTGAACCCGGCAGCGGAGCATTGGCTCCATTATGAACTAGCCCGCCCCGCTGTGCCACTGTGGCAGGTTTCCCCCCACATTGCGGGTTTCCCATGGAGCGCGATTCTCTCTTTATGTCCCGGATCGCGGGCCATGAAAAAACTTTCGCATTTTGTAGAATTCATTTCATTCACCGCCCTCATGCATCGATCTCACTTCCAACATTGGCAGGGCGTCGTACTCGTGGCATCAGACGCAGCGCCCTGTTGAATGCAATACTGCGCCGAGGCGCAGAAGGAGTGTTGTATGGGAGTCCTTCCGAACTCAAGGGAACAGATGATTCAATGGTTCGCCGCACGCATTGCCTCGTGGGCCGCTGCCCCGACGGCGATCAACCTCACGCTGGCTCAGGTGACACAGCTTGCAACATTGCTCGACGATGCACAAGCCCCCCTGACCGCTGCGACCGCTGCGACCGCTGCACGCATCGTATCGAGGGATGCGACTCTTCTGTTCCACTATCACGCCGATCAACTCCGTGCGTATGGCGGCGACATGATCAAGCTCATCAAGGCCGGAGCCGAAATCAACAACGATCCATCCATCTACGCCCAAGCCTCGGTCCCTCCGCCCGCCGAGCCCTCCCCGCTCGGTCCGCCGCCGACGCCAATCGAACTCAACTCGCACCTCAACACCGCGGGCCACGTGGTGCTGACCTGGAAGTGCACCCGCAGGGGCGGAACCTCATTCAATATCGTCCGCCGCACCACCGCGCCCGCTCAGCCCGTCAGCGGCTGGACACTCATCGGCACCAGCGAAGAGCAGCGGTTCATCGACTCCACCCTGCCCGTGGGCCTCGAGAGCGCGACCTACCGCGTCGTTGCGAGCCGGGCCGGCGGCATGAGCGAACCCAGCGACGTCAGTACCATCTTCTTCGGCACCGGTAACCAGCAGGCCACCGAAGAAGGCGAAGGCGGCCTCACGCTCGCAGCGTGAAACCAAGGCAACGGGTGTCGCGGGGCCGGTCCTTCGGGGTCGGCCCCTTTTTCATGCGCGCCGGAAGATGCTCCATATGGTCGGCTCGAATGGAAGCGTCGTTCCCGCCTGATGCTGCCAGCGCGCGAAACCTATCCTCTCGGCGTGCCATCGCCGACGCCGACCAGCATCGAACTCTCGATCGTCACTCCCGCCCACAACGAGGAGGGCAACATCGCCGCGCTGGTCGGCGAGATCGAGCGGACCTGTGCGAACGGCGGACTGGCCTTCGAACTCATCGTTGTCGATGATGGCTCGACCGATGCGACGCGGGCCAGAGCGATCGAGGCTGCCCGATCTCGCCCGTGGGTTCGCGTGATCGCCATGAGCAGCACCCCGCCGGGCAGAGGCTGCGGGCAAAGCGCGGCGTTTGCGGCCGGGTTCGTCGCGGCCCGGGGCAGACTCATTGCCACCATGGACGCCGACCTGCAAAATGACCCCGCCGATCTGCCGGCGATGCTCGACCTGCTCGAACGCTCGGGGGCCGACGTGGTGCAAGGCGACCGAAGCCGCTCGCGGCAGGACAACTGGATGCGGCGGCGGACCAGCGCAGTCGGACGATTGTTCCGGCGTTTGATTCTCGGTGATCGCGTGCGCGATACGGGCTGTTCGCTGCGCGTCATGAAACGCCAGGTCGCACTCGCGCTCCCGCTGAACCTGCGCGGCATGCACCGCTTCATCCCCGTCACCGCACGCGATCTTGGTTATCGCGTCGTCGAGATGCCGGTCGCCCACCGCCATCGTTCGGCGGGCGAAACGAAGTACGGCAAAGCGGGGATTCTCAAGCGGGCGATCCCAGGTCTGGTCGATTGCTTCGCGGTGCGGTACATGCGCTCGCGACGGACGCCGACCGGGGCTGTCGAACTCTCGGCTGCGGAGGCAAGCCCATGAAACCCGGCCCGGTGGTGGCGATGGTGGCGCTGATCGCGGTCGGGGTGTGGCTGGTCCTCCAGCCGACTCTGTCGCGCGAGGCATTCGACTATGAAGTCCGTATCGGCGGCGAGCGCGTGCGCGTGGTGGCCAAAGTCGGGAGTGAACCGGTCCGCTACCGCATCGTTGGGCCGCCGCACCTCGTGCGGGACAGTCTGACGCCCGATGACCTGCTGGCGGTGCTGGACGCCGAGGCCGACGCGCTCGACCAGCGGCCGGGACTCGAACGAACTCTTCTTGGATTCTTCAACATCACAAGTTGGACGAACTTCGCGTGGATTGCGATCGGGCTGATCGGGCAGGCGGCGTTCTTTGGTCGGATGTTTGTGCAGTGGGTAGTGAGCGAAAAGAGCCGACAGAGCCAGGTGCCCGAGATCTTCTGGTGGTTCAGTCTGGTCGGGGGCGTGAGCCTGTTTACCTATTTCGTCTGGCGTGTGGATATCGTCGGCGTCGTGGGGCAGAGCACGGGAATTGTCATTTACGCCCGCAACCTGCGGCTGATCCACAAGCACAAGCGGAGACTGGCCCGCGACGGCCACTGAGCCCCGGGGGGCGGGGCGGCTTGAAATCATCATGGTGACGGTCGATCGGGCTGCGCAACCCCCGCCGGATCGTGTAGACTGGTGGGATGAAGATTCGACTCGACGACACGCTGCTGGAGTTGGAAGCCCGATCTGTGGCCGAGGCGCTCGAACTGGGGCGCGGGGCTGCGGAAAAGCAGGGGCGGATGATCATCGAAGTGCATGCCGATGGCGCTCCGCTGCCAGCCTCGATGCTCGACGAACCGCCGGATCATGACGCGGGCATCGGCGAACTGCGGCTGCTCTCGACCCTTCCAGGGCCGTTCATTCAGACAACTCTGCTCGATGCGGCGGATCTGCTGGGGCAGGTGCGGACGGATCAGGCCGAAGCGGTGCGCCTGTTCCAGTCGGGCCACATCGAAGAGGCGTTCGGACCGCTCCAGCGGGCACTGACATCCTGGGCGATCGTCCGCGATGTCGTCGACAAGAGTGCGACACTCGGAGCAATCGATCCTGAGAGCGTGCGGGTCGAAGCGGCTGACGGTGCGGTTCGCTCGGGTCCGGCCCACATCGACACGCTGAGCGACAACTTGACCGAGATCAAGCGGGCGCTCCAGATTCAGGATTTTTCAGCCCTGGCCGAGGTGCTCGAGATTGACATGAACCTCGAGGCCAATCAGTGGGAACGCTTCCTTCAGGCCCTGGCCGATCAGGCAGGACAGATCGGCGCGTAAGCGACGTAGTTTGATGGCCGACGTGACACGAACCAATCCGATCGATGTTCTGATGGAAAGAGCTTCGCAGGCTCTGGCCGAGACGCGGTACGTCGAAGCCGAGTCGCTGGCTGCCCGGGCGCTGGTCAAGGCGCGGCGGACCGACGATTTTGAACGCATCGCCCGCATCGCACTGCCGCTTCAGGAAGCGCGGAGGCAGCTGCGCATGCTCGCAGCCGAGGCCGGGCCCGTGCGTCTGGTCACGGCACCGGCCGATGTGCCCGATCCGATCGCGCCGGGGTTCTATCTCGTTCAACCGCCGTTGATCGGTCTGGATGCCCGCACGCTCGGCGAGGCGGGATTGCGACGCGGCGAAGCAGTCGTGGCTCTGGCCCGCGAGCCGCTGACTCGTGACGGTTTGTGGCCCATCGTTGCGATCAGCGAGATCAGTTGCCGCTGCAAGGTGCCGCCGCCCGTGCCACTCGAACGCGTCGAGAGTCGGATGTCAAAGGACGAGTTCAGCGGCCCGATCCCGGTTGCGTGGTTCGAATCGACGTACGAAGCCCTTGGCGACAGTGCCATCGCTGCGATCGACGCTGGCGAGCCACCGGCGTGGCGCGTCGACGACTGTCTCGAACGCCTCGATGCTCTGCCTTTCCACGAAAAACTGCATCAGGTTCTAGCTGTCACCGCACGCGAGGCCATCGGCCAGCCAACGCCCGACACACCTCGAAGGCGGCCGCAGATCCGCGATCCGTATTCATTCTGACGCGTCACTACCGAACGGCTCGCGATCACATCAGCGGAGCCTCTTGACAGGCTTGATATACTCTGTGCTGGAGGTTCGTTGCGCTTGCTCGATCATCTCTCCAGTCATGACGCTCATCATTGCCACCGCGTCGTCGGCGAGTGCCGCGACCTTGGAGCGGACACCGACGGATGGCGCGTTCGACTCATCGAGAGTCTGCGGACGCTGGTCGGGGCGCGCGTGATCATTATGGCAGAGTTGGTCAATCTCGGGCCAACGGCCGATGGACCTATGCGCTCGCTCGCCACGCACCGCATCGGCTGGGCGGACCCGCAGTCCGAAGCGCGGTGGCGTGAATACTCGCAGTCCGTGCCCGTCGAACACACGCCCGAGTATCCGTATATCAACCGGTTCACCGGCCAGGGGCTGACGCTCTCGCGTGACGAGATCTGGGGCCGCACATCGTGGTATCGCTCGCGGACCTTCAACGAGGTCCATCGAGCCTGCGGCATCGACGACTACCTCATGAGCGTGCGTGCTACCGACATTCCCGGAAGATCCGTCTCGATCTGGATCCACCGCGAGGTCGGCGATGTCGGGTTCACGCCGCGCGACCGCGCCATCATCGGGCTGGTGCATGACGAGGTCGGACGTGCGTTCGGATCCTTTCTGGCCAGAGCCGATGAGCCGCGACTTACCACACTCACCCAGCGCCAACGGCAGGTCTTGGCCCGGCTGCTGCGCGGCGACGCCGAGAAGCAGATCGCGTACGAGCTCGATCTGAGTCGCGCGACCGTTCATGACCATGTGCTGGCCCTGCACCGGCACTTTGGTGTGTCGAGTCGTGGCGAACTGCTCAGCCGCTTCATCGGCCGCGCCCGGCCCGCGCTGAACGCCGAACATCCCTGATCGCGTTGCCGCCCCCGACCTGCGTGCCACATCGACCCCACCAAAGAGTGGTGCCTGTGATTCCTGTTCTCGGGCGAAGATGTTGGTGTCACGCGAGCAACGTGCTTCGCGGCGACTTCAAGCAGCACCATCCACAGGAGACGTTTCATGAATCGCATTACACTCGGCCTGCTCGCAATCTGCGGTCTGGCCACCGGAGCATCGGCCGAAGAACTCATCGTCACCGGCCTTTCCGGGCTTGTGCAGACCATCGATCTGGACACCGGCGTTGTCGGACATCGCGGCGTCTGCACCGGCTCGGTGCAGTCGATGGCGGTGGCCGACGGGACCCTCTATCTCGGCGGGCTGCTCGACGAGGTGTACATCTTCGATCTGGCGACCAATCAGATCACCGGCACGTTCACGATCCCGGGCCAGGCGCACGCCATGGCGTGGACCGGGGCGCAACTGCTCATCGCCAACACCGCCAACACGATCATCACGATCGATCCGGCCGACCTCTCAGTCGTCGAGACGCGATCTGTCCCGACCACCGACATCAGCGCCATCGGCATCGACGCCGGGGGCCTGTTCGTCGGCGGACAGAACTCGCTGGCCCTGCGATCTCCGGTCGGCATGAACAGTTTTCAGTTCTTTGCCGCATGCGGTTCGATGATCAACGCCATGGCCTTCGGGCCCCAGCGCATGTATCTTGCAGGCACTGCGTTCTTCGGCGACGATTCCGGCACCGTCTACACCTTTGACAAGTTCGTCGGCGGGGTCAGTTACACGGCGACTTTCCCGGTGCCCAATGACGCTGCGGCGATCTTGGCTCATCGCGGGCTGCTTTACGTCGGCGGCAGCGACGGCCTGGTCCACGAGATGAACGCCAACACCGGACAGATCCTTCGCACGTTCGATCTCATGTTGCCCGTGCGCGGCATCGCGCCGGCGCAGGGTCTTGTCTCGTGCCCGGCCGATTACGACATCTCAGGAGATCTGAACTTCTTTGATGTCGCGTTGTTCCTCAATCTCTTCTCGGCTCAGCTGCCCGCAGCCGACACCAATGGCGACGGCTTGTTCGACTTCTTTGATGTCGCCCGTTTCCTGGACATGTTCAACGCCGGTTGCCCCTGATCCTTGCAACTGGCCACCCCACTGCTCCGCCGCCCCCCAGTGACGGCGGAGCGGCTTGTGACTTGAAGCTCCACGCTCGTCCGGCGCGGCCGAGCGGGTGCCGCACGTCGTGTCGAGCCTGCGTCACTCCCTCGTGCCTAGTCCCTGCTCGCTTCGGCAAGGCGAGTCAGCGTGTTGCGAATCATCGTCCGGGCCGACACCGCGTTTTCGACCGAGTGAATCCCTCGAGCATCGAGCGCTGTCAGCACCTCGAGGCACTCGCTGGCCAGCGCCTGGGCCCGCGGCATATCGCCCCACTGCAGTGCCATGTCCGCGCCAAGACTCAGCGTGAACGCGAGCAGACCCTCGGCGAAGGCGTTTCCCGGTTGGCGGCGGCTGTGCTGCCGCGTCCGATTGAGCATGTCGTCGAGCTGGCGCTGGGCCAGATCGGTCCGGTTGGCGGCCGTGTCCAGCCGGAGTTGGTTTCGCCCGACCAACACGAGATGCTCGACGAAGGCCGAGCGATCGGGTTGCAGATGCACAAGTTGCTCGGCCAGGTCCATCGCCGCGCGGGTGTGCATCGCGCAGGCCGCCATGTCCCCAATCTGTCGATAGACATTGGCCAGGCGATAGTGCGCCGACGAAAGGTTGTACACGCTCAAGATCCGCCCCGGCGTGTCGATCAGCAGCGCCTCGGCCAGGTGCAGGCGTTCGATCAGCCACGCTTCCAGTTCCGGCCAGCGTTCGGGCACTTCGTAGCGCAGCCGCAGCCGTTCATAACTCCAGCACAGATCGTCACGCAGGCCCGGATGCGAGGGATCCATCTCCAGCAGTCGCATCTGAATGCCCATCGCTACGTCATAGGTTGACAGAAACTTATCGCCTTCGAACAGCACCCGCTGCATATCGCCCATGCGCACCACCGACTCGGCGTAGCGTCGTCCGAGTTCGATGTCGCTCGGCTGCTGCCGGTGGAGTGCCTGATAGAGCGAGGCCGATCGGTCGAATTCTTCGAGGGCGTCTGCTATGTTTCCGTTGACGTAGCGCAGGTCGCCGCGCTCGCGCAGCAGCCTTGCCAGCGCGGACCGCACGTCACGGTTGTCCGGATCGGCTGTCGACTGCCGCTGCACACGCTCCATGAGCAGGTCCACCATGGCCGCGCGCGATTCGGCCGTCCCGCTGAGCACGCTCAGGCGGTCGAGCGTCTCGCCGATGAGCGAGGCGATCAGTTCTCGCTGGTCCTGCACCTCGCGTGCCAGTCGGCTCCGCGAGAGCACGATGGTGATCACCAGCATCACCAGCAAGGCAGCACACCCCAGCGACACCAACGACGCCATCGGATGTCGCCGGGCCAGCAGTTGCGCGTGATAAGCCGTGGTGTTCTTGCGTGCCGTGACCGGCCTGCCGGTCAGGATGCGTTCGAGATCGTCGGCCATGTGCTGAGCCGAGGCATACCGGCGGTCCGGATGGGGGTCGGTCGCGCGCGCCATGACGGCTTCCAGATCGCGTTCGCGCCCGCCGCACCCCTTGAGCCTCACGTTCACCGGCGCTGCGGTCGCCTGCGCCATCTGGCGCAGACTCGTCCGGTTCCGCGCCGGAGCACCGGTGAGCACTTCAGAGAGCACCAGCCCCAGTGCGTACACGTCCGAGCGCGCGTCCACATCCTGATCGTCGATCTGTTCAGGCGACATGTACCCCAGTGTCCCGACCACCAGTCCCGCTTCGGTCAGTTCGCTCCGAGCGCTGCCCGCCCCAACCAGTCTGGCCACGCCGAAGTCGATGACGGTGGCCCGCGACCGGCCATGATCGTCGCGCGACACCAGGATGTTCGACGGTTTGAGATCGCGGTGAATGATGCCCCGCTGATGGGCGTGATGCACTCCTTCTGCCGCCTGCCGCACAAGGTCCACGCGCCGGGCCCAGTCGAGCCTGCTTTCGAGCGCCGCAGTCGTGATGGGTTTGCCCTCGACCAGAGCGCAGGCGGCCCACCATCTCCCGTCGCTCAGTCGTCCGCTCTCGTACACCTGCGCCACCGCGGGGTGGCTCATCGACGCCATCACGCTCACCTCGCGCATGAAGCGCCGGGCGTCGCGCGGCGAACCGGCAGATCGCATCACCTTGATCGCCACATCGCGCTCGAGCGGAGCAGGCGAATGTCCGCGATAGACGATGCCCGTGCCTCCTTCTCCCAGCACGCCTGTGATCGCGTACTGCCCGATGGCCTCGGGCATGGGCGGGGGCGGTTCGGGCTCATCGCCCGACACGGCTCCGTGCATCCATGTTCCTGTGCGCGCGTCGAGATACCCCTCGCGGTCGAGGTCTTCGGCTTCTTCGAGCAGGCTCGTGACCTGAGCGTGCAGTGCTGCGTCGCCACAGGACAGTTCTTCGAGCAGCCGGGCGCGGTCGGCGGGAGCGGCCTCGAAGACCTGCCCGAAGACGGTCAACGCGCGCTCAGAGCACGCGAGCGCCTCAAGCTCGGGACTGCGGGCGGCCACAACATCGCTGCTCTCCCCGCTCGCGCGAGGCTGGCCCGACCTGTTTTCTGCCTGTGGCCGCATCCCCCGGTCCGTCTCCTGCTATGCGCTCTGGTTGTGTGTCTCGTCGGGTCCGTCGCCCGCCGCCCCCATCAGCCGCCGCAGCAGCACGCGCGCAAGGGCCCAGGCGGTGCGCACGGCCCGTTCGGTCATGTTCATCTGCTCGGCGATCTGGGCCGCGCTCAGGCTCCCGAAGAACTTGAGTTCCACGATGCGAGCCAGGTCCGGCTTCGCGGCCGCGAGTCGCTCAAACGCCTCGTTCAGGGCCTCGATTTCTCTGGGAGACTCGAACTGGGGAATCTCGTCGAGTTCCGCCGGCACGCGCACCATCGCTCCGCCGCGTCGGGCCGCCCCGCGCGAGCGCGCGTGATCCACAAGAACATTGCGCACCACCGTGGCCGCCAGAGACCGAAACTCGGCCTCGGTGCGATATTCGGCTCCGGGCGTGCGCATCAGCCGCAGCCAGGCTTCGGACACGAGCGCTGTCGGTTGCAGGGTGTGGCCTGCTCGTTCGCGGGCGAACTGCGCTGTTGCGATCGAATGTAACTGTTCGGCCAGACTCCGGGCCTCATCGGCGACGCCGGCCATGAATCCAGGTGACAGGGGTTTGGTGTCAGTCCTGTGATCGGGCGTGTCCATCGCATGCAGTCTACAGCAATTCTCCCTACGAGTTGCACAAATCCGGTGGTTTACCTCCGAAAATCCACCCTATTCATTCATCTCCCTCTGGCGTCAAAACGCGCAGCGACGACGCAAATTCTCTTGCAATACGCACTTGAGTCCTCTATGCTGCCTCCCGCAACCGCAGCGAAGTCAGCAGATTGGCCCGCAGCGGCGTGAGTCGCCGGGGGGTAGGGAAAGATGCTCATGGTGCAGTGTGGCAAGCGGCGAGGCGTCGCCTGGGTGATCGCGGCGTCGGCGTTCGGGCTGCTTGTGCCCCCAGTCGCGGCGCAGGACCAGCGGGCGCTCATGCTCGATCTGGGCCTGAATTCGGCCGCCGATGCTTCGCTTCTGGGCGGCATTGTCGTCGGGCAGATGTACACCGAACTCAACCAGTGGCGGGCGTACCGCTGGACGGCACCGAACGCGATCGACAATCTGGGCACCCTTGGCGGCGTCAGTTCGCTGGCGCGCGGGGTGTCGGTGCTGGGCGATGTGGTGGTGGGTCAGTCGTACAACGCAGACAACCGCTGGCGGGCCTTTCGCTGGACCCCGGGTTCGGGGATGGCCGAGCTGGGCACTCTGGGCGGGCTGCGGTCCGAAGCGTTCGCCGTCAGTGACGATGGCCTCGTCACGGTCGGGTGGGCCGAAACCGGCCCGACACAGCGATACCCCACCCGCTGGGTCGGCACCGGAGCGGCCCAGAACCTGGCTCCGAGCAACAACGGAGAAGCCTACGGCGTCAACGGCGACGGTTCGGTGGTGGTCGGCACGGTCACGACCGGCGCCAACCAGACCCGGGCGTTCATCTGGCGCGAGGGAGTGGGGCTCACGATCCTGCCCAACTTTGGCGGCTCGCTGGGCGTGGCCTATGACGTGAGTGCCGACGGGAGCGTGGTGGTCGGGGCGGCGTCGACAGCGAATCAGAATCTGGTGGCCTTCCGCTGGACAGCCGAGGACGGGCTTGTGCCGCTGGGTTCGCTGGGCGGCTCGCAGTCGGGCGCGACGGGCATTGCGGCCAATGGGTCGGTGATTGCGGGCTGGGCGCGCGACGCGGGCGAGAAGAAGCGGGCGTTCCGCTGGGATTCGTTCGGCGGCATGGTCGATCTGGGGACGCTGGGCGGCGCGGAGTCCGAGGCCAGCGGCATCGCGGCCGGGGGGCAGTATGTCGTGGGCAACGCTCAGAACGCGCAGGGCCAGTGGCGAGCCTTCCGCTATGGGCCCGGTGCTCCGCCGCCCCCGCCGCCCGAGTGCCCGGCGGACCTCAACGCCGACGGAGTGCTCGACTTCTTTGATGTGCAGCAGTTTCTGAGCCTGTTCGCGGCCCACGATGTCCGGGCCGACTTCACGGCCGACGGGTTCTTCAACTTCTTTGATGTGCAGGCGTTCCTGTCCGCTTTCAGCGAGGGCTGCCCGTAAGGCCAGGCGGCCGCGGGTGCGGCGTTGACCGGACCCGGCCCGTTGCGTGTTCACGCGGCCGCGAGGGCCAGCGGTGCTGTCGCCGCCGCCCCGAACCACAGCAGCCCCGGCTGACTCAGGTCACTGCGGCCCCCGAAACGCTCGGCCATGAGCGTGTACATCACCCCGCGCAGGCCCAGCGGCAGGTGCCGGTCGGTCCAGGCCAGCCGCGTGGTCGAGTCGATCAGCGTGCGGGGCTGAGCGTGGCCACTCCCCTCGAAGAGCGTGCGATGCGTCAGGAGCGATTGGCGCAGCACAGCTGTCGGCCCGAGGCGCTGCGCACATGGCTTTCAAACAAGAAGGTGTGTCCTTTGGCCCCGCCCACATGGCCCGCGCGCCGGACCATGCGGCTGCGCACGCGCTCCGGCCCGCCCGGATTCAGACTCCATACGAAGCGCTCTCGCCCAGCTCCTCGGCGATGCGGATCAGCTGGTTGTACTTGGCGTTTCGGTCGCTGCGACACGGAGCACCCGTCTTGATCTGCCCGCAGTTGGTCGCCACCGCGATGTCGGCGATGGTGCTGTCCTCGGTCTCGCCCGAGCGGTGGCTGAGGATGCAGGCATAGCCGTGGCGGGTGGCGAAGTTCACGGTTTCAAACGTCTCCGAGAGCGTGCCGATCTGGTTGACCTTGACAAGAACCGCGTTGGCACAGGCGTCCACCACGCCGCGCTCGACAAACTCGCGGTTGGTCACGAACAGATCGTCGCCGACCAGTTGAATCCGGTCGCCGAGGCGTGCGGTGAGCTTGGCCCAGCCTTCCCAGTCGTTCTCGGCCAGGCCGTCCTCGATCGACGCGATCGGATACTTGTCGCACCAGTCAGCCCACAGGCTGATGATGTCGTCGGTCGAGAGCACTTCGCCCGAAGACTTGAACATCTTGTAGCCGCTCTTGCCGGCCTGGGCCGCGTGGTTGAAGCATTCACTCATGGCCGGATCGAGCGCCACGAAGATCTCCTGGCCCCACTTGTACCCGGCCTTGCCGACCGCCTCCTCGATGATCTTGAGCGCGTCCTCGTTGGTGGCCAGATTCGGAGCAAAGCCGCCCTCGTCGCCGACGGCCGTCGAGAGTTTGCGTTTCTTGAGCACGACTTTGAGGGTGTGGTAGATCTCGACGCCGGCCCGCAGCCCTTCGGCGAAGGAATCGAAGCCGATCGGCTGGATCATGAACTCCTGAAAATCGACGGTGTTGTCGGCGTGCGCGCCGCCGTTCAAGATGTTCATCATCGGCACGGGGAGCGTGCGCGCGCTGGTGCCGCCCAGATAGCGATAGAGCGGGAGTCCGGAGGCCTCGGCCGCGGCCTTGGCCACCGCCATCGAGACGCCGAGAATCGCGTTGGCCCCGAGGCTGCTCTTGTTGGGCGTGGCGTCGAGTTCGAGCATCGCCGCGTCGATGCCCTCCTGATCGCGCGCGTCAAGACCCTCGATCGCCGGAGCGATGCGCTCGATCACGTTGTCAACCGCCTGCGTGACACCTTTTCCCATCCAGGCTTCGCCGCCGTCGCGCAGTTCGACGGCCTCGTGCTCGCCGGTGCTGGCGCCGCTGGGTACGGCCGCGCGGGCGATGACGCCTCCATCAAGCGCAACTTCAACTTCCACCGTCGGGTTGCCCCGGCTGTCGAGAATCTGGCGGGCGAAGACAAGGTCGATGTCGAACATCGGGGTTTCTCCTGAGCAGAGTGTGTTGGTTTCGTCGGTTCACGCAAGGATAGCGCGGTCGCGGCGGCGATCAGACGGCCAGAGCGGCTTTGGGCGTGTATCCTTTAGCGTGACGGCTCCCGAGATCACCAGAGATGAGTTCAATGACGGCATCGCAGCGCTGCACCAGCGCCTGAGCGTGATGGGCCAGCTGGCGCTGGGACTGGTCGAAGAGGCGCTGGTGGCGTTTTACGCCTGTGATGTGCTGGCCGCCAGAGCGGCCATGATCGCCGATGACGAGATCGACCGCATCGATGTCGAGATCGAGCAGCAGGCCGTCGAACTGCTCACCCAGGCCGCGGCGACGAGCATCACCGTTGCGCCCGCAACAATCCGGCAGTTGCTGACGGTGGTGAAGGTCAACAACGAAGTCGAGCGGATGGCCGACGCCGGGGGAGAGATTGCCGCATTGGCGGCGGTCGCCGAAGCGGGCGAACGCGACCTGCCCGCGACGACGCGCGTGATGACCAACAGCGTGGTCGGACTCATGCGCGATGCCATGCGGGCCTTTGCACGCCAGGACGCCGACGTGGCGCGCGTGGTGCTGGCCAGCGAACACGTGGTCGAGGGTTTCAAGACCCGGATCCTGCGCACGGCCGAACAGCGCGTAGCCACAGGAGCCATGAGCGTCGATGCCGCCTTCAACCTGCAAGAACTGGTGAGCCACTGCATGTTCATCGCCGATCACTGCACCAACATCGCCGAACAGGTGATCTATATGCAGACCGGGCTGATCGTCAGGCACACCGACGAGCAATGGGTCGAGCGCCCCGGCGCCGAGGAGCCGTAAGTGAGCGGTCCTTGCGTGATCGGGCTGGATTTCGGCACGTCCAGCGCCCGGGCCATCGTGGCCCGCGTCGCCGACGGCGCGATCATCGCCTCGGCCACCTTCGACTACCCGGGCGGCACGGCAGGAGTCATCACCAGCGCGACCGATGCGAACCTGGCGCGCCAGCACCCGGGCGACTATCTGGCCGCGATCGACGCTCTGCTGGGAGAGGTCGCGTGCAGGGCCGCGGCCTCGATCGACATTGGGAATATCGTGGGCATCGGCGTCGATGCCACCGCCTCGACCCCGATCCCGGTCGACGCTCGCCTGCGGCCGCTGGCGCTGGACGCGGCGTTTGCGGGCGATCCTGATGCGCTGGCACACCTGTGGAAGGATCACACCGCCCACGCCGAGGCGGGCCGGATCACCGCCGAACTGACCGCCAGCGCCCCCGCTCACCTGGCCCGCTGCGGCATGACGTACTCGAGCGAGTGGTTCTGGTCCAAGATCCTGCGCGTCGCACGCACGAACCGGCGCGTCGCGCAGGCGGCCGCGACCTGGGTCGAACAGTCCGACTACATCCCGGCGGTGCTCGCGGGGCTCGGTGACGCCGCCGCCATGCCCAGAAATGTGTGCGCCGCCGGACACAAGGCGCTCTACGCCGCAGATCTGGGAGGCTATCCGCCCGCGAACGTGCTCGAACGCCTGCACCCGGACCTCGCGGGCGTGCGTGAGTCGTGCGCGGTGCCGGCGGTCACGAGCACAACGCCCATCGGCACGCTCGCCGCGCCGCTGGCCGCCCGCAGCGGGCTGGGGCCGCACGTCGTCATCGCCGCGGGCGGGATCGACGCGCATCTGGGGGCGATCGGCTCGGGCGTGCGCGCGGGCAGTATGGTCAAAATCATGGGGACGAGCACCTGCGACATTCTCATCGCCGAGGCGGGCTCGTCGCCCGACATCCCCGGCGTGTGCGGCGTTGTCGATGGGTCGGTCGTGCCGGGCTACCTGGGCATTGAAGCCGGACAGAGCGCGGTCGGTGATCTCTTCGACTGGTTCGTGCGCCACGTCGCGCGCGTGGGGCCCGAAGCCGCAACGATCGCACAGGCACACGAGCAGTTCTCGCGTGAGGCCGCACGCCTGGCTCCCGGAGCCAGCGGGCTGGTCGCCCTCGACTGGAACAACGGGAATCGGTGCGTGCTGGTCGATCCGCTCTTGAGCGGAGTGCTGATCGGCCAGAACTTGCACACCACCGCGGCCGAGATCTACCGGGCCCTGATCGAAGCCACCGCCTTTGGCGCGCGCACCATCATCGACCGCCTGGCCGAGCAGGGCACAGCGCTCGACACCATCATCGTTTGCGGCGGCATCGCCGAGAAGAACGCGCTGGCCATGCAGATCTACGCCGACGCCATCGGACGCCCGATGCACGTGGCCGAGTCTTCGCAGGCCTGCGCCCTGGGCGCGGCGATCTGCGCCGCCGTCGCCGCGGGCGCTCACCCCGACATGCCCGCCGCCATCGCCGCCATGACACGCCCGCCCAGCCGCGTGGTGGTTCCTGACCCCGCCGCAACGCGCGTGTACGACGAACTCTTCGCGGTGTACTCGGCCCTGCACGATGCCTTTGGCCGCGGGCAAAGCGCGGTGGACCTGCGCACGGCCATGAAGCAACTCATCGCGATCAGCCGCCATGCCCGCACGGCCGGCATGCCCGGCTGAACGACTGGGACCGGCCCCGCTGCGCGATCGCTTCAGGCTGTGAACATGACCCTGCCCGCCACCAGCACCGCGCGGATCCACCGATCGTCCCAGCTGTAAAGCAGCGTGCCCAGCGGGTCGGAACTCGTCAACCACGCGCGATCCGGACGTACCACGACAACATCCGCATCGCCCCCGGCCGCGAGGCTTCCGCAGCCGCGCCACCCCAGTGCCGCCGCATTGCCAGCAGTGATCGCATGAAACGCCTGCGCGGCCGTCGGTGCCGCATCGCCTCGGGCGCGGGCCGACTCGATCATCGCCCGCGCCACGCGCACCATGCTCCGGTCGGGACCGCCCGCGACATCGCTCCCGAGCGCGACTGGAATGCCGGCCGCTGCCAGCCCTGCCCGAGCCATGATTCCGGCCTCGAGAAACCGATTCGCGGTCGGACAGTGCGCCACACACGAACCGCGGGCCGCGATGAGCGCTGCATCAGAAGGCGCAAGGTGAATCGTGTGTGCCAGGATCGTCCGCGGAGTGAGCAGCCCCACTTCGTCATAGACCTGCGCATACGAACGCCCTGGAAACAGCGACTCGACCATCGCCACTTCGGCGCGCGTCTCGGCCAGATGAGTCTGGATCGTCCACCCTCGCTGGGCCGCGACATGGGCCGCATCACGCATGAGCTCGGGCGTGCACGACACCGCGAAGCGTGGCGTCACCGCCGGTTCGAGCCTCCCGACGCGCTCGAACCTCGCCAGTTCGGCCAGTTGCACTTCGCGCGGCGGGCACAACTGAGCGGGCGCGTTGCGGTCCATCAGCGAAGGCCCGATGACTCCGCGCACTCCAAGCGCCGCTGCTGCGTCCATCGCCGCCCGCGCGCCGGCACCGTGCACGCTCGCGTACGCCGCCATCGCCGTCGTTCCGAACGAAATCAGTCCGCTCACCGCCCGTTCGGCCATCGCTGCGGCGTAGTCAGTGTCCGCCCACAACGCCTCGGCCGGGAAGATCACACGCTCGAGCCACGCAAGCAGTTCGAGGCCCGCGATACCTATCGCGTCGTACTGCGGCAAGTGAACGTGCGCATCAACAAACCCCGGCATGATGACGAACTCATCGCCACCCAGATCCGGCGCTGCCGGTGCCTCGCGCGCCCCCATCTGCACAATCAGCCCATCGCGCGCCAGTAGCCAGCCACTCTGGAGTCGGCTGCTCAGCCCATCATGCACGAGAAGATGTCCAGAGATGAGCATCGTCTATCTGTCCTTGCTTTGGACGACATCAAACAGCCAAGCAGCCTGAGCAGAACGCGAGCACACTCAACATGACACAAACTGGTCAAATCACTCGGCCAGTGTAGACGCGAGCCCTCAACCGGGATTGACGACGACGACTTCCGCGCACGCCCGCCAACGCTCCGCCACGCGCGCGAATGTCGGCTCTGCAACCCCCTTGAAGTACTGCCTGGCCCGCTCGACTCCCCAGCCCCGTTCGCCCGCCTTCTCGATGGCCTCCCACCGCCGCCAGCGTTGATCGGCGGGCGCCTCGACGTAGACCGCCACATCAAGCACCGGTCGGACCCGTGGATCGAACGCATGAATCCCCTCGCAGACAATCAACATCGCTGGCTCGACCCGCCGCGTTGCCACGCGGCGATGTTCCTTGAAACACCAGACCGGGGATTCGACCGTCATGCCATGTCGTAGCTGTGCGAGATGGGTTGCGAGCGCATCAAGATCCGCGTGCCTTGGGTCGTCCCTTTCATGCTCAGGAAGGTCGGAGTAGTCAGGCAAATAGTCATCGGTTGCAACGATGACACTGCTCAATTCGCGCGCGAGCGTGGACTTTCCTGCCCCGACCGGGCCTGTGATGCCGACGATTTGACGATGGCCCCCCGAACGCGACGCCACAAGAGCGCGGATCAACTCCGGAGCCTCTTTCATCAAAACCTGGCGTGGGGAGTGCACATCATCCACTTCCCAAACCATACGCTGCTCATTTGCTGTACCATGCACAGCCACAGGAGGCTTGCGTGCCCAACGTGCAGGGGATTATTGGGATTGGTGTGCTGATCGCGATCGCGTGGATGCTCGGGCCGCGCAAGCGAACACTTGATTGGAAGCTCATTGCCGGCGGACTGTCGCTTCAGGTCGCAGCCGCGCTGCTCATGCTTCGTGTACCGATCACCGCCGACGCCATGCAATACCTCGCCTTCGGTATTGCCGGCGTCATTGGGCGTGCGGACGCAGGTATTTCGTTCGTCTTTGGCTCGCTGGGCGACACATCCGGGCCTTGGGGTTTCATCTTTGCTGTGCGCGTGCTTTCGATCATCATCTTCTTTGCCTCGCTCATGGGCGTGCTGTACTACCTCGGCATCATGCCTCGCATCATCGCCGCGCTTGCGTGGGTGCTTCGTCGCACACTCGGGGTCACAGGGGCTGAAGCCACCGCCATGGCCTCCAATGTCTTTGTAGGACAGACCGAAGCCCCGTTGTGCGTCAGACCGTTTCTGGAAAAAATGACCCGGGCTCAACTCATGACACTCATGGTCGGGGGCTTTGCGACGATCGCTGGCAGCGTGCTCGCCGGGTTCGTCATGTTCCTCGCTCCCGCGGCAGCCGCCGACGCCGATCAAGCCACCCAGGCTGCCGCTGCTGCCGTCCGCGCCGAGTGGATCCGCCATCTTTTGACTGCAAGCGTCATGTCCGCCCCCGCGGCGTTCGTGATGGCAAGGCTGCTGGTGCCCGAGACCGAAACCCCGCCCGATGAGCACCTCGCCGCTCTCAAGCCAGCCGACCCGCCCGCGAACCTCTTCGATGCCGCAGCGATTGGCGCAACCGATGGCCTGCGCCTCGCGCTCAACGTCGCCGCCATGCTCATCGCATTCGTCTCGCTCATTGCTCTCATCGACTGGCCATTGCATGCTCTTGGCGAGTTGGAACCGATCGCGCAGGCGCTCGATGCTCGCGGCGTCGATGAACTGAGCATGAAAGTCATTCTCGGCTGGTTGCTGGCCCCGCTCGCGTGGACGATGGGTGTACCCTGGGCCGAATGTACGTTTTTCGGCTCGCTCCTCGGCGAGAAAATCGTGGTTACGGAGTTCATCGCCTATCTCAGCCTTGCAGGCGATCTCAACGCCGAAGCACCTGTGCTCAGCCCTCGCTCGGCACGCATGGCGGCCTATGCACTCTGCGGATTTGCCAATTTTGCTTCGATCGGAATCCAGATCGGAGGACTGAGTGCGCTGGCCCCGGGGCGCCGCCGCGACTTTGTGCAACTCGCCCTTCGCGCCATGATCGGGGGAGCGATGGCATCATGGATGACTGCCTGCATTGCCGGAGTCATGCTGTGAACCCACAGCGGCCCCATCACGCTCCACAGACCTCTCCCCCACCAGGAATCACGCTCTCATGGAGTGGCAAGCAGTCGCCCGACATTCCCGCCGTGCTCGCTCGCACAGGCGTGCAACAACTTGAAGTCGGAGCACAACCTGACGCCAAACAGCCCAACCTCCTCTTGCGTGGCGAGAGCCTTGCCGTGGCATGCACACTTCTGAAGGATTTTCGTGGGCGTATCAAACTGATCTATCTTGATCCCCCGTATGCCGTGGGAATGGACTTTGACGCTGCCCTGCGCACTGAGCAACGCCCAGAGCCGATATTCGCATACAGCGACCGCTGGCCGACTCTCGACGCCTATATCCAGTTTCTCTACGAGCGGCTCATTGTTTGCCGCGAACTTCTGTCTGACGATGGCTCAATCTACGTTCATGTCGATCAACGCACGAGCCATTGGGTGCGATGCATCCTGCAAGAGATCTTCGGCCGCGACCGCGACCGCGGCGCCATTGTCTGGAGCCTCGGCAACGGTGCCAAGAGTCGCAGCGCCTGGAGTTGCGTGCACAATGACATCCTTTGTTTCTCGAAGAGTGAAGACTTCACCTTCCGCCACGATCACCCCGCACTGCGTGAGCCCTATGCGCAGACCAGCATCAAATCGCACTTCCGCAAGCGCGACGATCAAGGCAGGCACTTTCGTACACGCCAGATCAACGGGCGCTCCTACCACTACTACGCCGATCAGGGCCGACTCGTAGGCTCGGTCTGGAACGATTGTCCGGCCATGCTCTCGCGGTCACCAATCCTCGATGAAGCAACCGGATACCCGACCCAAAAGCCAGAGAAACTCCTCGAACGCATCATCGAAGCATCGAGTGAGCCGGGCGATCTCGTCGCCGATTTCTTCTGTGGCAGCGGCACCACGGCTGTCGTCGCCCAACGCCTGGCACGCAGAACGATTGCAGCCGACATCGGCGCTCGTGCCATTGAAACCACAGCGCACCGCTTGCTTTCAGAGCCCGATGCCGCATCGATTCACGTCCGTGAAGTGCTCTCGGAAGATTGTGTCAATGCGTGCTCACTTGGTGCCTTGTTCGCGCCCAACGCAGCATGGGACGAATCCATAGCTGCGGCCATCGCTGACACGCGCGACCAGCGCATCATCGTCTGCCCCGCAGGGGGCGCCCCTTCACGCGAGACTCTCGAACACGCATCCCTACACACGCCTTTGCACACACGCTGTACACTTCTCGCGACGCACTTCGAATGTGCCAACTTCGGCTCAACGACCGGCGATTGCTCGATTCTGTGCCTCGCCTATCTCCCGGAAAGTGCAACCGCGGCATCGGCACGCAGTCTGGTCTTCGCCGGGTCGCCACAACTGCACACTTCAGTGCATGACAATGCGCTCGAAGTCCGCTATGTACGGCCAATCTATCGCTTCAACACAACTAAGGCTCGCTTTATCCACATCTGCAACGAAATCCGCGTTCTGCGATGGTTCGCCCATTCTGCAGACTCGGTTTGTACAGACGAACCTCCATTCGCTTCCGGCCTCAACCCCGGCGATTCAATTCGCCTTCCCCTCTCTATTCTTCTCACTTCGGCTGTGTTTCTCACGATCATCGACGGGTGCGCCTTTCGCCATCGCACACTCATCGCATTGCCTTGCACTGCATCACATGAATATAAAATGGAATCATTTGCGACTACTCCCCCACCATCAGTTCAGGATCGCACACCATGAACAACTGGCCCTTTGATCGCAAAGCCCTGATAGGCATGGTCCATGTTGGCGCACTCCCAGGCACCCCAAAGAGTCGCACGACTGTCGCGGCCCTCGCTGCAGACGCCGCACGCGAAGCCGCCGCGATCGAATCTGCTGGCTTCGACGCCGTCATGATCGAGAATATGCACGATTGCCCATACGTTCATGGCGACACGCTCGGACCGGAGGTCACTTCCGCAATGACCCGAATCGGTCAGGCCGTCCGCGACGCGATCTCGCTCCCGCTTGGCGTCCAAATCCTCAGTGGCGGCAATCGTCACGCTCTGGCCGTCGCTCTGGCCATCGACGCGCAGTTCATCCGCTGCGAGAACTTTGTCTTCAGCCACATCGCCGACGAAGGTCTCCTCGCGGAGGCCGAAGCCGGACCACTTCTGCGATATCGCAGAAACATTGGTGCTGATCACATCGCCATCTATTGCGACATCAAGAAAAAGCACGCTTCGCACGCTATCACAGCCGATCTCGATCTCGCGCAGTGCGTCAATGCTGCCGAATTCTTTGGTGCCGACGGCATCATCGTCACAGGCTCCGCAACAGGCCTGCCGACTTCGATCGACGACATTGCGGCTGCAAAGTCTGCAACCACGCTCCCAATTCTCGTCGGCAGCGGCACGACCCCAAACAACGTCCTCGACATGCTCGCGCACGCCGACGCAGTTATCGTTGGTTCTTCCATCAAACACGAAAGCGTGTGGAGCAACCCCGTGGACCCACGCCGCTGCGAACAGCTCGTTCGTAGTGCACGCACACCGCGCGGAGGCTAACGCACCGCTTCACACGCGACATCATCCATCTAACTTACGGACACCCAGCACTGAACGCTGCGAGGAACAACGAAACATCGAAGAAGTTGAACTCTCCGTCGCCATTGAGGTCTGCCCGCGCGACCCCGCCGGAAAAGTCGCTCAGGAACAGCGCCACGTCGAAGAAGTTCAACTCGCCATCGTTGTTCCAGTCAGCCAGACAATCGACCACTTCGGCCAGCGGCAGGATGAAGTCGATGATCACCGGCCTGTGGTCCGATGCAACACCGCTCGTTGACAGCGGCTGAATCGGAAACGTACGCACCGGCACCGGCAACTTGTCAATTGTCATGCCCGTGGTGAACGACGCAAACGTGAACTGACGTCGTGCTGTCGCGATGCTGTCCTGCCAGATCAGATAGTCGATCTTATTGGATGCGCTGAACGTTCCTGTCTCGCCACTGATCGGATGTTGCGCCGAGTCATACGTCGAATCCGAACGGTCACGATCTGTCCCATCTGTTCCGCCTGTGACAGCAGCCCGAGCGATCCACTCCGCCGGACCCTTGCGGCCATTGGTGGCCTCGTTCTCATTCAGATCGCCTCCGACAATCACCGGCGTGTTGGCGTCAAGCACTGCAGGTGTCGATGCAGGAAATGCGATCTTGTTGTTCGGATCCGACACTCCCGCTCCAGCGCCGTTGAAGAAGTAGTCAATGAAATACGCGATATTCTGCGACGCGCGAAGACGATCGGCAAGGTCCGACGATGCACCACCGCTCTTGAGATGCATATTGCCCACCACCAGATCGCCGGCATACACGCCGTCGGGCAGATCGATCTCGACATGCATGAAATCGCGAATACCCCCGTTGCCACCATTCTGGTATGCGTCAGGAAGCAACACGAAGTTCGAGAATGCCGACTGCCCGTCGCCATTGATGTCCGCAATCGGATAACGCGACATGATCACATTGCGATTGAACTGATCCGTCGAGCTCGACACAAACACATACGGCAGGTCATACTGCGGCATCCATCGCTGCACATACGACGTCACCATCTGACCGCCATTGAAGGGGTCCGGTCCGCCGTACATGAACAGCCCCAGAGCCGTTGTCAGTTCGCCGACAGAATCAACGCCAGTGCCCGACCCGTTGCCGCTGCGATCTCCCGCTTCCTGAATCAGCAACACATCGGGTTGCAACGCCGCGACCACATGCACAATGGCATTCCAGTCGACGAACCCGTCATTTTTTCGGGTGGAAGTCGACACGATGCCGTCGCGAATGTTCCATGTCATGACGCGCAGATCTGTCGAGACTTCCTTTCCCCATTCGCCGTTGTTCGGGTCCCACTGCGCCGATGCCCAACCCGCCATAATGCCAATAATGATCAGTGAACTGATAGACGTTTGATGCATTTTGTCCCCTCGTGCATGACGGTGACCTTCGCCGCCACCTTGTCAAGTATAAAGATCGCCCGCACCTTTCGGCGCGGGCAATCGTGAACCTTTCAAACCGATCCCTCTTTCAGCACTTCGGCCGATCAAGGACAACCGGCTGAGAACGCCTGCAGGAATGCCTGAACGTCGAAGAAGTTGAACACGCAATCCTTGTTGATATCCGCAATCGGGTTCTGGGCCGAGAATGCCTGCAGGAAGGCCTGCACGTCAAAGAAGTCCAGCACCCCGTAAGGCGAGGAAAAGTCCGCGATGTTGCACGGCACAGTCCCTGCCGAAGTCGGGTTGCCGATGAACAACAGCGCGTTGTACTGCTGGTCGGTGCCGCCAGTGGGATTGAATGTCCCGTCATCATCGACGTCGTACACGATGCTTGCCTGGAGCACCATGCCGCCATTGGTTCGCGGATCCGCGTTGCTCATACTCGAAAGAGGCAGATTTCCCCATGTGTGGCTCGAGCCGTTGCCGCTGAAAATCGAACCCGAATCCACCGAATCATTGTCGGCCATGTTCAGGAAGCGGATCTGGTAGTTGCGACCCGAGTTCTGTCCCGCGAAAACCGAACCGAGTTCGAGCACGAGTTCGAGCCGGTAACTGAACGTCACTTCGTCATACACCGCGCGGAACAGCGCCGAGTCGAAATCGCTGCCGCCGCCCGGCAGACGGTCGAAGAGTTCGACCGCGCCAATGAACCAAACATTGCCCGCGGCGTCGAACGCGGGGCTTGAAAGCGATGGCCCGAGCGGACTGCCACCTGTCACATTGAAGAGTGGCGTGAGCACACCGATCGCATTGCCGTTGCCATCAAAGACCTCCTTGCCACTACGCCCCGAGACGAACGCCTGATCGATGTAGGCCGCCATCGTCCACGCGCTGGCCCCGGTCGCAGGGTTGAAACGGCACACGAGGATCTGGGCCGAGAAGTCGTTCATCAACGCATTCTCATGCATCGTCGCAGCGGTAAGTCCCATGCCGTTGCGATCGCGTGCGACCGCCACCTGACCCGTCCCGCCGAGGAACCCGGTCTGGCTGCGATAGTGCCCGAACTCGCGCGATGGGTTGGTGTAATTGAGCGTAAAGCTGTCACTGTTGTCTGTCACGGTCGTAGGAGCAAAGTACGCCTGTGCCGCCAGAACAGAACCGCTGTTGTCGGTCGTGAAGATGTTCATGCCGGTGGTGATGTTGGCCGGATCTTTGGCAAGCACACCAAACGTTGTGCCGCACACGCCCAGCGCGAAATCGGTAGTCATGCCAAAGGCGCCACGATGATCCACAACGCCGGCAGCATAGTGCGAGGTATCCACCGTCAGCGGCGCGGTCGAACCACGAGCGTACTGGCCTACAAACGTCGGGGTAGAAACAACCGGAACGCCTGCGATGCTCTGCGGAATGTGGGCCGGTGCTCCGTAGTTCGGCACCGCATTGATCACGAGATTCGTCGTCGCGTTATGCAGCGCCGTGTTGCCATTGATGTGGTTGAGCACCGCTCCGCGCTGAAGCAGCGCCGTACGGAACAGGTTGTTGCCAGACAGCGACGGCAGCCCCGGACTCCCCGCAGTCTGGAACGCATCCGCACGGAAGTACGCATTCCCGTGCGCATCGACCGAACCGATACCCATGCGCGCCGAATCGCCCGTCGTCGCGTTGGCGGTATTGACCGCACCCACCACGCGTGTCACGTACAGCCGACCTGGGTCGGAGTGCTTGTAGTTCACGACCGCGCCCAGAAGTCCGCCGTAGTTGAAACCACCGGTCGTCGTTGAAAACTCTGATGCAAGTGCCGCAAACTGATGGGCAAAGCCGGTTGGCGATACAGAACCGGGCACGAGATTGGTGCCATTCGGATTCACGCCCGCGCCGGGCGCGTTCTGCCATAGCGCGTAAGAACCTGATGCGAACGGCACGCCTCTCAGCAGGTCCGCACTCAGAAACTGCGCGCTCATCAGCGAACCCGAGAACGCCGGCGAAGTCTTGGAAGACTTGACGATCGGCGCGATGGCAAAAGTGTTGCCCCACGAAGTCGTGAACGGTGCCATATCGACCACATACGAGGTTCGCTGCAATCCGGTGTTCCACGGATCGAGCGAGTCGCCCGGCAGCGAGCCGCCCACCGCGATGCTGTCCTGAGCGTGAACAGAACCTGCCACGCCAGCGCACGCCATCATCATTCCCACAACCAACCGACTGTTCGATCTCACCATTTTGATCCACTCCTCTGTTGTCAATGCGCCAGTTTTGCTGGCATGACTCTGGGCAGGCAGAGATCCCTTGCGACGTCGCTTGCGCGATCCGCCCACCCGTGTGCAACGCTGCTTACGATTATCGGGCCTGACTCGGATCCGGTCCTTGAACCCACCCGATGATGCTCCTCATGATCAGTGTAGTCTGCAATCCACCGCACGCCGCATGGGACAAGCCAAATTCACGCCCTTTTCACATGCCTCAACTCGTACGACCAGACCGCAGGTCCGAGTTTCAAACCTACTCCGAATCCTTCCCGAATGCCCAGTCAGCATAATCTGATTCATCATAAAACTCATCAAATCCTCTCGCGTTTGACTCGCAGTTTGGGTACGCTCACTCTCCACTGGCGATCCCGTATCTCAAAGGTGCACTTTCATGCCGCGTCGTTGCGTCTCTGCGCTCACATCAATCGCTGCCGCGATACTGACCTGTTCAGGTGTGGCTGCGCCTGCAAATGGCGGAATTCGCAGCCCGGAACCACCATTCGATGCAACGATACCCGCCCCGGCAGAACCCGAATCCGGTATTCAGTCTGTCGCCCTGCGGCCTGGCTCGCGAGTTCTCTCGGAATTGCCAATCCAAGTGATCGCGGACTCCACAATTCTGGCCATCCGCTTTCACTCCCCCATAACAAGCGATCTCTTGGCCCAACTTTCCAGGAAGGGTCTTGACCTTGGCCCGAGTATTGACTCGCGAACCTGGATGGTGCGTGCAGGTCCGATAGCCGAAGCAATCGATCTCTCCACAATCAACGCGTCGGCTTGGACAGGCTTCGGTGCAGACTTGCGGATTGCACCAGATCTGCTCACCCTTGCCACTGACCCCGAACCCGCCACGGTGCGTGTCAACATCTTGGCGTGGGATTCCTCACCTTCCACGATCGACGCCATTCTCCAGCACGGACTTGCCATCGGTCTGGTGGTCGAACATCGCCCCACCGCCTCGCGCAGAATCGTTGCCGAGATTCCTGCGCAGCACTTGCTCGAACTCGCAGCACACTCTGCCGTTGTGTGGATCGACCGCTGGTCGGCACCCGAGACGGATTTGAATCTCATTCGCCATATTTCTGGTGTCGACGCATTGGAAAGTCTGACCGGGCTTGACGGAACGGGTGTTACTGGCGAAGTGATGGACAGCGGGATCCGCGTCAACCATCAGGAGTTTGCTGCCAATCCACCTATCCTGCGCACGACCGCAGGATCAGACTTCAGTCACGGCACGCCTGTCTTTGGCATCATCTTCGGGTCGGGCCAAGGGAATCCCGCCACGCGCGGCGTTCTGTCTGGCGCGATGGGTATCTTCTCACGATTCACGGCGGTCCAAGATCGGGCAGCACACGCTCTGGCTCTTGTGCAGTCGCCGTTCCGCGCTGTGTTTCAGAGCAACAGTTGGGGCGGAGATCGCACACGACACTACACGACTCTCTCGGCAGAACTCGACGATATCGCGATCGCAACGAATCTACTCATCTTGCAGTCACAGAGCAATGCTGGCAACGCTGATTCCCGGCCTGAGGCGTGGTCCAAAAACGTGCTGTCGATCGGCGCGATCAATCACTACGACAATGCTGTGATGCTCGATGATCGTTGGGCACAATCTGCAAGCACCGGTCCCGCGATTGATGGGCGCATCAAGCCGGATTTGGCCCACGCGAATGATCGCGTCTTCACAAGTTCGGGTAGCGGGAACGCTGCATACGAAGAGTTTGGCGGGACGAGCGCCTCAACGCCCATTGTCGCCGGCCTAGGTGGGCTTGTGTACCGCATGTGGGCCGATGGGATTTTCGGCAACCCTGTCAATGGTGGCGATGTGTTCGATGAGCGCCCGGCATCCACAACGATCAAGGCTCTACTCATCAACACCGCGAGACAGTGGGATTTCTCGCATGTAGCTGATGATCTTGGACGGTATCGCCAGGGCTGGGGCATGCCTCACGTTCAGGATCTCTACGACCTGCGGCATCGCATGATCGTGATCAATCAGTCGGAACAAGTCACTACCGGCGCGGTTCGCATGTATCACGCCGATGTTGCTCCGAGCGAACCGAAGTTCCAGGCTACTCTCGTGTACTTCGATCCCCCCGGGTTCCCTGGTGCTCTGTCGCACACGATCAACGACATCTCGCTCCGCGTCACCGCACCTGATGGCAGCATCTATTGGGGCAACCACGGGCTGCTCGACAGCACGAAGTCGGCTCCGGGCGGAACATCCGACCCGATCAACACGGTCGAGCAGGTCATCATCCAAAGCCCGATGCCCGGATGCTGGGCAATCGAGGTGATTGGCATTGACGTGCAAGTCGATATGAGCGGCCAGAGCGACGGGATCTCTGTGCCATACTCGTTGGTCGTATCCGGCGGAATCCAGATGCCCGATGCGATCGGGCTCTCGTTCGGCACTCACGGGCTTCCTGTGATGCGAGATCCATATAGAAGTCTCGTAGTTCCATTCCAGTTGATCGGAACATCCACGAACATCGACCCGCAATCGGTTCGCGTGCTTCTCGAAACTGTCGGTCCAACACCTCTCTCGCTCGTAGCGACACACCTCGGAGGCAATGCGTTCGAAGTGACACTGCCTCCAGCGGCGTGCGGGAGCAAGACCCGATTCCGTATCGAAGCGCTAACGACAGGTGGACAAGCAATACACTGGCCCGAACTGGCACCGTTGACCGGGTTTGAGATCACCGTCGAGCCTCGAACCGTTTACTCGGTCGAGCAGTTCACAACGCCCGCGGGTTGGGTCGTGACCAATAGCGCAGGATTGACTGGCGGCGCGTGGGGCTGGGGCACGCTCGCCGGAAGTGGGCATCGCGGCGACCCGATCATCGACGCCGATGGCAGCGGAACATGCTGGATGACCGATCCGGCACCGGGCAACAGCGATGTGGATGGCGGCCCAACGACGCTTCGCTCGCCGCAAATCAGCGTCGCCGGCATCGATGACCCTCAGATCACATTTGCGTACTGGTTGTATTGCGATGACGCGGGCGTTGCGGGCGAAGATGTGCTCGAAGTCGAAATTGCTCCTGGAGCCAGCAACAACTGGATGTCGGTCGCAACACTGCGATCAACCTTTGGTTGGCGTGACCACACCATCGCAGTACGGGATTACATCCCCACGGGCAATGCAGTGCGCATCCGCTTTATCATCAGTGATGTGAACAACGATTCCGTCACCGAGGCTGCGATCGATCATGTGCGTGTGTGGTCGCGTGCATGCAGTTCGGTGTGTCCGGTCGACCTGAACTCGGACGGAGTGCTCGATTTCTTTGATGTCCAGATGTTCCTGAACCTCTACACGAATCGACAGGCCGACGCCGACATCAATGGCGATAGCATCATCGATTTCTTCGATGTTCAGGCGTTCCTCAATCTGTACGCTGCGAGCTGCGACTGAGCGATCACTCCGCCAGTGCCCGTGCCAGCCTTGCTGCCAACACAACATTCGACCGCACCAATGCCAAATTGGCCCGCAGTGTCGCGCCATTCGAGAGATCGTGAAGCCTCCCGAGAATGGCTGGGGTCACATCGCGACCGACTTCACGCGAAGTCGCGACTTCGGCCAGCGCTTGATCGCACCATCGTGTCCAATCCTCATGATTGAGTTCTTCAGCCTCAGGAATCGGATTGGCAATTACGATCCCCCGCCCTGTGCGAGCGAGTTCGGCAGCGATGAATCGCGCAAGGTCTTCGACTTCGTCGAACCGAGCATCGACACCCACGCCCCCATCGCGAAGATAGAAGGCGGGGAACCGATCGGTGCCGAAGCCGATGACGGGCACGCCAAGACTTTCAAGCACCTCGCGCGTCGCGCCAACGTCCAGGAGGCTCTTGACGCCGCTGGACACAACCGCAATGGGGTATCGCGTCAACGCGGCCAGATCGCTTGACACATCAGGGTGCAGTGCAAAATTGCGATGCACGCCTCCAATCGCCCCGGTGGCAAAGAGTCGAACACCTGCTGCCGCTGCCAGTTCCATCGTTGTACCGACTGTCGTGGCAGCGTGGAGCTTGCGGTGGTATGCGACTCCGATATTCGCTGCGTTGACCTTTAGCACCTGGCCGGAGTCGAGCATTGCACCCAGTTCGTCCTGCGTCATGCCGACAATCGGTCGCCCCGCAAGGACGCCTACCAGAGCTGGCAAGACACCCTGTGCCGAGACGAGTTCAAAAAGGCTTCGCGCAAGGTCGGGAGCCACGGACCTGGGGACACCATGACACAGCAAGGTGGTTTCCAATGCGACACTCCGTGTGTCGGCCCTGTTGACAAGAGGCGGCTGGCGAAACATCGTTTCCCTTTCACGGGTCCATTTGCTACGCTGATGCCGATCGATCGCGAGCGGAACCAACCATGCTGACTGTCATCATTGCACTCGGTTCATTCGTGCTCTACCTGGCGGCCTATCACACGTATGGCCGATTTCTCGCTCGGCGAATCTTTCGGATCGAACCCGAACGCGTCGCTCCCTCCCACGAGTTGAGCGACGGCGTGGATTTCGTCCCGAGTCGACGAGAGCTCGTCTTCGGTCATCACTTCACGTCTATTGCGGGCACAGGTCCGATCGTCGGGCCTGCGGTGGCCGTCGTCTGGGGATGGGTTCCTGCGCTCCTCTGGGTGCTGCTCGGTTCGATTTTTATGGGCGCTGTGCACGATTTCGGGTCGCTCATCATTTCAATGCGGCACCGTGGACGGACGATCGCCGATCTATCGAGCGATGTCATCAGTGCTCGCGTTCGTGTGCTCTTTCTGCTCGTTGTGCTTATCGGTCTTTGGATGGTTCTGGCAATCTTCGGCCTGGTCATCGCTGGCGTTTTCGCGATGTTCCCGAGCAGCATTGTGCCAGTCTTTTTTCAGATTCCAATCGCGATCGCGCTTGGCGTCTCTCTGCGTCGCGGCGGAAGTCTGATCCTTGGATCGCTGATCGCGTTGATCCTGATGTATGGCTCGATTGCGTGGTCGGGCTCGATTGACTGGGCAACAGCCCTGAACCCGGATGGCGTGTGCATCCTGCCGACTGCGTGGTCAGAGCATATTTCACCCGTGGGAGTCTGGACGATCGTCTTGCTTGTATATGTCGCGATCGCGAGCATTCTGCCTGTGCAGTGGCTGTTGCAGCCTCGCGATTACATCAACAGTCATCAACTGCTCGTCGCGATGGGTCTGCTTGCGCTGGGGCTGATCGCCTCTCATCCCCCGGTCGTGGCCGACGCGATCAACCTGCACCCGCAGCCTGCGTCGTCTGGGGGGAGAGTTCCGAGTTTCATGCCTTTCCTGTTCGTGACGATCGCGTGTGGTGCGATCAGCGGGTTTCATTGCCTGGTCGCGTCGGGTTGCTCGAGCCGGCAGTTGAGTTCCGAGAGTGACGCTCAATACGTCGGCTACGGCGCGATGCTGACTGAAGGCATGCTCGCGATTCTTGTCATTCTCGCATGCGCGGCCGGTATCGGGATGGGGACGCTTGGCAGCAATCAAACCCTGCTGACTGGCGACGCTGCATGGGCACACCACTATGCGACATGGGGGGGTGATCGCGGGCTGGCCGATGTTCTTGCTCCATTCATTCGTGGGTCGGCGAATATGATCGAAACGCTCGGAATCTCGCCGGCGCTCGCCACCGCGATCATGGGCGTGTTTGTTGCGTCATTTGCTGCGACAACGCTGGACTCCGCCACACGCCTCCAACGCTATATCATCGCCGAACTCGCAGCAAGCAGCCGCCCTCGCCATCAACTTGGCAAGCTTGGGCGAGCGATTTCCAATCGTTACGGTGCAACCATGCTGGCGGTAATTTCTGCAGGGATGCTGGCATTTTCGGACGCCATTGCACGCAATCCACGCACTGGAGAGTTCAACGGACTGGCATCTGCCGGCCGCGGCGGGCTCATCCTCTGGCCTGTGTTCGGCGCGATCAACCAACTGCTCGGCGGGCTGGCGCTCCTTGTCATCACTGTCTGGCTCGCCAAGAGCCGTCGTCCCACGCTTTGCACTGCGATTCCCATGACATTCATGCTTGCCATGACCGCGTGGGCGATCGTCGAACTGCTGCGCACGTTCGCCATCGCCGGCGAAGGCCTCACCCCGCAGTGGCATCTGGCGGCCGTCGCAGCGATCATGCTTGTGCTTCAGATCTGGATCTCGTTCGAAGGCATCCGTCTTCTGTTCAATAGCAGAGACAACGCTGCCGGGCCACCTTCGCTCGACTAGCATCGCATACCTTACGAAAGGACGCCTCGCATGCTCTTTCGACTTGTCTTGTGTGGAGCGGTGCTTTCGGGCCACGCCTCGTTTCTAGCGGTCGGTCCCGACGACGAAGCTCTCTATGCCGACGCGGTCAACGAACTCGCCTCCGCGGATCGTCTGCGCGAGTATCACGATCTTCTGGCCAGCGAGCCTCACGTCGCTGGTTCGATCGGCGACCAACGCACCATCGAACGCATCGCGGCCCTGTTTGCGTCCTTCGGCTTGCACGTCGAAACGCAGGAATTCTGGGCCTATCTCGCCCGGCAAGGCCGCTCGACCGTAGAAGTCCATGCGGGCGACGACGACCCAGTGACGCTTGCACTGCGTGAAAAGCCAGTGGACTCTGATCCCGATTCGCAGGATCCGCACCTCGGCGATGGCTGGAACGCATACTCCGGCTCTGGCGACGTTATCGGCGAAGTCGTCTATGCCAACTATGGCCGGCTCGATGACTTCACAGAACTCAATCGCCTAGGCATTGACATCCGCGGGAAGATTGTCATCGCTCGCTTTGGGGGGAACTATCGCGGGTTCAAAGCCAAATATGCGCAGGAAGCCGGCGCGATCGGACTCGTCATCTACACTGACCCTGCCGACAGCGGCTACACGCGCGGCATCCCGTATCCCGAGGGCGGCTGGGCGAATGAAACAAGTATTCAGAGGGGGTCGCTGGCCACCCTTGAGTATCCCGGCGATCCACTCACACCATTCATCGCCGCGACCGAAAGCGCCGAACGTCTCGATCCCGACTCGGTTGCATTGCCACGAATTCCAGTGCAACCACTCGGTTGGGGCGCGGCTCACGAGATCCTCTCACGGATGAGCGGGCCGCGCGTGCCCGACGCCTGGCAAGGCGGGCTCCCTTTCTCATACCGACTCGAAGGCGGTGCTGATCTTCGCGTGCGCGTGAGCGTTGAGCAAACGCGCCAGATCGTGAAGTCGGCCAATGTCATCGGCGAGATTCGCGGTTCGACGCACCCGCACGAAGTGATCATCGTCGGTTGCCATCACGATGCTTGGGGTCATGGCGCGTCTGACCCGCTTGCGGGTCTGATCTGCCTGATCGAGTCGGCCCGTTGTTTTGGCGAACTGGCAAAGCAAGGCTGGGCGCCCGCCCGCACGATTCGCTTCGCGGCGTGGGGGGCTGAGGAACATGGCATCATCGGTTCAGTCGAGTACGTCGAGGCGCACGCACAGAGCCTATCTCAAGGAGCGATCGCGTACATCAACCTCGACATGGCTGCGATGGGTCCGAACTTTGGGGCCTCGGGAACTCCATCGCTCGCGGCTGTTATTGGCGCAGCCGCAGCCTCGACCCCGCAGGCGAACGCGCCCGAGCAGACCGTGCTCGAACACTGGAGCGCACGCTCGAACAACCAGCCCAATCTTGGCGACCTCGGAGGTGGATCAGACCACATCGGGTTCCTCTGCCATCTGTGCATTCCATCTGTCAGTCTGGGCGCGCATGGCTCGCCGGGCACTTCGTACCACTCCAACTACGACACGCTCTCGTGGTATCGCAAGGTGGTCGGTGAGGACTACGAATCCGCTCTGATGATCACTCGCATCACCAACGGCACTGTGGCCCGCCTGGCTCACGCTCGGGTTTTGCCCTTTGGGCCGACACGTTACACCGACGCAACCCTGCGGCACATCGCCAACCTGCGACGACTGGTCGCGGCTTCGCCGAGTCTGGCACCCATCGCCCCCCCAATGCTCGACCGCATCGCAGTCGAGGCCGAAGCGTTCAAAGTCCTGGCCGATGTCGTCATGACCAGGGTTGCAGCCGCCGATGTGCCGCCCGACCGCGCTTCGATGATCAATCAACGCCTGATCGAGATCGAGCGGCTCTGGTGCACAGTCGGGTTCGACACCGGGCGGAGTTGGTTCCGCAACGGGTACGCCGCGCCCGATCAGACCTCCGGGTACGCTGCCTGGATGCTCCCTGCCCTGCGGCACGCGCTCGAGCTTGGCGATCCCGATCTGGTGATGCAGCGCGGGCAGAGTTACATCCGCTTCTTCGAGCGTTCACACGAACTGATCGGTGAGATCAATCTGCTGATCGAGTGATGCCCGCAGCCAGAACGCCATCGAGGGCCGAACCCCGCGACTGCGGCTCGATGGCTTCTGCCATGCGCAGCATTCGGTGAATCTCGACCACAAGCGTGTCATCATCGGTCGGCGCGCCCCCACGGTGCTCGGCAATTGCGCTGAGCAGCAGTTCGGGCAGCATTCCCTGTGGACACTTGGTCGTTGCAATGAGTGAGCGGAATCCTTCAATGCGCATCATGCGCCCGTCGGGCGACCGGGCCTCGGTCACGCCATCGGTGTACGCGATGATCTTGTCTCCGGGATGGAAGGGCAGCACACGCGGCGCCGGGTCGAACTCATCATCACGACAGGCACCAAGCATGAAGGCTGTCGACGAAATCTCATCGAGCGTGCCATCAACCGAGTGCAGAAAAACCGGTGGATGGCCGCCATTGGCGATCTCGACGGTATGGTTCTTCGGGTTGCAGCGTAGACACAGCGCGGTGGCGTAGACCGAGTGCTTGGCGAGCGTCAGATTCACATAACGGTTCAGATGCTTGAGGACCTTGCCTGGAGGGATGCTCGGGTCATCGGCGTAGAGCAGCTCCACCTCGCCATGCAGTCGGTTCACGGTCAGGGCTGCGGGAATGCCGTGCCCGGTGACATCGACGAGCACAAGACTGACCGATCCCGCCGCGTCGCCATGCGCGACGCGCGTCAGATGCAGATAGTCCCCGCCGATGTGTCGCATGGGCTCGTAGCGATAAGAGACGCGGATCTCGCCTTCGGTCAACGGCTCTGGAAACAGCGCTTCATGAATGCGCCGCGCTGAAGCCAGTTCATTGCGCAGCACGCCATAGCGATTGCTCAGTGCGCGGTACCCGAATCTATGTTGTCTCCACTCATGGCGCACGGAGGAATAGAGAATCCCGGGAAGGGCAACGAGCGAAGACATCGCGATTCCCAGCACATCGGACCAGACTTCCCCAACGCCGTCGCTGAAGACGTGCACGCCGCGAGCAACCAGGAACACAAGCAGCGGAATCGCCGCCTGACCCCCCGTCCACGGGTGGTTGATCGACGCCAGCACATGCACCGCCCCAAAGACGAGCAGCGTCGCGGCATACGGATCAAGCCAGTAGTTTGATATGACCAGATGAATGCTGAAGAACGAGATCAGCCCCAGGCTCGTGTACAGCGCCATGTTGCGCGACGACCCGCGATCAAGCCCGACATAGATCGACCACGCCAGTGCGCCCGCCATGAGCAGATCGCTCAGGGCAAGCCCGACGAACGTGAGCCACTGGAACTGCTCGGCGATGCCCTCCCTGATCCGGTCGATCCACTCGATCGCGCGCACCAGCACCCAGACCGCGCTCATGCCCACTGCGAAGTTGCGCAGGCGTTTACGCAACAGCCCGAACGTCTCTCGCACGAACTCATGTCTGAACTCGATGGTTTCTGCACCTGCCACAGCCGAACATGCTCCTCGATCGGGCTGCTTTGCTCGCCCAACCCCATGAGCGTACCCGATTCACGCTCGGGCGCGCTTCGCGAATCAGGAACTTTCTCGAAGACTTGCCCCGGCCTGCTCGGGGTGCGGATCCCGATTCAGGTGTCCCGGTTCCGACTGGGCTTCCCCGACCGGCCCGTGGGCTTCTTCGCCGAGCGTTCGGTACAGCTCGATGACGAGAATGTCATCATTCTGAGGCCCCGACTTGAACCGGCTGACCGCCCGCATGATCGTCGCCGGCCAGCGCTGCGTCTGGTCGGCCCAGCCCTGAGCGATGATCTGCCGGAGCCCTGCGACTTCGAGCCTTTGGCCCGTGCGTGAGCTGACATCGGTCGCGCCATCGGTATAGGCGATGATCGAATCGCCGGGCATGAAACGTCGCCTCTGCGGGTTGGGGTCGAACTCGATGTCGGGCAGCGCCCCGAGCACGATCGCCGTCGCGTGCAGTTCCTCGATCTGTCCCGAAGAACTCCGCAGGAACGCCGGCGGATGCCCGGCACTGGCGAACTCGAGCGTCGATGTCGTCGGATCAACGCGCATCACGATCCCCGTGACGAACACGGAATGATCGGCAAGGGTCAGGTATACATATCGGTTGAGGGCTGCGAGAATCGCGCCCGGGCCCATGTGCGTGTTCTCTGCGTACAGCCGCGTCAGTTCGCCGTGCAGCCGATTGACGGTCAGGGCCGCGGGAATCCCGTGCCCGGTGACATCGAGCACTGCGGCGCTGAGGGCTTCGTCCCCGCCGCGCTGCCCGGGCGAGATGTGCGCGTGCAGGTAGTCGCCACCGATCTGGCTCATCGGCTCATAGACAAACGCCAGTCGAACGCTGCCCGTCTCGCGCGGCGGAGGAAAGGCCGCCTCGTGGATCAGTCTCGCATCAACCAGTTCCTGCCGCATCTGGTGGTAGCGATGCCTGAAATACTCGACCATCTCGCGCGACTGCTCGCGCCAGTTGCGCACCACCGAGATGACGATGCCCGGCAGGCACATCCCGGCCCCGACGAGGATAAACCCGGCCTTGCCCAGTCCGAGGGGCGCCTCGGCGATGATGGCAAGGCACGCGATGACCAACGCACCGGCGGCGGGCAGGACTGTCCGCAGCGGGGTCCAGGGCAGGAGGATCGCCCCTCCCGCGTGCGCCACCAGCACCCCGACCAGAAACGAGCCGCCGCGAGGATCAAACCCGAAGACCAGCCTCACCGCCCCGAACGAAGCTTCGACGAGCGTCATCAGGATCGACACGCGCAGGAGCAGCACGCCCCCCGATCTCATCAGCGCAACCACCGCCAGCGCGACGTACGACAGGCCCCAGACGATATCGACACCGATCGCGGCATCCGGGTACGAGCCGATGCTGCGAAACGCACTGACGCGCAGGGCTGCCATCACCAGCCCGACCACAAAGCCGATGGCCAGCAGCAGCAGGAGTTGGCGGCGCACTCTCGGTTCCTGCTCGGGTGTGATCGGCGGATCGAGCATGCGCCAGATGCTTTCGCCGAGCATGGATTCGGTTGTCTGGAGTGGGTGCATGATCTCGCCGGGTCGTCTGTCTTCGAGCCGAAGCGTGATCGTAGGTCTGGCGCAGGTTGCCGAACACTAACTCTTGCGATTTGCCCCGGGAATCCAGAGCACATCGCCCTTCCCGCCGTCGTTGGCCACGCGCGAGAGCACGAAGAGCAGGTCACTGAGCCGGTTGAGATACACCCCCGCGAGCGGATTGGTGCGTGCGGCGTCAACCGCCATGAGGGAAACGACGCGGCGCTCGGCCCGACGAGCTTCGGTGCGGGCGTGGTGCAGCCGCGCCGCCAGATCGCTCCCGCCCGGCAGGATGAAACTGGTCAGCGGCGCGAGGGCTTCGTTGTGCTGGTCGATCGCGTCTTCGAGCCGATCGATCTGCGATTGGACGACCCGCAGCCTCTCTTTGCCATCGATCGGCACGCACAGATCCGCCCCGACATCAAAGAGATCCTGCTGGATCGAGCGCATCAGGTCGGCGATCGCCGCCTGCCCCGCCGCGTCGGCCGCGACGACCGCCAGCCCCATCGCGGCGTTGGCTTCATCGACTGCGCCGTAGGCTTCGACGCGGGCGTCGTCCTTGGCGACGCGCGAGCCGTCGCCGAGTCCGGTCGAGCCGTCGTCTCCGGTGCGGGTATAGATCCTGTTGAGTTTGACCATTGGCTGTGCCTCCGATCCGGTACAGTATCGTGCCCGCTGGCTGGCAGAGGGCCGGGCGCGTGGGCGCATCAAGGAGACCGAGCGTGCCCGAGACCATCGAGAGGGGCCTGAAGTTTCGCTGGACATCGGCGCCGAGCGCTGCGGGCGGCCCGCTGGTCGAGCGCGTGCTGGCGCGGCGTGCGATTGCCGCGCCCGAGGCCTTCCTGAAGCCCTCGCTTTCGCTGCTGTCGGATCCCTCGGTGATTCCCGGCGTCGATCGCGCGGCCGAGCGGCTGCTGGCGGCTGCGCGCTCGCGCGAGCCGATCGTCATCTACGGCGACTACGACGTCGACGGCATCACGGCGACGGCGATTCTTTTTCGCATGCTGCTTGCCATCGAGCCCGAGGCGCGCGTTTCGACCTATGTCCCCCACCGCATCGACGAGGGCTACGGCCTGAGCGCCGAGGCGATCGCCGCGCTCGCGGCCGAGGGCGCGCGGGTGATCGTGAGTGTCGATTGCGGCATCACGGCGGTCGAGCCGGCCCGCGTCGCGCGCCAGGCGGGCGTCGATCTGATCATCACCGATCATCACAACCCGCCGGCGGATGGCGCGCCGCTGCCAGCCGCGTTTGCGATCGTGCATCCGGGGTTGGCCGACGATCCCGGCACGCTGCGTGACCTGTGCGGCGCAGGCGTGGCGTACAAGCTGGCGTGGCGGCTGGCGACGATGGCGACCGGCAACGCGCGCTGCCGCGACGATCTGCGCGCGCTGCTGCTCGATCTGCTCGGGCTGGTCGCGCTGGGCACGATCGCCGATGTCGTGCCGCTCGTGGGCGAGAACCGCGTGCTCACCCACTACGGCCTTGGGCGGATTCGTTCCTCGCCGTTCATCGGCCTGCGGGCGCTGGTCGCAGCGTCCGGGCTGGCCAAAGAGTCGATCGACACCGAGCGTGTCGGCTTCAGTCTTGCTCCGCGCATCAACGCCTGCGGGCGCATGGGCCACGCGCGCGAGGCGATCGAACTGCTGCTCACGAACGACCCTGTGCGGGCCGAGGCGATCGCGCGCGAGCTTGCGAACCTCAACGATCAGCGCCGCGCGACCGAGCGCGAAATCGTCGAGGAAGCCAGCGTCATGGCCGAGGCCGCGGGCATGACCGGTGCGGACCGGCGCGCGATCGTGCTGGCGCATGAAGCCTGGCATCCGGGGGTGGTGGGCATCGTGTGCAGCCGCCTGGTCGAGCGGTTCAGCCGTCCGGTGCTGCTGATGCAGCGGCAGGCGGAGCGCTCGGTCGGCTCGGGGCGTTCGATCGACGGGTTCAATCTGCACGGGGGGCTGGCCGCGTGCGCGGGCCATCTCGAATCGTTCGGCGGGCACGACATGGCGGCGGGGCTGCGGGTGCGGCATGAATGTTATGATGCGTTTGTCGGGGCCTTTCTTGATCATGCGGCCTTTCGGCTCGCGCCGTCGGACTTGGTGCGCACGCTCGAGTATGACGTGGACGCTTCGCTGGGCGAACTGACGCCGCGCGTGGTCGAGGATCTGTCGCGTCTGGCCCCATTCGGGCGCGGCAATCCGCCGGTGCGGCTGCGGGTGCGCAGCGGGCGGCTCAACGCGGCACCGCGGACGATGGGCGCGCGCGGGGCGCATCTTACATTCGACCTTGCGGGCGGTGCAGGTTTCGGGGACTCC
>JAANMU010000402.1_pt1 | contig 53620 bp, 44 predicted proteins | sample 7279701 | NCBI WGS metagenome assembly JAANMU01 (sample SAMN14094539, study PRJNA606508) | bioreactor metagenome | isolation source: A lab-scale SPAN reactor treating ammonium-rich wastewater day 57 | place: Ireland: Galway | collected 2017-03-13
GACATAACCGGTTTCCGAGAACTTGGTGGCATCCGCCTTCACAAACGGCACGCCGATCAATTCCGCCGCGCTGCGGATCAGATAGGTTTTGCCGACGCCGGTGGGGCCGATCAGAATAATGTTCTGCTTGGCGTAGTTGGAGGGTTCCTTGCCCTCAAGCGCGAGCCGCACGTGGTGATAGTGGTCGCACAGCGCCACGCTGAGGACTTTCTTGGCCTCGTCCTGCCGGATGACGAAGCGGTCGAGAGACTCCTTCACTTCGCGGGGCTTGTACTTGAAATCGAACTCCGCCGAACGTGCCGGCGCCGTCCCTTGCTCTGCCGCACCGGACTCGTCTGATCCCGGCACGGCCGCCGTGCGGTTGTTCTGAAGATGCTGCCGCAAGAAGTCGGAAAGCTGCCGTTGAAACTCCTCCGGTGAAGGTGGTCCGCCAAAAACTGGTTTATTCATGTGCATATTCGACAACCAATCGCGCGATTCGTTCGCGCGAGAATCCCGCTTGCCACTCTAGCGGCAGTTTGAAATAAAGCGAGCGTCATGTCTGAGAATTCTCCACCGGGCTTGTCGCACCGATTCGAGGCCGCCATCCGGCGCTTTGACGAAGTGAACAGCCGCGACCCCAACCTGCAAATGGTGAACGGTTCGCCGCTGCCGCGCGAACTCGCCTATGCTCGTTGGTTGTCCGACTGGGTGCTCCGGCTCTGCCCGAACGCGTCGGAGGCGTTGCGCCTGGCGGCTCGTTGCCAGCATCTCTGCCGCTGGCAGATTCCGCGCCACCAGTACCCCATGACCCGCGCCGGTTACCTGCAATGGCGCACCGCGCTAAAGCAATTTCATGCCGAGACAGCGGGCGAGCTCCTGCGAGAGGTCGGTTACCCGGAGGAGGTCGTCCGCCGGGTTCAGGAATTGAACTTGAAGCAAAACTTCCCGCACGATCCCGAGAGCCGCGTGCTTGAAGACGCACTTTGTCTGGTGTTCCTGGAACACCAATTCGCCGACTTGGCCCTCAAGACGAGCGAGGATAAGGTGATCAATGCCCTGCGGAAGTCATGGCAGAAAATGACCGCCGCCGCGCACGCCGAAGCGTTGAAGTTGCCCTATGGCCCGCGCGAGAAACGTCTGCTGGAACTGGCCTTGACGCCACCCGGTTGAGTGTGGCTCAACGGACATGCCTGACGGGCCAAGCCCTCTCGCGATTTGCGCGCAAGTTGCATCGCACCCCGCCAGAAGTTCACAAATCCAAACCCTCCCCGTTCTGAAGAACGCGAGCGCGCTGTCCGAGCCGGCGACACTCGGCCACGAATTCATCGGGTGACGCGGTGTTGAACTCGAACATATCGAAGTGATGCGGGATCGCTACGCCCGCCTTGATGTCCCAGGCCAACTGCGCGGCCTCGCGTCCAGTGAGATTGCCGGCTACCCGTCGCTCCGGCTGGTTGCCATTGATCGGCAGGAAAGCCACATCCGGCTGAAAGCGCTTCAGTGACGGTATCAGTTGGTCGTGTAACAACGTGTCCCCGCTGTGGTATAGGGTTCGACCGTCCACTTCCGCCACGTAACCAAGAAACCGGCAGCAGCCGTGCTCATCGCGTTCCACGGTGTTGTGCGCCGCGGCAATGCCGTGAAACGTCACACCCGCCACGCGCACGCCTTCGCCCGCGTCGAGTTCGACGAGAGAACTTCCAACTTGGCCGAGCCGTTCGAGAACCAACGTCCGGTTCGCGCGCGGAATGAGCAGTTTCGCCTGCGGATTCGCGGCTAACAATGGCAGCAGCGTTTCAGCGTCGAGGTGGTCCGTGTGGTGATGAGAGCTGGTGATTACATCAAGGCCCAGCAAACGGTCGGGCGCGATCAAGCGCTCGGTTATGCGCGTGTGCGGTTTGTCCGTCGCCGCGTACTTGGTCGTCAACGAATCAGAAAGATAAGGATCGAACAGAACCGTCGCCGCCTTCGTGCATACCAGGAAGCCGCTCTGTCCGAGCCACCACAGGCGGGCGCGTCCTTCGGCCCGGGCCAGGGCGATATCCTCCAGCAAGGCATCATTCGTCTGAAACGCCGGTTTCATGTCACGTGACGGTACCCAGTTCTCGGCGGACGAGTCCCACGCCCTCAACCATGTTCGCCAGCTTCTGCTTGGCGGCCCAACGCGCGGTTTGGCCCAATCCGCAATCCGGCGCGAACACCAACCGCTCCGCCGGTGCGTGCCGGAGACACAGCCGTACACGATCGGCGATGTCCCGGGGAGTCTCCACGTAATAGCTCTTCACGTCCACGATGCCGACGGCCACATCCCTGCGTTGCGCGATTTGCGCGATCAACTCGACTTCGGCGAACTCGCGGCTGGCCATTTCAACGTGCATCTCGTCGCATTTGAAATCGAGGAAGGCCGGGAACATCGGGGCCAGCCGTCGCAATCCCACGGCGCGGGCCTTGAAATTGCCAAAACAAAGATGCGTGCATACGCGCGTCCGACCCGCGATGGCTTCGACCGTACGATTGAAAACCTCCACAAACCGCCGCGTGTCCTCGCGGTGGGCGTAACAACTCATCGAAGGTTCATCCACACTGACCTCGGTGCAGCCGGCAGCGACAAGGTCCGCCAGTTCTTTGCGGACCATGGGCAACAACGCCTCGGTCAACGCCCAGCGATCGGCATATTGTTGGTTCGGCAGCAAACGCCCGCTCATCGTGTACGGTCCCGGCACACTGGCTTTGAGGGTGACCGCCCGTGAGCCTTTCGCGGCGTTGAACAGCCGTTGCAGCCGCCGAAATTCCTCCACGACGCCGAGGCCGCGCGGCGCCCGCAGTTCGCCCGTAACCTGGTGTTTTCCGCGTTGATCGTGCGCGGGCGGGCCGAACCGGCGCGGCGAGGAGGATTCCAGTTCGATGCCTTCCAGATAACCATAGAAGGACAAATTGAAATCAAGCCGCGTCTGTTCGCCGTCGGTGACGACGTCCAGACCTGCGGCCAGTTGGTCGTGCAAGGCCGTGATGACGGCGTCGTCCTGCACCTCGGCGCGATCCGCCGGGCCGAACTGATCGAGATGTTGCGTGGCAAATTCCAGCCAGCCTGGAATCGGATAGCTGCCAATGACGGAGGTGCGAAGTGGACAGGTTTTCATAGCATGTCGAAATGGGATTTACGTGCCGGACTCGGCATAGAGGCGTGCGAGGCGATGCGCGTGCTCATCATAAGCCGCTTCGAAGATTGCTGCCGCGCGCGCGTTGCCCACGACTGCGGCGGCGCTCAACACCTTGGGTGGTTGTCCCGCGGCCGTGAGCCGGGCGGCGACTTCCGCCTTGATGGCGTTGATGAGCAGGCAACCGCCAATGGTGGAGCCGGGCGAAACTGGCGTGTCGAGACCGGGAATTTTCACCATCGCGTCGCCCACGGGCGCGCCTGTATCGAGGACGAGATCGGCGAAATCCTGAAGTTTCCTCCCTTCGGGATGTTTTGCGGGACTCGCCTCGGAGTGGCTGCGGCTGATAATGACCACGACCCTTAGCCCGCGTTGCTTGAAGCCAGCCGCCATCTCCACGGGCACGAGATTGCAGCCGCTGGAGGAAATCACGAGCGCGGAATCCGCCGGGCGCACCGCAAAATTCCGCAGGATGCGTTCGGCAAGACCCGGGACATTCTCCAGGAACATCGCCTGCCGCTGTCCGTTTGCGCCCACCACAAGGTTGTGAAACGAGAGCGACAGTTCCACGATGGGGTTGAAGCCGGGAAACGAGCCATAGCGCGGCCACATTTCTTCCACCATGATCCGCGAATGGCCCGAGCCGAAGACATGCACCATTCGCCCCGCGAGGATGGTGGCGGCAAACCAGTCCGCCGCCTGCGTAATGGCGGTTTCCTGGGCGGCTACCGCATCGAAGATGCGACGGCAATGCGACAAATAATCCTGGGTGGGTTGGCTCATGGCTTTTTCTTTGAGACTTTGGCGGAAAGGGATGGCCGGGGCGTGCAACTCCGCAGCAGCGCGCCCGAAAGCCGGCGCACTTTGCCGGGTGTCACCGGCTTGCCGGATTCGGCGCTGGCCAGTGCGGCAAACGCCAGTTCCAGCGTGGCAAGATTGTCTCGCGCGCTGTGCTCTGGTTCGCGGTCTTCCTCTATGGCGCACAGCAATTCTCCCATCGTGCCCTGAAATCCGTTGGTGAACCACGTACCCTCCAGTTTCGGCGAGCCCGTGCCGCGCGCAGTGGTAAAAGTAACGCACTGGTCGTTGAAATTCACACCCTGGCTAAGCGCCGTGCCCTGGCTGCCGCACAGCAGCGTACGATCGCACTGCTCGAAACGGTTTGCGGCATTGAAGACCCAGCGAGCCTGGGCATCGCCATAATCGGCAATCACGGCGGCAAGCGCCGGCGGCGCGAACGGCTGGTCGGCACCGGTGGTGAGCGTAGCGTAAACAGATTTCGCCCGTCGTCCGCCCAGGAACACCGTGGCGATGTCGAACCAATGCACGGCGAAATCGTAGAGCACCAGATGCCACAGAGTGTTGAACGGGGTGCTGGCAATCCAGGAGTGATCCCACGCCAGCGTGAAATCAACCGTTGCGAGTTCGCCCAGCGTGCCTCGACGCACAAGTTGGCGCAGATAACTCCAGTGCGGCGCCCAACGGCCATTCTGATTCACGGCCAGCCGGACGCCTTGCTTCCCGGCCAGCTCGGCCAGCCGGTGGCCCACCTCGAGATCGAGCACGAAAGGTTTCTGGCTTAACACATGTTTGCGGGCTTTGAGCGCGGCTTGCATCAACGAAACGCGCGCTGCGGGATGCGTCGTCACGTCCACGACTTCAATCTCCTCGCGCCGCAACACCTCGCGATAATCGGTCGTGATCGCCGCGGCAGGAAAAAACTCCCGCGCCCGTTGTTGTGCGCGGGCGCGGTCAACGTCGCACAACATCACCACGTCCAATTCCATCTGCTGGTAGTTGCGTAAATGGACCGCGGAGACGCCCCCGCAACCGATCAGCGCGATCTTGGGCCGGTAGCGGCGGGGGCGCGGCGGTTGATACGGTAGCGCAGGCGCGGCGATTAACTTCGTCGTGCTGACTTCACTGAAGCCGTAAGTCTTCTTTTTCATCGCGAGGTTAATTGGGCTTGCGTCACTGCGAGTTTGGCGGCATAAGCCGCACCAGTTGCGCCCGCGTTGCTGCCGAGTGCGGCTTTCACCACGCGCACGCGCGCGCCGCCTGGACGCCACTCGTATTCGTCGAGCGCCGCCGCCAGCGGTTCGAACAGCGCTGCATCAGCGTTTGCCATGCCGCCACCGATGACGACCAGTTCCGGATCCAGCACGTTGATGAATCCCGCGAGGCCCGCCGCCAAGTCACGCACGGACCGAAGCCAGATTCTCACCGCGTCCGGCAAACCCTGGCGATATGCCGCAACGAGTTCGCGTGTGGAGGTGTACTTGCCCTGACTGCGCAGTGCCAGGGAACATTCGCCCACGGCGTCTTCCAGGCTGCCCGGCGTGTTAACAATGTCGCGCGGACCTTCAGGATTCAGCGAGACGTGGCCCAAATGCCCGGCCCGGCCCAAATGCCCGCGCAAAATCCGGCCATCCACCATCGCCGCGCCGCCTACCCCCGTACCGAGTGTAAGCAACACCACATTGTTCGCGCCGTTAGCCGCGCCCAACCACACCTCCGCCAGTAACGCCGCCTGTGCATCGTTTAATACCGGCACTGGCTCCAGAGTTTCCAACCACTCCTGCCACACCAACCCTTCAAGTCCAGCGAGGCGATTCGGCAAGTGCGCAATGGATCGTCCGTCCTGCGCGGGCAATCCTGGCGCGGCCACGCCGATTCTCGCGGGGCTTGCGCAGCGCGCAAGAACACTATGAACCACGCTGCGCGCCTGCTCCCGCCAAGCCGGTGTGCCGTCATCGGCAGTTGGCAGGCTCGTTTCCGCCAGCAATTCCCCCGCAGCGGTGAAGGCGCACGCCTTGAGATTGGTGCCGCCAACATCGAGTCCAATATATGATTGAACTTCACTCATGGCTCAATCGCTTGCCTCCGACCCGAACTGTCCCTCGCTGACACACCAGCCGCCGTCCACAGCAAGCACCTGGCCGGTCGTGAAGCAGGAGGCATCGCTCATGAAATAAACCGCCGCCGCATCCAGATCCTGCGCGCGGCCAATACGTCCGCCGTCGAGCGGTTGTTTGGTTTTGATAAAGCTTAGGATTTTCTCGTCGCGTGCGGCGCGTTGCGCCATGGGGGTTTCCACCAATCCGGGCGCCAGCACGTTGCAGCGGATGTTCTGCGGCGCATAGCCGGCCGCGATGGATTTGGTGAAGCCGATGATCGCGGATTTGGCGGCGGCGTAGGCGTGCGTGGAAAAGTGATGCGGTGAAGGCGACCAACCCAGCACGCTGCCGAGGTTGAGAATTGTGCCACCGCTGCCTTGCGCCAGAAACTGCCGCACGGCGGCGCGGTTGGAATAAATCAGCGAAGTCAGATTCAAATCCATGGTGGCCCGCCAGCCTTCATCCGTCAGTTCGTGCAACGGGCCGTCGCCGAATTTCCGACCGCTGCCACCGGCGACATGATAAAGGCCGTGAAAACCGCCGAACTGCTTCACCGCCATGTTGATCGCTTGCACGGCGGTCTGGGAATCCACGGCGTCCGCCGACATGGCCAGGGCCGACGCTCCGAGCGTCTGCTGCGCCGCGCTCACGCTGTCCGCATTTCGTCCCACCACCACCACCCGGGCGCCGTGTTCGACAAAAGCTCGCGCGGCGGACAAACCAAGACCGGTAGTGCCGCCGACAATGACCAGAGTTTTTCCACTGAGATCGAAACGTGCCATGCGCGAGAAACCGTGTTGCGAGCGCGGTACGATGGCAAGCGAAAAGGTGATTGCAGGTTGATGATCAGCGGAGTTTGGTCTGCCAGCGCCCGGTTTCCTGTCGCGAGGGCATTGCTTCCTGCGCGCCGGGTTTAAGAGTGGCGAGTCCGCCGGCCACGTTGGCCAGCGCCACAGCCTCGGCAAGGGAACTCCCTTCTGCCATACGGGCGGTGAAGGTGCCGGCGAAGGTATCTCCTGCCCCCACGGTATCCACTGGCCGTACGCGCAACGTGGGAACACTGAACATTGCTTCGGTTGTCAAGCAAAGGGTGGACTCCGCTCCGCGGGTAACGAGGAGTTGGGCAATGCGCCGCTCGGCGAGCCAGCGACGCCAGACGGCCCGTTTGCGCGACAAATCATCCGGGCTGCGACCGAAAATGTGGCACGCCTCGATCTCGTTCACCACCACAGTATGAAGCGCCACGCGGCCCCACGGAAAATCCGGGCGCAAGGGCGAAGGATTGAACACCACCGGCACACCGGCGGCACTGGCGATCCGCATGGCGGCCAGCACGGCGGGCAGCGGCACTTCCAACTGGAGCAGCAGAGCCTTCGCGCCACGAATGAGGTCAGCTTGGGCGCGAATCATCGCCGGAGTGAGCCGGGCATTCGCCCCGGCCACCACGACGATGGAGTTCTGTCCATGACCATCCACCGCAATCAGCGCCGTACCCGTGGTTTCATTCCGAACGTGATGAATGGCTCGCGCGGCAATGCCTTCGCTACGGGCAAGTCGTTGGCAATACTCCTCACCGTCAGCGTCGCAGCCCACACAACCCACCATGGCCACGTGTGCTCCTTGGCGCGCCGCGGCCACCGCCTGATTCGCGCCCTTGCCGCCAAACCGCCGCAGCAAGACGCTCCCCGCCACAGTTTCTCCCGCAGCCGGCAAACGCTCGACCCGTGCAATCAGGTCGAGATTGAGCGAACCCACGACGACGACGCGTGGCCCGGGAGCGGGCTGGGTAGTCGGCGGTTTCATCTGGCCGGGAGAATGGGCGGCTGGCTGCTGAGTTGAACCAGGGCTTCGCGCGTGCGGGCAATCTGATCGGCGTTCAATTTTAGAAAACGGTCCCGTCCGTCCTGCTTCGGGGAGAAACGCGTGAAACCGTCGTCGAGCACTTCCACCGCGCCGCGCGTGGACAGGTTGAAATAGCCGCGGTCGGGATGCACCGCATACAGCACGCTGGTCAAATCCCAGGTGGGCCGATCATGCGGCGGCGGTTCGAACAAGTAATAGGCCTCCGCCAGCGGATGATGCCGCACGTAACCGTAGTCCTGCTCAATGCTCACCGCAGGATACGCCAGCGCAATGCCGATTTCAAATCCACTCCAGACGATGGGCGTGGGCCAGTCGCGCGCGACCTTTTGCGCGGAGGGAATATCGCGCACGACGTTGAATTCGAGCATGTGGTTGTTGTCGTGGATGGTCTGGAACGAACCGGCCATCACGGACAGCAACTTCACCTTCTGTTTCACCAGGTCGCGCCCATTGAGCGGCGAGTGGTCATCGGCCGCAGTATCAAGCAACGCGGCGAAGTTGGAGAAGAAGCCGACTTGGATCAGCACCACGCTCGCATCCGGTTGCGCGGCGAGAATCTTGCGCAACAAGGCCGGCGCGGCTGGGGCATCGCTGCTGCGGTTGAGATCGCGGGGGTAACGCAACTTGCCCTCGTCCTTCACTTCGGCCAGCGGCAGAAATTTTCCCGGGTCGCGCTCCGGTTTGCCGCGAATGCAACCGATCGGCACGTCGGGCCGGCCATAGAAGGTATTGACCGCGTCCACGAACGGTCCGGCCAGTTCGTCATTCTTCGTGACGGTCACCGCCAGCAATTCGCAGTCGCCGCGCGACTGCAACGCGTGCAACATTCCCAGCGCCAGGACGTCGTCCACGTCATTCCCGATGTCCGTATCGAAGATGACCTTGACCGGCGGAGCCGGCGGTGGCGGCCCACCGGCGGGGTGCGCAGCGAACGGGGTGGACAAACTCAGCAACAGACCGACGAGGAGGATTTGTGCTTTCATTGTAGTTCAACGTGGATGGTTTTGGTTGGGATTTGTGGTTCTTCCGAGAAGTCGTGAAAACAGGGGAAAGGAATTTCCCGCCGCGCGCTGCCGCCAGGCATCAGCCACCACCGCGACGATGATGACCAATCCGGTGACCAGGCGTTTCACGGGTTCTGACGCGCCAACTTGAGCGAGTCCCGCTTCCAAGGTGGCAATGATCAGCACCCCGATAAATGTTTTAATGACCGAACCGCGCCCGCCCATCAGGCTCGTGCCGCCAATCACCGCCGCCGCGATGGCGGACAGTTCCAATCCCACGCCCGCATTGGGATCAGACGCGCCGAGCCGGGCGACATTGCACAGCGCACCCAGACCGACCAGCGCCCCGGCGAGTGCGTACACGGTGAACTTCACCGGACGCGGGTCAATGCCAGCCAGTCGCGCCGCCTGTTCATTCGCGCCGACCGCCACCATCCGGCGACCCAGGACAAGGCAGTTCAACAAGACCTGCGCCGCAACGACCACGGCGAGCGCGAGGACGAAGGCGTACGAAAGACCAAGACCGGCGATGGGCTTTGCCAATCCCTCGACCGCCGCGCCGAGATACTTCGTTTGCGAGTTCGTTGTGAGGTAAGCCAGCCCGCGGGCGATTTCCAACATGCCGAGGGTGACGATGAACGGTGGCACGCGGGCGCCGACAATAATCAACCCGTTCACCGCGCCGGCCGAGCAACCGGCCAACACCGCCAGCGCCACGCACGCGAAGAACGGCCATTGCCAATCCGTCAGCGCCACGCCCAACACCGCGCCCGCCAGCGCCAGCACCGAACCGACCGACAAATCAATGCCGCCGATGATCAACACCAGCGTCATCCCCGTGGCCACCAGCGTAAGGGTCGGGATGCGATTGGCCAGGGCGCCGAAGGTTGCCGGCGTGAGAAACCGCCCGCTCAACGCGCCAAACAGCAGGATCAAGCCGGCGAGAATGACCGCCAGCGCCACGTAATCCCGAATCCACGAAGCGTTGCGCATGAAAAGTCCTTCAACCCCAAATCCGTATGCTCCGAATCAGCCGAATTCAGCCCCTGTGATTTCAGCGCATGAATGCCCGGCAATGCGGTGGCGGCGCGGGGACAGCTCGGTTCTGCAGTTGATCATCTGAATGGGCGCAGGCATCAGCGCGTCACCAAGTCCACTGCGGTTGTTTGATCAGCCGGGGCAGCCTCCCCCCGCAGAATTTTGAGCGCCGCCTCGATGCCAAATACGGCCAACTTGTCGGCATGCTGATCCGCGGTGGCGACCACGCGCCCGTCGGCCAGCATCGGTTTCACAGCGGCAAGGTTATCGAAGCCAGCCACCAGCACTTTCCCGGTGCGGCCCGCCGCCTGCACCGCAGCCACGGCGCCCAGCGCCATGCTGTCATTGCCGCAGAGAATCGCCTTCAAGTCGGGGTGCTCACTCAGCAGGGCCGCAGCCACATTGTTGGCTCTGTCCATTTCCCAATAACCGCTCTGCACGCTGACGATGTTCATTCCCGCCGCCTTCATCGCATCCTCAAAACCCGCGCGCCGTTGCTGGCCGTTGAACGCTGTCGGCACGCCTTCGATGATGGCAACCTTGTCACCCGCCGTGAGCTTCCCGGCGACGACTTCACCCACGAGACGCGCGCCCGCGCGATTGTCCGGACCAACAAACGGCACGGACAGGCCGGCTTCCTTGAGCGCCTCGGCATCCAGTTTGTTATCAATGTTCACGACCAACACACCGGCGGCTTTCGCCCGCTTGAGCGCCGGCACCAGCGCCTTCGAGTCCGCCGGGGCAATGACGATAGCGTTGACCTGTTGGGCGACCATCTGCTCCACCAGACCGACCTGCTCGGCCAGATCGGTTTCGTTTTTGATCCCATTGACAATAAGTTCGTATTGGTCGCGGTGTGCCGCCTGGTGCTTCCTCGCGCCGTCGGCCATCGTCAGGAAGAACTCGTTGGCCAGCGATTTCATGATCAGCGCGACGCGGGGTTTGCTCGAACCCGCGTTGGATTGTTCGCGATTACAGGCCGCAAGACCCAACGCCAAAGTCAGGATGGCCACGGCAAACACGACGTTTCGGAGAGGTGCTGAAGGAATCATGACTTTCATACGTTGAATGGGATTAGACAACAAACCGAGCCGGGTTGAAACATCAAAACTTCACATCAAAGCTTTACGCTGCAGCATGCCGTGAAACGAGTGCGAGCCGATTTCGGATGGTTCCAACGACAAAGCCTGGGGCTGCGTGCCGGTGGAGCTGGTCGCGTGATGACCTGACTTTACCCGCTCCGAGGTTCAGTGAGCCAGTTCGGCAATCTCCTTCGCAGTCAGGGCATGGCCATAGAGACGCACATCCCGCAAGAGTCCCCGAAAATAATCGTTCGGTCCGAAGCCGAGCTTCAAGGGTTGACCTGACGTAAGATCATACGCGGCGGGTTCGAACCTCGCCGAAACCGCCACCAACTGTCCATTCAAATGCAGTTGCAGCCGATCACCCTGGCGAACTGCGGCAAGGTGATGCCAGCCGGGTGTAAGCGCGCGATCGTATGTCGCGTTTCTGCCTGCCTCAATGGAGAGGACGCGCCCGGACGGCAGCGTGCCGCAGAAGAGCCGGCCCTGGAATTCAGCCATCGTCCAGGCGCGCCGGTATTTCACCTTCGGCGTGGTGTCCACAGCGCCGAGACTGCTCCAGTCTTGTCCCCCATCGAAACGATAGACCTCCGCCAACGGCAGGCTGCCGGCGTAGAGCTTGCCGTTGTGAACCATCATGCCCATTACTTCGAGTTCTTCACCGAGCCGGCCCCGGTCTTCCCAATCATGGTCGGCACGATAGCGATAAACGCGGCCCGTCCGCCAAGTGCCAACGTGAAGCGATCCTTCGTAAATTGCGAACGAATAGGTTTGGGTATTCTCCACCGGACCGACCTGCCCGCAATCTTTCCAGGCCGTGCCATCGTAACGATAGACATGGCCCGCATCATAACTTGAGGCGAAGAGATGGCCGTCGTAAACGCACATGGCCTCGACGCGTTTACCCCCGGGCACGGGCAGCGAAGTCCATCGTTCCCCACCCTCGTAACGGAAGAAACCTGCCGGCTGGTAAAGGGATGAGGCATAAAGTTGGCCACGATACACCACCAGCCCGCCGACGGCTTCGACGCCGGGCAACTGGCCGCAATCCGCCCACGACTGGCCCCCCAGATAGCGATAGACCTTGCCGCCGGGATGCGGATTTTCGGACTCGGGGAGCGACGAACCCGCAAGCCGGTAGCGCGAGCTGCCCGCGTAGAGCGCGCCCTCCCATTCCGCGAGGGCCGAAACTGAATTGCACCGGCCAGGACTGCCGCAATCAATCCAATTGGTATCACCAGCGAACTGAAAAACGCGGCCAGCCTCGTCTTTGCCAGGTTCGCAAGTGCCGGCATAAAGCCGCCCGTTGTGCGTTGCCAGCCCGAAGACCAAGACCGCATTGCCGGGCCGCCCGTGGTCGGTCCACCCGGCTTCAAGCTGGCCGTTATCCACTCCGAAGTGAACGTTGCGCGAGTTGGCTTGGCTCGTGGTCAGCCCGGCGTTGTGCGTGATGCGGAGATTGAACCCGCGCCGCGTCCTGGGGTCAAACTGGCTGAGGATGTCACCGTACACATCGTCCTGCTCAGTTTCATCCGGCAACCGCACCCAGGCCGTGATGCTGAAATCATTTGTGCCAATTTGCAGCGATGAACTGGACATCACTTCGATCCAACTGCTGCGCCCGTCGAACCGCGCCGCTGTTTGACCCCCAATGTTAGTGAAACTGACGTCGTGATTTTTCCCGTGGTTTTGGTTTCCCGAAGCGTCCAGGAAATCTCCTTCGAGCTTCCAGTGCGCCAGCGGTTGGTGACTGGCCGCCGATGGTGGTTGCGCGTGGAGCCACAGCGTGGGGCGGAACAGTACCAGCAGCGCCCAGGCGGCGAGGGCAAAACACTGCGCGAAGGAGCATCGTCTTGAGAGTTTTGAGAGAGTCATACTTGTTCCTTGATTCAACCCAGTATCACGCCACAGCGCTGGCATCACCGTCGGATGGCAAGTCCCGATCCGCCATCGCCCAGGTTAAGCCGACGGCGCATACGCGCTCCAACCGGGGTTGAATGGTAGAAGTGCGATAGGTTCCATTTGCGGCCATGGCAGGCAGCATACCAGTAAATGAAAGGAAAGATCAAAGCGAAGTTCCTTTGCGTCTGGTTTCCGATCGAGATTATCAACCTAAGCAACTGCAAGGCTAATTCAGCGGGGCCGGACAGTTGCCGACCAGCCAGACGCGTTGGGCGCGGGCCACCGGCAGAATTCCGCTTGCCATTGACTTTGCCGCCGCCTGAAATTCCCGGATGAAGTTATCTGCGCAACGCCGATGGTTCGGTAATCCCCTCGCGACTTTTCTGTTCCTGATCTCCCCTGCCCTGTTGGTGCCGGCGGCCTCGTCCACCAATTACCAAATTGTTGTCCGCACCGATCGCCCGGAAGCGATTTACAGGCAGGAGGAGACTATTGAATTCAAGCTCGCCGTCACCCTGGAAGGCCAGCCGGTCGCAGACGCCGAGGTTCAATGGTCGTTGTCCAAGGATGGCGTGCCGCCCATCCGCTCGGGCAGTCTCGTCCTGACCAATGGTCAGGGCACAGTAACCGGCAAGTTGGACGAACCTGGATTTCTGCAATGTCGGGCGACATTCCACACTCCGGCCAAACGGACCCTCACTGCGGTGGCAGGCGCCGGCATTGATCCGTTGAACATCAAGCCGAGTCTTCCGGTGCCCGAGGACTTTGATGCGTTTTGGTCAGACCAGAAAAGGAAGCTCGCCGCTGTACCCGTGAATCCCCGGCTCACGTCCGTGAAGTCGCCTCACGCGGCGGTGGAATGCTTTGACCTGCAAGCGGACTGCTTGGGCATGCCGGCGTCCGGCTATTTTGCGCGGCCGGTTGACGCCAGCCCAAGGAGCCTGCCAATCATTCTGACGGTTCACGGCGCGGGCGTGCGCAGTTCCAGCCTCGAGGGCGCAGCCAACTGGGCGAGGCAGGGATTTCTGGCGCTGGACCTCAACGCGCACGGGATTCCCAATGGCCGGCCCGAGAGTTTCTACACTGAGCTCGCGAATGGCGAATTAAAGGATTATCGGTCAGCGCGCCGCGCGTCGCGCGAGACAGTCTATTTCCTGGGTATGTTCCTGCGGGTATTGCGTGCGATTGATTTCCTTGCCGCACGGCCCGAGTGGGACGGACGCACGCTTATCGTTCACGGGAGCAGTCAAGGCGGTGCGCAGGCAATCGCGGCCGCAGGATTGGACGAGCGGGTAACGTTCTTCTCAGCCGGCGTACCCGCAATGTGCGATCACTCGGGGGCCGCAGTGGGCCGCGTGAGCGGCTGGCCCAAACTTGTGCCCACGGGGACGGACAGCCAGCCGGATCCGCGCGTGCTCGAAGCCTCGCGGTATTATGACATGGTCAACTTTGCCACGCGAGCGAGGGCGGCAGGAATTGTGACCGTCGGTTTCATTGACACCACTTGTCCACCCACCAGCGTTTACGCCGCCTATAATGCGCTTCGCGGACAGAAGGAGATGTTCAACGATCCGATTTCGGCGCACACCGTCTCGTCCAAAGCCGGCGCCGCCATGCGCCAAGCGATTCTGCAGCATGCCGGAAAGTGATTCTGCTGCGTGGCACCGCAATTTGACATGGCTGCTCAACTGCACCTTATCGGCGCGCGGTCCAGTCTGGATATGGCACAACCGTGGTTGGTCCCGTTCTATGCCTGGAGAATTCGCTTCGCCGCTTCCTTTACCGCGTCGGCCAATGGTCGCGGCTTCACGACCACGGCGTCGCCGCCCCAACTCAAGACCCATCGTTCGATCTCGACGAGACTCGACAGGGTGAAGCGCAGTTCCACGCCGCCGGCTTTCAGTTCGCGCAACTGCTGCGACTGGTGCCATTTCTTTTCGCGGATGTAGTCGGCCACCCGCGGGTTGAAACGCAGGACCACGTCGAATTCACCCTCGCCGGAATGAACGCCGAAGCTGTCGCGCAGACGTTTCTCGAGGGAGAACTTCTGTGGCGGGGGAAAGGTCCTGCCGGTGGCTTTGACCGCTTGCACGCGCGCGGGAACGAAAGTCCGGAGGTCCTTGCGGGCGTGATCCCAGGCGAAGAGAAACCACTCGCCGTTGATGTTGGCGAGATGGTAGGGATCCACGAGCCGCACTTCGCTCTGCCGGCTGCCTGCTTTGCGATAAACCAGTTCGAGTTGGCGGCGATGCGCCGTGGCTTTGGCCAGCGTGTCGAAGGTGGCCAGGTTCAGGATCGGCTCGGCGCGGGTGCGGAAGGAGATGGTTTGCTCGATGTCCGCGAGATTGAGCGAGATGGTCTCCGGCAGTGATTGCTCGATTTTGCGGATGGCACTGAGCAGGGGTTTCTCGAATTGCGTGCCCCGGTACTGCTCCAACGCCTTTTCGGCGATCACCAGTGCGACCAGTTCACCCTCCGTGATGTGGAGCGTGGGAAACGCGGTGACTTCCGCCGTGTAATGATAGCCGAAGTTTTGCGGCGAATACTCGATCGGCAATTCGAGCCGGTCGCGCATGAATTCGAGGTCGCGGTGAATGGACTTGGTGCTGACCTCCAGTTCCGCGGCCAGGCGGGTGGCATTGGGAAACTTACCGGATTGGATGGCCTGATGGATGCGCAACATGCGCTCCAACGGAGGCCGGGACAGCGGCGAGTGTGGCGACAGCTTGGCCTTGCGGTTCATGTGCCTGAGCAATAACCAAATCGTGCAGGATCGGCAACCCGTCAATACCATTCCCTTTCTTGGCGCCTGCGCGCAAGATCACCACCCGACGAAAGCCCAGTTCCGCCAACAAGGTTTTCCACTCGCGGACCACGGGGCCATTGGGATCGGTATTGTGCAGAAAGCCCACCATCACCACCGCCAGATTTCGACCGACGGCCTGCCGGTCCACTTCGGGGGCAATCCGCTCGCGATTCAGCAAGGGCAGAAACCCGTCCTGCCGCGAATCGGGTTTGATCAGGTAGATGGAATCCCACTGGTAAAAATGCAGGACCACGTCCGCCGCCTTCTCCTCACGAAACAACCGCGGAGAATTCGCGTGATGCGTGGACGGAGCACTGCACGAAACCAGCAACCCGGTGACGCAAAGCAAGAATGCCCAACCAGAAATGGCATGTTGTTTCATACGGCTTTCAGTACAGGAAATCCTTTTCCTCAGAGAACCAGCCAAGCGACTTGCGTGCCGCCAACGCAGGAAGCCTGGGAGCCAGGCCGGCCAGGAGATGCCGTGAGTTTCGTGAGGAAAACCCGCAGGCAAATCGCGGCTTTTCCGGCAACACAACCCGATCGGCCAACGGACCTCAACGACGGCAGCAATGCTGCAGCGCCAACGTCGGGTGAGCCTGTCTTGATTTGCTACATCAACTTGGACAGCAACTCGTCGTTGGTCTTGTGTTTCTTGAGCGCGGCAACGAGCGTCTCCATGGCCTCAATGGGATTCAGATCCACCATCATGCGGCGAAGTTTGCGAACCGCTTCAATCTGGTTCTTCGGGAAGAGTTTTTCCTCTTTGCGCGTGCCGCTCTTGGGGATGTCAATGGCCGGATACAGGCGGCGGTCCGAGAGCTTGCGGTCGAGGATCAACTCCATGTTCCCCGTACCCTTGAACTCCTGAAAGATGAGTTCATCCATGCGCGAGCCGGTATCCACCAGTGCGGTGGCCAGGATCGTTAGCGAACCACCGTCTTCGATCTTGCGAGCGGAGGCAAACATCTTCCGCGGAATCTCCAGGGCACGGGCGTCCACCCCGCCCGTCATGGTGCGACCACTGCCACCATGAACGCTGTTGTAGGCTCGCGCAATCCGGGTCAGCGAATCCATCAGCACGAACACATCCTTGCCGGACTCCACCATGCGGCGGCAGCGCTCCACCATGAAACGTGAGAGTCGGACGTGCGTTTCGATGTCCTGATCATTTGAGGAGGCAACCACTTCGGCTTTCACGGAACGCTGGAAGTCCGTGACTTCCTCCGGGCGTTCGTCAATGAGCAGAACCAGAACATGGACTTCCGGATGATTCGCCGTGATGGCATTGGCAATCTGTTTGAGTACCATGGTTTTGCCGGTGCGTGGGGCGGCGACAATCAAACCGCGCGTGCCTTTGCCGATGGGCGTGACCATGTCAATGACGCGGGTTTCGATGAGATCGGGCGTGGTTTCGAGCTTGAATTTCTCGATGGGATCAATACTCGTCAAGTTTTCGAAACGCACCGCTTTCGTGTAGGCCTCAAACGGCATGTCGTTGACTTTGTCCACCGCCTTGAGCTGGGGACTGGTGCCCCGGTGCGGTGGCTGGGTGGGGCCGGCAACGTGGCTGCCTTCCCGGAGGAAATTGCGTTTGATCGTGTCCGGCGTGACGAAGATGTCCGTCGGCTTGGGGTGGAAATGGTTCACGGCGGTTCGGAGAAAACCGAAGCCTTTTTCCGAGATTTCCAGAAACCCCGCGCCGTAGTCGGTGGCGTTGTTGTTTGTGCTGCTCATAAGCTGTCGCTGTATTGTGTGCTCGAAGGCCGGAACCTTTCCCCGAAAGCCTTTATTGAACAATGAAATATGGGAAGCTGTTACGCCGGACTCTTGAACCACCCCATCCCGACGCATCCATCACACCTTCGATTCGCCCTCTAAATAGGCGCAATCCCGGCCGAGTGCAACTCATTTTTTGCCAAAACCCAAACATTTCCGGCCAGGAAACCACGCACCTGAAACTAACTGGGCGAGTTGCGCATGGCTTCGGAGCGGTCCCTACGCTGCAATAAGTTCGAATCCTCGCGGGCCGCGAAGATCTCGGAGCGCGGGCGGTCCCCGCCCGCAGCCCCCCCCGCTCGCAGTGAGTCGCCAGGATTCTCCGAAGAACTCCAGACTGCCAACCCGCTGCGACCGGAAACCGGTCACGCTCCGATTTGCTTGCGGCTCCGCCGCGCTGTGAACTTATCCGCCCACCGCGGCCCGGGCCTCCGCCGCCAGCGGCGTGCTGAGATACCGCTCTCCCGTCGAACACGCCACAGTCACGATCAGTTTGCCCTCGTTCTCCGGCCGCTTGGCGACTTCAATGGCCGCACAGACATTCGCACCGGTAGAGATGCCCACCAGGATGCCTTCTTCCTTGGCCAATCTCCGTGCCATGGCGAACGCATCATCGTTGGAAACTTGAATGCATTCGGTGATCTGCGGACGACCCTGTTCATCTTTCAAGTGCAGGTTCTTGGGAACGAATCCCGCCCCGGTCCCTTGAATCTTGTGCGGGCCGGGCTTGAGTGGTTGTCCGGCCAGGGTCTGGGAAATGACCGGCGAATCCTTGGGCTCCACCGCAACGGCTTGAAACGACGCTTTGCGCGGTTTGATGGCTTCGTAACAGCCGGTGATCGTGCCGCCGGTGCCAACCGCCGCCACCAGGATGTCCACCTTGCCGTCGGTATCCTGCCAGATTTCTTCGGCCGTGGTCTGGCGATGCACCTGCGGGTTGGCTTCGTTTTCAAATTGTTGCGGAATCCACGAGTTGGGGGTTTCCCTGGCCAATTGTTCGGCCTTGGCGATGGCGCCTTTCATCCCTTCCGTGCCAGGCGTCAACACCAGCTTCGCTCCCAGCATGGCCAGCAACGTGCGCCGCTCCAGCGACATCGTCTCCGGCATGGTCAAAATGAGTTGATACCCTTTGGCCGCCGCCACGAACGCCAGCGCGATGCCGGTGTTGCCGCTGGTCGGTTCAATAATCACCGTATCCTGTTTGAGCACGCCGCGCCGTTCGGCGTCCTCGATCATGGACTGGCCAATGCGGTCCTTGACGCTACCCAGCGGGTTGAAGAATTCGCACTTGAGCAGCACGGTGGCCGACAGTCCGGCGGTCACGCGATTCAAACGCACCAAAGGTGTGCGGCCTACAGTTTCTACGATGTTGTTGTAGATGCGTCCCATAAAATGAAATCGGATCAGGGTTTATTGCGTTGTTGATGATGGATATTGGCCAAACCAGAATTCAGGGCAAGCACATTTCTGAACCAATTACGGAAAGGAAATCAATCGCCTTGAAACAGCCTCGTGCCGACCTCAGACGCCACCAATTCGCGACGAGAGATGTTCTCAGTGCTGTTCCACGGCGCTGGTGGATCTCCCGGCGGGCTTCAATTTACGACCGCCGAACAATTCTCACACGCCGCACCAACCGACGGGAGGGTGCGCCGGCCTGCGACTAACTGGTACGCGGACTCAGAAATTTGAAAACATGCCCGCGGGATCGGTAGGGCGCGTCACTCCGTGCCCGCCGCAGTCCGCCTTCCGTTTGCTGGACGGCGCGCACGGAGTGACGCGCCCTGCCATGTTGCGCGATTTGTTTGTGGCAGTAATTGTCGCGGTCGGAAGGCCCAAGCCGGTCACAGAACGGCGCTCCAGTCTGTCAGCCATTCATGGGGAGTTTCCGGTGCCATTCGGACCTGCTCACGGCCCATGCACCGCAGAGGTGTAACGCCGGTTTTCCAACCGGCGCGCCGACTGGAAAGTCGGCGTTACCGACGGGCGGTTGATGGAGTGTGAAATGTCCGGCTTTAACGCACTTCCTCCCATTTGGTGGGGATATAGCCGCGCCCCATGCCCACCCGCCTCAGATTTTCATCATAGTGGAAGTTGAAGTGACCGTTCATCTTAACGGTCTTGGTGACGCTGGCCCCCACGAAGTCATACGTGTCGCTGCCGCCGCCACCGAGCGCGAAGTCGGTGGCAGGTGCATAGATGACGCCCGTAAATGCGGCGTTTCCCGCGAAATCCAGAGTCTTGTTCGACTCCAAGCCGAAGTAGTAAAGCGAGGCGGCGTTCCCGTTCTCATTGACGATGCCATTGCCGGCAAATTTGGCGGAGCTGCCAGCCATGTACAGTTTCAGCGTGGCATTGGTTTTAATGCGAATGATGTCATTGCCGGTCAAATTGATGTTGCCGGTGACCTTTAATGTAGCGTTGCCTGTGACCAAAACCCGGTACGTGCCTGAACCCATGTTTCCCAGGACGTAATTGTGGTTGCCCAATATGGCACTGTAGTAAACGCCATCCACGAACCCGGAAGGTGGTGTGTAGTAACTTATGTCCGGCGCCTCGGGGATGGGAAAAAGGACATTCATGTCGTCGGACGAATGACCCGGCTGAATTCCAGTGCTACCCCCTTCCACCCAGGCCCGGTCGCCTACCGAACCATTCGGACCGATGCTGATTGTGCCTTTGGGACCAGTCTTGACCACACCTTTAATCTTCGCATTCCCCACACTGAGAGTGTTGACGATGGTATCGTTCGATACGACATCCCCGCCGGCTTTGGTCTTATTGGGCATGCCCGTTGGATAGCTGCCGTTGTCGCTGTAATCCGGGTCGGCGGAGTCAAAGCTATCGGTCATGATATTGTTGCCATTGAGATTGATCGTCTTGTCGGCGGCCATCGCGACATTGAACAAGGGATCAATTTTGGTGCGGACCTCCAACTTGCGAGCGATGGTCGTGCCTGAAGATGGAGCAACCCCGTTCACTGTAGCGAGGAACCCCAACGGGGCGGACGCATAGGAGTAACTCCAGTGAACCATCCCGGCGGAGTGGATGGTGGGCGCATTATTGGCGTTGGTAACGTAAACATCGTAGTAATTGCTGCCGAGGTAGCGCCGGACGTAATAAACATTGCCCCCAATGGCGGTCCAGTTGTCCGCCGAGAGTGAGGAGCTGTTGGTCCACTCCTGAAGCTTGTCGAAGTTGCCATTGTACTTGTTGATCATGGCCAGGGCATCCTCGACGCCCGCCTCGGAAAGCGCGATGGCGCTGTTCCAAACCTGCGACCGCACCACCGAAGTATTCTGACTTTGGGTCATGACCATATACCCCGCCAGGGTGGCCCCGATGATGAAGGCGACGACCAGTCCGGCGACCAGAATGCCGCCTTGTTGCCGGCAGGATGAATAAGTGAGCGTTTTCATAAACAGAGCTACAGGATGGAGAAGTTAGTTGCGGATTACGATTTTGGCGGTTTGTACACTCTCGGTATTGACCTTCTGGCCCAGAATCTGGCGTGAACACCGCCAGCTTACGTCTATCAGCTTGGCGGTGGATACGTCCGACTGCACCGGATACCAAGTCCAGTTATTCGAGGGATTGCGCTGGTAAATGTTGAATTTGAGGAAGTCACATTGTTCGAGCAGCACGGTGGTGCTGCTGGCACTCTGCCGGGTTAACTGGCTGGTCGAGGGATTGTACGTATAGGTCAAGGTGCTGTTGTCATTGGCCAGGAGCGTGAGCTTCTGGGGCGTGTGCGCTGTCACCGCCCGCGCCTGCCGCACGTCCCGGCTCAAGACGTCCAGCGCATTGCGGCTGGCCTCGTCCAGGTCGGCGTAATTGCCCAGCGCCACAAAGCTGCGCGCCGTGAAGATGGTCACCGAACCCACTCCAGCCATGACGAGAGTGGAGATGGTCATGGCCACGAGCATTTCCAGCAGGCTCAAACCGGCGCAGCGGCCGCGCCGGAACGCTGGGGTGGAAGACGAATGGAACTTCATATCGGGAGCGCAGCCTTAATTGTTATAGACGTAGTTTTGGACGCCGTTGCGCGCCGCGTAGGTGGTCATGCTGCGGCGGCGCACGATTTGCGTGTCCCCACCATTATTGTTTGTCCAGAAAACCGAAACCGTGATGGCGCGCATGTCATTGGCGTAGCTGGCCGCGGGATTCAGATTGGCCGGCGTCACGACCATCGTTCCCTGGTAAACAATACCCTTGGACTGGTCGTTGGTGACAAACGGGTAGTAATAGGTGGTGAAGTTGGTGGCCAGCATGTTGCTGTAACACAATTGATTCCAGTTATAGAGCCGGATTCCTTCCACTCGTTCGAGCATGATCTGCGTGGCCCGCAGGTTTTCCCGAGAAAGCCGGGTCACCGCAAAGGAGGAGGACATGCCGAGATAAAGTGAGACGAACATGATCGCCAGCAATGCGACCGTCACGAGGACCTCAGCAAGCGCAAATGCCCTGCGCGCCAGCGTTGGCTGTGGTTGGGTTGTCGTTACCAGGTTCATGGCGTAATTGGTTGTCGCATCGTCTCAGCCTACGGTTGCTGGACAGTGCTTCCTTTAGCGTTCCCGAAGGCAGGATTCTTGCCATTTGATTCAGGCGTGTGATTAGCCTCGCTCGGTCGCACATTGCGCCCCAAAACAGGACACAGTGTCCCATCGCCAAGCGGACCTCTCATGGGGCAAGGCCTGCATTGAACGACTCCGGTCCAGGCCCCAAATGTACCCTTCAAATACCCCACCACTTGGGACACCGCATACTTCGGTGGGATCGTCATCAGCATATGCACATGATCCACCATCAAGTGCCCCTCTTTGATCTCGCATTCCTTCTGGCGCGCCAACTCCCGAAACATTTTTCCCAAGTGCGGGCGCAACTTCCCAAACAACACCTTGCGGCGGTATTTCGGTATGAACACGACATGATATTTGCATTCCCATTTCGTGTGGTTCAGACTTTCACATACATTCATTTTGAGTCTCCTGTGGTTGAGCCAGGGCGGTTCACCACAGCGATCCTCAAAAACGACTCCCGGAGCTGTCAAACTCCGGGAGTCTCCCCGGCAAAGCCGGGGGATTTCCCAATGACTTTAATTGATCAGCGCGGAAACTCTGTGGGTCAAGTGGGGAAAAGGTCTCCCCTCAAGGACCCGCTACATCCAGCAGGTGGAAGAAGCGTTGGAGACTGGTGCTCACGTGATTCGTCGTTGTCAGGCTCGAAGTTGTGGCTGTTTTGTCTGGTCCCAAAGGCGTCCAATCCGGATCGGCGATTCGGTCTTTGAACTCACAACGATAGGTCCGACCCGGGTAAACCTTCCACACGAGGGTAAAAACTCCCTCCGGCGACTCGGAGACCATCAGCAGCCGAGGCTTGGCCACGACCGTTACGGTTATCGTCTCGGTGTCGGTGGCAGGGGGAGTGCCATCATCCGAAACTCGCACGGTGATGCTGCTAGTCGTTGACGCATACGCTGACGACGGTAACCAGACAAACTCACCGGTGGTGGCGTTGATGCTCGCATCTTGCGGCGCGCCAGGGTCAAGACTGAATTGAAGCACCTGCGACGTATCTGGATCGGCGGCGCTGGCAGTGAAAGTCAACGGCGTCTCCTCAAGAACCATCCGGTTCGCAATCGGGGTAAGTGCCGGCGGCGCGTTGCTGAGGACCACGTAATCGTTCCGAACGAGGATGTTCGCACCGCCCAGTCCGACGGCTTGCAGGCTGACGGTGTAGCTGCCGGCGTTGCTGTAGGTGTTTGCCGCGTTCGTGGCTGTGCTCACGTGCCCGTCACCAAAGTTCCAAATGTAGCTGGTCGCTGTGGTGCTCAAGTTAGTGAAAATCACGGTCAACGGTGACATGCCATTGGTCGGTCCTGCCGCAAAATCTGCCACTGGCGCTACATTGGTGATGACGATGTAGTTGATGTTGGTGATGCTGTTGGTGCCGGTTGGGCCGATGGCGGTGAGGCTGACGGTGTAGATACCAGCGTTGGTGTAGGTGTTGATGGAGTTGGTGGCGGTGCTGGTTTTACCATCGCCAAAGTTCCAAGTGTAGTAGGTGGCGCTGGTGCTCAGGTTGGTGAAGGAAACGGTCAGCGGTGCCGGCCCATTGGTCGGACCGGCCACGAAGGTTGCCACCGGCGGCTCGACGAAATCCGACTCGGACCAGCGATATTCTCGGGCGCCGTTGAGTGCCAGACTCCACCAACCGCCGGCCAGCGGGGTCGCCGTCGTTGTGGAATTGGCGCCACCAACGCACGTCACCTGCGGCGGCTGGCCGAAGCGTTGGGCATTGAGTTCAACGACGAAGTTCTTTTCGCGTGGCCACGTTTTCAGAACCCACTGGTTGCCTTCGCGCCGCAGCAACGCGCTGCCCGAGGTGCGAATGTCTCCAAAGTTTACCACGGCATTGTTCAAGTTCAGATGTTCGCGATACCGCGAACCGAGACTGCCAGTATAGTTCGGTCCAAAGTTCCAGTCTGTTGCCGGACGGGCGTTGACAAAAAGCCGGTTCGGGGTGTCCGAGAAATCAGAGATGATGCCGTTTCGCAACGTCGTGCCCGCGGTGACACCCGCCCCCTCAGCCACCCAGCCAAACTGCGGCAGTTGCCAGACACCAGCCTGAAGCGTGTTGACATCGCTATTGATCGTAATCACAAGGCCATTTTCATATTGCACCCTCACCCGGCTCGGGAACGCGCCCGATTTCGCCAGCGTCGTGGCGTTGATCCATGCACCGCTGAATTGATAAAGGATTTCCACGGGCTTCGATGTCGCGTAACGCGCCGTCACAGGTATCATGAGATTCTGTTCCAGCCAGCCGGCAGGTACACTGTCCCAGCCTACTTCACCCGTTCTGTATGCCGCGTGGCCAAAAACGACCTGCTGCATCCGGTATTGATCCAGCATGACCATCGGCGGAAGGGAAGCACTGGCAGCGGCATCGCCCCAGCGCTGATAATAGCCCATCCCGTGATTTAACTGGAGCGGATGCATCTTGAGCAGGTCAAAATCCACATAGAGGGGCATGTTCACGCCCTGATTTGCCTGCCCCCCGAAATTAAACTGCGCCTCAACGCCGTCGAGATAACCCGTCCAGTACCAATGACTCCCCCCTTCACCAAAAACAGGCCCCTCGTGGGCTGTCCGCTCATATTCCCACAACTGCCGGTGCGCTTCCCATACGCGCCGCGCCATGCCGGCACCCGTTTGACCAGCCCGGAAATTAACATGAAACCACGGTGGCACCGCCGAATGCACATCCAGGAAACTCGCGCCCGTTCGGTAACGCGAGTGAATCTGCGGTGACTGCGACGACGCCAGCGTCACCATCGAATTGGGATTCTCCGCGTAGGATTGAACTCCCGAGTACGGATTCCGCCACGCCAGCACTTTGGTTCCGTCGGAATTCCATGAAACATCCTTAAGCGGATCCCAACCGGGGTAGTTTTCATAGTAATCCACGTAGTTCTCGTGCAAGGCAAATCTCATACCGTAGCCAGTGACGGTCGCGGCTAGATTGGTCATTTCGGCGTCACCACCCCAGTAATCGCTCGCCGGAAAATGCAGTGGAAGCCCGTTGTCGTAGCCCATGCGTTGCCAGCCGTGAACAATCACTATGCAATTGGTGACGTCGTACTCCGCCAGATCGTTGATCCCTCGGGCTATATTAGTGAAAGGTTCATCCCCCCAGATATCCAAAATCATCTTGTCCGCAAGGTGCTCGCGCCACGGCGAGGCTGGCGCGGGGAGATTGGGAAATACTTCGTTGAGATGCCAGGCCGCAGTGTAGATCATCCGTTCTTGCAGCAGATTGCGCGAGCCGTCCGTCAACGCGCCGTAGGTGGCAACCGTGCCGCTTTCCGACGACGCAGACGAACTCGTCCAGTCCAGAAAGGCATTTACAAACAGATTCTGAGCAGGGACGTATCGAATGGTCGTGCCGTAATATGGCACGTTGATCTGTTGCTGAGTCCCGCCCCAAAGTCCTCCGTTAAATAGGCTCACGACGGATCGGTCACACGTGACAGTCAGCACGAGGCTCTTGCCAACCATTTGACCTTTAATTCGCACTACGGTGATCAACGTTGGGACTTTATACCAGCGAACCAGCGTTATGCTATCGCTCGCCACCTCCCACGCATTACTGAGCACGGTCGCCGCCTGTGTCCAGGTAAGGCCGGCGGTGGTCGCGATCGGCAAGGTCACAACCGAGCCCCCCGTCATTCTCGCGCTCAACGTCAGTGTGCCGAACAACGGCGTGCTGCCCAACGGTCGCTGCCATTGGTATTCGAGGTAGCCATCCGCACCTGTGTAACGAAACCGAGCTATATCGCTTGAGAGAGTGGTTTCAATTGTCCCCGCAAAACCGCTCAACGGAACCACATCGCCGTTCGTCGCAGACCACACGTTAGACAAGATTAATGGCGGAGGTTGCTGCGCGTGGCCGTACGGGGTAAACAGCTTCAGGCACAGAACCACGGCAGATACGCACTTCGGAATTGATTTCATTCAACAAACGCGCTGTCTCAAGCATAACCAGTCAGGTCAGAAACACACCCAAACAGTAGGATTGGCAATGATGTGCCTCCCGTAATTCCAATGAAACAGTGTTCGCTAATCACAAATTAATACGGGCAAATTACATGCTGCGGTGAATTTTGTATATTGGGTAAACACCCCATAGTGGGTCAGACCCGGCAGTGCCATGCGCTACCTCTTCCGGTGGCGGTTGATCAACATGCATGAGCGCCCCTCACGTCGTCAGCTTCCGCGCCAGCGGGTTCACGAACTGGTTCGCTTCGGACGAATTCCGGAAACGCATTGCGGGGGCATCCCATTCCAATCGCCGCCCCGGAAAGCGCAGTGCGATGACGCCAAGCAACGCAATCTCGGTCAACGCGGCGCCGTAGGTGAAATTCGATCCCGCCGGCCGGTTTTCGCGGATGGCATCGAACCAATCATCCGCGTGTGAACCACGCACGCGGCGGAGTTTCTGCGCCGGCCGTTGATATGAGGCCATCTTCTCCTCGGGAAAGATCTGCGCGTTGCCCGCACCGTGCGAGCCGTGCATGATCGCTCCGCCATCTCCCGCCAGCAGCGCGCCCGTACTGGGCACGGTGTTGTCCTTGCCCAATTCCGGCAGCCGCGGCATGCGTTCCGAACCGTCGTACCAAATCAGTTTCACCGGGGCGCGCGCGCCTTTGGCCGGGAACTCGTAGGTGATCCGTGTTCCGGGCGGAAACGTCGCGCCGTGTTTGGCCGGATCGAAACCCGTTACCTCCGCTTGCAGCACTGTGGGCGATCCCAGGTCCAGCGCCCAAAACGCCGGGTCCACCACGTGGCAGACCCAGTCGCCGATGACGCCGCAACCGAACGCCGACCAGCCCCGCCATTTCCCCCGCAAATACATCGGCGCATAAGGTTGAAACGGCGCCGGGCCAAGCCAGAGGTCCCAGTTCAACTCCGGCGGCACCGGCGGGCGTTCCGCCAGCAGCGGGAGTTGCTCAATCCGGCTGTAGTTGCTGCCGCACCACGCGTGAACGGTGTGGACCTTTCCAATCGCGCCATCCCAAATCCATTCGCAAACGTCGCGAATGCGATCCGATGAATGTCCCTGGTTGCCCATTTGCGTGATGGCTTTCTGCTTATCCGCCAAATCGCGCAACGCCCGCGCCTCGCCAATGGTGCGCGTGAGCGGTTTTTCACAGAACACGTGCTTGCCGCGTTCGAGAGCCGCCGTGGCGAGCATAGCGTGGGTGTTGTCCGCTGACGCGATGATTACGCCATCGAGGGATTTCTCGTGGCCGTCCAGCAAGCGGCGGTAGTCTTGGTAGAACGGCGCCGCGCCGTAATGATTGCGGCCATTCTCCGCCTGCCGCGCGTCCGCGTCGCACACCGCCAGGATGTTTTGCGAGCGAAACATTCCAGCGATCTGTCCGCCTCGACTACCCATGCCGAGCGCCGCCAAATTCAGCTTTCGGCTTGGTGGCGTCTGTCCTCGCAAGCCGAGCACGTAGCCCGGCACGATGGAAACGGTGGCCACGGTCGCCAGCCCGCGACGAACGAAGGCACGACGGTTCAGTATAGATGATGAGGATTTGGTTTTCATGGTTTGATATGGCGTTGAATACACCTCAATGAATCAGCAGTCGGCAGGAGGCAGAAGCGCGCTTGGACAACACACCACCAACCGGTGCTGGTCGCCGCCAACACAGTTTCCCGACCCGCGTAATCCAAACTGGTTGTCACACATTCACCCGACCGCTGGAAGGAACTCCGCGAGCAAGTGCGCCCCCGTTGCGTTCGCATCGGTCACAATCTGTGGGATTCCGTTCAGCACGTCCAGTGAAGAGCGATGAATGTGGCCCGCCCACACGCCCAGCAGATTCGGCGTGCTGAACACTTCCCGATGAAAGGCCATCGTCACTTCCGTGTGACCCGCTTGCGGCCAGCGCGGACGGCGCTCCAGTTCAAAGTTTCGATCGGTCGCGGCGCTCCATTGCGGATGGCCGCAGCCGTAGCCCACCGATCGGCCCGGGGCATAAAGCGGGATATGCACCAACAACACCAGCGGCTGGCCTGTCCGCACTTGCGCCCGAAAAAACTCCAGTTGCTCCGGCAGAATCTCGTAGTGCGAATCATCCAGTGCCACGAAGCGCACGCCGTTGATTTCACGCGCTTCCATCAGCGGATTCTGGCCCTGATACAGCGGCCGCAATCGCTGCTCGATCCAGGTTTGGCGCAATTCCTCCAGCGATCCCTCCATTCCCTCGTAGTGCCAGTCATGATTTCCGGCCACGTAAAGATAGGGTAACGCGGCTTCCGCCATCCGCTCGCTCAACCACTCCACCGCCGCTTCCGATGGAAAACTCACCATGTCTCCGACCAATGCGACGAGTTCCACTTTCGCCGCCTTCGCCACGTGCAGTGCCTCCACCAAACCCTTTTCGGGATTGGTGGGTTCACCTGTCTTGAAATGGCGGGTCTGATTATAGGCCCGTGCCATTCGCGCGCTGTATTGACGATGGTGTTCGCCTCGGTCGTCGTCGCGAAACAGGTGCGTATCCGCGATCACCATCACCTTGAACGGCGACTTCACCGCTTTGGAGAAGAAACGCACGCGGTTTTCATCCAGCGCAAAACCGCCGCGCGCCGTTAGGACGGTCGCTTCGGAGGCAAGCTCCCTGGTTTGCGCCGGCAAGCTGGAAACCAGCGGCAAGCCCGCTGCGCCGGCCGCCATTGAGCGAAGAAAGCCACGCCGTTTCATCACTGAAAGCTTACGCTTTCACCTTCCTCCGGCAAGCGGGTACTTCTGGAGGAATAGTCGGCACGAAGCCGGTTACGCTTGTTCGCGCCCGGCTGGTAGACAAACTGGGAGACTTGATCGCGTCGCGAAAAACGCGGCCAGAGCGGCGTGTGTTTGCCGCTCCGGCCCCAAAAGGCCTTAGCCTGGCTCACGCTTGTGAATCACGATGCTACCACCTTTCAGGATGGTGGGATCACCCAATGCGGCATCGTCTCCCGACCCGGGCTGGTTGTCGTAGATGATGACGTCCGTTCCGATGTCCCAGATCTTGATGCGGAAACGATCTTTGTCGCCGCCACCGGAAATCTGGCCGTCAATGGCGGTGAGCATGAAGCCATAGCTGCCCGAGTTGTTGATGGTGACCGTGCCTTTGTACTGGGCGTGGACGCGAACGACACCCAGCCGCAGATGCTGCTGCTCGGTGACCGCAATCTGGGTCCCGGCAATCCTCCGCTGGTCAACCAACAATACGTTGGCTTGCAAGCAATGGGCACGAATCCCATCGTGGCCACGGGTCCGGGCTGGAGGGATGGCATCCATCAGAAGCAAGGCAACATCGGCCTGTCCGACGGCAGCGTGCAAGGCGTCAGCCGCACCCGCTTCCATGAAGCCCTGCGCACCACGGGCGATGTCGGTTCGACCCGCGGTGCCGTGGGCCAGAACTGGCTCCAGTTCCCGCGCGTGGCGGGCGAGTCCGGCTAAGTCGGCGATCCACCTTCGGTCTTCACCAAGAGGCATCCGTAAGGATGCCTCTTTTTGTTTGCTGGAGCGCCGGTGTAGGGCGGACATTCATGTCCGCCGGTGCGGGCGACTTTCCAGTCGCCTGTTTCCCAGCAACACCGGACAGGCAGGTCCGGGCAACCGGCCGGCCGGAAAGCCGGCCCTCTGGGCGGTTCCGGGGCGCAAAGCGCGCGTCAAGCTCCGGCGAATTCTCGTCCGGCGGGAGGGTGGCTTGGCCCGAATGGGAATTGCCAACCACCACCGTCTGACGCTTGACTGCAAGCATCGGACGCAACCAGCTCCAAGACTCCGCCGAACACCCCTCGCAGCCGAGGTCTGTTCCCGACTCACCGCTTGTGATACACAACGTCGCAAGTCCGCTCCGCCGGCGGGAGGGCAGCCGGCCGACAAAACCCTGCCGGCCGCGTGCCCTCACGCGGCCCTCCTGCTGACGTTGTGTACAAATCGCGTGCCTGAGGACTGCGCGCCCTACCTTCCTGGAAAGTTGTTTGGCAGCCATGTTTAGCCTTTGAAAACCCGCCCGGTGAGGGCACCGGGCCTACCAGACCGAGGCTTATTCGCCATTCGTGTAGGCCGGGTGCCCTCACCCGGCGTCGGCGCGAGGGTCCTCATCTCTGAGAGTTTGAAGCGCGCCGGATCGGAGATCGGCGCTCCGTTTCCTCGGTCGGGTGCTGGCGAAGCAGCGACGCCTCGTCGCATGCCGGTGGGGGCGATGCCCACGTCGCCCGTTTCTGAAAATCGCCGCGTTTGGTCTGGCGGCACCAAGCGACGAAGGCGTCGCTTACACCCGTCGGCGACGGGGCGTCACCGCTACCTTCAAGATTTCACCGCAATTTGCGGTTGGCCAATCGCGCTTCGAGGCCCAGTTCGGTGGAAACCGAATTGGTTTCTGTTACCGCAGCGCTGGCCAGCCAATCTTCGTGGCCGCTCATGGTTATGGCGTTGTGATGGTTAGGAATCGGGCGGGGAAGTCAGCCACTTCGTCATCCACGAACGTGCAGTCTCCATTGGCGTCGGAAATGACTGTGGCCAAGAGTTGCCACTCGATCGGAGGTCTTAACTCCGTTGCCCCCCAAATTCGGCTCGATGTGTATGGCAGGGTCTTAAAGGTGAAGGAAATGCTCCCATCGGATCCTATGGTTACCCCTGTCGAGTGGGGGGTCACTACGGTAAGCGTCGCGCTGTCGCTGATAACACTGCCAAACACATTGGTGATGATCACCAAATACGTGCCGGCTGATGGCGCTTGAACGGCGGGCAGCGCCAGCGACGAAGCGCGCGCGCCGACAATGGGGAATGTCTCATTGAAATACCACTGGTAACTCATGGGCACCGAACTTGAGGCACTCACGGTGAATAACACATTGGACCCAACCAGCACCGCCTGATCGTAGGGTTGGGCCACGATTTGCGGTGCCACGCAGTCGGTGACCACTTGAATCTGATCCGGTTTCCTCACATTTGTCGCATGACCGGTCTTGGTGTCCCCGGCGCTATTGTGTCCTTCCCAATGGGCTGAAATGACGATGTCATAAGTCCCGGGAACACTGTATGCCTTCTGGAGCGTCATTGCGGGCGTGGTGATGGCTGTGGTGGTTCCGTCGCCCCAATTCACGGTACCCGAGGCCGAGGTCACGGTGATGATCCCGGGAGCAGGGTTGATGTTCACATTGTAGCTCAGATGAATTGTCGCGCAGGCGGCCAGATCCGTGACGGGTTCCGATCCGATGAAATTCTCGTCAATTTGCACCGTGGCCGCCTCGGTGGTCGCTGCTGTATAGCCGTTGACACTGACCCGCCCCGATAATGGGAACGAGACTGACGCCCCTTCGATATTGTATGAAAACTCCCGCTCGGTATGGTCCTCCAAATACGGCCCCCACCGGATCTCTCTGGCAATCGGATCCCAAATTCCATCTCCGAATCCAGAAGGCAACAAGCCGTAAGGAATGGTTTCCACCACGGCGTAACAATCCACCGTATCTCCTGGCGTAACGGTGTTCACGATTGTAGGCGAAAAGCCCCCTTCTCCCGAGACGCTGTAATTCATGCCAACCTCGGGGGTGATGACCTCGGGCGAGTACTCGCCCACCGCGGCCATGCTTCGCAAATCAGTTGAACCGGCTGGTGGAAAAGCCACCGCCCGCAACGTCATTCGCTCGTTGAATGTCAGGACTGTCTCGCCGGGCGTGTAAAGCGTCGAACTCTCGGTCGGCAGGCTCCCGTCCAACGTGTAACGAACCGTCGAATCCGAGGAAATCTCCACAGTTACGGAACCACTCGGCGGGATGGCCGCCATCGCCGGCTCAATCACCGGCGTCGCCACCCGCTGTGGCGGAGTTGCCAATTCGTCCGCCGTGCCGGTGATGACCAGATTGGTTGCCGTCGCCTCACTCCCGCTCACACCATCCACACTCCAGGCCGCGCTCACCGGATACTCTCCCGGCGGTGCCTGAACCGTATAGCTCAACGGCGAAGGAATCGTTCCCAGGAACGGCCCCCACCGCACCACGTGGTTGACCTCATCATAGTGGCCGTTATGGGACACGGGGTTCGCGCTGACACCCGGCGGGAGAGTTTCCGTCACGGTGACACACTGGGCACTCAGGCCCGGGCTCACCTCCAACGCCACCTGCGGCGAGGCAGTCGAATTTCCCGTCACACTCCGCGCCACGGCCGCGTCCGCCGGTGGGGCGGTCGGCCCGTAATAGGCCACGCTCGCCATGCTCCGCGTCCAGTCGGTCTTGAAAGCCACGGCGCGGATCACGCCTGCCGTTTCGAGATGCACGGCATCCGTGTAAAGCATTGAATCCACGTCGTTCGGCAAACTCCCGTCCGTGGTGTAGTAAATGACCGCGCCCTCGTTGGTACAGGCAATTGTTACATCCACCGGTACGTCACCTCCGCTGACCGGATCGAACGTGGGCGTCGCCACCCGCTGTGGCGGGGTCGCCAATTCGTCCGCCGTGCCGGTGATGACCAGATTGGTTGCCGTCGCCTCACTCCCGCTCACGCCATCCACGCTCCAGGCCGCGCTCACTGGATACTCTCCCGGCGGTGCCTGAACCGTATAGCTTAATGACGACGGAATTGTGTCGCTTGCCAGAAATGGTCCCCACCGCACCACGTGGTGGAGGGCATCGTAATGGCCGCCATCGGACACATCGTTCGCGCTGACACCCGGCGGGAGAGTTTCCGTGACTGCAATTGCACTCCCACCCGGGGAAGTAAGAGTAAATGTCACCATGGGAGATTCCGTTGAATTTCCAGTGATCTCCCGCGCCACGACCGCATCCGCCGGTGGGGCGGTCGGTCCGTAATAGGCCACGCTCGCCATGCTTCGCGTCCAGTCGGTCTTGAAAGCCACGGCGCGGATAACGCCCGCCGTTTCGAGATGCACGGCACCCGTGTAAAGCGTCGAACTCTCATCAGGCAAGCTGCCGTCCGTGGTGTAGTAAATTTCCGCGCCTGCCGTGTCGCAGGAAATCGTCACAGCCACCGGCACGTTACCTCCGCCGACTGGAACGAATTCCGGTGTGTCCACTCGTGGTGGCTGTGTCGCGAGTCCATCGTCAGCCGTAGCCGGCAGCACCGTCACCAGCGTGACGCCCGGCGAGAAATACCACTGACCGTCCATCCACGCACCGCCGTCCACCGGATAACTCGCCGGCAAGCCGGTCAGGCGATAGCTCACGCTGACCGATGCCATGTCGGAATAGGGCCCCCAGCGGATCACGTTTTGCTCGGGCAGATAGACGCCGCCATCGCTGATGTCCAGCGCCGTGGCGGGGTTGGGTAACTTTTCCTCAATGGTAAAACTGGCAACATCCGTTGCCCCATAGACCGAGACAGTCACGCCCGGCCGGTCCGGCACATCATTGATAAACGAACGCACATACGAGACGGGAGGCGGATCGGTCTGCGCGGTGGCGATGAAGGGCGAAAGCAACAACAGCGACCACGCAAGGCACGCCGCATCGGGAAAGCACCGCCACCGACGACGTGGAGCAGCGCTGACTTCACGCCCTGTCATCAACTGGAGCGGACTCATGCCTGCTGCTACAAGGTTCATGGAAAGCCTCCAATTCCGACCTCGGGTGCGCATTGGGACCATGAACCGTGGCGGCACGCATCGTTGCGTGCCAGTGAGCGCGGCATCTTTGCCGCCAGTCCCTCGGGGTTGGGGCGAAGCATGACGCAGCAGGGATGCTGCGATAACTGGCAGGCTCGGAAGCCTGCCGCCACGGTGCCGGTTCATGGAGCGGGGAAACCCGGCAGCCCTCCGCTCGCCGGAGCGCTCCCCCAGGATGGAAATCATTTTTAACACACGAGAACCTTCTTTGGAGTTTCGGGTTCTCGGTGCTCAAGGCACCACTTTCCAGTTCAATGGGCGGGCGCTGCCGTCGTTAATGTACGTGCCACCGTTGGCCCTCAAGTAACCGGCTCGCGTCACGTAATCCGCTGAGATGGGATCTGGCCAGATGTCCGTTTTGCTCTGCTTCCAAGCGTCAGCATAGGCAGTAAATTCGCTCTCGGAAATGATGTTATCCTCGTCCTGATCCGCCGGATGTTTGGCGGCAGTCGAGAATTCGTAGCAGCCCAAATCCACTCTGCCGAAGAGCGGGAAGCCGGAGGACGGAAAGGTGCGCGGCTCGCCGTCCAAGTCCGTATCCAGGTTGAACAAGTCCGTCACCGCCAGCGCAGCATTGACTCCAACATTCTTGCACGGCGAGGAGTCTTTGATGTGGTAATCCCCACTGACGGGATCGAAGAACTCAGGTGCAACATCCAGGTTGTCGGTGGACGTGTCCCATACCCCATCCATGTCGCTCACGTTATTGTGTGAAAACACCTTGTTGTTGCCCGAGCCGGACAGCCTCACGTCTCCGCCGCTAATGTTGGCGAAGTTGCCCCAGATGACGTTGTTATGGACATTGGCCGAATTCACGCCGTTGAACCCAAAAGCCACCCCGCCACCGCTGCCCGTCGCGGAGTTACCGGTGACCGTATTATTGATCATGTAGAGCGCCGCCGTCGGGTTCACCCAAATGCCGCCGCCCTGGGAACTGGCGCTGGTTTGCGAATTCTTCACCACCAGGTTGCCCAATATGAGGATGGTCGGACCCGAGGCATGGATGCCCCCACCGGTAATGGCAGCGTTCTGCTTGAAGGTATTCGCACGCAGTCGGATTGTGTCACTGGAAGCAACACTGTAAACCCCACCGCCACCTGTGGTGGCGTTGCCATACAAGCTCGCTGAATTGCCGGTGAAACTGTTGTTTTCGAGCACGAGGGTCCCGGAACAATAGGCGCCGCCGCCGCTGCCTCCAGTTGAATTCGTCCGGAAGGTATTCCCGGTGAGTGTGAGAACGCCGGAAAAATAAGCACCGCCGCCGTGATAATCGCCATCGGTTGCGCCACGGTTTCCTTCAACGACATTGTCAGTAAACGTTGTCGTCCCTCCGCAAAACGCCCCGCCTCCCGACGTTCCGCTGGAGTTCCCTGAAAAGACATTGCCTGAAATCACATTCTCCCCCCCAAAACATAAGAGCCCACCACCACCTCCTCCTCCACCGGCAAAGCGTTGAACGCGGTTGCCAGTAAAATGATTGCCAGTGATCACCACGTATGTGCCGTTACAAAAAGCACCCCCGCCCCCACCGCCCCCGAATCCACCAAAGGAATTTACTACATTGTGGCTAAAGAGATTGTCTTTGAAGGTGATTTCACGGCCCTGACAGTGGGCGCCACCTCCGAGGAGGCCATGGCCGAAGTTATGGCTTAATATGCTCTTCGACAGGACGATTGTGTCTGCGCCGGTTATGTTCAGCCCGTTGCCAAAGTTGGTATTGATTACACAATTCTCCACCGCGACGTTGCCGGTCACACCGGAGATGGCAATGCCCGTCCCGCTGGTGCCATTGTCGGTTGTGCCAATGACGGTGCAATTCTTCACGATGGCATTGTTTCCTGAAGTAATTTCCAACCCCATGCCCATCTTGCCGGCCGGGGACAGGAAGCGGCAAGCTTCCACTTCTATGTCCGCGCTGGGATGGCCCACAATGCGCAACGCTCCGACGGTGGTGGAGCCGCAGTTGCGTGAAAAGGTGAGGCCTTTGACGGTGGTCTTGCCGGGACCGACACTGGTAATGCTCAAGGCGCGCCCGCCGCCGCCGCCATCCAGAGTGATTTCGGTATTCGCGGTGCCCAATGCGGCCTGAAGGGTCAAGCTGTAACTGTTGGGATCGGTGTTGTTGTAGTTGAAGTTGCCGGAGTAATACCCGGCGGCGACGTTGATCACGTTGTCTTGCCCGTTGCCAGCAGCCGTCGTGAGGTGATTCTGTAATTCCTGCGCTGTGGTTGCGGTGAACTCTGCCGCCCGCGCGGCGCCCGCCGCCAGCAGCAGCGCCAACGCCAGTCCCCGGAGCACGCTCCGGCCGGCTGCACGGGTGAGGGTTCGTGCGGTCGTGAAAATCCACGTGCTGAATGCATTTGCGATCGAATTGCAGTTGTTCATATTCATTCCAGGCTGTTGATTTGCTTCACTTCTGTCCGGTTGAGCTTTGCTGTCCGCGATTTCCGGTCCATAAAACCATGGAAAACCATCCCATGGCGCATGCGGGAATCCCGCCAACCGAATCCCGACTCTGCCATAAGATTCCCATGTCGCAGGATAACCTTTCAGACAATCTTCAGTTGTTTGTGAAGGTGGCTGATGGGTGAAGGGAAGGTTTGACCGCTAATCCGCGCTCATCACCGCTAATTTTGAAGCGCGCCAGATCGGAGATCGGCGCTCCGTTTTCGTAGCGGACTGACGCTTCGGGTTTGAGATCAGCGCCAATTAGCGAGGATTAGCGGTTCGATCCGGCCTTCAAGGGTTCACCGCAGTTTGCGGGATGTATTCGCGGACAAGCTTCAGCCACTCCGCGTAATCAGGACTTTTCCGCCATTCGTGATAGGGCTGACCTGGGCCGGTTTTCTGCGAGTCGGCGCCGGGAGGTTCGGGCGAGGCCCAACCTTGCGCGGCCAGTAATTGCCTTTCCGCGGGAGTCAGGGTGAAGGCCGTCCCCACGGCGGCGCGCGAGCGCTCGGTCAGGTTGGCCAATCGCGCTTTGAGGCCGAGTTCGGCGGACACCGAATTGGTTTCCGTTACCGCAGCGCTGACCAGCCAGTCGTCGAAGCGGTTCACGGCTGGGCTGAAGCGGGCAAAGTTCTGGACGGAGTAAACATTGGACCGGCCTTGCCATCTCAACAAGGTCTCCGGTGCCGCGCTGCTCGCCAGCGCCATTGGGTTGACCAGGGTGTCCACGGAGAACACATTGCCATGGGCGTTCACTTGAAGCGGTTGACCTGGAAACGGGTCTCGGATCGCAAGCGGTGATCCGCCACTAACCGTGTTTCGTGCCAAGTCGAGCCGCAGGGGCTGCCGGCCCCGAGGGCTCACGAGGATCAGATTGCCCACGGCGATGCTTTCCTGCATCCACAAGTGGTCGGCGGGTTCCCGCGACTCCGAGCGAGGGCGCACCCTCCAGTCCATGGCGAAGGCTTCTCCGCAGTCAAATTCGCAATAGACAAATCGGGCCGCCGGGATGCTGACTAGGGACAAGAACGCGGTCGAGGGGAGTTCCACGGGCGCACTGGAAGCAACTTCAATCCGGCAATGCGCTGCCAGGAACGGAGCGCCTTCGACAATCACTATCGCTCCTCTGCCCCGATTCCCATCTCCGCGCCGTCCAGTACCTGGTGGTCGCATTGACTGAGTGAACAGCGTCAAGCCTTCCAGCACCAGTGGAGCGTGGGTGAACAAGATCAATTCGCCATCCGTCGCCGGCACCAGCACTGGCGCGGAACCTTCGCCCGCCCGCAGGACCAGCGCCTTTTCATTTCCGCGCACCGTCTCCACGCGTTGCGGACCATTGAAGCGACATTCGATCACTGAGCCGTTCTTCGCCGCGGCGAGGGCATCGGCAAGGGTGGCGAATCCTTGCTCGGGCGTATCGCCGGATGCGGGAATGACAAAGTGCGCGTTGGATTGAATTGGCGGCTGGGTCGCCGGTTCATTGCCGGCAGTTGATTCAGGTCTTGGCTTCAGAAAGGCCCACCACACCAGGGCAAATAACAGCGCCAGCACCGCGGCCCAGGCTGGCCAAAGCAGCGGGCTTAAGTTCCGGGTGGGCGGAGCTGGCACTTTAAGAATTGGCGAACGTGCCCCCGCGCCTTGCTGCATTTCCGCCAGCCACTGGCTGAGTTCGCTCGCCACTTCTGCGGCCGTTTGCGGGCGAGACGCCGCGTCCTTGGCCATCAATCGTTGAATCAATTGCCCCAGCCACTCCGGGATTTTGGGATTCAACGTGTGCGCCGGTTGCGGTTCTTCATCACACACGCGCCGCATGGCCACCAAGGGTTTCTCCGCATGAAACGGCGAAATGCCCGTCGCCATTTCGTACAGCACGCAGCCAAAGCTGAACAGGTCGGCGCGCTGGTCCACCGGTTCGTTGCGCGCCTGCTCGGGCGACATGTATTCCGGCGTGCCGGCAATATAACCCTCGCGAGTCAGCGAAGAATCATCGCCCGTTCGAGCCAGTCCGAAATCTGTGATTTTCACCCGCTCGACGCCATTTTCGAGCAGGATGTTTCCCGGCTTCACATCGCGATGAATCAGACCTTGCGCGTGCGCCGCCGCCAGCCCCGCCGCCGTTTGCGCGCCGATGCGCAGAATTTCCTCCCGCCGCAGCGGGCCGGTTACGCGCAGGCGTTCGGACAACGTCCGGCCCTCGATGAATTGCATCACGAGGTACGGCAGGCCAGCGGATTCATCCACGGCATAAATCGGCACGACGTGTTCATGCACCACGGCCGCCGCCGCGCGGGCTTCGCGAATGAACCTCGCACGAGCCAGTGAGTTTGCCGCGAGCGCCGGTGGCAGAATCTTGAGCGCGACGATGCGGTTCAATCCTGGATCGCGCGCTTTGAGCACGATGCCCATGCCGCCACAGGCGATTTCTGCGATCACTTCATACGGACCGAAGCGACCCAGCAAGCCGGGTTGGTCCGAGGGTTGAAGGAAATCGAGTTTGACCGGGGCAGCTGTTTCCGGCGCCGCAGAATCCGAACGCGATTCGAGCGCCCTCATGGCCTCGTGAAGCGAAGCGGACGCAGGCAGGTTCGCGGCGGCGTGCGCCTGCGCTCGCGTTTCCAGCCAACCAGAGCCGCCAGCCATCTCCTCAAGTCGGGCCTGACAAGCAGAACACTCAGCCAAATGCGCGGCCAGCTCCGCCTCGGCAGGGGAAGATTGCTTTCCCTGCAAGGCGGCAGCCAGTTGTTCGGTGGCTGGGCAGGTTGCGGACATTCAGTTTATGTTTCCAAAGTCGTGACCGGTTCATCGCTAACGGTTTCAATCAGCTCCCGCAACCGGGCGATAACCCGGCTGCGAGCGATATAGACGGCCCCAATGGAGATTCCCAACTGGCCGGCCACTTCTTTCACGGAAACTGCGTCCACGGACGTTTTCCAAAACGCGTCCCAAGTCGTGGCCTGAAATTCCGTCCGCGCCTTTTCCGCCGCCCAATCGAACAGGTGCTGGCGGTAATCCTCCTCCCAGCGGGTCAACTCATCGCCACCCGGTTCGCCGTCGAGCATCCGCTCAATGGTGGTTTCGCTGGCCGCTTGCGGCACACGCTGTTGCCGGGCGAAGAATTTGTGAAGGCGGTGTCGAGTGGTTTGTAGCAGCCAACCCCGGAACTTTCCGCGTTGCGCGTCATACTGAAACTCCGGCATCGCGCCAGCCGCTACGCGCATGACTTCCTGGGCGACATCGGCGGCATCCGTGTCCTGGAGCCCGTGGCGCTGGCAATGACCGAAAACCAACGGGGTGTAAAGCCGTACGAATTCACTCCACGCATCTGCGTCGCCCACGTCGCGCAGGCGCAACAACAGACTGGGCCGGGTTGGAGGCGCGGCGCTCATGTAACGTAGGAGGTTGCTGGTGGGGAGCATACCCGTGTGGAAGAGGGATTGGCCAGCCGTAATTTGGCCAGGCTGTGGAACGGCAATCAACCAGCCATTGCTTGTCGTCTTGCTGCAGCTCACAGAGCCGCGCGCCTGTGGTTACCGCCTCAGTTCAACGCATGAACACCAGCGCCCGTTGCTCGGTGGTGTCAGCGCGCAGCCAGACGGTTTGGCCGGCGTCAGCGCAGTCTATGACGCGCACGACCTCCGCCAATGCGGTTGCGCCCGGCACCAATTCAAACAAGCGATTGGGGGCGTTGCGGAACCAGGCATCGTCAATCTGGTTGCCGGTTTTCCGGGGAAAATACGCCACGTAGAGCATGTCGTGTTCGACCAGATCGTTGAAGAAATGGGTGCCCAGCGAGACATCCGGGACCAGGGAATCATGCATGGCCACCACCTCGCACACCACGGAAGCGCGGCTGATCTCGGTGAACGACACGGGAATGCCGAGCGACGCGCTGTGCGTTCCCCAACGGCCCGGACCGATCAACATGAGGCCGCGATCATCGGCGGGATGCAGGCGGTTGAGCTGGCCAATCAACCGCGCCACGGCGTGCCGTCCCTGCTCGGGCAGTTGGGCGTATTTTTCCGTGACGATGTAAACGATGCGACGGAGCGGTTGTTCGCGCGACACGCCAATGACCGCGCCGTGCGCGTCGAGCAGCGTGGCTTGGGAGGCTGGCACAGCGGGCGACATGCCCGCAATCTCGCGGCGAATCTGGAAAGTCCGGCACTGGAGCAGATGGATACGGTAGGACCCATCGGGCAGAAAGTTCACGGTGAACTCGATGTCCACCGGGTGATCGTAAGCCGATTCGAGCAGTTCCAGCATCCGGCGCAGGTCCCCGGCCACTGGAGTTTCTGTCAGCAGCCGATCGAAGGTGATCAAGGGAAAGTTTTCCGCGGTGCGAGTCAGGTACAGGTCCAGCGGAAACTCGGCTCCCTGGGCGATCACTTCCTGAAACGGCAGCGAGACGAATTTGCCCTCCCGCAGATCAAGACAATCCATGCGTCGCTGGGAGTGTTCGCACACATCGTCAAAGTCCGCCTCGGGCCGGCGTTCGGGTGCGTTGAGGGCGACGAGCCGGGTGTAATCGTCATCGCTGCGGTCCACGGCACGGGTGCCGAGGCCGAAGACCAGCCGCACGACGCCTGCCTGGGGATCTATGTCCTTGTGCCAGACGTAGGGATTGAACGAGAGACCCACGCCGGCCGCCTGCGGATAATAGAACTGGCCGTGCGGCGCCCCTGACACCCGCATGATGAGCAACGCCATCCGTTCCTCGCTCTCGAGCAAGCCGCGGCGCTTGCGATAGAGCAGCGCTTCTTCGTCCAGAACGCTGGCATAGACCTGCCGGACAGCCTCCAGCAGAGCTTGCTTGCGTTTCTCCCGCGAGCCGCGATTGGCCACGAACACGCTTTCATACTTGCCGGAAAACGCATTGCCCCGCGCGTCTTCGAGAATTGAACTCGAACGCACGATGTAAGGCGATTCGCCAAAATAATCGAGCATGCCCTGGAATTGATCGAGGATGACGTCCGGGAACTGGCCCTCCAGAATCCGTTTGCGTCCCTCCTCCAGCCCCTGAAGGAATGACTCCGGTTTCTTTTGTTGTTCGCGCAGCCACCACACCTGGTTTTCCACGAGAAAGGAAATGAACACTTCGGCGCCGACGAAGAAGGAATCATGCACTTCGAGGCGGGAAGACAATTCGGGGTCCCGTTCGCGCAAGATGGCGCGCGCCACCAGCATCCCCAGCGTTTTTCCGCCGACGGAACCAATCCCGATCATGCGGTCGCGGATGGCGAGAAAATCCTCCAGCGTGAGGAACTTCTCAACGAGCGGTGCGATGCCCGAGCGTTGCACGCGAAATGCCCAGCGCACCCGGCGCAGCATTTCCGCGCGTCGCTCGGGCGGGCACTGACCCTCGCGGCTTTCCTCGGCCACGATCTCCGCATCGCGAAACAGCCGTCGCCAGTAGCCGACGCGGCGGTCGCTCTGCAGCCGCGGCCACTGGGTGTGCGAGAGGATGGGGGCGAGCACGGCGCTTTCCTTCACCGGGAGGAAGACCTCGCCGTTGCGCACGTGCAGCGTGTTCATCACATCGCGGGAACGATGCTGGACTTTGACCGGCCGGATGTAGAGGCGGCTGTCCAACTGGAACACATCCAGCATGAACTGCGTCGTGCTGCGGATTGGCTCCAGCGCATAAGCCGAATGGCGGTCGCGGTAGAGGCCAAAGTAGGTCACGGTTTCCAAATCCCACAGGCGCGGACAGGTGAGCAGAAAGAAATTGCCCAGGCTCTGGTCGGAGCACCAGGTCGCCCCCAGGTGCGAAAGGCAGTCGAAGACGTAAAGGGTGCCGCGACCCGCTTCTTCGATCACCGAATGGATGCCGCGCACGAAGGCCTCGAAACCGCGGGCGGGGTCCAATTCATGCCGCTCGGCGCCAGACTCCGGTGACAGCAACTCGGCGTGATCGGCAAAGCGGAAGTACACCAGGTGCCGCTGCGCCGCATTTGCCGCGGCGGCGTAGGGAACAACCAGCGCCTGATAATCAGCGATGGCATCCACCTCCCAGACGATGTTGTCGCCGGGTTCGATCCCGCTCAACACCGCATCCAAGCCGGGCAATCCGGTCGTGGCGAAGGGTTGGCGAGGAGCAGTCATGAGGCGCGCGTAAACGCGGGTTGCTCGGTCAGACCAGCCCTTGGTCCAGCATGGCATCGGCCACCTTGACGAAGCCGGCAATGTTGGCGCCGACGACGTAATTGCCTGGCACGCCGTATTCCTCGGCGGTCGTTTGGCAGTTGCGATGAATGTCCACCATGATGCGATGCAGACGTTGATCCACTTCCTCACGGTGCCAATTCAGCCTCATGGAATTCTGCGCCATCTCGAGGCCCGAGGTGGCCACACCACCGGCGTTCGCCGCCTTGCCGGGGCCGTAAAGAATGCCGGCTTGCAGATATGCTTCAATCGCCTCGGGCGCCGACGGCATGTTCGCGCCTTCGGAAACCAGCTTGCAGCCGTTCTTCAGCAGGGTCGTGGCGTCCTCGCCAGTGATCTCGTTTTGCGTGGCGCTGGGAAAGGCGCAATCGCAGGGTACCGACCAGGGCCGTTCACCCGGAACGTAGGTCGCGCCGAACTTCTGCGCATACTCCTTGATGCGACCGCGGCGCACATTCTTGAGGTCCATCACCCAGGCGAGCTTTTCAGCGTTGAACCCGGCAGGGTCGTGGATGCTACCGTCGGAATCCGACAGCGTGACCGGTTTGGCGCCGCATTGCAGGAGTTTCTCAATGGTGTATTGGGCAACGTTGCCCGAACCCGATACGGTGCAGACCTTGCCCGCGAGCGAATCGCCGCGCGTCTTGAGCATTTCCTCCGCGAAATAAACCGCCCCGTAACCGGTCGCCTCCGGCCGAATGAGCGAGCCGCCCCAGTTGAGCCCCTTCCCGGTCAGCACCCCGGTGAATTCGCCCGTGAGCCGCTTGTATTGGCCGAACAGAAAACCAATCTCGCGTCCACCCACGCCAATGTCGCCCGCAGGCACGTCGGCATCCGCGCCGATGTGGCGGAATAACTCCGTCATGAAACTCTGGCAGAAGCGCATGACTTCGTTGTCCGACTTGCCTTTCGGGTCGAAGTCGGAGCCGCCCTTGCCACCGCCCATCGGGAGCGTGGTGAGGGCATTTTTGAAAATCTGCTCGAAGCCGAGGAACTTGAGGATGCCGAGGTTGACACTGGGATGAAAACGCAATCCGCCCTTGAACGGGCCAATGGCGCTGTTGAATTGCACACGAAAGCCGCGGTTGACCTGCATCCGGCCCGCGTCATCCTGCCAGGCCACGCGGAACACGATCTGTCGTTCCGGTTCGACAATCCGTTCCAGGATGCGCGCGTCGCGATATTTGCGATGTCGTTCGACGACCGGGCCGAGACTTTCGAGTACTTCCCGCGCGGCTTGCAGGAATTCGGGTTCGCCGGCATTGCGCCGCGCCACCACGTCCAGAACTTCGCTGATGTAGTTATTCATGTAGGGATTGGGTTAATCAACAACTTGAAAGGAAGAACTCCCGACTGACCCTGCACTCGCGTGTGCGCCGGTCGAACTCATTCACCACTCTCGAATCAGAGCGGTTGACAACCAGTGTTTGATGATCCGTCATCGCCCCGGGGGTGAGTCTGCCCTCGAATTCATTGGCGCGAATGTTCTGCAAGTGACCAAAGACTGACAAGTCTTGTTTTGTGGTATGTTTCGTGGTAACGGCAGCGAAGATTTCAACGGGCGGCTTTCTGAACCTGCTCCGGGCGGATTCAACAACGCATAACTTTGACGCTCCGCACGCGCGATCGCCCATCTCCCCATTCCCACCTCCAGCCCGAGCGTGCTCCAGTCAACGCCATGTATGGACATTGGGAGTCCACCGTTTCTTGGGCCAAGGTACATGAATTCAAGAGGGTGACGATCCATCGCTTCTGGAAGCAAGTCTCTATCTGTCCGCGTGAAAATATTTCGACATAGTTTTCAAGGCCAGTGGAATCACTGATTGCGAGTAACAACTGGGCGTCTTCACGCGCAGTTCAGCACATCATGTCGAAGAATGTTTGATGGAACACCCCCCCCCCGCGGCAGGTAGAGTGGCGCTGGAAGTGATCCACTGGGCCATCTGTGTTACCGCCAACTGTCGCTCGCGTGGAATCGCAACCGCACGTTGTCGAAGCTGAATCATCGCATCCACGCAGACGCGGTGAAGGCGCACCTGATTCCGCCCAAGGTCACGCCCGCGCAGGCGGCTCTCTCCGCGCGCGGTGTTTCAGCAGCAAGGCATCAACGATGAATGCGGAATCATGAAATGTGCCCACGGCACAGGAACTCGAGACGGAGATAATCCTCCCGCGGCAGTTGCATTGAACAGGCTGGATGGTTCAATCGCTGGTCGCTGTATCAATCAGGATTGCCTTTTCCAGTTTGCGATGCGCCAGGACCGCGAGTTCCGCATACGCCTGCGGGGTCAAGCTGGCGAGCGGTGAAGCGGCGGCCTCAGTTAGGGTGGAATCCCCGGCTTCCCTTCGGGCATGAACCCACATCAGGCAGGCTTCAATCCACGGACGGTTGATCCGGCGAAAGCGGCAGAGAGTTTCCCGATCCGGGGCCGCGTTGCCGCAAAGGTAGCTCACCGCCGCATCATGTCGGCAGGCCCATTCGATGTCCTCTGAACCATAAATCTCCGCCGCGTAACAGTAGGTCAGCAGAGTCAGCATCATCCGCGGGCTACCTTCCTCGATTGCCGCACCGGACAGACCCGGCAAGCGGTCCCTCAGTAGTTGTACCGCATCCAGCGACCAGGCGATCAAGGTCCGTTCACCCACCGCCTGCCGCAAATCCGCCATGCCCGTCTCCGGGCGTGGCACACGCTCTTTCAGCATCGTCATAGCGAGTCTTTCCATTTGTATGCAGTGCAATATTCCAGACACCGGTGACGGTCACGTTGCAGCAATGTTACGATTGGATGACATTCGAGCCGCTGAAAGATGTTTTGCGAACATTTAGCGGGCGTTAGCGAACAGCAGCTTGGGTCTGCCCAGACAGGAAACACAGGCTGGCAAATCCTGCTCTGCAAGTGGCCTGCAAATTGACAAGCGTGCTGACGATGTCTTCTGGTGCCGGGCGGCAGAAGCCGGGCGCCTCACACCGCAAAAGGAGGCACAAGATTCTTGTCACACAATTGTAACGTAACTGCGGTTGAATCCTCTTGAGCCGTTCTCCGCCCGCCCATTAAGGTGATTCCGCATTATGGCATCGCAGCTCGAAGAAACGCTCCGACGAGATACGGATCGGATTCGCATCAAGGTGACGGAGATGGCGAAACTGGCCGAGAGCGCGTTGGCAGCGAGTTTGCGCGCCCTGGTCGAGGGCAAGCGCCAGTTGGCCTATTCAATTATCCTGCGCGACCAGCGGATTGACGCGTTGGAACAGGAGATTGACCGGCTCTGTCTGGAGTTTCTCGTGCGCCAGCAACCCGTCGCCCGGCAACTGCGCTTCGCCTACGTCACCATCAAGATCAACCAGGAAATTGAGCGCATCGGCGATTACGCCGAGAGCATCGCGCGGCAGATTCTGAAGCTGGCCGGGACTTCTTGTTCCATCCCGCTGGAGCGTTACCGGGAAATCGCGGGCCTGGCCATTCCGATGTTTCATGACGCCGTCCGGGCTTACCTCAGCGAGGACGCGGAACTCGCCCGCCGCGTGGTGCATGTGGAAGAGGAGGTGGACAACCTGCGAGATAATCTCAACGCCGAACTGGTCCGGTTGCGCCAGGAAAACAAGATTCCCCTGGAAGCACTGACGCCCCTCATGACCATTGCCCGCCGATTCGAGCGCGCCTCAGATCAAGCCAAGAACATTTGCGAAGAAACCCTCTACCTGATCACCGGCGAGTATCAGAAGCACGCCGCCGGCGAAACCTGGCGCGTGCTGTTCGTTGATGACCACAACGCTTGTCGTAGTCAGATGGCCCAAGCCATCGCCGATGCGCTCAATCAGCCCAAATTTCTTTTCAACAGTGCGGGGCTTGATCCGAAGCCCCTGGACCCGGCGACCGTCGCGTTCCTGAAGGAGAAAGGCCTTGATATTTCGAGCGCTACTTCGCGCCCCTTGGACAGCGTGCCGCACCTGGAGTCCTACCAGATTGTCGTGGGATTGTCTCCGGAAGCGAAACGGGCTCTCCCGACAAAGTCCAAGCCCGTGTGCCTGGATTGGAGCGTAGCCAATCCGCTGCGGGTTCAGGGTACGGCCGCCGAGGTCAAACAGGCCTTCGAGCAGACGTATCAAAATCTTTGCGCTCAGATTAACGACCTGGTCGAGGGCATCCTCGCCGACAACATTGACTGAATTGAAACCAAAACGAACATGAGAACGAAACAGAATTCTCCACTGACAATCGGCCTGCTGATCCCGGCGTTGTGCGCCGCCGTGCTGCTGACCGGTTGCGGTCGGAAGGGAGATGGTTCCGCTAAAGCCACGGCCATCCAGAACATCGGCTCCGACACGATGGTGAATCTTGCCCAGGCGTGGGCTGAGGCGTATCACGGCGTCAATCCCGCTGTCTCGGTGGAGGTCAGCGGCGGCGGCTCCGGCATTGGAGTGGCTGCGTTGCTCAACGGCACGGCGGAAATCGTCAACAGTTCGCGCCATCTCGAGCCGGATGAAGTCGCCCGGGCCCGGGCCAAGTACGGTTCCGAGCCGCGGGAGTTCAAGGTCGCCTACGACGCGCTGGCCATTTACGTGCATCCCAGCAATCCGATCAATGAAATCTCGGTCGAGGAACTCGGCGAGATTTATCGCGAAGGCGGCTCGATCAGCAAATGGTCCGACCTGGGCGTGACGCTGCCGGGCAGACATGACGAAATCGTGCGCGTCAGCCGCCAGAACAATTCGGGCACCTATCATTACTTCCGCGAGGCCGTGGTCGGCGCAAAGGCCGACTTCAAGCCCGGCTCCCGCGATTTGAACGGCTCGAAAGATGTGGTCGCGCTGGTCGAGGGCACGCCCAGCGCCATCGGTTACAGCGGCATCGGTTACCGCACCGACAAGGTGAAGGTGTTGAAAATTTCCCGCAAGAAAGGCGAACCGGGCGTCGAACCGAGCGTGGCAACCACCCTCGATAAGTCGTATCCGATTGCGCGCCCGATGTTCTTCTACACTCCGCCGGACGCCCCCGCGCACGTGACGGATTACATCAACTGGGTATTGAGCGCGCCGGGACAGGCAATTGTCACCGACAAGGGGTACATCCCGCTGGAGGCCAATTGATCCGGCTGCGTCCACGGAGTTCCGCCACCCATCCGGCCACCGCGCCTGCCCGCGGCGGCCCGATTCCGCGTCTCCCGGCACCGAATCCAGCATGATTTCCCGACGACGCCGTTACGAAACCATCGCCGAGCGCGGCATTGAAACGCTGATTTACCTCTGCGGCATCAGCGCCATCATTTTTGTCTTTGGCATTTGCTTCTTCGTGTTCCGCGAAGGATTACCGCTGATCTTCAAGGAGGACACCAGCTTCAGCCTGGGCAAATTCTTTTTCAGCACCGAATGGTTTCCCACTTCGATGGCAAACAAGCGTTACGGCGCGCTGGCCTTGATCGTCGGCACGCTCACCGTCACGATGCTGGCCATTGCCATCGCCGTGCCGTTCGCGCTGGGCGCAACGGTCTTCCTGTCCGAATTCTGCGGCGGCAAGCTCAAGGAAACGCTCAAGATCATCATCGAATTGCTCGCCGCCATTCCCAGCATCGTGTGGGGGTTCATTGGTTTGACAGTAATCAATCCGCTCATCATCCAGGTCTTCAACGTGCCGGTGGGCCTGAACGTTCTCAACGGTGCCGTCATCCTCGCCCTCATGGCCATGCCCATCATGGTGTCCATCGGTGAAGACGCGCTCAAGGCCGTGCCGGACAACTACCGGGAAGCGGCGCTGGCCTTGGGTGCCACGCGCTGGCAGATGGTGTTCCGCGTGCTGGTGCCCGCCGCCAAGAACGGCCTGCTCGCCGCCGTGCTCCTGGGGATCGGCCGCGCCGTCGGCGAAACCATGGGCGTGCTCATGGCCACGGGCCACGCCGTCAACATTCCCTTCTTTCGCGACGACGGCGGCTTCAATTCCGGCTGGATGTTCGAGAGCGTCCGCACGCTGACCGCCACCATCGCCGCGGAGTTGGGGGAGACCAGCGCGGGCAGCGACCATTACCGCGTGTTGTTCCTCATCGGCGTCCTTCTCCTGAGCATCACCTTTGTCATTAACCTGACCGCCGACCTGGTTGTCAAAGGCATCCGCAAACAGAAGTGAACTCCACTCCCTCCAACACCGCCAGGCCACCCGGGCCGTTCGTCATCAATCCGCACGTCCGCCGCAAGCTCCGGCAGGAAGGCATTGCGAAGGCCGTTTTCGCCACCATGGTTGTGCTGATGCTGTTGCCGTTGCTGGGCATCCTGGGGTATCTGGTGGTCCGCGGCGCACCGTTGATCTCCTGGGAGTTTCTCACCACCAATCCCAGCAAGGGCATGACTGCAGGCGGCATCTGGAGCGCGTTGCTGGGCACCATCTGGCTGGTTGTTGTCTCGCTGGCGTTCAGCGCGCCCATCGGCGTGCTGGCGGCCGTCTACCTGAACGAGTACGCGAAGGACAACTGGTTTACGCGGATGGTGAATCTGGCCGTGGTGAACCTGGCGGGCGTGCCCAGCATCGTTCACGCGTTGTTCGGTCTCGGGGCCTTCGTGTTGTTCTTTGGCATGGGACGCAGCATTCTGGCCGCCTCGCTCACGCTGGCCGTCATGACGATGCCGGTGGTCATCACCGCCACGCGCGAGGCGCTGGGCGCCGTGCCGATGAGCTTCCGCGAAGCCTGTTGGAACGTGGGCGCCACGCGATGGCAAACCATCCGCCGCATCGTCCTGCCCAACGCCATCAGCGGCATCCTCACAGGCGTGATTCTGGAGATCAGCCGCAAAGCCGGGGAAACCGTTCCGATCATGTTCACCGGCGCGGTGTTTTTTCGCTCGATCCCGGAAGGGGACCTCTTTGCGTACCGGATCACCGACCAATGCATGGCGTTGTCCATGCATCTTTACACCGTCACCACGCAGGTCACCGGCGCGCCCGAAGCGCTGCCGTTTGCGGTCGCGACCGTCCTGATCCTGGCCATCATCCTCATCAATGCCACGTCCATCGCCATCCGGGCGTGGCTGCGTAGCCACCGGAAGTGGTGACCATGTCCGATTCACCGCCCAAGATCAAAGTGGAGCAATTCTCCTCGTGGTACGGAGACAAACCGGTCCACAAGGGAATTTCCTTTCACGTCCGCGCCAACGAAGTGCTCGGCATCATTGGGCCGGCGCAGAGCGGCAAGACCACCTTGCTGCGCGCCATCAACCGCACCCTGGAACTGACCGCCGGCGCCCGTACCACCGGCACGATTCAGGTGGACGGCCAGGATGTCCGCCGGGTGGCCGACGTCCATGAACTGCGCCGCAGGATCGGCATGGTCGCGCCGCTGCCCGTCGGCCTGCCCCTGAGCATTTACGACAACGTCGCCTTCGCCCCGCGTTGTGCCGGCCTGACGCGCAAGGGCGAGCTGGAGGACCTGGTGGAAAAGTGCCTCCGTCAGGCTGCCCTCTGGGACGAGGTCAAAGACCGCCTCGGCAGCCTCGGCACCAAACTCTCCGGCGGACAGCAACAGCGATTGACCATCGCCCGCGCCCTTTCGCACCAACCCGAGATTCTCTGCCTGGACGAGTTTTCCATCGCCATTGATCCCGTGACCACGATGCGGATTGAGGACGTCCTCAAGACGCTCAAACGGGAGATGACCATCATTTTGGTGACGAACCTTGTGCAGCAGGCGCGCCGGCTCGCGGATCGGACCATGTTCCTGTGGAACGGCGAAATCATCGAACTGGACCATACCGACGTCATTTTCAGCGATCGCGCCCGAGACCAGCGCACTCGCGATTACGTCAACGGAATCTTCGGATGAACGCTCCCGTCGTCCACAGCATCACCACGCGCGACCTCTGCCTCTGGTACGGGAAGTTCCAGGCGCTCATCAACGTCACCGTCAACATCCGCCACGGCCTGATCACCTCGCTGATCGGCCCAAGCGGTTGCGGCAAGACCACGCTCCTGCGCTGCTTCAATCGCATCAACGAACGCTACGGTTCCGTCACCACCACGGGCGAAATCAAGTTGCTCAACAAAAACATCTACGACCCGGACGTTTCGCTTATCGAATTGCGCAAATCCGTGGGCATGGTTTTTCAACGGCCCAACCCGCTGCCCATTTCAGTTTATGAAAACGTCGTGTTCGGCCTGCGCATCCACAGCGACCGCAAACCCGCCCGCAGCGAACTGGATGCCGCCGTGGAAAAAGCCCTCACGGAAGTGGGGTTGTGGAATGACCTTCGCGACCGGCTTGACACCAAGGCCACCAACCTGCAACTCGAACAACAACAGAAGCTCTGCATCGCCCGCCTGCTGCCGCTCAAACCGGAGATCATCCTCATGGATGAACCGTGTTCCGCATTGGACGTGGAAGCCACGCGCGCCATCGAGGAACTGCTGTTAAGCCTTAAGGGCCGGTACTCGATCGTCATCGTCACGCACAACATGGCGCAGGCGCGGCGAGTCAGCGACGAGTGCATCTTCATGCTCCTCGGCGAGATCATCGAACACTCGCGGACCGAAGACTTGTTCCTGAACCCGGCGCATCCCAAGACTGCGGAGTATATCGAAGGCCGTTACGGCTAGCCGCCACTCCGGCATCCATCTTCCTTCTTGTTGATGCAGGCGCTGAAGATGCCTTCTGAAAGTTGGACTTGCTTGGTCATTCCGGTCGGCAGGTTTCACGCCCTCGGCAGCCGGTGCGCCACCAAACGCTGCGAATCGTCGAAACCTGATGTGCCCTCGCGCACAAAAGGTCCAATTCGACTTTCCGTGCGCATCCGCCTAAACTGCCCTCATGCCTGAACATCCATTGAACGTTTTTGCCGTCGTGGGCAGCCTGCACCACGAATCCGTGACACGTGTCGTGATCCAGCATCTCGCGGCGCAACTGCGCGCCGAAGGCTGCACGGTGGACGTGTTGGATTTATCGCAAGAAGCGTTGCCGCTCTACAATCCCGACACCGCGTACGACCAACCGGGCTTCAGCGCCCTGCAAGCCCGCGTGGAACGCGCGGATGTGCTGCTGCTCGGCACGCCGGATTATCACGGCAGCATCAGCAGCGCGTTGAAAAATTTTCTGGACCATTTCTGGCGCGAGTTTGCCGGCAAGCTCTTTGCCACGATTGTGGCGTCGCACGAGAAGGGTCTGACGGTAACCGACCAGCTTCGTACTGTGGCCCGCCAATGCTACGCCTGGTCGCTGCCCTACGGAGTTTCCTTCACCGACAAACAGGACATGGCCGGCGGACAGATCGTGAGTGACACGTTGAATCGCCGGCTGGAAATGCTGGCGCGGGATGCGCGGGTTTACGGCGAATTACTCGCCCGCCAACGCGCCGCGGATCTCGCCGCCACCGGACCGGGATTTCTGGAACGATTGCGGAAAACAACTTGACCGTGCGGCCTTGAGTCAGCCGCACGCGACCGAATCCCAGGGCCGCCTTCACGCTTCGGTTTTCATGCGCTGAAGACAATGCGCCAGATACGGGAGCAATTGCTTCTTGCGGGAAACCACTTCGCGCAGTTCGAAAATGCCCGCCTCGACTTGCGGATAATCCACGCGCTCAATCAACGCCTTGGCGCCAGCCAGCAACAGCAGCGAACATTGCTTCGTGACATCCGTGATCAGCAGCGCCGAAAACAAATAGCCCCGCCCCCGTTGATATTCCCCGAGCGCCGCCAGCAGTTCGTCTTTCCGCAGCCAGAACTGGTTGAAACCGATCTCCTCGATCTGCGCCACGCTGAACGTGGTGCCGTCTTCATGATACTCCTTGCAGTCGGTAGTGATCGCCTGGGGCGCGGGCTTGAGCGTGAGCAATGAGCCGGAGGCAAATAGTTTTTCGGTGAACTCGCGTGCGTTCACGCCGGACACCGCCTCCAGCTTGGCGAGTACCTCCACATCGCGCGGCGTGGTGGTGGGCGAGGTCAGGTTGAGCGTGTCCGACACCAGTCCGGCGAGCAGCAAGCCGGCAATTGGCTGCGGCAGTTCCACGCCGTGCCGCAGAAAACAATCCGCCACAATCGTACTGGTGGAACCGACGGGTTCGTTGCGAAACAAAATCGGTTGGTGCGTGGTCAGCGACCCGATGCGGTGATGATCAATGATTTCAAGAATCTCCACCTGATCGGCGCCCAGCACCGCTTGGGAAAGTTCATTGTGATCCACGAGAATCAGCCGGCGTTGCACTGTTTTCAAAAAGTCCGTTTTGGACAAAATCCCCACGGTCCGCCCCTGCCCATCCATCACGGGAAACGCAGCAAAGCCGGAGGCGGTGGCCCGGGCGCGCACCGTCACCAACGGCGCCTCTTCACGCAGACCCAGGAAATCTTCGTTGAGCATGTGCCGCACCGCCACCGAGGCGCGACAAAGCGCCGCCGTGGTGGCCGTGTCGTGCGGGGAGGAGATGAGACTTACCTTGTTTCGTTGCGCGGCTTCGAGGGTTTTGGTTTCCACCGCCAATCCGCCCGTCACGATCAGCACCCGAACCCCTTCCCGAATGGCCAGGTTCTGAATGTCCCAGCGGTCTCCGACCACTACCGCCAGTTTTTCACGTGCATACTTGTCCAGTCTTTCGGCAAACGATTCGAGGCCCATCGCACCGATCATGAGGATCAAGTCCTCCTCGCGCTCCGCTTCGCTGGCAAAGAGAATTTTGCCCCCCAGCGTCCGGGCCAGATTCTCAAGGGACGACAGGACGCGGCGCGAATCAATGAGTCGTTGCGCCGCGGGAAAGAGAAACTTGCTGAGCTTGAAGAGCGAGAGCAATCCCTGGCAGATCCGGTCTTCATCCAGCACGGGGAGGATGCGAATATCATGTTCGTCCATCAAGGCGAGGGCATCGGCTGCCGTGGCGCCCGGCGTGACACTGAACACCTCCGTTTGCATCACATCGCGCACTTTGGGTGCGACATCCGCCACAAATTTTGGCGCCGGCACTCCAAAGGTCCGCAGCACAAAATCAATCCGGTCGTTGGTATCGCCGCAGCGCGCGGCCACGGCTTCGGGCATACCCGTGCGGCGTTTGAATTCCGCGTAACCGATGGCTGAACAAATCGCGTCGGTATCCGGATTACGATGACCGATGACAAGAATTTCGCTCATGTTGAAGGGCCAGAGGCTATCCAGAACTTTCGACGAAGCAAGCCGGATGGCTCTGCGGGTAGGCAGTCCCCGTAGCGAGAGTGCGCAAACGGAAGCCGGAGTGCGGTTATTGCAGCCTCGGCGGCATCTGGAAGACGCGGTCGTAAAGCTGCGACAGAATTTGCCCGGTGTGCTGGCTGCTGATGTCGTTGCCGAACTGGATGGTGCGGCTGGGCGTGA
>JAANMU010000403.1_pt1 | contig 53584 bp, 38 predicted proteins | sample 7279701 | NCBI WGS metagenome assembly JAANMU01 (sample SAMN14094539, study PRJNA606508) | bioreactor metagenome | isolation source: A lab-scale SPAN reactor treating ammonium-rich wastewater day 57 | place: Ireland: Galway | collected 2017-03-13
CGAAGGCCGGCATGGCGGTGCCGCTCACCCCCTCCGTGATGGTGCGCAGAATCGGGCGGCGTCCGCAGCCATATTTATAGGGGCGGAGGGTCAGGTCGCGGGGACGGGGGTTGAGGGCCTGCGCCCCGGGACCGTTGCCCTCGCCCTGCGGGCCGTGGCAGACCAGGCAGTGACGGTCGAAAAGCTCTTGCCCGGACTCGGCCTGGGCAACGGAAGTCAGCAGCAGAGCTGCTAAAAGGAGAGTACGCATGGCCTGAGGCTACAGCCCGGGGTGGGCCCAGGAAATGATCCGCGTCATTTGCATCGGCCGGGACGTTCAGATTTCTTTCGGTTGTTAAGGGCAGACTTGGGTTCTATGGAAGTGCAGGTCGCCAAGTCCCACCTCCTGGAGGACCTCCGCCGGCGGGCTACCCGCCTGGAGCCGCACCTGTCCAATCCGGCCACGGACGTAGCCTACCGGCAGGTGAAACAGCGCATCGACGTCCTCGAGAAGACGCCGGGCGACACGGTGCAGGACGTCCAACAGCACCTGCGAGGGGAGGCGCGGACGGCCACCTGCAAGCGCAACGCCAAGCTGCTCTTGAGCGGTGCTCTGATCACGGGGCTGATCACCCTGATCGCGAAGGGTTCGGACGGATTCCTGGGGACCATGGCCTGCTTTGCGTGTCTCGGGGGTGGAATGGCGGCCGGCTTCTGGTCCATCACCGACCAGGTGGACCGCGAGATTGCCCTGGAGGGGGTCGCTGCCCTGAAGGAGGAGATCGCTGCCGCCAACTGCTCTGGCGCCACCTCGAGCCCGGTGGCGGCCCCCACGGTATCTCTGGGTGGGGAGGCCACGGTGGGGCAGTTACGGAGCCTGCTGCAGGCCACCCAGACCGTCCTACAAGCCGAGCAGAAACCCGAAGCGGCCACGGCCCGGGCCTTGCTCAAGCAGGATCTCAAGCGGCTTAAAGGCCCGAACGACAAGACCCTGGATCAGGTTCGCCTCGAGATCAACCAGCGCGATGCGCTCATGGGCCGCTTAGGCTCGGCGTCCCCCTGGGCCCTGGGCATCGGGATGGTGACCATCGCGATGGGCTACCCGGCTGTCGGAATCCCTCTGGCCGTGGCCGCAGTCTCCGTCCTTCCCGTCTTCCTGATCCTCAACCAGGAGAAACTGGTCAACACGCTGGACCGCTGGCAGCCGCAGCTCGAGTTGTTCCGCGAGGCCGACAAGGAAGCCCAGAAGGTGCGCGAGTGGAGCATCCAGGGGAGCGGCGCGGGCGTGGTGGAGGGCGAGCGAGCGGTGCAGGTGGGCGGCGTGATGGTCCGCCTGCGTCCGCGCCGCGATACCCAGGCCGCCTGACGCTTGCAGTAAGGGTCCAGTCTGCGTCGAAACAGCCCCCATGGTGCTCGGAATCGTCTTGCTGACTCTGGCAGTTGGCTTCCTGGGATGGGCTTTAACAGACGCCTCTTTGTCGCCTGACCTGCGTGTCAAGCTCACGACCTGCGCCACAGGTTTTCTGCTACTTGGCCTGTTCTTCGTGGTCCGGCGCTTTCGAGGGCCTCGCCCCGATCGCGAAGAGCGCCGCCGAATGCGCGACGAGCGGAGGAGTCGGTAACGGCTCCGCGCGAGGGCGTTGTCATTTCCCATGGCGCGCTCGCTGTGCTTGGACGCCCTATGGTGTCGTCCTGAATGAATAGCGACGACACCGTCGAGCAATCCAATCTCGCTCAGGCTCGAGCGGCCTCCCTGGAAGAGCCCCGCCGCCCCGTAGTGCCTGGATACGAGCTGGAGAGCTGTCTGGGCTCCGGCTCCTTCGGAGAGGTTTGGAGTGCCCGCCAATGCAGCACGGGCCAGGAGGTGGCCATCAAGCTCCTGCTCCACGGGGGCTTGGCCTATCTCGAGCGCGAGCTGGCCCGGTTGCGAGCAGTGAGCGACCATCCCAACGTGCTCAGCCTGATCGACGCCAACCTGAGCCACCATCCCCCCTACGTGGTGACGCCAAGGCTCGTGCGCTCGCTGGAGTCCGAGCCCGACCCCCCGGTGGCCCGGGCCGAGGCCTGGCTCGAGCAAGCCCTCAGGGCGCTCGAGTTCGTGCACTCGAGAGGCTTGCTGCACTGCGACCTGAAACCCGCCAATCTGCTGCTCGACCGGGAAGAGCGGGTGCGGATCGTGGACTTCGGTCAGGCCGTGACCGCAGAAGACGGTCAGGTTTCCCTGGGAACGCTTTTCTTCATGCCGCCCGAGCAGGCGCAGCCAGGGTCGCCCTCCTCGACGGGCTGGGACGTCTACGCCCTGGGTGCCACCTTCTACCGGTTGCTGGGGGGCCAGCTCCCGCGAGCCACGCCCGAGCTGCGTCAGTCCCTGAAGTCGTCGGGCGGGACGCGCGCAATTCTGGAGCGCTACTGCAGCGAGCTCCCGAACCAGGTGCTGGTCCCCCTGCGGCAGCTCAATCCGAAGGTCGATCCGGACCTGGCTGCCATCCTGGAGCACTGCCTGGAGCTCGACCCTGTCCGTCGCTACCAGACCCCGGGGGCGGTGTTGGCCGACCTGCGCAACCGCCGCGATCACTACCCGCTGAGCTGCCGGCCGCCTACCCCGGCCTACCGGGCTCGGAAGTTCCTGGTCCGAAACCGCGTGCTGGTCTCGGCCGGGGCAATCTCTGCCACCCTGCTGGCACTCACCGTGGCACTGGCTTTCGCAGGCGTCTCCTCGCAACGCGACCGGGCTCTCCTGGAGGAAGTCCGGTCTCGCGAGCGTCTGGCTGGATTTCTCTTCCAGTCGGGTCTTTCGGCCGGCGGCATGGAGAGCGTGGTGCGCCTGGCCGAAGCCAGCGACCAGAGCCCCGATCGCAAATCGCTGGCCCGGATCAAAGACCCGGTGGAGCGGACCGAGGCCGAGCACGCCGGCGCCGTGCGCCGGGTCGCCGCCCTGGCTTACCTGAAGGCCAGTCCTCGACTTATGTGGTCACGCCCGGTGCACCTGGCCGGGCCTCCGGAGCGCTGCCTGGCAGCCGACGGGTCGGCCCTGCTCCTGGAGGGGAATGAAGTAGCTCTCGCCGACCCCACTGGACGGGTCCTGCGGCGATTTCCCGGGAGCTCGGCCTGCTTTGATCCCGCGGGCTCCTGGCTGGCGGTGGAATCCTCGGGTCAGCTGCAAGTCTACACGCTCGAGGGTCAGAGGGTCGGACCGCGCTACCCGGTGACGGAGACGGAGGACTTCGCCCTGGGCGGGGGCATGCTTGCGATCGCGGGGGATTCGTTGCGGAAGGTGACCGGCGGCAAGCTTCCGGAGCGCCCGGGCCCTGAGGCGGAGCTGGTTGTCTCGGCCCAGGGCGCCCTGGCCTCCACAGGCCGGGGCCAGGTGCAGTTTCTCCCTGGAGTCCGGACTGCCGGCGACCGGGTGTTTTTGTCCCCGCTCGGATCCGCCCTCGTTGTGAGTCCGCACCGGGCCCGCCTGGTCGAGCCGGCTACCGGGCGCGTCCTCTGGGAGCGCGTCACCAACTCGCGCGAGGCCGCTGCGGCCTGCTTCAGTCCGGATGGGCAGTTCCTGGCCATCTCCTTGACCATGGCCGTGGGCTCACGCCTGGAGCTGCGCGAAACCGAAACGGGAGAGCCTCAGGGCGAACCGATCTTCACCGAGTACACGGTCCTCGACCTGGACTTCGACGAGAGCGGGCAGGCGCTGGCCGGTGCCTGCAGCGACGGAACCGTGCGGCTCTGGAACTGGGCTGGCTTTCCACTCGAGCTCCGCCCGCTGGCCTGGGCTCCGCCCTGGCACGAGGCACCGGTGACCTGGGTGCGCATGCGAGACGGTGAGCTCTTGACCCTGAGCTCCGAGCAACCGGAGCAGGAGACGCTGTGTCGCTGGACACTGCCCGACCCCTCCGCGGTGCTGGCCGACCTGGAAAAGTTTCCCCTGGGCGTGCGCGCCTCGGAGGGGAGGGTGGTGGCCTGGACCGACACGCGCGTGCGCGTCTTCAGCGGCCGGAATCTGACTTTCGAGGAGAGCCTTCCCGGGGTACGGGAGGCCTGGCTGGCAGGTGACCGGGTGCTGGCCCTGGCGTCGGAGGGCAACCTGGTCGAATGGAGCCAGGGGCAACGGCTGGACCACCAGCTGCCGGGCGCATTCCAGGCTCTGCGCCCGGATGGCCGGGCGGCGCTGGTTCTGAGCACTCGCGGGGTCTGGCAGGAGGCCGAGCTGGCTGGCGGGCGAGTCTTGCGCGAGCAGCCGGACCAGGGCGCAGAGACTCCCGTCCGCTACAGCCCGGACGGCGCCTGGGCGGCAGCGGCCGGGGGAGGGCGCGGTAGCGTAGAGGCTTTGTTTCGCCCCGATTGGCCAGGTTTCCCCACCCAGGTGCGGCTGATGGGAATCGCCTTTGGCCCGAGCTCCTCGACCCTGCTGGCCTGGACCGACAGCCTGGAGGGCTCAGCCATGGTCTACCGATCCGGTCCCGGAATGGACCAGCCGCTCTTCTTCCGCCACAGCGCCTGGGTGACCCGGGCGGACTTCAGCCCGGACGGCCAGTGGGTGCTCACCACCTCTCTCGACGGCACCGCCCGAGTTCTGCACGCACAGACCTTCCAACCCACTTCTGCGGTGCTGAGCCACGGGGGCGTGGGTTTGAGCAACGGGTGCTTCTCGCCCGACAGCTCCCGGCTGGTGACCGTGGACGAGCAAAATCGAGCCCGCCTCTGGGATCGGGCCACCGGACTGCCGCTGTCTCCCCTACTGCCGCATGCGAAAGAACTGGACCCGATCTTCTTGGGGAACGACGAGCTCCTGCTGGCCTGGGACAAGAAGCTAATTTTGTGGGATTTTCCCCCGGCTGACCCGGGCTTGCTGCCCCGGGCGGAGCAGTGGACCGGCCTTCAGCAGGGCCCGGGCGGCATGCGACCGCTGCGATAGCTCGGCGAGCCGGACGTGGATCGGAAAGTTCACAATCCGTTCCCACCACTCGCCCGGACAGGGTGCTACTCTGCCAGGCAAGATGCATATCCAGCCGACCACCATCGACCCCGTGACGATTCTCCCTCGCCCCCGGCCTCAGGCACAACCTTCGCCAGCCGGCGACAGCTTTCGGGCTGGGGAAGCTCCGCCCCAGCTCATGCCGCGGAGCATCTCCTCGCCCGAGCTTCCCACCGTGGGCAGCCAGCGCAGCTTCTGGGTGTGGGACATGGCCGTCATGCCGCCCGGGTTCAAGCAGATCCAGGCCACCTGCAAGGCGGTGGGCCCCGAGTCTTACGTGTATGTGGACGACAGCGTGCCGGTCAGCGACGAGGCCGTGGCCACTCTCGATCGGCGGCTGCACCGGGAGGGCTCGACCGGCTCGGTCGACCCGCGCCGTGGCTTTGCAGCCATCAACAACGACTACTTCGGCGCCCCGGCCCTGGGGCAGGACGGCGACCGCAAGGCCTACGTGCTGGTCACCGAGCTCGCTCCCTTCAACGGCATGGTGATGGACGGCTACGTCAATGCTTTCGACTCGCTCACCGAGGAGGAAGCCTGGAGGGAGTATGGCCAGCACTCCAACCAGGCCGAGGTGGTCTACCTCAACCATGCCTCCAAGCCGGTCGACTCAGACTACATGCTGGGAGTGCTGGCCCACGAGTATCAGCACCTGTGCCACCAAGCGGCCGACCCCGACGAGGAGAGCTGGGTCAACGAGATGGTGGCCGAGGCGGCCATGTCGGTAAACGGCTATCACACCGACATGGGCCACGTGGCTCGCTATGCCAGCAAACCCGACCATCCCCCCCTGGTCAGCCAGACCTACGTCAGCTACGGCGCCTGCATGCTCTTTGGCACCTATCTCCAGGAGCGCTATGGCAAAGGCTTCTTCCAGGCCCTGGTGGCCAACCCCGACAACGGCACAACTGGCATCGACAGTACCTTGCAGAGCTTTGGCCGTCCCGAGCGCTTCGACGACCTTTACAAAGACTGGGTCGTGGCCAACTACGCCGACTCGCGCGGCGTGATCGACCCGGGCCTCCACTACGGGACCCTGGACGTGCCCGCCATGACGGAAGCTCGCTTGATCGACGAGTTCCCCGACCTGGACTCGGCCGAGCTGGCCGGATCCTCGGTGCGCTACCTCAAGCTGGCCCTGCCCGACGCCGGACGCGTGGAGGTTCCCGAAGGTCTCAGCCTGCAACTCCTGAGCTTTGAGGGTGGACGGATGACCCGCACCGAGTTGACCGGACCCGAGGCCGACCTGCCCGCCGGCAACGACCGGGTGCTGGTGGTAGCCAATCCGGGCAGCGAGAAGCTGAGCTACACGCTGCGGTTCTGGGACCTGCAGTCCTGACGAATCACCAGTCGGCGGGCACTCCGGTAGGCAGAACGGCTGAGCGCAGGTCCCAGCTCCCACCCCTTTCCCTGACCCAGGCGGAATCGGACAGGCAGAACAGCGTGACCTTGCCGCCCTCGAAGGTCACAGCCAGCGTCTGGTAACGAGAGCTGCTGGTGCTCCAATGGTAGAAGCTGGTCCAGTTCCCCGGGCCAGCTCCATCCTTGCGATCAGGAGGCCCCAGCTCCTGGACGACCGCCGGCTCGTGGGCCCCGGCTGTCAGCAGAGGCTTGCCATCCACCATCAGCTCCGTACCCGAGCAGCTCCAAACCCGTCCGTCTACTCCCCACACGAAGGCCGCTTTGGAGGAGCCCCCCCAGACGCAACGTCCAAAGTCAGGACACTCGGCCGAGATCTCGGTGGTGTCTGGACCGTGTCGCTTACCCGCCTGCTCGGCCTTCTCCCTGGTCATCCCAACGTAGAAACCGCTGACCGAGAGCTGGGTGAAACGAAATCTGGGGGCCCGGCGCGCTTCTTCCTGGCCCTTTCGAATCGTCTCCCCGACGTGGGGGGCACCAGCCAGGATGGTATCTATCTCATCGGGCGGGAAGTACCGCAAAAACGAAGCTGGAACGCAGACCAGCCGCACCTGGCCAATGCGCCCAGACGGCGTCTGGCCGGGGCCGCCCTGTACAAACGCGTCCCGCGAATAGAGGTAATCAAGCAGCTCTTCCACCTGGGCAGCCGTGAGCTCACCTGTGTGCTCGCGGTTGTCGCGAGAATGATTCGCCCCGGAATACGGCTTGCAGGGATAGGAGATCATGTAGCTCGCATGTCCACCGGGATGGGCCTGCATCGTAAGGTGGCAACCCGGCAAGCTCCCGGTGCTCAGCGTAAACCCCCTGGTGTGGTCGAAACGATAGACTGAGGGTCCGGTTACGAAGAGACCTCCTCGCCACCAGGCCAGTCCACAGAACAATCCCAGCAGGACCAGGGCGAGCAACGCGTTGCTGGTTATGCGGACTCTGGTCAAGCTCCCCATTTAAGCCATGTTCGGGCACTTCTGGGAACCGCCCTCCAGTGGGATGATCTCCATCATCGCCCAAATTGCCGGAACAGGATAACCATACAATTATGAGCAACTTTCTAACCACTGTCAGCCAGTTCTTCGAATACTTCCTGCACGAGGAAGCTCCTCCGCCACCGGAGCCGCCGTCTCTCAGCCCCGAGCAGAAGCTCGAAAAGACCGCCAGTGAGCTGGGCCAATCGCTGGGGGCCCTCAATGAGCTGGCGCGCTCGCTCCAGGCACGCTACCCCACCTCTTCCGACCAAACCGCCTCGGGGCCGACGAAGGCCGAGTTGGAGCGGCAGGCCATGGCGGCGTGCCATGAACGAATGCGGCAGGCCATCCTGAAGGCGCACCTGAGATTGGGCACCGGCCTGGACGCCGGGGCACTTGAGACGCTCGACCACGGAATGGAGGAGATTGTGCCCCACCTGGGCGCCTGCGTGGGCGAGGATATCTCCAAGCGGGTGACCTCGTGCTCGTTGCACCGACTCTTCTACGAGGTGGGCGTGCTGAGCTGGAACCGCTTGCTCGAGCTGATGAAACAACAGAATATCGAGTGGCCGGCGCCCAGTGGCATGAGCCCCACCGCCGGCGCCGACGAGATTGCCGCCGCCATCGAGCGCAACCGCACGGTGGACGGTCAGAGCTTCCTGGACAAATCGCCCGCCCAGGTCCGCGAGCTGATGCAGGGCGTGATCAAGGTGTGGCGGGCGGTCTACCCATCCGAGGACAGCGGTCTTTGGGCCGAGACCGTCTGGCAGGGCGTGGCGGCAGGGTTGCGAGTCGAGCTCTTTGAGAAGGCAGTTCAGGCAGTGCTGCAGGATCAAGAGCTGATGCGGGCCATCCAGGAATTGTTGGAGAGCGAGCTCAAAGCCACTCGCGACGTCCTTTCGCGCGGCCTTCAATCCTCGGCCGAGCTCAATGAGGTGCTGGCCAGCACCGATCGCCTCTGCCGCCAGCAGGTCCCCGACCTGGTTTGGAAGCTCGTCCAGCCCCTGGTGCTGGCGACATCCGTCCATTGAGGAAAGGCATCCCCCTTTCGGTGGACCGCACGTCCGGTCCGGAGTGGGTCGTCCACCCGCTGCCAGGCGCGTTAGACTGAGAGCGTAAACGGAGGTAGCAACAATGCTCAAAGTGCGCCGGATCGAACACTTCGGATTCCCGATCTTGCAGGTTTCTGGCAACCTGGACCTGACCACCTTCGGCAAGCTGCTGACCGAGCCGACTCCTTCGTCCCCACGGTCACCTGGAAGTCTACCATCAAGTGGCCTGACGCAAATCATTGAGCCAGCGGAAACCAGCCTTTACACTTGGTCGTGTGGACCCGCGCGACGAAGTCGGGCGTTGTGCACAGTAGGGAGGAGCAGCCATGTTCTTCGAGGACCGCTACCAGGCCGGGCGCCTGCTGGCCGAGGAATTGCTGGAGTATCGCGACCGACCTGAGGTGCTGGTGCTGGCCCTGCCCCGTGGCGGGGTGCCGGTGGCCCGCGAGGTTGCTCGCGCCCTGCACGCTCCCCTGGACGTGCTGATGGTGCGCAAGGTGGGGGTGCCCTGGAATCCGGAGTTCGCCCTGGGCGCCGTGGCCTCCGGGGGGGCCATGGTCCTCAACGAGCGGGCCGCCGAGCAGTTGGACATCAGTCGCGACGAGCTGGCCCAACTCGTCGCCCAGCAGCAACAAGAGGTCCTGCGGCGAGAGCAGGCCTTCCGCGGGCCCCGCTCTCCGCTCCAGTTGACAGACAAGACCGTGCTCCTGGTGGACGACGGCCTGGCCACCGGCTCGACCATGCGGGCGGCCGTGCAGGCGTGCCGGCAGCTTGGAGCAAGTTGGATCGTGGTGGCCGTTCCCGTGGCCCCGCCCGAGACCATGGCCGCCCTCAGCCGGGAAGCCGATCAGATGGTGTGCCTGGATACGCCCGAGTTCTTTTACGCGGTCGGCGCCTTCTACGCCGACTTCACCCAGGTATCCGACCGGGAGGTCAGCGCGCTGTTGGCCTCCCAACCCGTGGAGACGAAACGATGAAAAAGCTTCTGTGCCCCCTGGATGGCTCGAAGGAGTCTGAGCGCGCGCTGCCCCTGGCCGTGGCCCTGGCCCAACGCTGGCAGGCCCAACTCGTGCTGGTGCGGGTGGTGGAGCCCTACCTTGCCCCCCCCGATATGCTGCCCGACCTGGCCGACCGGGTGCGCGAATGGAGCCGCGAAGGCCCGATGGTCTACCTGCGCCAGTTCCACGACCGTTTGAGCGTGCCCGCTCGTATGCTGGTGCGCGAGGGCCAGAGCCGTTTCGAGCTGGCCGAGGCGGCCCGCGAGGAGCAGGCGGACCTGATCGTGATGGCCACCCGCGAGCACTCGGCCGCCGGCCGATTCTTGCTGGGCAGCGCGGTGCAGGGAACACTGCGGCTGGCCCCCTGCCCGGTGCTACTGGTGCAGGGCACGGCTCCGGTTGAGTTCAAGCGCGTCCTGGTGCCGCTGGATGGTTCGGAGGAGTCACTCGAGGCGCTGCACTTCGCCTCAAAACTGGCCAGCCCGAAGGCCCGGTTCACGTTGCTCCGGGCCAGCGAAGCCAGCCTGCTGCCCCTGCGCCCTGGCGAGCGCGAAGCCATGCTGACAGGAATGAAGAGCGAGCTCGACCAGGTCGACCTGCCCGACTTCGAGGTGGTGCGGCGGGTAGAGGACTCGAGCGCGGCCGAGGCCATTCTCGCGCAGGCGGAGGGACACGACCTGGTCGTGATGACCTCGCACGGCCGATCGGGGCTGAGTCGCTGGCTGCTGGGCAGCGTGGCCGAGAAGGTGGTCTGGCACGCCCCCTGCCCGGTGCTCGTCGTGCCGGTGCATGCCGAAGCGGTGCGTGAGCGGGCAGAGGCTGCTGCGGAGCCGTCCTCGACCAGAAGCTAGCCGGAGGGCGCCCTATTCAGAGCAGTCCACAGACACGCCCGAAAGGGGCGCCCTATTCAGAGCAGTCCACGGACGCGCCCGAAAGGGGTGCCCTATTCAGAACAGTCCACGGACACGCGCCGAACAGGCAGGGATCCCGCCGTCCGGGCCCAAACCTGACCGGCCATGCGCTGGATCCTCGTGCTGCTGGCCCTGCTCCTCTCCCCCGCCGTGGCCCGCGAGCGTCCGCGGCTGGTGGTGGTGATCGTGCTCGATCAGTTCCGGGCCGATTACCTGGACCGTTACTACGACCATTTCCTGCCCGACGCGCCCGGCAAGCCGGGGGGCTTTCGCCTCCTGATCGACCAGGGTGCCTGGCAGCGCCAGTGCTTCTATGACCACTTCCCTATGGAGACCTCGGTGGGTCATACCGCCATCGCCACGGGGTCGCTGCCCGCCCAGCACGGGATTATCTCCAACTCCTGGTACGACCGCAAGCAGAAGAAGATCGTCCAGTCGATGGAGGATCCCGCCAACCCGAGAGTCTTCTCGGCCCATCGGCCCGTGACCCGGAAAAGCACAGACCTGGGGGCCTCTCCGCGCACCCTGATCGGCACCACGCTGGGGGACGAGTTGAAGAACGCCGTGCCCGGCTCCAAAGTCGTGGGCGTCTCCATCAAGGAGCGGGCGGCCATCCTGATGGCCGGGCATCGGGCCGACCTGGCTTTCTGGTATGACGAGGAGACAGGCAACTGGATCTCCAGCCGCTACTACGGTGAGAAGCTGCCCGACTGGCTGGAGGCCTTCAACCGCGAAGACTGGTCTGGGCAGCACCAGGGCTGGGTCTGGGAGCCCGTGAAAGCCCAGCTCGTGGGGGGCACCCGGGCCGAGAACCAGGGCGCCTCCGACCGGGGGCGATTCGGCAAGATGCCCACCGGAGCCGAGTTCTTCGAGCTGTTGGGTTTTACCCCGCTGGGCGACGAGTACACGCTGCTGGCCGCCAGGAAGGCCATCGAAGGTGAGCAACTGGGCGCGGATGGGGCAACAGACGTGCTGTTCATCGGCCTCAGCTCGCTGGACAAGCTGGGCCACCAGCAGGGCCCCTACTCGCCCGAGATCCAAGACCTGCTGCTGCGGGCCGACAGAGAGCTGGCCGCCTTCTTTGGCTTCCTGCAGGCCAGGGGTCTCTTGCAGCACACGGTGGTTGCCATGAGCGGCGACCACGGCGGCATGGCCCTGCCCGAGTCGAGCAACCTGCCCTCGGGGCGCCTGCACCCGGACCGGCTGGCCGAGAGCCTCAACAAAGCCCTGAGCACGGTGCTGGGGCCGGGCCAGTGGGTCATCGACTGCCACCCGCCGGAGGTCTACCTCGACCCCCGCGCCCGCCGCGAGGACGCCCTGCGCGCCGCCTGCCAGGCGGCCGAGGCGATGACCGGGGTAGAGATGGCCATCAGCGCCCTCGACATCGAGACCAACCAGCTCCAGCCGGGCATGGTCACCGAGCCGGTGGCCCGCAGCTACCACCGCAAACGCTCTCCCGACCTGCTGGTGGTCATGAGCCCTTACTGGCTCGCCACCGACCGCACCGCCGGCACGAGCCACAACCCGGTCTGGAACTACGACACCCACGTCCCGTTGCTGCTGCACGGGCCGGGCATAGTAAAGGGCTGGCACCGTGATCGTTGCACCCCGCGCGATCTGGCTCCCACCCTGTGTGAGCTGCTGCGCATCCCGCCCCCGGCCGCCTCCAGCGGCCGGGTGCTGAACGTGTTGGAGGCAAGCCCATGAACTCGCGGCCGAATGCGACCGTGCAAGATCGCGTAGAAGAGCTGCGCGAGCAGATCCGCTATCACAACAAGCGCTACCATCAAGACGACGATCCCGAGATCTCCGACGCCGAGTATGACGCCCTGGTGCGCGAGCTGGCCGAGCTCGAAGAGCAGCATCCCGAGCTGATTGCGGAAGACTCCCCCACCGCCCAGGTAGGCTTTGCCCCCTCGGAGATGTTCGCTCCGGTGCGTCACCTGAGCCGCATGATGAGCCTGGAAAACGCCATGAGCCTGGAGGAGCTCAACGCCTGGGGCAAGCGCATGGAGCGCTTCATCACTGGCCAGGTCGACTTCGCCTGCGAGATCAAGCTGGACGGCCTTGCCGTGTCGCTGATCTACGAGCGCGGCCAGCTGGTGCGGGCGGCCACCCGGGGCGACGGCACCGTGGGCGAGGACATCACCCACAACGTGCTGACCATCAAAAGCATTCCTCACCAGCTTCAGAACGCGCCCCCCTTGCTCGAGGTGCGGGGCGAGGTGTTCATGCCGGTGAGCGCCTTTACCCGCCTCAACGAGCAGCAGGCGCAGGCAGGGGAGCGGCTCTTTGCCAACCCGCGCAACGCCGCCGCCGGGTCGATCCGCCAGAAGGACTCGCGCATCACGGCCGGGCGCGAGCTGGCCTTCTTTGCCTACCAGCTCGGCCAGGTGAACGACGGACCGAGCTTCGAAAAGCACCACCAGACGCTGGGCTATCTCAGGGAGCTTGGTCTGCCGGTGAACCCCGAGAATCGCGTGCTGCCCTCGCTCGAGGCCGTGCACGGCTACTGCCAGCAGTGGCAGGAGAAGCGCCACTCGGTCGACTACGAGATGGACGGCGTGGTGGTCAAGGTGGATGACCTGGCCCAGCGCCTGGAGCTGGGAGCAACCTCCAAGGCGCCCCGCTGGGCCATCGCCTTCAAGTTCCCACCCGAGGAGCGCAACACTCTGCTCAAGGACATCATGGTGAGCATCGGTCGCTCGGGCAAGGCCACCCCCTTCGCCGTGCTCGAGCCCGTGCGGGTGGGCGGCTCCACTGTGGGTCTGGCCACCCTTCACAACGAGGACCAGGTGCGGGTCAAGGACGTGCGCCCGGGCGACACGGTCATCGTGCGCAAGGCCGGCGACGTCATCCCCGAGGTGGTGGGACCGGTGCTCTCTTTGCGAAAGCCCGACTCAGAGCCGTGGCAGTTCCCTTCCAACTGCCCCGAGTGCGGGGGCGCGCTGGAACGGGCAGTGGGCGAATCGGACACCTACTGCACCGGCTCGGACTGCCCCAAGCAGCGCGAGCAGCGCATCGTCTACTTCGCCGGGCGGGGCGGCCTGGACATCGCCGGGCTGGGCGAGCGCACCGTGCAGCTCTTTTTGCAGGAGGGGCTGCTCAAGGACGTGAGCGACATCTACAACCTCGACTGGGCCCGGATTCGCCAGATGGAGAACTTCGGCGACCTGTCGGTGCAGAATCTGCAGAACGCCATCGAGGCCTCCAAGCAACGCCCTCTGGCCAACCTGCTGGTGGGCCTGGGAATCCGCCACCTGGGCGGGGCCGGCTCGCAGGTGCTGGCCCGGGCCATGGCAAGCATGGACAAGATCATGCAAGCTTCCGAAGAGGAGCTGGCGGCGGTGGAGGGAGTGGGGCCGGTGATCGCCGCCAGCCTGCACACCTTCTTTGCCCAAGAGCACAACCGCCAGCTGATCGAGCGGTTGCGCGCAGCCGGACTGAACTTCGCCGGACCGGGCGATCCCACGCTTCCTCAGGTCTTGAAGGGCAAGTCGATCGTGGTCACTGGCACGCTCGAGAATTACTCCCGCGAGGCCGCCGAGGAGGCCATCAAGGCCCGCGGCGGCAAGTCACCTGGCAGCGTCTCCAAAAGCACCAGCGCGGTGGTGGTAGGGGAAGCGCCCGGGGCGGCCAAGCTGACTAAAGCCCAGGAGCTGAAGATCCCCATCCTGGACGAGGCCGCCTTCGAGCGGCTGCTCGAGACGGGCTCAGTGTAGACGGCCGGTCAACACCTGGTAGGCGTGGCGCGGGTCGTCCGTGATCGTGACCAGGCCCAGGTCCTCGGGAGAGATGTACTGCCGGTGCTCGTTGAGCATGCTGTCCTCGATGGCTTGAAAGATGGGCTTCCAATAGTTCGAGCCCACGAGCACGATGGGCACCTCGGGCCGCTTGCCAGTCTGGATCTGGGTTAACACGGCAAACAGGCTCGAGAGCGTGCCCAGACCGCCCGGGGCGTAGACCAGCCCCCGGGCCGAGCGGGTCAAGAGCTCGCGGTGGGTGATAAAATCGGTCTGCTCGGCCAACACCTCCAGACCAGCCAGCGAGGGCATCTCCTCGTCCTTGAGCTTGAGGGCCTGCACCGCTGCTCCGTCAGCCCCCTCGGTGACGGCCCGGGCGATCTCGGGGGGATTTCCCACCCGCAGGTCCACGTGCTCGTCGCTGAGCAGGCGTGACAGATCGCGCACAGTTTGCAGGACCGGATCGTCTGGGGCCAGCCCGCGTCCGCCCAGCATCGCCACCGCCTCGGGGCGGTCGTCGAGTACCTGCACGGTCTCGGTGATCTCTTGCTGCATACGGGCCGAGGTCACCGCAAAGGGCTCCTGGCCCTTGCGGATGGTAGCCCAGGAGGGCAGGCGATGCAAGAAGTCATCGTGGTCGTCGGTGTAGTCCACCCGCTCGAAGCATTCGCGGCCGATCAACGACCGATCGCGCACCCCCACGTCGTAGAGTGTGTTCAGGATGGGCTTCCAGAATTTGGTCTGGGTGAATCCGAGGGGGCCCTTGTGCTGGTCGCGCGAGGTCTGGGCCCAGATCTCGAATACCTCGTCCAGGGTCCCGATCCCCCCGGGCAGGGCCAGGAAGGCGCGGCTGTTGCGGATCAGGGCCAGCTTGCGGAAGAGGAACTCGCTGAGCACCTCCGAGTCGTCCACGGCCGGATTGACGCCGCTTTCGCGGGGTAGCTCCAGGGCCACGGCCAGCGTGCGCGGAGCGTTCTCAAAAGGGGCAATCTCCCGCCGCTCCTCCTTGAAGGCGCGGGGCACTGCATACATCAGGCTGGGGCCTCCCCCGCCAATGGGATCCTCATTGACGTGGGCCAGGCTCTTGCCGATCTCCTCGGCCTTGCAAAAGTCCTCGCTGCCCTCCTCGGCCCGGGCGCTGCCCAACACGAAGACGCCCGCCTCCTGGTGGCGATGCAGGAAGCCTTCCACCCGGGGCATGTCCCGGTGCATATTGGCCAGCAACTTGATCAGCTCGGGGCGGGTGACGACGTGGCGGCGCAGGTCGACCCGGTCGAGCAGGCCCGGCTGGGCCGCCACTGGTCGAGCGGCCGCGAGCAGACTGGACAGACCGATCCCCCGAATGAGCATACCCCCAGCTTACGGGGCCTGACTGAAAGAAGGCTGAAGTCTGACGGGAACCTTTCCCTGCCCGCCCGAAGTCGAAGGGTAATGAGACATGCATTCTTCGCCCAGCTCCTGCTCGGCGCCACCTTGTTGAGTGGCTGCAGCGGGGACCCCGGGCAAACCAACCTTGATGGTGCCCCCCTGAGCCCGGTCCCCGTCGTGGTCCCCTCGCTGGAGACCCGGGGAGCCCTCATCTACTCCTCGGGCGGGAGCCTGATACGAATCGACCATGACGGCGGGAATGCCCGGGTCCTGACCTCCGGTTTCCAGGACAGCAAGCCGTTCTTCCATCCTCTGGGACTGAACGTGCTGTTCTGCCGGCGCGTGGCGGGCGCCAAGCAGGACATTTACGTGATGGCCCCCGACGGTAGCGGGGCAGCCAACCTCACGGCCAATCTACCGGGCGACTCCGACTCTCCCGCCTACGCCTGGGATGGCAGCTTCATTTTGTTCTCCAACGGGGCCGACCTCTACATCATGAACCCGGATGGCACGAACCGGCGCCCGCTGACAACGGGAAATCATCTGGATACTCATCCCGCCGTCTCTCCCGACCACCGGTCCGTGGTCTTCGAGCGAGCCACGGGGGACGGCCACTCCAAGATTTGTAAGGTGACCCTGGCCGATGGCCAGGTGGTCGATTTGACCAGCGGCGAGTTCCTGGACCTGATGCCCTCCTACTGCCCGCCAGGCGACGCCATCGTCTTCTCGCGCGACGGCGCCCTGCTCGTCATGCCCGACACCAGCGAGCCGAGCAATCTGACCCACCTGGTCCAGGATGAATCCCTGGCCACCTTCCCGCGCCATTCCCTCGGACATGATGCGATCTTCTTCCTCACCGGCGAGGACGACGAGGTTCAGGGCAGGGGCGACGAGGGAACCGACGTGGCGGTGACCAGCCTGGACGGACACCGTGTGCGCCATCTGACCCACGGGGCTCAGGCCGAAGACCTGGCGGTCGGTCCGCCCCCGGCTCCTCCCACTACAGAGCTCCCAGCTGCCATACCCGATCAGGTAACGGTCGAGCTGGTAAACGACAGCGAAGTGAGCGACTCGGATGTCTACGTCCATCTGGACACGCCTTTTAAGGACGGTCAGAGCGTGGAGGGCCCGCCGACTCTCCAGACGGACTCGGGCAAGACAAGCGGCACGGGCGTGAAGCTCACCACTCTCAAACAGGCCTCCCAAAAGGTGCGTTCGCGCTACAGCGGCAGGGTGTTGCCCGTCTACACCTTCAAGGTGAACAACCTCGAGTCCGGCCACGTCAGTCTTTCCTACTTCAAGCCCCTGGTCATCACCAACGGCTCGGCCCCCACCGCCACGGCCGACTACCGCTTCGAGAAGGTCGAGCTGACTTATTTGAGCAAGGGAGGCACCAGCGGCGGAAACCTGACCTCCATCGACTTCTTCGGCATCCCGGTGGAGGTCAATGTGACCCACCCGGGTCAGTCCCGCTTCGATCCTCTGCAGACCAAGAGTTTCTACGCCTCCACCCCGACCTTGCTGAAAACCCTGAACGCCCTGGGCCCGAACATGACGAAGGCCTTCCGCGACAGGACCGGCGCCAACTTCCCCGTCAACGGCGACCTCAAGAACTTTACGCGCATCCTGTCCCCCAACACCCTGGCCGCCTCGGTCGGCTCGGGCGGGTCGCCGGCTCCTTATCCCGGGATGAAGAGCTACCTCCAGAGTCTGGTGGGCAAGACCTTCACCCTCAATGGAACCCAGTATGGCGGCTACGACTACAAAGCGACCTTTGCCTCTGACGGCGCGGGCGGATTTGTCATCAATTGCACCGGCACCACCAAAACCACGCCGCCAGGGGGAATGCCCGCCAACGCCAACGTGCAGGTCAAGCTTCCCAAGGACAAGATGGACTTCTTCATCTACGCCTGCGTGGCCAACAAGGATTCCTACGCCGTCGCCGGCTACCCGTTCAACAACGACCAGGGGCGTGTAAATACGGCCAACGCCAGCCCCTACGGCGCTCTGGTGGGCGACCTGCAAGCTGCTCTCAACTTCGGCTACTGCGACGGTCGCTTCGGTCCCCTCCTGAGCAATTTCTACGCCTCGGTGGTCCTGCCTTATGCCTACCCCTTCGGGGGTGCCCGCAAGACCAACGATGGTTTCTACAATCCCTACGCCGGGCTGTTCTACTACCTGTCGGACTCCTACGGGCATCCTTACAGCGACCGACTGTCCGCCGCCAGCCCGCTCTACAAGCTGGAGAAGGGCGATACCCTCACCATCACCCTGCTGGCCGACAAGCGCCTGGATACCCCTTTGCCGGTGCTCAAAGGGAGAACCAACAACACCCTTCGTTTCGGCTGGCAGGCCGTTCCTGGTGCCAAGCGCTACCAGGTGACCCTCAACCAACCGGGCAAGGTCTCTATCACTGGCACCGAGTGCACCATCACCGAGCTCAAGCCCGGTACGTCCTATCTGGTCTCAGTCACGGCCTTCGACGAAGTGGGCCAATCGGGCGTCCTGCCCACCCAGGGCGTCACTACCGGCGCTCGCACCCCCTTGAGTGGTGGCCCGATTACCTTCCAGGCCAACTGCAACCTGCCAATCAAAGGCCTTACCGTAGAGATCAATGGAACCACGGTGGATCCGACCCACAACGCCACCATCGCCGGCCAAGTCGGCCAAAACAGCTTTGGCCTGCGAATTCTCGCTCCCAACAAGGATGTCCTGTACGTGGGGAACTACCTCGTGACCACCAGGGCCGCCTCGCCCACGACCTTTACCATCGGGCCATTCGAGTTGGAGTACAATCTGACTCCCCTGACCCAGGCTGGACCACCCGGCACCCCGCCCTATCCCAACAACGCCGCTCAGCTGACTCTCGGCACGCCGTTCAATCCCAAGCCGTACTACCAGTATTTCGAGACGAAATTCTCCAAGTAGAGGCGTGCAAGGAGCCTGCTTCCGCCGCGGTGGAGGTGCGTCGGCCCTGAAGGCGAACTGCCCGCGGCCATGCTCAATCGCCTCCTCCTCTTGCTGTTGCTCTTCGTTCCCACCCAGGCCCAGGAGCCGCGGGTCTTCCTCACCGCCCGCGACACCGGCCAGCGCCTCACCGAGATCGAGCCCCCCGACTGGCAGACGATGCTCCAACCCGAGGAGCGGCAGAACGTAGTCTTCGTCGACCCTACCCGCAAATTCCAGTTCATCGAGGGCATCGGGGGGGCGCTTACCGATGCCTCGGCCGAGACCTTCGCCAGGCTACCCGCCGACAAGCAGGAAGAGCTCATCACCGCCTACTTCGATCCCGAGAAAGGGATTGGCTACACCCTGGCGCGCACCCACATCAACAGCTGCGACTTCTCCAGCGCCAGCTACAGCTACGTCCAGGAAGGAGACGGCGAGCTCAAAACCTTCTCGGTCGAGCCCGACAAGAAGTTCCGCATCCCCTTCATTCTCAGGGCGTTGAAGGCCAATCCCCAGCTCAAGATCTTCGCCTCGCCCTGGAGTCCTCCGGCCTTCATGAAGACCAACAACCACATGCTGCGTGGTGGCAAGCTCAAGCCCGAGTTCGCGGCCTCGTGGGCCAACTATTACGTGCGCTTCATCGAGGAGTATCGCAAGGCCGGCATCCCCATCTGGGGCCTCACCGTGCAAAACGAGCCCATGGCCGTGCAGACCTGGGAATCGTGCATCTACACCGCCATCGAAGAGCTCGAGTTCGTGCGCGACCACCTGGGTCCGACCCTGGAGAAGGCGGGCATGGCTGATCTCAAGCTGATGATCTGGGATCACAACCGGGCCATGGCCTACATGCGCGGGGCCACCGTGTTTCAGGATCCGGACGCCCGTCGCTATGTGTGGGGGCTGGCCTACCACTGGTACGACGGGGACCAGTTCGAGAACCTGAGCACTCTGCGCGACGCCTATCCGAGCAAAGCCCTGCTCTTCAGCGAGGGCTGCGCTTACCCGTTCAGCTGGGACACCATCAACGAGTGGAAGTGGGGCGAGACTTACGGCCACTCGATGATCAACGACTTCAACCACTGGTGCCGGGGCTGGAGCGACTGGAACGTGCTCCTGGACGAGGTGGGCGGGCCCAACCACGTGGCCAACTACTGCTTCGCGCCCATCCACGCCGACACGCGCAAGGGCACGCTGACGAAGATGAACAGCTACTACTACATCGGCCACTTCTCCAAGTTCGTGCGCCCCGAAGCCCGCCGCATCGCCTGCACCTCGATGCGCCTCGAGCTCGAGGCCACCGCCTTCGTGAACGCCGATAACTCGGTGGTGACGGTTCTGATGAACCGAACCGACAAGCCGATCGAGTTCTTCCTGTGGACCGAGTTCTGGTCGCAGATTCCGGCCTTCGTGCTGGGCCCGAAGGGGCTGCCCAAGGGTGGCCGAGCGCTGCCTCTGACGCTGCCGGCCCACTCGATCATGACGGTTATCTGGTAGGCCTTCCCACGTAGCTTCCGTTGTTGCTGCCGATCAGGAACTCGCCCTGCTCGGTGAGGGCCGCGCCCATTCCACTCTCAGAGGTGCCCGGGCTGATCCTTCGGCCCTCGGTATCAGTGATCCAGCGATAGCTGCCGGCAGCCAGATCGCCCACCACCGAGCCCATGTTGGTGCTGACCACGAACTGACCCCGGTCGTTGATGGCGGCGCCCACGCCCGACTCGGAAGTGCCCGGGGCGATGGCCCGCCCGTGCTCGTCTCGGAGCCAGCGCCACGAGCCAGCGTCCGCCTCGCCCACCAGAATGCCGTTGTTGGTCCCCACCACGAACTGTCCACTGGCGTTGATGGCCGCGCCCACGCCCGACTCGGAAGTGCCCGGGGCGATGGCCCGACCGCTCTCGTCCTTGAGCCACTGCCAGTTGGCCGTGCCGGCGTCGCCTACCACGATACCGTTGTTGGTGCCGACCACGAACTGGCCCCGGTCGTTGAGAGCCGCCCCCACCCCCGAGTCGGAGGTTCCCGGCGTGATGGGCCGCCCCCCCGCGTCCCTGAGCCATTGCCAGTCTGCCGTGACAGCGTTGCCGACCAGGATGCCGTTGTTGGTGCCCACCACGAACTGGTTGCCCTCGTTGATGGCCGCCCCAGCACCCGATCCCGAGGTGCCAGGCTCGATGCGCTGCCCACGGGCGTCGGTCAGCCAGCGCCAACTGGCGGTGTCGGCCTGGCCCACCACGATGCCCCCGTTGGTGGCGGCCACGAAGCGGCCGCTCTCGTTGATGGCGGCCCCGGCTCCCGACTCGGAGGTTCCCGGCGTGATGGGTCGTCCGCCCTGGTCGGTGAGGAAGCGGAACTGCCCGGTGTTGACATCCCCTACCAGAATGCCGTTGTTGGTGGCCACCACGAACTGTCCGCGCTCGTTGATGGCCGAGCCAGCCCCCGAGGAGGAGGTGCCCGGGGCGACGACCCGCCCGTTGCCGTCGCGCAGAAAGTCGGCCTGTCCGGTGGCCGTGTTGCCGAGCAGAATGCCGTTGTTGGTGGCCAGCACGAACTGGCCCTTCTGGTTTGCGGCCGCCCCCACTCCCGACTCGGAGGTGCCCGGAGCCAGCGCCTTCCCGGCCGCATCGCGGACTGCCTGGATGGTGAGCGAGGGGCAGGTGGCCTCGGTACCGGGCTGATCGATGGAGACACAGATGGCCGGGGGCTCACCCGGTGTGCAGCCGGCCAGGCCGATGGCCCCCAGCGTGCCGAAGGCCAGAGCGGCCTTCCAGTTGAGCGAGCGCTGGGGAGGTTCCTCGCTGCCGGTAGTGACCCGATCCAACCGGGGAGCCTCCCCCGGAAATCGAGGCAGGGTGGCCCGGCTGTTGGGAGGAGGCATGCCGATCATGTCCATCATAGCGCTTATCAGTTTGCCAAGCGGGGCTGAAAGAAGACTGAAGGCTCAGGGAAGACGAAACTCGTGCCAGCGCTGAGCCTGGATTCGTCGTAGAGCCTCGACGGCCGTGCTCTGCTCGTCGTCGTAGGCCTGCTTGAGGGATGCGGTCAGAGCGATCTGATGGGCCGCAATCAAAATGTGCGCATCCAGATCGAGCTGGTCGAGCAGCCTGAGGCGCCGCATTGCTGTCAGAAGATCGTCCGGCCAGTGAGCCACCTCGCTTCCGAGCTTTAGAAACGAATCTGCGGCCAGTTTTCCTTTGGCGATCTTAAAATGATTGTAGTCGCTGTTGTGGCTGCCCGAGAAACCTGCTGGCATCGTCGGACGGATGGATTCGAGATAAAAGTGCGAGGGAAAGTCCGTGGTGTATCCCATGGCCGCGGTGGTCCCCGAGAGGAGGTCCGCCGCCAGCTCCACCGCCGGGCCGGCCCGCTCGAGATCCTGGCAGGCCTGCTCCAGGGCCAGGCGTGCGAAGAGAGAGGTAAGGCAGAAAAAATGATGCCCGTTCCGCCAGCGGAACATGACCGGGTCATCTTCCAGGGGAGCCGGGTCGGACGGTCGGCAGGGCTGCTCTCCACCGACTTCCGCCAGCATGCGCTCCAGGGCCCGGACCAGCGAGTGCCAGTGATACCGGGTCAGGACCGTGCGAGGCAGGTCCTGGAGCAAACGAAGGCCGGACAGGGCCACTTGAGCGCTCAGCTCGGTCCAGGTCATCGGAGAGCGACGCCGCAGCCCGAAGTAGGCATCGTAGCGGACGTAATGCTCCAGGCATTCCGGGCCTTCGTGCTCGCGAGACTGCAGGGTGGCCAGTCGACTGGACTCCTCGGTCACCTGGAGGCCGTCGAGCAACTCCTGGGCACCCGGGGCGTAGCCCGCCAGGGCACGCGTGAGAGGTTGGATGCTGCTCTGCAAGGCGGAAAGATCCAGAGCCTCCTGCTCCATGGCTGCCAACGCCTGCCGCGCCAGGCGCAGGGGCTCCGGGCCCAGGAGCGAGGGGCCTGGGGACGGTTTCTCGGAATGGGGGGGGAGAACCGCGAATAGCACGGTCACCCCTTTCCTGAGCCACCTTAAAAACCTGCACGAAGAACGCACGTTCGGGTATTGACAAACAACTAGACCAGTCTATATAATTCCACTATGAAGCGAGCCAAAAACAGAGGAGACAGCCGGGCCCGGCTGGTGGAAACCACCGCCCAGCTCCTCCGCGTGCAGGGCTATCACGCCACCGGTCTCAACCAGATCGTGGAAGAGAGCAAGGCGCCCAAGGGCTCGCTCTATCACTACTTCCCTCAGGGGAAGGAAGAGCTGGCGGCTGAAGCGCTGGGACTGGCTTCCCAGGCCATGCTGGCCCGACTGCGCGACCTGTTCACCAACTACCGGCTCAAGGACGCCCTGACCATGCTCGTCGAGCAGGCCATCGCCGATCTCGAAGCCAGCAACTACCAGAACGGCTGCCCGATCGCCACCGTGGCGCTCGAGACCGTGAACTGCGACTGCCTGCAATCCCAGTGCGCCAGCTTCTTCCGCCAGGCCATGAGCCTGCTCGAGGAAGGCATGAAGCGCGAGGGAGTGCCGGCCGAGAAGGTGCCCGCCCTGGCCCAGATGGCCTTCGCCGCCTATGAAGGCGCCGTGCTGCTCAGCCGGGTGCTCAGGTCCCCTGCGCCGCTGCGCCAGGTGGCCGAGCAGATCAAGACCCACATGAAACTGGTCCTCAGTTAAACTTTTGGCCGGTCTATATAGACTGGTCTAATTAAGAAAGGAAGCCTGACACCATGAAAAACTGGAAGAACCACTCGAAGAAAGCCCTGGCCATCGCCCTGCTGACCATCGGACTGAGCCTGCCCGGCCTGGCCCAGGAGCCCGCCCGCGACGCCGCCGCCAAAGATCCGGCGCCCACTGTGACCGAGACCACCGAGGACAATACCAGGCTTGTGGCCGAGCCCACCGTCAGCGTGCCCCGCCCCGTCGAGCTGAACCTGGATCCCGTCCAGGACTGGCCCGACTACCGCGCGCGCCCGGATATCCCGGCCCTGCCCAACCTCCAGGAGGACCGAGACGACATGAGGATTCGCGAATTCAGCGACGACAGGAGCGGTCGAACCTTCTAGCAGGCCTCGTTTATGTAGACCGGTCTAACGAGCCTCTCGGAAGAGAGGCTCGTGGCGCTACTCGGCCGCCACCGCCCCCGGGATCTGCTCCACATAGGCCTGCGAAAAGGCCGACAGCAGCCGGTCCACCCCATCGCTGGTGGTGTGCGTCAAGTAGAGCTCCGACTCGTCCAGGGCGTAGTCCACGTCAGCGCGCTCGATCTCGGTGCTGCCGCGCTTGAGGGCGGCCATGGCGGCATACAATCCGAACAGGCGGGGCATCAGGTGTAGGGCCACCAGGTTATCCAGGATGGGGCGTTTTTGCACCAGGAACTTGCGGAACAACAGGGCCTGGTAGTACTGCGCCAGCACCTGGTGAGCCCAGTCGGGCAGACGCCCGGCGAGCCCCTCCAGGACCGTCAGGCTGGCCGTCACGCCGGTGTGCGGCAGCTCGACCTCCTCCCCCATCATGAAGCGCTCGGTGGCCGACTGGCGGGCCTTCTGGTCCTGCAGCTCAAGGGTGCACAGGGTGGTGGCCACATAAAACTGCTCCTGGATAGAGAGCACTTCATCCCGAGAAAGCAGCTCGGGCCGGGCCTGTCGGTAGGCGTCCTCGAGCAGCTCGGGGGGAACGGCCACGGGCGGCAGCCCGGCCGCCAGCTCCGAAAGCGTCCACATGGCCCGGGCAGCGCTGCCCTCGAAGGCCATCAGCTCCTCGAGACGGCGATAGACCGGCCACTCCAGCGTGGCCTGGGTGACCGCCGTGATCCGCATGGGGGCAAACCCCGCCCCGGGCGGATGAAACAGCTTGAGCAGGTCCTGGATGTCGGGGGCGTGCACCGCCATGGGGCGCCCGTGATTCTGCTTGGCCGCCGTGCAGTAGTAAGAAATGCCCACGAACAGCCCATCGGGAGTGCGCACGGGCTGGAAAGGAAACTCGCGGCAACCGATGGGCTTGGAATCGTAACCCAGCTCGGCATGCACCGCGCACAGGTTGTCCGGGCGCAAGAAGACGCAGGCCCCGTTGATGCGCTTGAGCAGCTTCGAGCCCCCATCCGGGTTCTCATCAAAGACCCCGTCCAGGCCGGTCTCCTGGATCACCCGCAGAGCCAGCGGGCTGTTGGCGATGGCCGCCTCGGTATGGGGATCGGTATGAATGCGCCAGGTATGGCGGCATCCCTTGGCGCATTGCACGCAGTCGTAGTTCTGGTCGGGGGGAAAGATCAGCTCCATCCGGAGAGCTTCCGCGCCTCCAGGACGGCGACCTTCCAAAAGGGAGTCCGCCGGGGGTCTGGAGAAGGCGGCAGATCGCAACTCACCGTGATCGTCTGTCTCAGCTGTGGAAATGCCAATGAAGCCAACACTGGGTTCTGCCTCCAGTGTAACGCCCGGCTGCCCAAAATCGACCCCACCTCCATCCCCAGCAACACCGGCCACGTCACCGACCGCTACAACAGCATCAAGGAAGCCGCCGAGAAAGCCAAAGACGGTCGCTGGACGACCGAGGAGCTCGGGCACTACCTCGAGACCCTCTTCGAGCTGCTCGAAAGCCACAAGCTGGGCATTCTGGGCTACGTCAAGGAGACCGCTTACGATGATGAGGGCGGCCAGGAGGTCGAGATCGGCGTCAGCGGCATGTCCAAGTATGAGGAAGGTCTGCGGATCATGTTCGGCTTCGTGGAGACCGGGGAGGAGAAGTATCTCGAGTCGGGCTTGCGACTGATCTGGGAGGGCAACGAGCTGATCAACGAGGCCATGCGCGAGAACCGGGCCGCCCGCCAGCGTCTGCAGGACGAGTGGGGCTACATGTACTGACGGCTGTGTGAACGAACACAGCTTCTGCCTGAAATGACTCCGCAACAATGTTAACAACCCTGTAACATCATCGTACTGGAATTCACTGTCGTGTATCCGGGGTATCCTACACTGAGTCCAACACCGACGACAGGAGACCCACCCGATGCGCCGCAGACCAGCCCGCGAAGTTCTCAAAGGAACCGGAACCGTGTCCGAAGCTCTGCGGGGCGGCCTGAAGGCGGCCGGGTTCCTGGAGGCCATCGACAGCATCAACACTCCCCGCTTCTGGCGCTACGTCGAGCAGCCAGCCTCGCTGATGCGGCATGGCTGGCGGCTGTCGGTGGACAAGAGCGAGAGCTCCACCCTGGTCTATCGCATCGGTGAAGCCCCCCGCGTGGGCACGCGCATGTTCGTCTCCGCCGGTCAGACTCTGATTCTCGATCGCAAGAGTCGCGTGGCCGTGCTGCTGAGCTACGCCAACGGGGAGGCTCAGGAGATCCGGATCGATCTCAAGAGCAAGAAGGTTGTGCAGGACCGCTGGTTGGCGGGATAGCGGTCTTCAACAGAGCGGATGGCGCGCTGGCAAAGCGCGCCTTTTTTTGTACTTTCTTCAGCCTGCGCAGCTATGCTCTAGCCATGGAGATCCGCAACTTTCCGCGCCAGGACCTGCTCGAGTTTACCCGTGCCCTGCGTGACACCGATCCCACCCTGGCCGAGCGCAGCCAGGAAGACGAAGTGCTCTTTGCGCGCACCCCCGGAGCAACCCTGGGCGAGATGCAGGAAAATGCCGCGCTGCAGGCCCATCGCCTGGAAGCTCGCTCGCGCAAGCTGGCCTGGGCCAGCTCAGGGCTGCTGCTCGCAGCCGGTGTGAGTGTGTTCTCGCTGATCAGCTCCAATCCGGGTCCCGCCCTGGGACTGGGGTTGGCTCTCGGCCTGGGCTCGGGGGCCTGCGTTCTGGCCGGCCGCCGCGCCAGCCGGGAGGCCAACGACATGGTCCGCAGCCGGGCCCGACTCGGCACCTACGGCTCGGTTCTGGCCACCCTGACCGAACGGCGCGAGACGGCTGAGCGCGAGGTGGGAAACCTGGCCCGGGGCCTGACTCCCGAGCAGTCCCTGACCATCAAGCAGGACAAGGATGCCCTGATCGTCGGGGGCGTAAGGGTGAAACGTCACTCGGGCAAGAGCGAGAGCTGATCGAGGTAGGCCGAGGCAAAGCCAGCAAAGAGCGGATTTACCCCTGACACATGAGTCAACATGTGCAACTCGGCGTGATCGTAGGCCATGTGCAGATGCTCATCATGGCTTGCCTGGGGCCGCTTGAGCCCATCCACGAAGTGGTAAAGGCGCAGCACGCTGGGAATCAGAGAGAGCGCTGCCAGGTTATCCATCAGCGGACGGTCCATGGCCAGGAACTTGCGAAAGAGCAGGGCCCCCAGATAGCGCAGGATGCCCTGCTCGAGCTCGGAGGCCGAGCCCGACTCGGGACCGTGCAGGAAGACGTAGAGCCCGGGCAGGGTGCCCCGCCAGCCGCTGCGCGTCAGGTCCACCTCCCGGCCCTCGAGCAACGCTTCGGTGATGGGGCGAGCCATCTCGGGGTGGGGAGCCTCGATAGTGCCAACCATGGCGGCCAGGAAGAACTCGCGCAGCGAGCCCAGCACCTCGTCCTCCTCCAGCCGGTGGGTGGGGGGACGATCGAGCAGAGGGCGCATGGCATCTTCCCCCAGCACACGATCCGAGTGGCTCTGGTGCACCAGCAGGGCCCGGCCGAGCGTGCCGATGACCCGGGCCAGGGCGGCGTCCACGGGGCACTCGACCAGCCAGCTGGTCAGTCGCTGCTCGATCAAACGATAGGCAGGCCAATCCACCCCTAACCCCAGACCCGCCGAAATGGGCTCGAAACCCACCGAGCGATAGCCGTACTCGCGGATCAGCTCCTCGAGCTCGCCGGCATATTCGCCCAGGGGTCGGCCGCTGTTCTTCTGCACCGAGGGGCAGTAGAAGGAGACCCCGATCACCACCCCATCGGGCGTGGGGCGAATCATGAACGGATACTGGCGACAACCGATAGGCTTGGACTTGCGGTCGATTTCGGAGTGGATACGGCACAGCTCTTGCTCGTTCAGAAAGATGCAGGAGCCCTCCCGGCGCACGGTGCGGCAGGTGCCGTCCTCCATGTCCTCCAGCGGGGAGAGTCCGGTTTCTTGCAGGATGCGAAGCTCGAGAGCGCTGCCGCGGATCTTGTCGCGAGCAGCCTCATCCACGTGGATCTGCCAGTTGCGGCAACAGCGCGAGCAGTCGCGGCACTCAAAGCTCTGGTCGGGCAAGAAGTGCAGTTGCATCGCCCCCCCTTCGACTCGGGCCAGGAGTTTCCCGGTTCGCGAGGCGAAGGGCCGAGAGTGAGTCGCAATCTTCTGGCGTTCACTTTCTTCCTGTCGCTACTTTTCGCACTACCGACCGGGCTTGGTTACGGCCCACTCTATAATCCTTTGGAGCTACGAGCCCTTGACGCGATGTTCGTGGCCCGTTCTCTGCTTTGGGGGCCCGAGCCGATCTCCGACGACCCCGTCGTCGTGATGATCGGGATCGACGGCAAATCCTTTCGCGAGCAGGCCAGAAATACGGTCTTCTGGATGGAGGACATCGGGATGCTCGCCCAGGCCCTGATCGATGCAGAAGCTGCCTGCGTGGGAATCGACCTCCTCCTCGGGGATACCGGCCTGGGGGGTGGTCTGGAGGACCCCAGGTACAGGGCGGTCAAAACCGTGCTTCAGAAGGAAGAGCAGCGGTTACTAGAGGCTATCGGCAGCGAGAAAGTCGTGCTGGCCCAGTATTTCAACCCGCGCACGAACACCTCGATTCCCGATCCAAGACGAGCCGAAGGAGGGGCCGAGAATGCTCTGGCGACGATGGCGTCTGCATTCGGCAACCTGTGTCTGGCCAATGCAGGCGAAGAGCAGGGGGTCGTGCGCACGATTCCATATCTCACTCGCGACGATGAGAGCCCGGGCTCTAAGGTTTTTGGATTCAGGCTGGTAGAACTGGCCCAGGGACAACTCTTCCAGGTCAAGGGCGACCGGCTTTTCCTGGGTGAAACCGAAATCACGAGCGAATCTGACAACGGGGTCCCTACAGTTCGTATCAACTATCCCGCTCCCCATGACAACTGGGGCTCGGCCTTTACTCGGCGCGCCAGCTTCGTGGACCTGCTCGGACAAGTGAAGATGGGCAAGCGACTCGAAGGCTTCAAGAACGCGATCTGCATCATCTTTTTCCAGGACTTCGCCGAGCAAGACTACCGCACCACTCCCTACAATCTGGTCACCGGCTTCGACGCGACCGGAGCCGAAATTCACGCCAGCCTGGTCAACTCGCTGCTGACGGGCCGCCTGATCACCCGGGCGGGGCCGGCCCACTGGGTGGGTCTGACCCTGGCCCTGGCGCTGGCCGTAGGCTGGGCCGCCTTCCGCCTGCGCTGGTACCTCAGCCTGCCGCTTTCGCTGCTGGTGCTGGTGAGCTACTTCTTTGGCGCCCTGCAACTCTTTGTCCGGCAGGGATACTGGCTCCCGGTCGTGACCCCCCTGCTGGCCGGAATCACAGCCTACCTGGTAGCCTACGTGGCCCGCTACGACCTGGTTAAGCGCCTCCTTGGCAGTATGGTGGGCGCGCAGGTGAGGGACCGAATGCTGCAGGAGACCGAGCTCACCATGCTGAGGGGAGAGCGGCGCCGGGTCACCGTGCTCTTTTCGGACATCAACGACTTCACCCCCGTCACCGAGCGCTCCAGCCCCGATCGGGTCATTACCATGCTCAACGAGTACTTCGCCGCCATGGGCGAGATCGTGGAGAAGCACGGCGGCAATCTCAAGCAGTTCGTAGGAGACGCGATCATGGTGATCTACAATGCCCCCCACGATCAGCCCGACCACGCCGCCCGGGCCGTGATGACTGGCCTGGAGATGATCGAGCGACTCGAGCAGATGAAAGCCAGGGCCAACGGGAGGGAAGGCTTCTACGAGGTCAAAATTGGGATCAACACAGGGGACGTCGTGGTGGGCAACGTGGGCACAGCCACGCGCATGGAATACGCAGCCGTGGGAGACGACGTCAACCTGGGCGCCCGCATCGAGACCCTGACCAAGAAGCTGGGAGCCTTTCTGCTGGTGAGCGCGGCCACCAAGAAAGAGGCCGAAGGCCAGCTCCCAGGAGTGGAGTGGATCTCGCGCGGGGTGCAGCAATTCAAAGGAAAGACTGCCGAAATGGAAGTGTTCGAGGTTCGCCGGAAGAAGTGAAACAGCTCTCTCTCATCGCCCTGCTCCTGCTCGCTCTCACAGGGCTGGCCCGAGCCCAGAACGAGGCCCTGGTGACGAAGGTGCAGGGCAACGTCAGCCTCCAGGGGAAGCCGGTCAAGGTTGCCCAGCGCCTGGCCCGCGGGGACAGGCTTGAGGTTCCCCAGGGGGGCTCGGTGACCCTGGTCTACCTGACTGACAGCCACAAGGAAACCCTGACAGGGCCTGGCTTTGTCAAAGTGGGAACGAAGGAGCACTCGGGGAAGCTCGAGCGCCAGTCCGGTCCGGGGGCCATCAGCAAAGTCCCCAATGGCAATATCGGCAAGGCCGGAGTGGCCAGCATCCGGGCTGACTTCAAGTACGCCAACTTGCGCCGCCGCGAAGACGGCAAGGTGGAAGTAGTGTGCCTAGCTCAACCCGAGTTCGAGGGCCCGTTGACCCTGACCGCCTACCCCTATGATCCGAAGACGGCTGCCCCGGGTGAGTCCGCCATCGTGAACGAGGTGACCGCCAGCGGTCCGAACCAGAAAGGGGAGCTGGTCACCGTCCTGCCTGAGTCGATCGAAACCGGTCAGCCGATCCGGCTCTTGTTCTCGGCTCCCGAAACTCCGACTTTGGGTCGGTGGGCCGTGCTGCTGAGCCCCGAGCGGGCCGACAGTCTCGAGTTCATGCGCCAGTGGGCTTTCGAGCAACCCTATAAGGTGGAGCGACTGCTCAGCTACTGCCAGATCGCCTACGAGTGGAACGACTTCTCCGAGGCCCTGCGAGCCGCCCGCCAGGCCTATGACGTCAAGGAGAACGAGACCGTGCGCGAGGTTCTCCGAAAGCTCCTCTTCCTCAACCAGCAGGAGGGAGAGGCCAGGAGCATCTAGGCTTTCTGTCAGTCCCCGGCTCCAATCAGCACGAACGGGGCCCAGAAAAACGGGGCGGGACGACTGGCCCGCACGTGCAAACAGGCCTGCCGGGCCGCCTGGGCGGGGCTGCGACCCTGAGCCAGGGCCCGGTGCAGCTCGGCCATCCACTCGGCGGTGGCCACGTCCGAGACCTTCCACAGGCTGGCCAGCACCGAGCGGCTGCCGGCGTGCTGAAAGGCGCGCGAGAGAGAGACCATGTCGTCTCCGCTGGCTCCCTGAAAGCCTCCCAGACCGGTCTGGCAGGCCGAGAGCACGGTCAGATCAGCCTGCATCTCCCACTGCATGATGTCGCTCACAGTCACCAGCGTATCGGTGGCCACCAGGCCAGAGAACAGGGGCGTGCGGGAGTCGAGCAAGCCGTGGGTGGCCAGGTGCACCAGGCGGGCGCCCTGCACCACCCGGGCCAGGTTGGCCCCGGTCATCTCAGCCTCGCGCAATACAGTGCGCTTGGGATACAGCGGCTCCACCTTGCTGATCTCGGCCAGGGTGCCCGGCAGGGGCGAGAAGTCTGCCCGGGTGGTCAGCTTGTGGGCCGATCCCAGCTCGCCTCCCCAGTGCACGGGGGCGTTGCCCAGGGCGGCCAGCACCACGCCCTCGGCCCGAGCGTGGGGCCGCGCGCGGATCAGCATCCAGGCGGCCGCGCTGGGAAGCTGGGCCACGGCGGTCTTCTCCACCAGCGGAGCGCCCCCCAGCTCGAGGGCCTGAAAAGGCAGATAATGCAGCGTGCCGTTGGGCACCACCAGCACCTCGGTGGCGCCGGCCAGCTCCTGACCGGCCGGCTGCAGCAGGAGCGTCCCCAGCTCGCCCAGCACCGGACCGCTGGCCTGATCCAGCTGCAGCAGCTGGCGCCGGGCGGTCGCCACCAGCGAGGTCAGACGCTCGGCGTCGGCCTCGAGCTTAACGGCCCGCAGGCCCTGCGCGGTGACGATGAACAACCGGGCCGGGCCTTCCGAGGGAACGTAGTACTCCAGCATGACCCGCCCCGGCCCCAGCGCCGCCTGGATGGCGGTCAGCTCGGGCACGCGCACCTCGCGCAGCGAGGCCGTCTCAGGACTGAGCCGGCGGACCTCGTCCAGCACCAGGGCCAGCTCGCGCTTGACTTCCTGGATGGGACGGCCGCCCGACAGGCCGGCCAGCTGATTGCGAAGCTCGAGCCGCAAGGCGGCCTCCCGATCCACCAGAGTTTTGGGCAGCCTGGAGGTCTGGGGCAGACGCCCCTGAGCCAGCGACTCCAGGAAGGCACGGGCCCGCGAGCGCTCGGAGACGATGAAGGCCTGCTCGGTCTTGCCCTGCTGGAGCAAGAGCTCGATCAGAAGCTGGTAGGCGCGGTGATTGCGCCCAAAGAAAGCCGCCTTGGAGGCCGGGGTGAGGCCCACCGAAAGCTCCTCGAAGAGAGCGATGGAGCCTTCCAGAGCCTCCACCGCCTCCTGAGAGCGGCCCCTCCGGGCCAAGAGCTCGCCGCGCAGCATCAAGCTGACCGCCTCAGCCTGCCGACTGCCCAGCTGGCGGTGTCTCTCCAGGGCCCGGGCCGAGGTCTCCAGGGCTTCCTCGGGCTGGCCAAGCCGGTTCTGCACGCCGGCCAACAGGTCCAGCGAGCTGGCCTCCAGGTCGGCCATGCCCAGCCTTCGCGACAGCGCCAGAGAGGTTTCCAGGTAGCCCAGAGCCACCTTGTCGTCTTTCTCGAGCGCAGCCAGGTTGTTGAGCAGGTTGGCCTGCAGCAGCTCGTCGTGGAGCTGGCGCGCGAGCTTCAAGCTGGCCTGGAAATTCTGCCGGGCGGGCTCGTCCTGGTCGGCTTCCTGATAGGAGGCGGCCAGGTTGTTCAGGGTGTAGGCCTCGCCTCGCTGATCGCCGGTGTGCCGCCGAGAGCGCAGTGACAGCTCGTAGAGCTCGCGGGCCTCGCTGGAGCGACCCAGGAACTGGTAGGTCAGGCCCAGGGCGCTGAGAGTGACGCTCAGCTGGGTATCGTCGCGCTCGCTGGCCGCCTGCTCGCGAGAGCGATGCAGGCAGTCGAGGGCCCGCGGATAGTCGCCCAGGTTGAAGTAGACGGTGCCCAGGTTGGACAGGGTGACCGCCCGAGGGCTCAAGCGATAGGCCTCCAGGTAAGCGTCACGGGCCCGCACGTAGTCTCCCTGGCTCTGACACGACTCACCCAGGTTGTTGTGCAGGGTAGCCCGGAACGGGTCCTCGGGAGGACAGATCCGCAGGGCCTGCTCCAGGCTGCTCACGCTCTCTTGCAGGCGCCCGGCGCGATTGAGGATGATGGCTCGCACGTTGAGAGCCTGGGCCCGGGCCAGAGGGTCGGAAGCCAGGCGCAGCCCTTCCTCGCACACAGCCAGGGCCCGCTCCACCTGACCCGCCCGCACCAGCATGTTGGCCGCCTGAAGCCGCCTTCCGGGCAGCACGGCCAGCACCGACTCGTAGAGCTGAGCCGCCCGCACCGGGTCGGTCTCGAGCTCGGCCGCCTCCACGGTCAGCTCGGCCGAGCGCACCGGATCGCTGGCGGCGTACAGCCTGGCCGACTCGAGCAGGGCGTCGCGAGCCGGCTCGGGTTGCTTGAGGTAGTCCAGGCAACGGCCCAGTTTGAAGAGCAGGGCCGCCCGCGCCGCCGGGTCGGCCGTTTGCCCGAGCCGGGCCTGGAAGTCGGCCGCCGTCCGGGTCACCAGAGCGGGAATGGAGTCGGCTGTCTGCAAGGCTTTCTCGTGGCGCGGGGCGTTGCCCAAGCGCGCCCAGAGGTCAGCCGCCTGGCGCCAGCACTGCTCCATCAGAGCGGGGTGTGAGCCCGAAGCGTAGACCACGGCCAGATACTCCAGCGCCTGGGCCTGCTGGGCCTGATCGCCCTCCTGGCCGGCCAGCTCGATGACCTCATCCAGGTCGCGCTGGGCACCCTGGTAGTCGTCCAGTTGCAGCCGGACGCGCCCGCAGTGATAGAGCGCGTGGCGCAGGTTGACCGGGTGGTTGCGAGCCCGGGCGCTTTCGGCCGCCTTCTCAAGACATGCCAGAGCCTCGGCCGGCTGCTTGAGAGCGTCGTGGGTCAATCCCATCCGGAACTGGATCATCTCGACCACGTTAGGCTGGCCTGACGGGCCCAGCACCGGCCAGCAGAGCTGGAAGTTGGTGAGAGCTTCCTGGAACTGTTTCTGGTCGTACAAGACGACCGCCATCTGGTAGCGGATCAGGGCCCGGGCGGAGGGCTCGTTCTCGGTGGCCGCCTCGCCCAGCTTGAAGAGACGCAGCCCCTCCTGCCAGTTGCCGGCCTGAACGGCCTGCACGGCTTCATCATAGTGGGGGATCTTGGGCTCGGCTCCAGCCCAGTTGAAGAGCAGCAGGACAATCAGCAGAGCGCGCTTCACCCGGACCCGCTTCGGGACGCTGGAGAGGCTCCCTGTTGCAGGCGGTCGAAGTCCCCCCGCGATGGCCGACACCTTCGACCCCACTGCCCACGTCTCGGCCGGCGAGTGCGTCCGGGCCCTGAAAGAGCAGGGGATCTCGGTGAGCCACCGGCTGGGAGCCCGCATCTTCTCGCTGGGAGCCCGCCAGGTGCGCTTCTCGCTGGCCTTCCTGGAGGAAGCAGCCCAGCAGCCTGAGCTCCTCATGGGCGAGTTCTGGCGTGATCTGGCTCCCCCTCACCAACCCGGGCGCATCCAGGCGATGCTGGAGGGACAGGGTGGGGTACAGCTGGAGGGGGAAATCGCCCACGTGCTCACCCTCGACGAGCTGGACGCGGTGGCGCCCAGCTCCAGCTCGCTCCTGCCGGCCGTGCTCGGTCGCGCCGAGCCGGCCCGCATGAGCGGAGTGCTGTGGGACCGCCGACGCCTGGAGGAGGCCGCTCTCACCCTGCTCGACGCCGAAAGCCCCACCGAGCTGGTGGAGAACTTCCGCTACCTGTTTCGGGCCACCCTCTCCAGCGGCCAGGACCCCTCCGGGTTGCTGGTCACCGCTCTGCGCCGCGGCAAGCCGGATCTATCGCGCGAAGTGGGCCACCAGGTGCGCGAGCACCTGCACCGTGACCTGGGCCGGGCGCTGGAAACGCTGCAAGAAGACGATCCTCAGCGCGTGGCCGACGCCGTGCACTACCTCTTGCACGCCCGCGAGGGCGAGGTGCTGCGCGACTTCATCCTGCTGCCCGCGCTCTTGCCGGTGCTGCGCAAAAGCGAGCAGCGCCAGACTCTGTTCGACTCGCTGGAGCGCCTGGGGCAGGTGCTCCAGAGCTCCACCCTCACCCAGCAGGGGCTCGACTCGGCCCTGGAAGCCTTCCTCGAGTACCTGCTCGACGACCTGCCCCTGCTCGACTCGGATCCCCGCGCCTCACTGACCACCTTTCTGGTGGCCCTGGCCGCCGGCTATCCCGAGCTGCCCGGCTACCTGCTCAGGCGCCTCGAGTCGACCGTCGACCCGGGCCTGCACGTCTTCTACGCCCACGTCCTGACCCGGGTCGAGCTCACAAGTCGCGAGCGCTCGCGCCTGCTCGAGCGCATGCAGGCGACCCTGCTCGAGCACGGACGCGAGCCGGCCCTGCTCGAGAACCTCAAGCTCATCCTCACCCGCCTGGGCGAAGAGAGCCTGGAAGAGCTCTCCTCCCCCGCCGTGGTGGCCCGCATGTCCCCGGCTCTGCGCATCTTCCTGGTGCAGCTGTGGCACCACTTCCAGCCTCCCGACGTGACCCCCCTGGCCGAGCTGGCCGCCCTCCACCTGCGCGACCGCAGCCTGCTGCTGGCGCTGGTGCGCACCCGCCAGCTTCTGCTGCCGCAGGTGGTGGCTCGCATCCTGGCCCTGGACGACCGTAGCGCCGTCATCCTCTACCTCTTACAGGAAGCCTTCCGCATGGAGGAGCCCGACGACGCGGTGCTGCTCGAGCTGCTGGCCCACTACGGTCTGGAGGCGCTGGAGCCAGCCTTCGCCCGCCTCAACGAGGAGGCGGCCCTCAAGTCGGGAGCCGCCGCCACGCGCCTGCTGCTCTTCGGCTCGCTGGCCCGCCGGGCGCAGGGGGTCGAAAAGGCGCGGCTGCGCGAGATGGTGCGCCAGCTGCTCGAGTTCCCCATCTTCACGGCCGAGAGCCTGCCCGCGGTGTGGTTGGGCCTGGGGCAGGTGGGCGCCATCCGAGCCCTGGACGAGCGATTGCGCAAAGAGATCATCGAGCGCCTGGGCGGTCAGCTCTCCCCATACCCGGGGGTACGAGTGCAGGCCCTGCTGGCCCTCTACCCGGTCGCCTCGGCGGCCGGCCAGCGGATGGTGGAAGGCACCCTGCGCGCCCCGCTGACCCAGGAAGAGCCGGCCCGCGAGGTGCTCAGCGCCTGTTTGACGGGCCTGGAGGAGCTTTCCGCCTCGGCCCTGTTTCCCCATGAGGCTGAGGAGCTGGTGGGCGTGCTGTGCCGCACCGTGCTCTGGAAAGGCCGCGAGCAGAGCCTGGAGAAGGTGATGCGCCAGGCCCTGAGCTACGCCTCCAGCGGGGACGGGGTGCGAATTCCCACCTCCTGGAGCCGCGAAGACCGGGAGGCCGCCCTGCGCATCCTGGGCGCCCTGGCCCGGCATCCGCTCGGCCCCGAGCGACTGCAGTCGCTGGTCGTGGTGCGCCTGTTCTCGTTTTTGCAGGACTGGCTCGACGCGGTGGAACAGGGCAGCGACCTCTACGCACACCGGGACACTCCCCTGTGGGAGATCCTGGCGGTGGTCCTGCGCCAGCGTCCCGACCCGCGCAGCCACGAGCTCTCGCGGGAAGCCGCCCGGCAACTGCTGGAGGCCCACCGCAACGTGCCCGGTCAGGTGGCTCTGGATCGGCGCGAGAACGCCCAGCGGTTCCTGATCGAGGTGATGCTGGCGGTGCAGGGCGAGGATCTGTCCGTGCGGGGGCGCTCGCTCAACCTGGCCCGCTCGATTTTGGACACGCTGGCCGATCTGGCCCTGCGCGACACCCCAGAGGCCACCCTGTCGCTCTACCTCTTGCGCGAGCTCGAGCGCTCGCACCGCCTGCAAAGCGAGCTCGAGGCGCGGCTGCGAGGCTTTCTGGCCAACCGGGCCTGAAAGACGAACGCCCCCCGACCGCTGGCCGAGAGGCGCCTTCTGCGCGCAAGTTTCCGGTGCATGTGTTCGCGCTCTACCGCTGAGCTACAAGGGCATTCGGTGCCCCTGACGGGATTCGAACCCGCGACCTCGTCCGCCTGAAGGATGTATGCCCCGTGGGTTGGGGCGCGCTGTAAGGAGATAATAGCACTTCAGACGGCCAGGGGAAAGGGAAAACTTCACAGACAGGAACTCGGAGCCGTCCGGCAGCGTCCACGAAGGTATGATGACGCAAGAACCCTCCCCCATCCTTCTCCCGGAGTTCGATATTGAAGAGCTCGAACGCTGGGAGCAAGACCAGAAGCGACGCGAACGAGCCCGACAAAGCGACCTCTACCGCTGAACCGCCCTAAAAAGAGAGGCTCGCTTTTCAGCGAGCCTCTGTTGGTTGCGGGGACAGGATTTGAACCTGCGACCTCCGGGTTATGAGCCCGACGAGCTACCGGACTGCTCCACCCCGCGATATTTGTCTTCCAGGACGTCATTATAGCCAGGGGCCCGAACGCTGTCAACCCCTCCTCCAGGAAGGGGAATCTGGCCCCCGCCGCGCACTCGCTTGCTGGTGAAAAGAGTTCCGCTCAACATCGGCCATCGGGGGGCGTGCGGGGAGGCGCCCGAGAACACGATGGCCAGTTTCCAGATGGCCATCGCGCAGGGAGCCGAGATGGTCGAGCTGGACGTGCGCCTGACCCGCGACGGGGTGGCCGTGGTCATCCACGACTACTCGCTGGGGCGCACCACCAGCGGGCGCGGACTGGTCGGGCTGTCGACCTGGAAGAAGCTCCAGACCCTGGACGCGGGCGCCTGGTTCGACGGCCGATTTCGCGGCGAGCGGCTGCTCGAGCTGAGCGACTGCCTGAGAACGCTGACCCCCCGGCTGGCAGTCAACGTGGAGCTGAAGTGCTTCTTCGGGCGTCCCGACCGGCTGGTGCGGGCCTGCGCCGAGGCCATCCGGGCCAGCCAGTGCCAGCGTCGGGTGCTGGTCACCTCCTTCAACCATCGGGCCGTCGAGCTGTTCCATCAGGTCATGCCCGAGGTGGCCCTGGGTCGGCTATTTCACCCGCTCTTGAACGGACGGCCCCGTCCGCGCGACTTCGACTGGCTGCAACAGGGCGAGCGCCACGCCAACGAGCTGGCCTGGGATGGCCGGGCGCTGGCGGTGGACCTCTCCCTGGCCGATCGCAAGCTGACCGACCAGGCCCACCAACGCGCAGGTGCGGTGCTGGTCTACACCGTCAACGAGGAAAAGGACATGCGTCGCCTGATCGAGTGTGAGGTGGACGGGCTGATCACCAACTTCCCGGCCCGCTACGCCAGCCTGCTGGCCCGCCTGTGAAGATCCGTCCGGGCCAGCACTACACGCTGGGAGCCAGTTGGGACGGCCAGGGGGTGAACTTCGCCGTCTACTCCGAGAACGCCACCCGCATCGAGCTGTGCCTGTTCGACTCGAAGGAAGACGAGCGCGAATCGCTGCGCCTGGTGCTGCCCGAGTACGATGACCACGTCTGGCACGGCTATGTCAGTGGCATCCGCCCCGGCCAACTCTACGGCTATCGCGCCTATGGGCCCTATAAACCCCAGCAGGGGCACCGCTTCAACCCCTGCAAGCTGCTCGTCGACCCCTATACCCGCGCCGTGGTGCGCTCCAAGAACCGCTGGCACGACGAGATGTTCGGCTACAAGGTCGGTCATCCCAAAGCCGACCTGTCGATGGATACCCGCGACAACGCCGCTCTGGCCCCCCTGTCGGTGGTGGTCGAGCCTGCCTTCTCCTGGGGCGACGACCGCCCTCCCCGGACTCCCTGGAACCAGACCGTCATTTACGAATTGCACGTGCGCGGGATGACCCGGCTCAACGCCCTGGTACCCGAGGCTTTACGGGGAACCTATGCGGGACTTGCCTCCGATCCGGTCATCGAGCACCTGAAAGAGCTGGGCGTGACGGCCGTGGAGCTGATGCCGGTGCACTATCCGGCCTACGAGCGCCACCTGACCGAGAAGGGCCTGCGCAACTACTGGGCCTACAACACGCTGGCTTTTTTTGCTCCCAATCCCGATTACGCCATCAACCACTCGCCCCAGGACGTTTTGCGCGAGTTCAAGTCGATGGTGGCCCGCTTTCACTCGGCCGGCATCGAGGTCATCCTGGACGTGGTCTACAACCACACCGGGGAGGGCAACCACCTGGGGCCCACCGCCTGTCTGCGCGGGCTGGACAATGCCAGCTACTACCGGCTGCTCACAGACACCCCCCGCTACTACCTCGACTTCACCGGTTGCGGCAACACCCTCAACACCACCAATCCTCGCGTTCTGCAGCTCATCATGGACAGCCTGCGCTATTGGGTGCAGGAGATGCGCATCGACGGCTTTCGCTTCGACCTGGCCAGCTCGCTGGCTCGCGAGAGCTACGAGGTAGACCGCCTGGGCGCGTTCTTCGACATCATCCAGCAAGACCCGGTGCTCAACCGCATCAAGCTGATCGCCGAGCCCTGGGACCTGGGCGAAGGCGGCTACCAGGTGGGCAACTTCCCCGTGCTGTGGAAGGAGTGGAACGGTCAGTACCGCGATACGGTGCGTCGTTTCTGGAAGGGCGATTCCGGCCAGGCCCCGGCCCTGGCCTCGCGCCTGTGCGGCTCGAGCGATCTCTACCAGGAGGGGGGGCGTCGTCCTCAGGCCAGCATCAACTTCATCACCTGCCACGATGGCTTCACTCTGCACGACCTGGTCAGCTACGACGAGAAGCACAACCTGGCCAACGGCGAGCAAAACCGCGACGGTGAGAGCCACAACAACAGCTGGAACTGCGGTCACGAGGGCCCCAGCGACGACCCCGAGGTGCGCGCCCTGCGCGAGCGCCAGAAGCGCAACCTGCTGGCCACTTTGTTCCTCTCCCAGGGGGTGCCCATGCTGTGCGCCGGGGATGAGATGGGGCGCACCCAGCGGGGCAACAACAATGCCTACTGTCAGGACAACCCCATCAGCTGGCTGAGCTGGGAGCTCGACGAAGACCAGCTGGCGTTGCTGCGCTTCACCCGTCGGCTGGCCGAGCTGCGCCGCTCGCAGCCTCTCCTGCGGCGCCGTCGCTTCTTCGCTCCCCGCCCGCCCCGGGGCCAGCTGCGCAACATCGTTTGGTACGAGCCCAAGGGCAGCGAGATGACCGACAAAGCCTGGAACCAGGACTTCGTGCGCTGTCTGGGAGTCTGGGTCTCGGGTCGCCCTCAGGACGAGATCGACGAGCAGGGCGATCCGGTCGTGGGCGACCACCTGTTGCTCATGCTCAATGCCCACTGCGATCCGATCGAGTTCCGCCTGGCCAGCCCTCAGCTGGTGCCGAGCTGGACCCTGCTGCTGGACACGGCCCGTCCCGAGGAGCCGGCGCGCAAGGTTCGCTCGGGGGCGCGCTATCCCCTGGAGGGACGCTCGGTGGTGGTGCTCAGCGCTCCTTCGCAACCTCTGGTCGGTCGCCAGCCTTGACCAGCTCATGGATCTCACGCCGCAGCTCGGGGGCGATCCACTCCGCTGACGACAATGCGCGGTGACTGAGGAACAGCCTCACAACTGGGAGCTTTGCTCCTTGAGGCCGATTCTCCCAGATACAGGACTAGCCGGTTCGGGAAAGCACCACCCCATGCGTCGGGGGACACTCCTATTTCTTTGCTTTTTCATCCTTCTGGCCGGAGCTCGGGCCGATTCAACCCGGGTCGCCCGCTTCTACGTGGCCGGTATGACCTGCGAGGCGGGTTGTGCCGCCCGGGTCGACGGACTCCTCAAAAAGAGCTGAAGGAGCGTTTGCGCACCGAGACAGCTCCGATTTGGAGCCGGTCAGTCGACTCGACGATCTGGCTCGCGGTGCTGACCGCTCCGAGCGCCTCCAGGCCGGACATACTGGCATCGCCACTCCACTTGCCCAGCACCATATCCACCAGCTGCTCCTGGCAGGGCCCGGGCTCTTCCAGGACGGCGCGAAATCGCTCCACGGCGGGGTCGTCCGCGTGACGCTGGAGCAACCCGGTTACCGCGGCCCGGTGCACATCCGGGTCGGGAACTCGGCGCAAGAGCTGGCGCCAGAAGGCGGCGCTCTCAGGCAGCTCGCGTCCGGCCAGGTTGCCCTCCAGGGCCAGCATTCCACCCGTCAGCAGCCTGGCCTTCTCCGGAGGGGAGCCTGGAAGCGCCCCGGCAGCCTCTTTCAGAAGCAGCGAAAAATTGCGACTCTGGAGGGTATCAAAGAACCAGCTCGAGGACTGCAGGCCCCAGCAGATGTCCTGGCAGGCGCGGCCGAGCGAACCGGGAGGATCGGGACGGTCTGCCATGTCGGCATAGGCCGGCCCTTCGCCCAGCATCAGAGCGCGAGCGGCCGAGCCGGCCCCGAGCCCCGACCCGATGGCCTGCAACAGGCCGTAGGCAAGCTCGAGCCGATCCCCGTGGCAATCCGTCAAAGCCTGGTATTGGACCAACAAGCGGGTCACCCGTCCGTCCGACTCCTGCCCGGCTTTCTGCTTGATCGCGGCCAGGGCAAAGTCGGCCAGGGCGCGGGCGGCCTGTGGATTCTTTTCATGCATCTGGTTCGCGACGTGGCTGCCAGCCGCTCTGGCCCAGGTGGAAGTGTCCGTGACATCGCCCCCGGACTCGGCCCAGTGCAACGTTCGAATCGGCTCCGGGGTGCGCCGGGCCAGCTCGCAGCAAAACCGCTGGTAATCCTCGCGGGGCGTGCCGCGAGCCGTTTCGGCCAACGAGTCCACCAGGCAGCGAGCGACCTCCGGACCGCGGCCATGATAGTCTTCCACGGCCAGAGTCGCAAGAGAGACCTGCAGGCCCAGGCCGCGAGCGGCCTGCAGCTCGAGCCGATCCAGAGCGGCTCGCAGCAAGACCAGGCGCTGGGCCGGCATCGAACGTGTGGCCTGGCAGGCGGCCCGAAGTCGACCGACCGTCAGGGAAAGCTGGGGATCGGGCGAGGAGTCGGCTACCGTGTCCAGCGTCTGATCCAGCGCCGACAGGGCGCCACGCCGGGTCCAGGCGCTCTGCGACTTCGCCTGACCGGTCCGGATAGCCTCGCCCCACGGCATCAGCTTCATGTCCCGAGCCTAATTGCAGGGGCTCAAGGAATCCTGAACCCCGGATGGCGAATCAAGCAAGATGCAGGTTTCCCCCCTGGGCCCCCTGGGGCCCCAGCCTTCAGCGCAGCGCGGACCCACGGCAAGCTCGGGGCAGCCTCGGGAATCGTTCGAGTCAGGCCGCCCTTCGCTGGTCGGGACGGCTCGAGCCCTGCTACGACCCGAGGGCAGCGAGCGCTGGCGGGTCAAGCTTCCCTTCTCGCTTTCGAACCGTCCCACCGCCGATCCGAGCGGGGCCCTCTACGCTTCGGCCGGCGATGGCACCCTGCGGCGCTTCGACCCGGAGACGGGCAAAGCCCTGTGGACTTTCAGAAATGAAGGCGGGGCCGGGCACATGACCGATCCCGCTTTCACCCAGGACGGCAAAGTTCTTGTGGTGGCCGACATGCGCCGGGTGTTCGTGCTCGACCGCGAGACCGGACTGCCCGAGCACGAGGTAGCTCTCGACCACAGCACGCTCTCTCCCCCCGCCCCCGGGCCCAACGGCACGCTGGTGCTGTTCGGAGGCGACGGGATGTTCGATAAGGACTGGTCCATCTACGCGGTGGATCCGCGTGTGAAGCCCAAGAAGAGCCTGTTCTCCAAGCTGATAGCTCCCATAGCGCTCATCCCCCACCACGGCACGGTGCACCAGTGGGAGGTCAAGGTCAACGCCCAACCGGGAATGTTGCCCATCCCCATGACCCCCAAGGGCGACCTGCACCGGCTCGTCAACCTGCCCAACGGGCTGATCAGCGCCACCACGGGCGACAGCGAGGTGGTTGCGCTGGACCCGACCAGCGGGCAGCCGGCCTGGAAACGCGAGCTGCCGGGCCGAGGCTTCTACGACCCGGTGCCGGTGGGCGAAGACCAGGTCATGGTTGCCCGTGGCGAGCGACTCTTCTTCCTCGACGCCCGCACCGGCGAGACGCTGCGCGAGCAGCCCATAGAGAACACGCTATTCTCGCAGCCCACCTCTGACCGGGCCGGGAATATCTTCTTCTTCACCGGGCTCGACGAGTTGCACGTGCTGCGCCAGGACGGCAAGAGCTGGACCGCACGGGGCAAGTTCGAAACCCGCTACTCCCCGGTCGAGGATGACCAGGGGAACGTTTTCGTGGTCAAGGCGGGGGCGCTCTACTCACTCAACGCCGAGACGGGCGAGGAGAACTTCCGCTTGACTTGCCCGGGCGAGGTGCGCTCGGCCCCGGCCCTGCTCGCCGACGGCTCGCTGGCCATCAAGGTTGGCTCGAGCGAGCGCGAGGAGCTGATCGGGCTACAGAACCCGCTGCAGGCCGCTTTGCAAGAGGAAGACAAGGGAGCCGCGGTGCAAGAGAGCGTGGCCTGGGTGCGGATCGGCGGCGTGCAGGTCAAGCGGCGCGGTTGATGCTGAGCGGATCACTCGTCCGCGAACGCCTCCAGCGGAAACATCACCCCGGTCGCATCGGCCACTTTCTTCTGGCGATTGACAACCCGGTCGCGCGCCCTCTCTTTGGGAGTCTCCGGATCGGACATACGCTGATAAGCCGCCGGCTTCTGGCCGGTCAGGAGGGGCAGCAAGTCGGCCTTGCCCCCCTCCTGCGCCAGCTCCAGCGGACTCATCGGAATGCAGTCCCCCCAACACTGAAGGTGGGGATCGGCGCCGTGCTTGAGCAGCACCCGCACTCCCTCGAGCTCATTGCGCCCCACGCACCAGTAGAGCGCGCCGAACCAGGTGCCCCAGGTGTCGGTGAAGAGACTGTTGTCATTGACGCTCGAGTTGTCTGACTCGAGCAGCTTGTCCAGCAGATCCCAGTGCTGCTCTTCGACAGCCCGCTTGAGCTGAGCCCTAGCGACCGGCATAGAGCTTGCCGGACATCGCAAAGGACATCCCGGCAAGATTCCCCTGCCCCTCGAGCGACAGCTGCGCATCCTCGGCCCGGGCCAGGGTCACCGTCTGCTCGAGGGTGGCCTCGCCGAGCTGGCCGGCGATGGAGACCTTGTATTCCCCGTTCTCAGCTTCTGCAAAGCCAATCTGGTGGTTGAAGCGCTCGTTACCCAGCTGGCCGTTGCTGGTGACCGAGCTGAGGTCTTCCTCGCCGCTGATCACCTGGGTCAGTGTCAGGTTGCCCACCGAGCCACGAGCCAGCACGCCTTTCTGGCCGGCGGTCATCTTCACTTCGACCGGGGTGTCGCCGAGCTGAGCGGTCAGGGTCAGCTGACGCTTCTCCTGGTCGATGGCCCAGCTCTCGCGGTAAGGCAATCCACCCACCTCGCCCGAGGCGGTCACGGCCTGCTGGGGATTCTGAGGATTAAAGGTGTAGCTCAAGCTGCCCGGGACCTCGTTGAGGGCCACCTGCAAGGCAGCCGTGGCCGGACCGTTGGTCATGGACGAGATGAACATCCCCGTGACCACCACACTTAACAGGCCGGGGTTGAGACAGGGCAGCGCGGCAGCTTCCTGAGCGTTGTCGATGGTGGTCAGGTCGAGCGGCTGGCTGGCCTCCTGGGCCTGAGCCGGGGCGACGCTGGCGCGGGCGGGCTGGCTCTGGAAACTGAGCTGGGTGGAACGAATGGCGGTCAGCATGATATGTGAAACCTCCCCTGGAATCTCTCGTATTTGTGCCTGCATCATGCTCGCCGGCCCAATTGCGGTTGTTGCTGACAGATGAACTTACGGGGAAAGAAACGCCGACGCTCGAACCTCGCCAGAGCATGGGATCTTTGTTCCGCAAGCCTCCCCCCTCCGAGCCCCCGCGCACTCTCCAAGAGGCTCTGGGGAAGACGCTCAGCGCCCTGCTGACGGGGCGGGCCACGGTCTGCCAGTACCATGTGCGCAAGAATCTGGTGCCTCCCGCCTGGATGCTGGGGCACTACCGCATCCGCCAGGGCGAGTTAGTGGCCCGGCTCTCCCCCATCGACTACTACCTCCCCACGGTCGAGTCGCCTGAGGAAGCCATCGCCTCAGTCTCCCAGGCGCTGGCCGTCTATCGCCACCTGGATCGCATCAGCCTGGGACTGGTCTCGGCCTCTCTGGGACTGGTCGAGGAGACGGTGGATGCAGTGCACCGCTACCTGATCCGCCACCAGGAGCCCTCCCGACTGATCGTGGTGATGGGCCTTCGCGAGCTGACCCCGGTGATGCAGCGACTGGCCGCGCGTCGCGATTTTCCCCGCGTGGGCCTGGTTTTGCAGGAGATGTATGACCTGGAGGCCCTGGTACACACTCTTCCTCTGGCCGCTCGCACGGGAGTCCCCCTGGGCTTTCACACCATTCGCCCCATCAGCGAGTTGCGAGGAAAGGAGGTACGTGTAGGCTTTCTCAACGCCATGAGCGCCACCTTGATGGCCGGCGCGCTGCGCCTGACCGAGCCCGAGTTGCGCGAGGTCTGCCGCACCTGGGACGTGCGCTTCGAGCCCGCGCAGATCCGGGCGGAAGGGCACAGCCTGCCACTCGAGGCGGTTCAAGAACTGGCCGATGCTCATCTGCTGGGCTACGAATGGAGCAGCGAGGTGCTCGACGAATTGCAGCGGCACTTTCCGGAGAACTTTCGGTAGGCCAGGGTCGAACCTGGAGCGAAAGAGGGCGCGTGAGCCAGATCCGCATTCTCATTGCCGATGATCACGCCGTGGTGCGCCAGGGCCTGCGCATGTTTCTCGAGCTCGACCCTGAGCTCGAGGTCGTGGGCGAGGCCTCGGACGGCCTGGAAGCTCTCGAGAAGGCCCACGAGCTCAAGCCCGACGTGGTCGTGATGGATCTCTTGATGCCCCGGCTGGACGGAATCCAGGCCATCGCCCGCCTGCGCCAGGAGTTGCCCGAGGTAGAGGCGGTGGCCCTGACCAGCGTGCTGGACGATAGCTCGGTGGTGGGCGCGGTGCGAGCGGGGGCCATGGGCTACCTCCTCAAAGACGCCCGGGCCGAGGAGCTGTGCCAGGCCATCCGGGCGGCCGCCGCCGGCCAGGTGCAGCTGTCGCCCCAGGCTGCGGCCCGCCTGCTGCAGGAGATGCGCTCGCCCCAGAGCCCCGATCGGCTCACCGAGCGCGAGACCGAAGTGCTGCGCCTGGTGGCCCGGGGCGAATCCAACCGGTCCATCGCCCAAAATCTGTCCATTGCCGAGAAGACGGTCAAGACCCATGTGAGCAACCTGTTGGCCAAGCTGGGCCTCTCCAGTCGCACCCAGGCCGCTCTTTACGCGGTACAGCACAAGCTGTGATCCCGCCTCCCTTCGAGCCGATCGAGAACCTCTTCGACCCGGCCCTGCTCCCCCATCTCGTCGGAGCCACTCCTGCCGGGGTCGCCGTGCTCGACCCCTGGCGACGGGTTCTGTTTGCCAATCCAGCCGCCTGCGAGATTCTGGGTCGCTCGCTGGACGATCTTCAGGGCCGGGACTATGCCCAGTATTATCCCCCCGAGGAGGGCGAGGAGCTCAAGCGCAGGGTTGCCGATCCTATCATTCCCCAGCGCAAGCGCTACCCCACCCGGGTCATCCGTCCCGACGGCGAAGAGCGCGAGGCGGAGATGCTCCACTTCCACCTGAACACTCCGACCCGCAAGCTGGTGGCGGTGGTGCTGCTCGACGTCACTGAAGGGCGGCGCCTGGTGCACCGGATGGCCACTCTCAGCCACTTCGCCTCCAGCCTGGCCTATCAGGGCAGCCTGGAGGAGACGCTGGCTTCCCTCGGCACGAAGGTCGTGCAGACCACGTATGCTCGAGCCTGTTCGGTGGTGCTGGTGGACGAGCGCGGGCTGCGCCCCGGCTGCCTCACCGGCCTGAGCCCCGAGTTCTGGCGAGAATTCGAGCGCCGCTGGCTGGAAGGCGAGCCTCTGACCGCCCGGCAGGCCATCGAGTCAGGAGGCGTGGTAGTCGACCGCGACCTGCGCAGGCGCGCGCCATGGGTGGGGGCCGTCGAATGGGACACGGCCATGGCCGTCCCCTTGAAGTTTCGCGGCTGTGTGCTGGGGGCTCTGACCGGCTACTACCTGGCCGATTGCGCTCTGGGCGAGGCCGAGACAACCTTTCTGCATACCCTGGCCGACCTGGCCGCAGTGGCCATTGAAAATGCCCGCCTGATGGAAGAGCTGCGCGAGAAAACGGCCCTCCAGGAGCGGGCCCGCCTGGCCCGCGAGTTGCACGACTCGGTTTCGCAGGCCCTCTATGGCATCACGCTGGGCATCAAGACGGCCAGGGCTCAGCTCGCGCGGGACCCGGCCCGGGCATTCGAGCCGCTGGAGTATGCTCAGAGCCTGGTGGAGGGCGCCTCCAAGGAGATGCAGGCGCTACTCTACTCCCTGCGGCCCGAATCGGTGGACGAAAGCGGACTGGTGGAGGCCCTGACCCGCCACGCTGCCTCGTTGCGCTCGCGGCACGGCTTGAGGGTGGAGGAACGACTGTCTGCCGAGCCCGAGCTGAGCCCTGAGAGAAGGCATGCTCTGGTACGAGTGGCCTCGGAGGCTCTGCACAATGTGGTCAAGCACGCCGGGTCCCGGTGCGTGACCATTGAGCTGCGCACCGAAGAAAGCCAGGTCTGCCTGATCATCGCCGATGACGGTCGGGGTTTCGAGCCCGAGCGCGAGTACCCCGGCCATCTTGGTCTGCGGGGAATTCGCGAGCGACTCTCCGGCCTGGGAGGCCGTCTGCTCCTGACCAGCAGGCCAGGCCGGGGCACTCGCCTGCAGGCCGAGCTGCCGGTGAAGGAGTTGCCAGCCGACCCCGCGCAAGCCTCCTGAGATGCGCTGGATGGCTCTGGCGGCCGCCCTTTTCCTGCTTGTGCTGGCCCGTGGCCAGGCCCCGACCCCGAGCGGACAGCTGGTTTTTCTGGCCGTCCTGGCCGTGGTCCTGGAGCTCATGGCCGTCCCCCTGACCGGGGTGGGATTCTTCTCGGCCGCTTTCGGGCCGATCTTCGCCCTGGCTCTCATGACCGGAGCCGGCCCGGCGGCCGCAGCCGTGGTCCTGATCGCAGGCGTGGGTCTGCGCAGCCTGCTTTACGCCCGCAGCCACGCTGGCCCGCGCACGCTGCACGAGGCCATGGCGGATGTCCTTCCGGGTCTGGCCGCCCTGGCCGCTGTAGCCTGGCTGACCCCCGCAGGCGGTGGCCCCCTGGCCGGGGTGGGGATCGGTCTTCTGGCCTACCTGCCCCTGGCGCTCGCGCTCCCCGACCGGATGCTGGCGCCCTGGGAAAAGGCCGGGCGGGGAGCCTGGGAGCGCCATCGCGAGCTAACCTCGCTCTACGTGGCCGGGGTGGCTGGCCTGGGGCCGGCCTTGATGCTCTTGTTTCAAGCCGGGTCCTGGAACGGGCTGTGGCTATGCCCGCTGCTGCTCGGTCTGCACCGGGCCGCCCAGGTCGATCTGCTCCGGCTCGAGCTGCTCGACCGCGAGCGGCTTGAGCTGCGCGCTCAACAGTCGCGCGAGGCGCTGCAGGTCACCCAGACCAGGCTGTCGCAAACCCAGAGCGAGCTCGGCATCGAGTCGCAAGAGCGCAAGCTGCTGCAGGAGCTGATCGCCTCCATGGCCGGCAGCCCCGACCTCGAGAGCCTGCTGGCCCTGATCGGCAGCTCGGTGCGCAAGATGGTGCGCTGCCAGAGTGTGCTGATCTTCCTCAAGGATGACGCGGTCCCACTCGGCTCGATCGTGGAGCGTTGCTGGCGAACAGGCAAGGTTACCCCGGGCCAGGGGATGAAGGGCGAAGCGGTCGCCGCTGCCCTGCCGATGGAGGGCGAGGGGGTGCTCTATGTGGGCCGCCAGCATACCGATTTCAGCTGGGAGGAGCGCCACTACCTGGTCATCCTGGCTGGCGCTGGCGGCCTGGGAGTTCAGTCGGTGCGCCGCTTCGAAGAGGAGCGCCGCTCCCAGCTCAAGCTGAGGATCTGGGTCCAGCGCCAGGCATACCTGCTGGAAGGGGCCCGCGTGCTGGCCGCCGGCCTGGCTCGCGAGGAAATCTTGCAGCGCTTGCGCGGTCTGGTGCAGGACACGATTCCCCATGAGCGCGGAGCGTTTTACGAGCCAGGTCGGAGTCAGACTGTCCTGACATGGCCGGAGAGCTTTCAGCTTGACACGGCAGCTCTTGAGGTCGCCTCGAAAGCAGCCCAGCAGGGCGTGCCGGTCACCGTGGGAGGACTGCTGGCCGTGCCCCTGATCCACGAGTTCAAGGTGGTGGGGGTGGTCGTGTTGCAGTCGAGCCAGACCCAGGGCTTCAGCTCGGAGCAGGCGGATGTGCTGCAGACGCTGGCCTATCAAGCGGCGGTGGCCCTGGACAATGCCGCTATCCACCGCCAGCTCAAGCTTTCTCAGGCCCAGATGGTGCAATCGTCAAAGATGGCAGCAGTCGGCCAGTTGGCGGCGGGAGTGGCCCACGAGCTGAACAATCCGCTGGGGGCGGTGGTGCTGGCCCTGGAAGGGGCTCGTCTGGCTCTGGAAGGGGGGAAGCTGGAGCGGATCGGGCCAAAGCTGGACATCTGCGACCGGGGGGTGGGACGTTGTCAGGAGATCGTCTCCAAGCTTCTCTACAGCTCGCGAGGTGGCGAGGCCGTCAGCACCTCGGTGACTCGCCTGAACGTGCTGCTGCAGGACACTCTGACCCTCCTCGGCCCGCAACTGGCGAGCCAGGGGATCGACCTGATCAGCAGCAACGCACCGGACATTCCTCGTGTGGCAGGCGCCTCCTCCGAGTTGCAGCAAGTCGTTACCAGCCTCCTGCAGAACGCCTGTCAGGCAGCCCTGGACCCGGCCGCGAGCTCGCGCCAGGTTCGGCTGTCGACCCGGGCCGAGAACGGGATGGTCCTGCTGCGCGTTGAAGATGATGGGCCAGGAGTCCCCCCCGAGATCCAGGAGCGTATCTTCGAGCCCTTCTTCACCACTCGCCCGCCTGGGCAGGGGACCGGGCTGGGGCTGACCGTGAGCTTGCAGATCGCCCAGGGCTGTGGGGGCAGTCTTCGTTTTGTGCCAGGAGCCAGCGCTGGAGCCATTTTTGAGCTGGCCCTTCCGGCCAGGGAATGACCTGGAAGCTTTATCCAACCCTCCGGGATTCTTTAGGAATTCCTCAGGTAAGTCGACCACCCGGGAGGGTATGATGACCCTGCGGGTAGAGCATTCAACCTACCCACTCTCTTTGGAGGTCTTAGACAATGATGTTTCGCAAACTCGCTCTCGCCGCCGCCGTGGTCGTGCTGTCTTATCTGCCCGCCTCGGCCCAGGTCGGCGTCACCATACAACTTGGCAATCCCTACCCACCACCGGTCTACTACCCCGTAGCCCAGCCGGTCGTCGTACAACCGCAGCCGGTCATCGTGCACCCCCGACCGGTGGTCGTGCAACAGCAGCCCGTCTACTATGGCGCTGGCGTACCGCGCTCCTACGCCAACGACTGTCGAACCGTCAAATACAACAAGAAGCACCACCGCAAGCATCGCGGCCATCGAAGCCATTGCGACTGATGGGAATCGCCGGCCCAGTGTCGAACCGCTTCCTGAGTGACCGCCGAAACCGAAACCAGAGTTCGTATCCTGGTCGTCGATGACGAGCCCTCCATCGTCGACTACATCAGCCTGGGCCTGCGCTACGAGGGCTTTGAGGTAGGTTCAGCCGGAGACGGGCGACAGGCCCTGCAAACCTGGAAGGATTTTCGCCCCGACTTGGTGGTCCTGGACCGGATGCTTCCTGATGGAGACGGCCTAAGCGTCTGCCGCGAGTTGCGGGCCCTCAGCGAAGTTCCGGTCCTGATGCTGTCAGCCCGGGGCGAAGTGGAAGACCGGGTGGAGGGCCTGCAATGCGGGGCAGACGACTATCTTCCCAAGCCGTTCAAGTTCGAGGAGTTACTGGCCCGCATTCAGGCCTTGCTGCGCCGCACCCATCGCCATAATGACAAGCTCATGCGATTTGCCGACCTGGAGCTTGATCCATCCACACGTCGAGCTCGCAAGGCGGGAGAAAGCGTCGAATTGACCGCCCGCGAGTTTGATCTGCTCGAGGCCTTGATGCGCCGGCCCACCCAGGTGCTCACCCGCGAGCAACTGCTGAGCCAGCTCTGGGGGTTCGACTTCGAGGGTAACACCAATGTCGTTGAGGTCCACATCAGCTCCCTGCGTCACAAGCTGAGCGATACAGATCGCACCTTGATTCGGACTGTGCGCGGCGTTGGCTATGCGCTGGGGGGTTGATCCTGGACGAATGTCCTTGCGCTGGGTTCTGGCCCTGGGTCTGGCGGGCTCTCTTCTCCTCTCCCTGACCGTGCTGGGCCTTTCGGTCCACGGCCTGGTCGCCCGCCACCTGCTCCGAACCGGTGAGTATCGGCTCTCGCGAATGGTCGCCGAGGGCATGGTGGACGTGTTCGGCCCCCGCGATTGGCGTCCGGACGGACGATTCGAAGCACCGGCGGAAGTGTTGAGCAGAGCTCAACGGCTGACCGAGGCCGTCTCTCTCGTGGAGCCGTGGGCCTTCATTCAAGTCTTTCGAGCGGATGGAGGCCTGGTCGCCGAGGCCGGGCCCCGACGCCATCGAGAAGCGGAACCCTACTCTCCCGATAGCGGCCAACTGGCCGCGCTGATGCTCATCGACGAGCAGCGGCGAAGCATGCTGATCCGAGCCGGCCCACGCACCTGGCAGGTTTCCTTGCTGACGCTGTATCGCGCGGGCCAGCCCCGGGCCGTGGTGGCTGTTGGACTTCCCTGGGATCTGTCACGCGAATTGCTCGACGCCCTGGCCTGGTATTTCGTCGTCGTCGGCCTGAGCACGGTGCTGCTCTCGCTGGCAGTGAGTCACTGGTTAGCCGCCCGCCTCTCCCGCCCGCTCGAGATTCTCACCGGAGCCGCCGAGCGGGTAGCCTCGGGAGAGCTCACTCCCCCGGGTCCACTGTCTGAGGGCACACGCGAGGTAGCGCGACTCTCTCTGGCCTTTGACAAGATGGTGGTGAGCCTGAGAAGGTCTCGGGAGAATCAGAAGCAATTCGTGGCCGACGCCTCGCATGAGCTTAAGACGCCGCTGACAGCTATTGGCGGCATGTTGGAGATGCTGCGTCGCGGGGCCGACAAGAATCCTAAGGATCGCGAGCTGGCCCTCTCGACCATGGAGCGCGAGGTGGAGCGTATGGGGCGTCTGGTCGCCGACCTGCTGGCCCTGTCGCGGGCCGAGCAGCGGGCTGCGACTCCCCCGGGCGTGGTATCACTGCCAGCTTTTCTGGAAGAGATTGCCGCCTATGCCCGCCTCAAGCGCATGGACCACGTAATCGAGGTGGAGTGCCCTCCAGGCCTGGCCGTACTGGCCCAGGCCGAGTCGCTCGATCGAGTGGTCAGAAACCTGGTCAACAACTCTACCAAATACACTGCAGCCGGCAAACGCATCCGGCTAACCGCCCGCCGGGAAGGAGCCTTCATTCGCCTGGTGGTCGAGGATGAGGGCATCGGGATTGCTCCCGAGGATCTCGAACGGGTTTTTGACCGCTTCTACCGAGCCGACCCGGCCCGCTCCAGAGGAACGGGAGGAACCGGGCTCGGTCTGCCCATCGCCCGCGCGCTCGTGGAGGCGATGCACGGCCAGCTCTCGCTGGAGAGTGAGCCGGGGCGAGGAACCCGGGCCATCGTTCTGCTTCCCACCGGGACACGTTCCGAGGATCTTTAGAATTTCTTCAGGAAAGCTCCGGGCAGCCTTCAGACCCTCGCGTTAAGATAGCCTTGCTCAGGTTCACCAACCGAACCGAGACAGGCTGCTCCGGTGGTCGCCAGGAACTCCCCAACTGGCGACCTCCGGGACCAGCACCCGGTGACGATATCGCCTGGCCGTTCGCTCCTCGTGCAGCGAAGGGCCGAAGCTGGCGTACACACGGCCCCTCAACGCTGCACGACTGCCAGACGATCACAAATCGGCAATAATCCTCTAATAAGAGAATGCTAAATTTCATGATGTGGGGAGACACACACCCGGAATTGGGAGGTCTTCCCCTATGTTGGAAAAGAGACTTTGCAGGCTCGCGCTGGCCTGTCTGATCGGGGCGGTCTGCTGGGCGGGCCTGACCGGTAAGGCCCGCGCCCAGGAGCTTTACAGCGCCGATGAGCTCGACCAGATCGTCGACTCCATTGCGCTTTATCCCGACCCGCTGCTATCCAACATTCTCAGCGCTGCGGCCTATCCCGAGCAACTCGCTCAGGCCCGGCAGTTGGTTGCTCAGGGGCAAGGCCCTGAAGCGGCCCCCGAAGCGTGGGATCCGGCGGTCAAAGCCCTGATGGATTTCCCTGAGATCCTTGAGACGCTCAACGAGGACAGCCAGTGGACCTCGGCCCTCGCCTTCGCGGCCAGTCACCAGATGAGCGACGTCATGCGGTCTGTGCAGGGAGTGCGTCAGCGTGCCCTTCAGGCGGGAGCGCTCAAGAGTGGCAACGAGATACAGGTCATCGAGGATGATGGCCTGGTGACGATCCAGCCAACCGACCCATCCCGTGTCTATGTCCCTTCCTATGACCCGAATGCCATCGGGGGAACGGACCTCGGCTACAGCCTGGTCGATCCGGGTTACAATGACTCGGCCTATACTTCGGGCTTTACCAATGGATTCGCCACCGGTGCCGTGACCTTCGGACTGGCGGTAGTGGTATCGGACTGGTTCTTCAATCGCAACTGCGACTGGTGGAGCGGCTCCATCAGCACCGGCTACTGGCCAGCCTACCAGCCGAGTTACGGTTATTGGAACCCGAGTTGTCAAGGTGACTTCAGGCCCTGGCGTCCAACCACCTACTACAACTATCGTCCAGCCGCCTGTCGACCGGTTCGGGTCGTGCGCAACAACACTATCGTTCGCAACACGAATATTGTTCGCAATACCAACGTGAACTATGATCGCCGCCCTCATCAAGGTGGGCGTCCTGACTTCAACAATCCTGTCGGTCGGCCCCAGGCGAGCTGCGACAGGTGCGGTCGCCAGCATACCGGCGATTGCAGCCGTATTGGTTTTGACCGCCCCGGTCGCCCCGGCCGCGACGGTAGGCCCGGCTACGACCGCCCCGGTCGCCCCGACCGCGACAAGCCCGGCTACGACCGCCCCGATCGCCCCGACCGCGATAAGCCCGGCTACGACCGCCCCGGTCGCCCCGACCGCGACCAGCCCGG
>JAANMU010000404.1_pt1 | contig 53353 bp, 39 predicted proteins | sample 7279701 | NCBI WGS metagenome assembly JAANMU01 (sample SAMN14094539, study PRJNA606508) | bioreactor metagenome | isolation source: A lab-scale SPAN reactor treating ammonium-rich wastewater day 57 | place: Ireland: Galway | collected 2017-03-13
AAGCCTCCGGCCGTGGATGCGCCTGGCCGCCCCGGAATCGAGAGCAAGCCTCCCGCCGCCGAGAACAAGCCGCCCTCCGTCAACGCGCCCGGACCCAACGCGCCGCCGGCTGTCAGCGAAACTCAGCTGCCCGTCGTCAACCAGGCCAAGCTGGCCCCATCCTCGAGCAACGAGCCGCGTCCCACCCTGACTCCTGTCAACAGACCCACCGAACTGGGACTCAGTATCACTCCGGCAACTATCCTCAAAGAGACCAACTCCACCAAAGAACCGTGGCCCGCCTCCAGCGAGCAGGGGCTTCGCCCGTCGCTCGAAGCCGGACACGCTCTGGTCGAGTTGCCTGAGCCGACCCCGGGCGAAGGACCCACCTTTGAAACCCGCGTCGAGAAGCGCAACGACCAGACGGTGGTGACCGAGATTCGCAAGCCGGAAGGCCAGCCTGAGACCCGTATCGAGACCCGTCTGCCCGAGCAGCCCAGGGCCATCGTGAACAACGCTCCCAAACCTGAAGCCGTCGAGTCGGCCGAGAAGCCCATCGAGCTCCAACCGGCCGCCATCGCCGGCAAACCAAAAGTCGACTTGCCCGACCTGAGCAAGACCCTCCTGCCCCCCACCGAGGCGGCCGCCGAGCCCACCCCCGAAGCCGAGGTCGTGCAGGCATCTCTGGCTCCCCTCCCCAGCCGCCCGGCGGCCATGCCCACTCCCCGTCCGCTCGAGCCAGCCCCGTCCAGCCACAAAGTGGACCCCATCCAGACGGCGCCTTCCGACCCGCTGCAGCGACTCCCCCGCGTCAGCACCATCGCTGGCCAACAGGTCGGGGCCGCCGCCAACGCAAGTCAGGTGGCCCAGAAGCCCACCGAGCCAACGGGCGCAGGCGCAACGGGTGGTGTGCAGCAGACCCTCGACCTGACCCTTCAAGGTAAGAACAACCAGGAGGGCGGTGGACGCGAGCAGCGCGAGGGCAATTCATGGGTCAGGAGCGGACAAGCCGAGCAAGCTCCCGAGCCCCAGCAGGCCGGTCCGACCCAGACCCGACCGGGAACGCAGGCCCGCTTCGAGTTCCCACCCGAGAGCGATCTGGCCCTGAAGAAACTGCAGGGCGTTGGGGCTCCTGGTGGACAACTCGAGTCCCTGGCCAGCCGCCACGCCGCCCACACCATCAGCTCGATGCTCAAGCGCGCCTACCGCACCAACGAACTGAGCGGTCTGGACGAAGACAGCGCGATGAATGCTCTGGGTATCGTCCTCAAGCTGGGCGGCGAGTTCACCTACGCTCACTCAGCCCGGGTACTCGACCTGTCCATGAGCCTGGCCGACGAGCTGGGCATCAACGACTTCCGCACCCGCCAGCAGATTCGCCATGGGGCGCTGCTCAAGGACATCGGCCAGGTGGGAGCCCAACTGAGCCAGGCCAGCTCCGATGACCTGGATCAGATCGGCGACTACGTCGGCTCCCAGCTCTCGAGCCGCTCGATGCGGATGGCCGGCTTGCTGCATGACATCGGCAAGGTCAAGATCCCCTCGGAGATCCTGCACAAGGTCGGCAAGCTGAGCGAGGACGAGTTCCAGATCATCAAGCAGCACCCCATCTTCGGCGAGGATATCGTGCGGCCCATCGCTTCCCTGCGCCACCTCTGTCCCACCATCCGGGGCCACCACGAGCGCTGGGACGGCAAGGGTTATCCTGACGGCCTGAAGGGCACCCAGATCCCGCTGGCAGCCCGCGTCATCGCCGTAGCTGACGTCTTCGATGCCCTCATCTCGCCCCGCCCTTACAAGCCGGGGATGCCGCTGGAGAAGGTGCGCGCCATCATGCTCGAGGGCCGGGGCACCCACTTCGACCCCATGTTGCTCGACGCGTTCATGCGCGTAATCGACGACCGCTACGGCCGCCAGAGCGCCTGAACTCTTTGCAGGAGCAGGCTCTCGAGAAAGAGCGCAAGGTTCGCGGCCTGTTGCCTGCGAGTCAGGCAGCCGGGCCTGGGGCTTCGCCTCGCGCGACTCCGACTAGGACGTGCGATTTATTTACGTGCACCCGGCACTATCTCTCCTTTCGCATCGAGAAAAAGCGGGATGTGATCGAGGTTCCCCTGGAGGGGGACCTGGACCTGAACGGTTGGGATCTGCGTAAAGCCCTGCAGCTATTGGCCAAGTCCAATGGAGCGCTGGTGGAGTGGCTCACCTCCCCTATCGTCTACCGCCAGGGGCTCCATGCGCTGCGCCAGCGCCTCCCCGAGCTGGTTTCTCCCCGGGCGCTTGGCTTTCACTACTTCCGGATGGCCCGCTCGGCGGTGGCCGACCTCGCCGAACAGCAAGCCAGCTTGAGGCGCTGCTTCTACGCTCTTCGGCCTCTGTTGGCGGCCCGCTGGTTGGAGCTGAGACAGGGCCTGCCGCCGGTGGCCCTGGCGGGCCTGCGAGCCGTGCTGCCCGACGAGTTGCAACCCCGTGTGGACGCGCTGCTGGATCGCAAGCTGGCCAGCTCGGAGAAGGACCGGCAGGAACTCGACCCCGAGCTGCTCGAGTTCCTGCGAGCTGAGAGCGACCGGTTGGGGGGCGTGGTAGCCCGCGGTCGTTCCCGACCTCGAGGTGCTGGACGGCTTCTTTCGCGAAGCGCTGGATAAGCACAGGGTCTGAGGGCGCATCGTGGAAATTCCAGGGATGGGAATGAGACTGCTTCGCTCTGCGGTGATCATGCTGGTCGGCGCGACCCTGGGGGTTTGGGGCCTGCAAGTCTCGCGCCTGATCGAGTATCGTTCTTACCGCTCCTCCCTGGTTCAGGCAGACGCTCATCACCACCGGAAACAGGGACCTCTACGCCCAGACGGCCGACCGGTTGCAGGCCGGCGTCCAGTGAGTCCTCCCGCGCTCTGGCCGCGCTGCTGACGCGTGCAGGAGCCATCCCCATCGGAAGCCGTGTGGCCTCGCCAGGCCTTTCTGCAACGGATCGAGCCGCGGCAGCCCGAGGAATCATTGCTGGCGACGGAGCTGGGCCTACGCGGTATTCCGATCATCTGGTATACGGTCAAGTCCATCCGACGCAGGCAACTGCCGCTCGATCACGAGAGTTTTCTAGCTGGAGACGGCGCTTGCGTCGAGGCAGCCCTCAGGAGTCTGGGAATCGAGCCCCCCACTCCAAACGACTATCCGGAGGCGCTGCGACCTTATACCGGACGCCGTATCTGGCGCTCGACCGTGGCTGCATTGCGAGAGCACGTCATGGCCGGCAAGCCGCCCGTCTTTGCCAAGCCTGCCCGACGCGCCAAGCGATTCGCGGGACGGTTGTTCGAGCAACCATCCGACCTTTGCTCTCTCCAGGGCGCTTCCAACCATGAGCCGATCTGGTGTTCCGAACTGGTCCACTTCGCCAGCGAGTGGAGGGCCTACATCCTGAGAGGCACCCTGCTGGCCCAGGGGCACTACGCCGGGGACCCTTCGCTCCGGCCGGCAGGGGGCACCGTCAAGGAGATGATCGCGCGTTGGTCGGCCTCGGCGTTCGCACTCGACCTCGGCATACTGGGCGACGGCCGGACCGTGTTGGTCGAGGTGAACGACGCCCTGGCGCTCGGAGCCTATGACATCTCCAGCACCGACTATGCCGACCTGCTCCTGGAACGATGGAAGGAGCTGATGGGCCGCTGAAGTACCCGCGATTGTGTGCCCCAGGCAACAGCTCCAGATCGGATCGATTGTTCGGGTTGCTTCAGTCTGCTGCGCAATTAACGCATCCGGCTCGTCAAGTGTGAGGTTTGCTGAAGGTCGGGGCTCGGAACGAAATTTTGGGTTTGGGAAGGGGGTAGTGTTGAATCAACCGGTTCATCCGTTCCCAGTCCATGTGCGCTTTGGAGCAACGCCGTCCGAGCCACTTTTGCCATACCCGGCGCACCAGGTTCACGAACCTTTCCAGACCCGCGAGGTTTCCGGTGATGCCAAAGTAGTTGAAGTGCCCTCGCACTTTGCGCGTCAGCGCCTGCCACTGGTCGCGAACCGCCAGGTGCCGGTTATCCCGACACCACTCGTTCGTCCGTTTCAACGCGCGACTGAACCTCGTCTTGGCAGTCCTTCGCTTGAGAACCCACTTGCCAGACCGGGACTTGGCCCAGTGGTGAGTGAATCCAAGAAAATCGAAGGTGTCATTCCCTCCATCCTTTCCCCATGGGCGAGGAAAGTGCAGAAGGCGTGTCTTTGCAGGGCTCAGCTGGAGCCCAAAACGCGCCAGGCGTTTCGGGAGAGCCCGGTACACCCGGAGCGCATCCCGCTGAGTTTCAAAGACCATAACGAAATCGTCGGCGTATCGGACGAGGGAGCAACTGGCGTCCATCAATGGTTTCACGGTTGTGTTGAACCATTTGTCCAGCACCTCGTGAAGGTAGATGTTGGCCAGTATGGGCGAAACTACGCCGCCTTGAGGGGTGCCCTGCTCTGTTCGGAGCAGAGCACCATTCTCCAGAACGCCCGCTTTCATCCATTTCCCAAGAAGCCGTCGAAGGACCTTATCCTTCACCCGCTGGTCGAGAAAACTCCGTTTAGTCCTCCCACTCCAGGCTTAGCCTGGCGCACTCAAAACTTACCTCATAAATTTATCCTCCTTGCCCAGGCTTTGTCCTGGCGCAATGACACTACCTGTCGCGGAGAATTAGCGACCACCAGCTAAGGCTGGTGGATTCTGGGTAAACGACTGAGCCCGCGTCAAGTCTTGATTCGCGATATACCAGAAGACTTGACACACCCAGCAGAATCGATTACCCTTACATGTAAGAATGCGTATTACATCCAAGGGTCAAGTTACTATTCCGGCCGAGCTGCGCGAGGAACTGGGCTTCTTGCCGAACACTGAAGTCCGCTTCGAAGTGGATGGACCAAACTTGCGATTGGTGCGGATCCGAGCCGTGAAGGGGCCATCCCGTGGGGAACTGGCTGTTGGACGGCTCAAAGGAAGCGCCACTGTCGCAATGACCACCGAGGAAATTCTCGGTTTGACACGGGCCGAGTAATCCTGATGCTTTCTCCTGTCCTTGTGGACAGCAGCGTGATTCTGGACATCGCGACGGCCGACCCGGTTTGGGGGGCCTGGTCAGAAGCCGCTCTGGCCGACGCGGCCGACCACGCGACCCTGGTGATCAATCCACTGATCTACGCTGAAGTCTCAGTCGGTTTTGTCCGAATCGAAGAGCTCGAGCAAGCCCTGCCTCGCGACCACTTTCGCCGCGATCCACTGCCCTATGAGGCTGCTTTCTTGGCAGGCAAAGCATTTCTGGCTTATCGACGCAAAGGGGGGGCGCGTCGCTCGCCTTTACCCGACTTTTATATCGGAGCCCATGCCGCCATCGCCGGCTTCCGGCTGTTGACGCGCGATGCTGCAACCTTCCGGAGCTATTTCCCAAAGTTGCACGTCATCGCTCCATAAGCTGGTTGAAATGGCTAAACAATGCGGATCTGATTTTGGTGCTCTGCGGAGCCCCTTAGCATGGAATCCCCGCTTCGAGTTCGCCTTCTACCAGGTCTGCAACCAACCGGCGGAGTCCCGCCAGCGCCGAAAAACCTCGCTGCGCATATCCAGGACCAGGGGCAGGGTGGCCCACGGTTGCTGGCCCCCAATCAGATGCCGCTGATTGATCCAGGTGCCTTGCCAGGGCGCCGTGACCTCTCGGGTGACAGAGTTTTCTCCCGGCAGGGGGATCTGCGGAGGAGTAGCGACCACTGGTTCGGGGCCGTAGATCGCAGCGCTCTGACGAAGCCCGGTCTCCCAGCCGCTGGTGACCACCCAGAACTGGCCCAGGAAAGCCGCCGCAAAGGGCACCAGAGGAGTGGCCGGAGGATACCGGACGTCAAAAAGCTCCTCAGCGATCTGGAGCAAGGGTCCATCGCCCGTTCCCGACGGCGCCGCGACCAGATCGGCGCGGTGCGCGGCAAGAATTCCGACTACCTCCGGCACCGCCAGTTCCTCCGCCAGCGTCAGACCGATGCGCCCCAGGGGAGTCTCGGCGACCACCCATCGGGGGCCCGGGTGGGCCCAGGAGGGCGGGTGGGTGGCCCGGTAGCGGGCCACGATTCCCGTGGGTGACGCCAGGGCAACGGTGTGGAAGACGCGCTCGTCGTCCCGCTCGGGGTAACTTCCCACGAGCCAGCCGCCACCCTCCGCAGCCAGACGCACAAGGGCTTGCTCCGAGGGCCCGCCTGGGAGCTCCGCGCAGTTGTGATAGAACTCCGGGGTCTGACCGGAGCCGTGCAAGAAGAGTTCCGGCAGCACCAGGAGACCGCCAGCCGGCGGGACGGGAAGCGTCTCGGGCGTGCTCTCCCAACTTGTGGCCGTGACCGATACCTCGAGGGCGACCTGGCTGGCGCGGGCGTCCGTCGGCGCTCGATGCAGAGCCAGCTCGCCGTAGAGCTCGGGTCGGCGCCGTTCCAACAGCCGCGCCCGAACAGGCCGAGACTCTTCGGGAGAGATCGTGGCGGTGATGAAACCGTGCTCGCCGGGCAAAAGTTCTTCGGGCCGAAGCACCGGGGCCTGCGCGAGCTTGTCTCCATGTGGGTTCCAGAGGGACGAGCCACCGTTATAATAGAGCTTCTGTCCGGTGGCCGAGTTGGTCTCGACGCCATTGCGCGTTGCGGCCACCAGCCAGACCCCGTTCTGAGCGGCTATGTATTGCACTGCGGCGACTGTGGAATGATCGCCCATCTTCTGTGAGGGCGAGAGCCCCGGCATATCGCGATCCGAGGCGCTGAGCCAGCAAACGACGTCGACATCATGCAGGGCTGCCATCCGGGCATACTGCCAGTAGGTATTGTCATAGCAAATCAGCATGGTCAGGCGGCCCAGCTCGGTATCGAAGACGGGGAAGCCTTCATTCCCGAGGGTCACCCAGCGTTGGTCTTGCGGATTGAGCCCGTGCTTGCGATAACGTCCCAGATAGCCGTTCGGCCCGATCAGGACGCCGGTGTTGTAACCCAGACCGGTGGCGGGGTCCAACTCGGCCACGCCCACGGCGACGTACATGCCATGCTTTCGGGTGATCGCTTCGAGTGCGGCTGTGGTCTTGCCGGGTATGGTGTCGAGGTGAGGCCGGACCGCCTGGAAGTCGTCGAAGGCGTAGCCGATCGTCGCCTGCTCGGGCAGCACGGCGAGTTTGACACCGTCCTGACCGATCCTGTCGAGGACTTCGACCATGAGACGAATGTTTTCTTCCAGATCGCCCCAGGCGGGGTCGAACGCGACTGCTGCGGCTTTGAAGGGCGGAATCAGGGATTCAGGAGCGCGTGCTCGGCCCGATGAAAACGCGCCGCCGCGGGAATTGCTCGAAGAATTCAGCCGGTTTGTCGAAATGATCGGCCAGCAGGTAGGCCGGAGTGCCGGCTAGCCACGCGCTCAGGTCGACGGCCTCGTAGTGACCGCTGTTCAATCCGATGAGCATGCGTCCGCTCGACTGCCCGATGTTCTCGATCGAGTGTCCGAAGCCTTGAGGAATGTAGGCCACATCGCCGGACTCCAGGACCTCCGTGCGAAACCGCCCGTGCGAGCCAAACAGCGTGACCTCGAAGCGACCGGAGATGACGTACTGCCACTCGTCGGAGTTGGGATGCCAGTGAAGCTCGCGAAATCCTCCGGCATCGATGTCGAAGATCACCCCGGTCATGGTCGAGGAGATAGGGAACTGCTCTTTTCCCACGCGCCACTCACGGCCGTAGGCATAGGTGGTCGTGGGTTCCTGGGATAGCAACGGGTAGCGGTGTGTCTTGGCCGGCGTGATCAGGGCCCCCTGGACAGGCATCGGATTCGCGGGCGGAGGCGCGCCTTTGGTGAAGTACTTCTCGGCTTTGGGGAACCCTTCGAAGCTCGATTCCGGGAGTCCGAAGTTCTTTGCCAGCAGAGACTTTGGGGCGTGTCCCAGCCAGTCGGTGACGCTGAATGTGCCGAACTCAGAGAAGTAGCCGTTATCGAAGATGAGGATGAAGTGGCAGGGCTTGTCCCCCAGACACTCCAACGAGTGCGGATATCCTCGCGGAAAGTACCAGACATCGCCGGCATCGAAGTCGTTGATTTCGGAGGCGCCCGAAGCATCGAAAACGGTGGTGCGGACGCGTCCCTCCAACACGAAGGCCCATTCGGCCGCGGTGGCATGCCAGTGTAGTTCGCGCGTCACGCCCGGCTCGAGCCGCATGGAGACACCAGCGATGCCTTTCGAGATAGCCAGTTGCTCGACGGTGGCTTCCTTGCCGAAGCTGCCTCCATCCACTTTGCCCGCCGATTTCTCCAGGGCGAATTTGAACGTTGGCAGTTCGGGGCCCGAAAGATCGGGGTCGGGCACATTGTTCTTGAAAGAGTAGTCCACGCCGGCCTCCTGGTTGAGTGGCCTGATCTTTGCGGCCTTTCCTTCAAACCCTCCCAGCATTCGTCTCTGCGCCCGCGGGACCCGTGGCCCACTTCCTGTGCTCGCCGGCGTGCTTAGAGCACCAGTTCGTTTCCCCCGGATGAAACGTCCACCAGTTCGTTTCCCCGGGAAACATACACACGTTCGTACCCGGCGGAAACGCACACCTGGGGTCCGTGAGCGCCGCTTGGGGATGGACCGCTCCAGCGCTGCCCCCCTCCTGACCACCAAAGAAGCTGCCGCGCTGCTGGGCATCTCGCCCCGCTCACCACTTCGTCCCCGAGAGAACGGGCACGTTCCACCGGGCAACGATGCGCTCCCGGGCCAGGAAGGATGCTCGACTCCTCCCGCTCAGTTCTCCAACTGGGCGCGCTGAGATTGAAGCCTGACCCGACGGCAATCGCGGTCCACGCGAGCCAACAGGTAGGCGAGCAATGAATGAGGGCTGCGGTATCCAGCCCGGGGGCGCCCGCACCCCATCTGGCTACACCGCACACCAGTTCGTCTCCGCCGGAGAACGAGCATCAGCTCGCCTTCCCGAGTGCTCAAGCCCGGCGCCCGAAGCCCTGAGGCACCGGGATCGCGCCTCATGAGGCGCACATCCGCTGCCTCACCGGGGCAACCCCTGGCCCTGTTTGCAGTTCTAACCCTGCTGCACACAGCAGCCCACGCGACCATGGGCTGGGTGCTCGAGCGCGGCCTCAATGCCCACTGCCTGGGAGACCACCGCCGGGCCGAGCGCTGGCTGCGCCCCTCGAGTTGGAAGGGTATGGACCACTACGACCCCAACGGCGTGGCACTGGCTGCCTGGCACGACTGAGGTCGGCAGCTCTGAAACAAATCGGACACAACCTTTTGTCCCCCTCGGGCTATCCTACCCCCTGTGAACGTGTCTGCCTTTCCAGGGGCCCAGTTCGGCCGGCGTCAGCTCGTGGAGTTGTCGGAAGCGGCCAGCCAGCGCCTGGCAAACCGTCAGCCGGCGCCCGAGCTGATCGCTGTCTACGGGTGGCAGGACGCCGATCAGTCCCACGCCCGCTTCACCGGCCACCTGGGCACCTTCGCCGACCAGAGCCTGGGCGAGATGGACGCCCATGTGCAGGTCCGAATCGCCGACTACGAGCAGCGCATCGCCACCCTGAAAGAGCAGCGCCCCCAGCGCCTCAAGCTGGGGATGGCCGGGGCCGCCCTGGCGATCACGGCCAGCCTGGCCTTCAACGGGCCGACCGGGTGGGTGCTCGCAGGGTTCGGAGTGGGCGCCGCCCTGTGGGGTGCAGCCAGCCTGGCCCAGGAGCTGGGACTCAAGGATCAGCGCAACCAGGCCGCTCAGTTCTCCCAGACCCTGCGCAACTGGGGCCGGGTGCTGGAGAGCATGCCCAACCCCGAGCGCGACGTGCGCAAGCTGCTCGAGAACCCGAAGGCCAGCATGCGAGAAGAGGAAGAGCGCGTCTTCCTGGGCGGGGTATGGATCCCCAAACGCGACCCGGAAGCTGTCTGACGCGCTCTACCGGGAGGTCTTCGGCCCCGAGGCCGTGCCGGGAGCGACCAGTGACGTCACCCTGAGCGAGCTCGGCTGGGCCGCAGATCAAGTCGGTCTGCAGCCAGGCGGGCTGCTGGTGGACCTGGGCTGCGGGCGCGGGGGACCGGGGCTGTGGGTGGCTCGCCGGCTCAAAGCCGTGCTGCTGGGACTCGATCTCTCGCTGGAAGCACTGGCAAGCGCCCGAGAGTCCTCGAAGGGCTACCCCGCTACCTACCTGCAGCGCGACTTCCACGCCACGGGTCTGCCTGACTCTTCGGCCGACGGGGCCCTCAGCATCGACGCTCTCTGGCACTCGAGCGACCTGGGTGGCGCCCTGTGCGAGGTGGCCCGCGTTCTCAAGCCGGGCGCCCGGCTGGTGTTCAGCCTGGTGGAGCGGGATCGGCTCGACCTGAGCGGTCATGGTCTCGAGCTGGTGGACGAGCATGCCTGCCCCGGCTGGCGCGAGCGCCGGGCGGAGTATCAGCGCCTGGCCGGTGAGCTGGGGCTGACCCTGGCCGACCTCACGCCCTTTCAGCGCAGGCTGCTCGTGCTCCAGCGTTGCTGACTGAACCCCTCCGGCCCTGACCACAAAGGAACGCCTTACTCAGGTTGCCCGCAAGCCAGTCCCACCAAGAGACCGGCAGCCAGGACGACTCAATCCAGAGTATTGACCGCGCCGCTGATCCGAATCCGCTCGTCCCTGGTCAACAAGGTGGCCTGGTGCACCCGCGCCGTGCAGACGATCAGCCGATCGGCGGGATCGCGGTGGAAGCCTTCCGGAAGGGTGAGAGTCTCAGCCACGACTGTGGGAGACAGCGGACACCGGCGCACCAGGGGTGGAGCAGTAGCCCGCTCGAGCCATTCTCGCACAGGCAGGTCGAGTCGAATGCGCTGCCTCTCGACCATGAGGGCCACCTCCCACAGGGAGATGTCGCAAACAAGTAGCTCATGCTGGCCGAGCTCGTGCTCGAGAATCCTCTGCTCGGGGGCCGTAAGCAGCTCCAGCGCTCCCTGAACCCACCAGATCAAGATGTGGGTATCCAGCAAGTACTTCAAGCGTTCTCCGCTTCCCACTCCTGCTCAGGAGAACTGATGATGTCTCCCAGAATGCGAACCGTCCCTCGCAAGGAGAGCTGGGGGCAAGTCTGGGGAGGCACCGGAACCAGCCGCGCCACCGGACGACCCCGCTTGAGAATCGTGATCTCCTCACCGTGCTCGGCAATTTCATCAAGCAGCGCGAGACAGTGGGCTTTGAAGTCAGAGGCATTCATCATTCGCATAAGACCAGTTTACTTGACCGGTCACCGATCCAGCAAGCTCTTGCATTTTTATTCACAACCACGTATAAACATACGTAAGTCATGCTCAGAGTCTGCATCGTGGGAGCCTCAGGCTACACCGGCGGCGAGCTCATCCGCTTGCTGCTCGGGCATCCTCGCGTCCAGCTGACCGGCCTCTACGGCACCGCCGAGAGAGACCTCCAGGCCCTCTTCCCCAACCTGCGCAAGCGGACGGAGTTGACCATCCGCCCGGCCAGCGAGGCACCCGGCGAGGCGGAGGCCGCCTTCCTGGCCGTCCCCCACGGTCAGGCCGCGCCGCTGGCCGCCCGGCTTCTCGACCAGGGGCTGAAGGTGATCGACCTGAGCGGGGACCTGCGCCTCAAAGACGACGCCCAGCACGAGCAGCACTACGGCCCAGACGAGCACGCAGAGCTTCGCCATGAAGCCGTCTACGGGCTGCCCGAGCTGAACCGCGACAAGATCAAGAAGGCCCGCCTGATCGCCAATCCGGGCTGTTATCCCACCGCCTCCATCCTGGCCCTCAGGCCGCTTGCCCACCTGGCGAAAGGGCCCCTCATCGTGGACGCCAAGTCAGGCGTGTCGGGAGCCGGGCGCACGGCCAGCGCCACCACCCACTACTGCCACGTCAACGACAACTTTCGGCCCTACAACCTGGGAACCCACCGCCACCAGCCCGAGATCGAGCAAGGGCTGGAGGCAAGCGTCTTCTTCTCGCCGCACCTTGCGCCCATGACCCGGGGCATTCTGGCGACCTGCTATGCCCGGGTCGACCAGCCCATCGAGAAACTCTACCAGGAAGCCTACCAAAGCGAGCCCTTCGTGCGCCTGCTCGAGAGCGACGAGCTGCCCCAGACCCGGGCCACAGCCGGCTCCAACTTCTGCGACATCGCCGTGCGCTACGACCCGGAGCGGCAACTGGCCGTGGTGGTAAGCGCCCTCGACAACCTGGTCAAGGGCGCGGCCGGCCAGGCCATCCAGAACCTTAACTTGATGCACGGGCTGCCCGAGACCGAAGGTCTCCTCGGTCCGGGGCTTTACCCGTGAAAGGAACAACCCCATGAACATCACCTCCCCCCTCGGTTTTGCGGTCGCCTCGCTGCACTGCGGCATCAAGCCCGAGAAAGACGACCTCATGCTGCTCTTGTCCGAGACCCCGGCTTCGGTGGCGGGACTGTTCACCACCAACAAGGTGAAGGCGCCGCCCATCAAATACAGCCGCGAGAAAGTCAAGGGCGGCATCGCCCGGGCCATCATCGTCAACAGCGGCAACGCCAACGCCTGCACGGGCGCCCAGGGCTTTCAGGACGCTCGCGAGATGGCCTCGCTGACGGCCGAGGTGCTGAAGGTGCCCGAGGCCCAGGTGCTGGTGGCCTCCACCGGCGTCATCGGACACCCCCTGCCGATGGACAGAGTGCGGGCCGGCATCAAGCGCTTGCCCGAAGAGCTGGGCCAGGACGGAGAGCGGGCCGCGCTGGCCATCACCACCACCGACGCCTTCCCCAAGACGGCCGGGGTCAAGTTCGGCCCCTACACCGTGGGCGGAATGGCCAAGGGCGCGGGCATGATCCACCCCAACATGGCCACCACCCTCTGCTTTCTAACCACCGACGCGCCCGTCTCGCCGCTTGACCTGCAATCAGCCCTGCGCACGGCCATCGACCGCTCCTTCAACTCCATCAGCGTCGACGGCGACACCTCCACCAACGACTGCGCCCTGGTGCTGGCCAACGGGGCCGCCGGGGGCAAGGTGGACCAGGGCGAGTTGACCGAGGCCCTCACCACGGTGGCCCGCAGCCTGGCCCGCCAGGTGGTGCAGGACGGCGAGGGGGCCACCCGGCTGGTGGAGATCACCGTCGAGGGCGCGGCCAGCGACGCCGAAGCCAAGCAGGCCGCCTACTGCGTGGCCAGCTCGCTTCTGGTCAAGACCATGATCCACGGGGGCGAGCCCAACTGGGGCCGCGTGCTGGCCGCTCTGGGGCGGGCCGGAGTGGAGATGGAGGAAGAGCGCACCGGCCTGTCCTTCGGCGGCGTCACCATCGTGCAGCAGGGGGTCTTCGTGAGCGGCACCTGGGAAGCCGCAGCCAGCGCCATGCAGCAGAAGGAAGTGCAGATCGGCTGCCACCTGGGACTGGGCGAGGGACGCGCCACGGTGCTCACCTGCGACCTGAACGAGGCCTACGTCAGGCTCAACGGGAGCTACCTGTCGTGAGGCTGGTGCTGAAGTTCGGCGGCAGCTCGCTCAGCCCCAACGAGCTCGAGCGCCTCGAGCAAGACCTGCGCAAGCTGCAGCAAGCCGGCCACCAGGCCGTGCTGGTTCACGGCGGCGGGCCCGAGCTCTCGAAGCTGCTGGCCACCATGGGCCACGAGGCGCGCTGGGAGGACGGCCTGCGGGTCACCGACGCGGTGACCATGGAGGCAGCCGAGATGGTGCTGGCCGGCAAGATCAACACCTCGCTGGTCAGCCTGTTGCGAGGCTGCCGGGCCCTGGGCCTGTCCGGCGTGGACGGGGCCCTGCTCGAGTGCAGCCGGGTGAGCGAGAAGCTCGGCCAGGTGGGCCAGGTGGAGCGGGTCAACGTGGCTCTGCTCGAGCTCTTGCTCGGAGCGGGCTACCTGCCGGTCATCGCCCCCATCGGCCTGGGTCCCGAGGGCGAGCGGCTCAACCTGAACGCCGACACTGCTGCCGGCGCCGTGGCCCGGGCCCTGAAAGCCGAGCGCATCCTGTTTCTGACCGACGTACCGGGCGTCATGAAAGACGGCGCCGTGCTCAAGGAGCTGACCGACCAGGAAGCCGACAGCCTCATCGCAAACGGGGCCGCCACCGGAGGGATGATCCCCAAGCTTCGATCGTGCCAGGAGGCCGCCCGGAGCGGCGTTCCGGCCCAGATCCTGCGAGCCGGAGCCTCGCTTCTGGAAGGCCTGGCGGGCCGAGAAGGCACGCTGATTACGGGAGGGACCCCATGCTGACCTGGGAGAGTCTGACCATGCAGACCAACGATTATTACACCAAGCAAGCCGAGGAGTGCCTGTTCGCCAACTACAAGCGAGCCCCGGTGGCCTTCACCCACGGGCGGGGGGCCAGGCTCTTCGACGTGGAGGGCAAGAGCTACCTCGACTTCATTGGCGGGGTGGCCGTCAGCTCGCTCGGCCACGCCCACCCGGCCCTGGTGCGGGCCATCACCCACCAGGCCGAGCGCTACCTGCACGTCTCCAACCTCTACCAGCTGCCCGAGCAGATCCAGGCGGCTCAAGCCCTGATCCGTCACTCGGGCCTGGAGCGCGTGTTCTTCTGCAACTCGGGCGCCGAGGCCAACGAGGCCGCTCTCAAGCTCGCCCGCAAGCACGCCGTCGAGCACGGCCGGGGCCCACGCATCCTGGTGGCCGAGAACAGTTTCCACGGGCGCACAATGGGGGCCCTGGCGGCCACCGGCAACCCCGCCTATCACAAAGGCTTCGAGCCCCTGCCCGAAGGCTTCACCTTCCTTCCCTACAACGAGCTGGCGGCCTGGCAGAAAGCCATGGGGCCGGATGTGGCCGCCGTGCTGGTGGAGCCCATCCAGGGCGAGGGCGGAGTGGTCCCGGGCACACTCGAGTTCTTGCACGGCCTCGAGCTGCTCTGCCGTAAGCACGGGGCCCTCTTCATGCTCGACGAGGTACAGACCGGGGTGGGCCGCACCGGGACGATGTTCTGCTTCCACTCCCACGGCCTCTTGCCGGACGTGGTGACGCTGGCCAAGGGCCTGGGCGGCGGGGTTCCGGTGGGAGCCGTGCTGGCCAGAGCCGAGGCGGCCGCGGTGCTGGTTCCGGGCACCCACGGCTGCACCTTCGGCGGCAACGCCCTGGCCTGCGCCGCCGCCAACGTGGTTCTCGAGGAGGTGGAGCAGCTCTTGAGCGATGTGGAGCTGCGCAGCCGCCAGCTGGTGGGCGGCTTGAAGGCTCTGCCGAAGGTGAGCGAGGTGCGCGGCGCCGGCCTTCTGCTGGGCGTGGAGCTCGAGGTCGAGGCCAAACCGATCGAGCTGGCCTGCCTGCAGCAGGGGCTGCTCCTCAACGCGGTGCGCTCGCATACCCTGCGCCTGGCTCCTCCGCTGGTGGTGACCCAGCTCGACGTGGAGGAGGCCCTGGAGATCCTGGCCCGGGCGCTGGACCAGCCGTGACTCCCCGTCAGCGAGCCCGCGCCATTCTGGCCCTGATCGCCGAGCAGCCGGTGGAGACCCAGCAAGACCTGGTGACAGGACTGGAGGAGCGCGGGGTGGAGGTCACCCAGGCCACCATCTCCCGCGACATCAAGCGCCTGGGCCTCTTCAAGCGGCCCACGCCCGAGGGGAGCTATCGTTACGCCGCCCCCGAGCTGCCCAAGACGTCCCCCCAACTCGTGGAGGGGTTCGTCGCAGCGGTGGAGCCGGCGGCGGCCATGCTCGTTGTCAAGACCCGGGTGGGCCGGGCCAGCGCAGTGGCCATCGCCATGGATGAAAACCCCCCGGCCGGGGTGGTGGGAACCCTGGCCGGAGACGACACCGTGCTGGTGCTGCTGCAAAGCCCGCACGACCAGGAGCGCGTCCGGCGCGAGATCGAGAGGACCTACCTGTGAAAGGCACCCTGCTACTGGAAGACGGCACCCGCTTTGAGGGCGAGCTGTTCGGCCATCCCGGCCCGGCCTTCGGCGAGATCGTGTTCAACACGTCCATGTCGGGCTATGAGGAGATCCTCACCGATCCCTCCTACCGCCGCCAGGTGGTGGTCTTCACCAACCCCCAGATGGGCAACTACGGCATCACGCTCGAAGACGGCGAGTCGCGCCGGCCCTGGGTGGAGGGCGTGATCGTGCGCGAGGAGTCGCCCTCCCCTTCCAACTGGAGAAGCCGCCTGAGCCTGCGCCGCTACCTCGAGGAGCACCGCGTGGCCGGCCTCTCGGAGGTGGACACCCGGGCCCTGGTGCGCCACATCCGCGACCACGGCGCCCAGCGCTGCGCCATCGGCCCGGCCGACCAGGATCTCAGCGTCGAGCTGTCGGCCCAGCCCTCCATGGTGGGCCTGGGACTGGCGAAAGAGGTGAGCACGGAGCAGGTCTATCGCATGGGAGATGGACCTCACCAGGTCGCCGTGCTGGATCTGGGCGTCAAGCGCGGCATCCTGCGAGAGCTGGTCGAGCGAGGCATGGCGCTCACCGTCTATCCGGCCGGCACAAAAGCCGAGGAGATCTTGCGCACGAAGCCCCACGCTCTGGTGCTCTCCAACGGGCCGGGCGATCCGGCCGCCCTGACCGACATCATCCCCGAGGTGAAACAGCTGGTCACCAGCGGCCTGCCCACCCTGGCCATCTGCCTGGGGCACCAGCTCACCGCCCTGGCGCTGGGGGCGCGCACCTTCAAACTCAAGTTCGGCCACCGGGGCGGCAACCATCCGGTCAGTTGCACCACCACCGGCAAGGTGGAGATCTCCAGCCACAACCACGGCTTTGCCGTCGATCCCGACAGCCTGCCTCCCGAGCTCGAGGCCACCCATATCGACCTCTACGATGGCACCCTGGAAGGCTTTCGGCACCGCACGCTGCCAGTACAGTGCGTGCAGTACCATCCCGAGTCGAGCCCCGGACCGCGTGACTCGCTCTATCTCTTCGACTGGCTCAAGGAGCAGCTATGCCAAAGCGCGACGACCTGAACAAGATCCTCCTGATCGGCTCGGGCCCCATCACCATCGGACAGGCCTGCGAGTTCGACTACTCCGGCACCCAGGCCACCCGCGCCCTCAAGGCGCTGGGCTACGAGGTGGTGCTGGTCAACTCCAACCCGGCCTCGATCATGACCGACCCGGCCCTGGCCGACGCCACCTACATCGAGCCGCTGACCCCCGACATCGTGGAGGCCATCCTGCGCAAGGAGCGCCCCGACGCCCTCTTGCCCACCCTGGGCGGGCAAACCTCGCTCAACCTGGCCCTGGCCCTGCACGAAAAGGGCGTGCTGGACGAGCTGAAAGTCGAGCTGCTGGGGGCCAGCGTGGAGGCCATCCGCAAGGCCGAAGACCGGGGATTGTTCCGTGAGTGCCTCAAGAAAGTGGGCGTGGAGGCTCCCCGCTCGTTTTACCTCGACTCACTGGAGCAGCTCGAGGAGGCCCGCACCCTCATCGGCGTTCCCTGCATCCTGCGCCCGGCCTACACGCTGGGCGGAGGGGGAGCCTCGCTGGTGACCCGGACCGAAGACTTCGAGCCCTTCGTGCGCAATGCGGTACGCGCGAGCCCCATGGGCGAGGTGCTGATCGAGCAGTCGCTGCTGGGCTGGAAAGAGTATGAGCTGGAGGTCATGCGCGACAAAGCCGACAACGCCGTCATCGTCTGCTCCATCGAGAATCTCGATCCCATGGGCGTGCACACCGGCGACAGCATCACCGTGGCCCCCGTGCAGACCCTGACCGACCGCGAGTACCAGCTGATGCGGCGGGCGGCGGTGGACGTGATCCGCGAGGTGGGCGTGGAGACCGGGGGCTGCAACATCCAGTTCGCGGTGGATCCCTCCCGCGGCCGCATGGTGTGCATCGAGGCCAACCCGCGCGTGTCCCGATCCTCCGCCCTGGCCTCCAAGGCCACCGGCTTCCCCATCGCCAAGATCGCCGCCCAGCTGGCCGTGGGGCTGACCCTGCCCGAGATCACCAACGATATCACCGGCTGCACGCCCGCCTCCTACGAGCCCTCGCTGGACTACGTGGTGGTCAAGATCCCGCGCTTTGCCTTCGACAAGTTCCCGGGCGCGGTCAAGCGGCTGGGGCCGAGCATGAAATCGGTGGGCGAGACCATGGCCATCGGGCGCACGTTTCTGGAGGCGCTCCAAAAGGGCTACCGCTCGCTCGAGCAGGGCTACGACGGGCTCGATGAGAGGCATCGCGACGAGTACAACCAGCTTCCCCCCGACCAGGCCCTGGGAATCCCGACACCCGAGCGGCTCTTCTACGTGCGCTACGCCCTGCAAGATGGCATGCCGGCCGCTCAGGTGGCCGAGATCTCGGGCATCGATCCCTGGTTCGTCAACCAGATCGACCGCCTGGCCCATCCTCCCAACGACCCCGCCGCGCGCCGGCGCATGGGCCTTGATCCGGGCGGCCCGGTCAATTTCCTGGCCGTGGATACCTGCGCCGGCGAGTTCCCCGCCCGCACGCCCTACTTCTACTCCTCGTGCGAATCGAGCGGCGACTGGACCCCCCTGGAGGGGCGCAAGGTGGTCATCTTGAGCAGCGGACCCAACCGCATCGGCCAGGGGGTGGAGTTCGACTGCATGTGCGTGCAGGCCGCCCAGGCCCTGCGCGCGCGAGGCCTGAAGGCGATCCTGGTGAACTCCAACCCGGAGACCGTGTCCACCGACTACGACATCTCCTCGCGGCTCTATTTCGAGCCCATCACGCTGGCCTCGGTGAGCGCCATCCTCGAGCGCGAAGAGCCCGAGGGGGTGATCCTGCAGCTCGGCGGGCAGACCCCGCTCAAGCTCTCCCACAAGCTCAAGAGCCCCATTCTGGGCACCCAGCCCGAGGCCATCGACGCCACCGAGTCACGCGAGCGTTTCTCGCACCTGGCCCAGGAGCTGGGGCTGACCATCGCCCCCGGCGGCATTGCCCGCACCATCGAAGAGGCGCGCGAGGTGGCCCGCACCCTGGGCTACCCGGTGCTGCTGCGGCCTTCCTATGTCTTGAGCGGCAGCGCCATGCGGGTGCTGCTGGACGAGAACGACCTGGATCGCTGGTTCCCCTGGGCCGCCAGGGCCGCCGAGGGCCACGAGGTGCTGCTCGACAAGTTCCTCGAGGACGCCCTGGAGGTAGACGTGGACGCCCTGGCCGATGGCGAGGACGTGCGCCTCATCGGCGTGATGGAGCACGTGGAGGAGGCCGGCATCCACTCCGGCGACTCGGCCTGCTCGGTGCCCTCGCGCAACCTGACCGCCCTGCAGCTTGCCCAGATCGAGGAGGATCTGCGCACGCTGGCCCGCCGCCTGGGTATCGTGGGCTTGATGAACGCCCAGTACGGAGTGCGCGGCAGCCAGCTCTACTTGCTTGAGGTGAACCCCCGCGCCTCGCGCACGGTGCCGTTCCTGTGCAAGGCCTACGGCCTCGACTTCGTGGCCATGGCGGTGGATCTCATGCTGGGCCAGAAGCTCTCGGATCTTCCCGAATGGGACCTCAAGCTCCCCTACTCGGCCTTCAAGGAGGTCGTGCTTCCCTGGAAGCGCCTGGAGGGCATGGACCCGCTGCTGGGCCCGGAGATGAAGTCCACTGGCGAGGTGATGGGCATCGACCGCGAGCCGGGGGGAGCCTACCTCAAGGCCCTGCTCGCCAGCGGCCATCGCATCCGCCTGGGCGGGCGGGCCTTCATCTCGGTGCGCGACGAGGACAAGCGGGCCGCCGTGCCGTTGGCCCGCCGCCTGGTCAAGCTGGGCTTCAGCCTGCTGGCCACCGACGGCACGGCCGCCGTGCTGCGCGGCTCGGGTCTGGAGGTGGAGATCACCGGCAAGCTCGGCGACAGCGACCACGCCGTCGCCCGCATGGAGCGCGGCGAGATCTCGCTGGTACTGAACACCCCCAGCGGAGCCGAGAGAAAGCGAGACGCGGCCGACATCCGCATGGCCGCGGTCACCTGCGAGGTGCCCCTGGTGACCACGGTGGAGGGGGCTCAGGCCGTGGTGGAGGCCTTCGAGCGCTATGCGCGCGGGCCGCTGGAGGTGCGCAGCCTGCAGGAGTGGCACCGCATGCGCTCTCCCGTCAGCGTCTGAAGTAGCCTCTTAGAGGATCACACCAAACTTCTGCAGACCTCGCAAAAGGTTCGGATAATCGGTAAAGAGCAGGGTCTGCATGCCCACGGCGCGGGCACCATCGAGCCACGAGCAGGCACTCCTCGGGTGAGAGCATGACCTTCTTGCAGGCGTACTGGTAGATCTTCGGGTCCGGCTTTCGGCACCCGAGCATGCACGACAGCAGGATGGGCTTGAAATTCTGATAGGCACCGCCAAAAGCTTCCATTCGGGCCCGGTGGTGCCAGAAGCTAGCCGAAACAACCTGACTGGGCCGGCGGTCCTCCACTCGAGATACGACTCACGGCCTGGGCCCAGCGCGTGTCCTGGGCGAACTTGATTGCGCTGTAGCTCTCGTTGCGCTCGTCGGACAGGCTATAGGTGGGGGAGAGCTCCACGGTCAGGCCGTGAGCGCCGCTGAACCTGCTCGCGTGTTGCTCGAAAATCACCGCCTCACGGGTCTTGCTCACCACCTGGCCGGCCGCGTCCTTGAGGGCCTGGTCGCTGATGTCGCGACTCTTGTTGACCCGCTCGGCGAAATCATAGAGATCCTTGTAGTCGGTGAAGCCCTGGGTGCTATTGGCGATCGACTTCAAAGTGGACATCGGGGTCTGGGTGGTCAAGATGGCGGCTGCCAGGCCGTCCACCGCCTGGGTCAGGGCGGGCACCCTGGCCAGCTCCGTGGCAGACATCGTGGGCAGATCGCCGGTGTTGCCCTGGGCGGTGCGCACGACGTGCTGGCAGACCTCGCGGGGAGTCAGGTTGAGATTCAGCATCAACTGACCTTGCAGGTTGGCCAGCATGTCGGGGTTCAAAATCTTGTGGTAGGGCCAGCCGGCACCGCCCTCTACCTCCTCCGAAGCGACCAGGAAGTCCGCCTCGTCGCGGAGCTGGTGCGCCACCTCGACCGAGGCCATCAAGCAGGCATCGAAACCCACCACGTCGATCTTGCGTCCGGTGGCCTGGCGGGCCTGGCTCATTCCCGCCTCGATGTCGGGCAGGCTCATCCAGCCGTTGTGCGAGTAATCCTGGCCCGCACCTTTCCAGCCGTTGCCGTGGTCGGAGATGATCAGCATGTAGTTTTCAGCCGGGTAGCGCTCCATGCCCCACTGGATAAAGTTGGCGAGTTGCTTGGGGTCGGACATGTTGGTGGAGCCCAGCTCTTGAACCGGAGGGCTATTCAGCCCCTTCTGGTTGTTCTGGGTAATCAGGTAGCGTTTGGCGCCGGTCGACTGGCCGTGATCGAACTGGGCCACGACGTTCGTCTGGGCGTCCGAGCCCACCCGCTCGGCCTCGTCGAGGTCGCTGAGCATGAAGCTCTTGAGGTCGTTGTCAGAGGCCGAGTAGACCAGGATGGTCCACTTCTTGGGGGTCTCGGGGGCCTGCTGGCCGACCGTCACGCGGTCGCTGCCCTCCTCGGGCGGGGGTGCGCTCGATCGCTTTGGCAGAGTGGATACACGGGTGGGTGAGATGGCGGTCAACATGGCTGCAGTATAGGGGGGAGCCCCGGCGACCCGTTTGCCAATTTGTAACAGGTGCGCGCGATTTCAGCATCCTTTAAGCCCTCGCGGCTAGAATGGGGCGATGTCGCCCATCGCGCTCTATCAGCGTTATGTCAGCCGCGAGTTCAATGAAGCTCGCGGGCGCTGCTGCGTTTACACCCCCACATGCAGCCAGTACGCGCGCGACGCGATCGAGGCGCACGGGCTGCGCGAGGGCGGCGAGATGGCATTCATGCGGTTCATGCGCTGCCGGCCGGACGTCAGAGCGGGCGGCCCGGACGAGGTTCCCGGGGCCCACCACGAGCACCGCGGGGTGCGCGTCCCCATGTTTTACGCGCGCAAAGACTCCTCGCGCGGGGTCAGGCTGGCGGCCGGGGCCGCCCAGGTGACCGGGAAGATCCTCGGAGCGCTGGGCGCGGGCCTCGCGGGGGCGGTCGGGGGCGCCTGCCTCGGCGGATTCCTGGGCGCCAAAGCGGGGCAGGGTCCCGAGGCGATGGACCAATTCCACGCTCGCCTGGCCGGCAAGCACGGCCAGGACTCGCTAAAGGGCCTGCGAGATATCGAGGGCGCGACCTGCGGCCTGGGGAATCTGACCCACCGACTGGGCTGGCTCGGGGTGGCCGCGGGCGCCATCGGGGGCGCCGTCACGGGAGCCCTGGGCGGCGCTCTGGTCGTCGGCAAGCTGGGCTGGGAGATGGGCGGCTACCTGGGCCGCAACCTCACGCTCGACGTGCTGGAAGGGTCTCGCTCCGGCGCCTGAGGGGAACCTGGGCCGATTCTGCTCGGTCCGCAGAGCGTTGAAGGACGTTCAGTACCATTTGTCACTGAGCCGGGAATGGGATCTGCTTTAAGCTTCAGGCATCCCCACCGAGGAGGAAGCTTTGAAGACATGGAGCGAAATCAAGGGAGTGAGCTTCACTCTGGACCTGCATCCCTTCGTCGACTTGACCCCGACCAACTTCGCGGAGGTCTGTCGGCGCAATCCCGACCTGAACCTGGAGCTGGCTCCCGGTGGGAGGCTGGTGATCTTGCCGCCGGCCGGGAGTGAATCCGGGGGCCGCAACAGCTACCTGAACTATCAACTGACCGGGTGGACCCTGAATCACGGAGGACACCCGTTTGATTCCAGCGCTGGCTTCACCTTGCCAAACAACGCGGTCCGTTCGCCTGACGCCTCCTGGGTCAGGTCCGAGCGTTGGGGAGCACTCACCCCCGAGCAGCGCCGCACCTTCGCGCCCCTCTGCCCTGACTTCGTGGCCGAGCTGGTCTCTCCCAGCGACTCGCTCCGCGAGCTGCGCGCGAAGATGGCCGAGTACATCCAGTGCGGAGCCCGCCTGGCCTGGCTGATCAACCCCGAGGACCAGTCGGTGGAGATCTACCGGCCGGGCCGAGAAGTCGAGCGTCTGGAGCGGCCCCGTACTCTCTCGGGGGAGGACGTGATGCCCGGGCTGGTGGTGGAGCTCGACCGTATCCTGTAAGCCACGGTCGTGTCCGTCACGTCTTGTCCAGGACCACCCGTCAGCGTCCAGAGCTCATGGCTCGTCCCCCAGCGAGATGTCGTTAGCCAGTTCGTTCACGTCGTCGGCCTTGCGTGGAAAGTAGCGAGCGAGCTGCTCGCCGGCCTTCTCGATGCCCGCCACCAGGCCGTCGGCGTACTGGCCCTGGCGGAAGTGATCGAGCGCCACCCCGTCCCAGAAATCCCGGGGCGTCGGGATTAGGAGTCAACCCCGGTCTCCCCGCGACCGCTCGCGAGGCCGACCTGACAGCGTCCGCGGCCGTCCCCGTGGTGGAGGCGATCCAGGGCGCGACGATGGACGGGCAGGGGGACGGGCGGCGTCCCCCCCCGGAGGGCGAGGCGGAGGCATCCGAGCCTGGCGATGGCAAGCCCCGACCGAAAAACCCAGACACCTGAGGTAACGTTCGGCCTCCATTCCGGTCTGACCTCAGGTAGGGCTTTCCCTCCCCATTCAGGAATCCTGGCTCAGGAGGAGCGCATGCTGAAACACTGGATCCTCACCGGAATGATACTGGCCTCATTGGCGGTGCCGCTTTGGGCCCAGGACGGTCCCGAGAATGGCCCGGAGCCTGCTCCGCCAGAGATCTCCATGATGGACATCGACCGCCTGGCAGCGCCTCTGGGATTGTCCCAGGAGCAGCGCGAGCAACTCAACCAGATCGCCATCCAACGCGTTCGCAAGATGATCGAGCTGAAGGGCAGGCTGCAGCTGCAGAAGTTCGACCTGGAAGTCTTGATGCGCCAGGACAAGCCTGACCCCGAGCAGGCGCGCAAGCTGGCGGCTCAGGCCGAGTCCACCCACGCCGCCCTGGAGATGGAGAGACTCGAGATGCGGCTGGCCACCAAAGCCGTGCTGACTCCCGCTCAGCAGCAGAAGCTGCGCGAGCTGACTCCGCCGCGCGAGCGACCGATGCGCCGCCCCGGTCCGCCTGAGGGCCCGGGTCGGCGAGGCCCCGGCGAGGGCCCCCGCCCGCCCGGTCCCGGTGCCTGGGGCCCGGAGCCGGAGCACCCGTAGCGTTCAGAGCTTTTTTCGGGCGTCAAGATAAGCTCTACAGGTGAGGATCCTGCCGTTCCAGCCAGCAAGCTTCCTGACCGGGGCCAACCAGCCCCTGGCCGCCGCTGGCACGCGCCCTCAGGATGAGGAGACGACCCCCCAGGCGAAACCCGGGCCCACCTTCACCCCGGACCAGCTCAAGAAACTCGACGATGTCCGCCATCCCGGCCTGACTTCCAGCCAGGAGCGCGTCGAGCTGGCCACCCGCCTGACCGAGGTGCTCGGCCCAAGCGACGCCATCGACTCGGCCCGATTTCTGGTGGAGATGTCCAGCGGTGAGGGCAGCATGCGCTACATCGCCGGCGAGGTCGAGGTGGACGTCAATTACCGCAAGCAGCCCCTCGCCGAAGCGAGGGATGATTTCCTGGCCATGCTTGACCGACTCGATCACTGTCGCGGTCGACAATCAAGCAGCCGGGGCTGGGGAGACTCCAGCAGGGCTCAGTTCGCCCTGGCCGTTACGAGCTGCGTGCTGGCCGACCAGCCCGAGCAGAAGGCCGAGTTCCTCAGCCTGCTGCACGACTACGGCGACCCCTATCTGGCCTGTCATCTGCAGAAACTGCTGGCGAAGGTCCCCGCCCAGCACCGGACCCGGTTGCGTCAGGCCATCGACCGCGATTACACCCACAACGAAAAGGGCGAGCCGCGCCAGTGGGGGCCGCCCCAGAACTGGCAGAAGAGCGCCCGGCTCACCCTCTTCATGGCCAGCCTGCTGGGCCCCGAGCAGCCCCTGGATGCGGCCCTGCAGGCCAGCCGGCAGCTCGGGCCTCGCATCGAGAAGTTGCAGGAAGCAGAGAAGAAAGTCTTCTCGGGCTACAAAGCCGACCCGGAAGCCTTTCGTTACGCGGCCGAGAACTACAAAGACCCGGGCGAGGACGCCTTCCAGGCCATCGAGCGCCAGCTCGACCAGATCGACAAACTGGCCCGCAAAGGCCTGAAAGTGACCGACCAGCGCCATCTGGTCGGCCACCTGACGCACCCGCTCACGGATTGGCAGCCGGACTTCAAGAGCCTCCCCAAAGTGGTAGACGAGTTGCTGGCCGCCGACGTGCCCACCGAGCACCTGGCCACAATCGGCCACAACCTGAGCCGCCAGCATCGAGAGGGCGAAACCGCGCGAGAGACGGTCGACCGCCTGGCGGATACCTATCATCAACTGGAGATACGACTCAAACAGTATGGGGAGCAAGCTCTGGGCGACGCCTTCTCGGCCTGCCTCGCCCTGGGTGGGGATGAAACGGCCGTACGACTGGCCGATCTGGCGGACCGGTGGGCCGAGCGGCACGACCCCAAGGACCTGGGCAACCAGTTCTTCCATTCCGCTCGGAGCGCTTCTCAAAGTGGGGACAGCTGTCAGGACCTGCTGAGCCGGATGGAGCAGAGCCTGGCCTTCACCGGCTCGGTGGGGGGCCTGCGCAATCTCGACCACACGCTGGACTGGCGGGAACAAGAAGGGAAGGTCACCCCCGAGCGCCGCCGGGAGTTCGAGAGCCAGAAGCTGGCCTGGGTGGGTGCGGCCCGTCTGGTGGGGGATCGGCCGGGCCAGGTGCCCGAGGCGCTGCTCAACAACCAGCCCCTGGACCTGCAGCGAGCTTTCCGAGACCGGCCCAACGGCGACTTGGTGGCCCGGCTCGGAACCCCAGAAGCCATCGTGGAAACCGTCTCGGCGCTGGGAGAGGTGGAGCGCCTGGGCCGACGGCTGGGCTATCCCCAGGAGCTGCTCCTTCAGACCGTCCAATCGGTGCTGCGCGAGACCGGACCCGAAGCGGTGCTGGCCCTGCCGGCGCTGTTCGAGGAGCTATCCCTCGGAAAGAAGCGACCCTCCCGAGAGGAGCTCTCCGAAATGGTGCGCGCAACCGTGGCCAGCGCAGCGGCCGAGGGCCTCTCGCCGGAGATCCCGCTGGCCGACCGGATCGCCCGGGTCGAGCACTCCCATTACCTGACCGGAAGCTACCAGGGTCTGCAGAAAGCGCACGAGCGCCTGCAAGTCTGGCAGGACAGCGGCACCCTGCGCCAGGACGTTCCCTTCGAGACGCTCTCCAACTCGCTCGAAAGCCACATCTTGCAGCTGCGCGTCACCGGCACCCCGCCCGAGAAGACCGTGGAGCTAGCCTTCGAGCGTCTGCGCGAATCGGAGTACTCGGCCGAGGGCTCGGCTCTGGGTCAGACGGTGGGGCTGGTGGGCGACAAGCTGGCCATCGGGTCGGTGCCGGTGCGCCTGCGCAAGCGCACCTAGCCTGCCGAGCGCTTCCGGGAAGCTTGACCTGAGCCGCGGTCTCCTCCAGCGCGCTGGCGGTCGTCAGTTGCCCGAGACGCGCTCGAGATAGGCTTGTAGAAACGCGCGAGCCTTGTCTTCCTCGATGGGGGTGGCCAGCAGGTTGCCCAGCGGCTCTCCGCTGGTCAAGGCTTGCTCGATAGCGGGAGCGGAGCTGCTGGGATCGGTTTGCATGCTCAAGACGCGGTCCAGCCCATCGAGGGGCTGCTCCTCGAACTGGACGGGATAAAGGAGTTTGCGAATCTGGGGCTTCCAGTCTGCCATGGCGGCCTTACCTCCCTGGTTCATCGTTGGAGCGGTCCTTCTGAATTGCTCGATCATCATCTTCTTCCTTTCGCCTATCGGTCCAAGTAGAAACGCTCGACTCCACTCACGTCCACTCCCAGTTGCTCGAGGCGAGCCACGGCCTGGTCAACGAGGCGTCCTGGCGGTCGGTAGTGGCCGCTCCGGTTGGTGATCCGGACGATCCGGCCGTTGGTTACCACCATCTCCCCCGCGGCGGCCACGGGCTGACCCGCCAGGAAGCTGGAGTGGTGAAACTCGCCCACGGCGTGGACCATCGTGGAATAGAAATTCCCCTGGGCGTCCATGACAAAGATGGCCGTGCCGGCTCCGGTGTGCGCCGACCTGGCCCGGGTGGTGTCAAACAGGTTTCCGGTGGCGTCGTAGAGCAGGCCGTTGCGGACCTCGAGGTGGTATGGCTGGCGACCTGCCTCGTCTAGATAGGTCACCTGGGTCCCAAAGACCGAGTTGTTGGGCAGGTGCTCACCGACATAGTCAGCGCCCAAGGGCTGCATCTCATAGGTCATGGACGGGGGAATGACGCCGCTGGTAGCGCGCGGCCCGAAGAGCCGACTCAAGAGCCCGAGCGACTGCTCATCTGCGGCTGCCGGTCCGGTGGCTTCGCGGATGGTGAGGCGCCGGGTGGTTCTGTCCCAGCTGACCAGGGTTTCCCCGCTCCACTCCACGGGGAATCCGTTGGTGAAGCCCGTGGCCGCCGCCGTCTGACCGGGATGGCAGGTGATGATGCGCACCTCTCCAGGAATCCGGTTGCGAACGATGTAGTCCAGAGCGCGGTCGAGGTGCGGCGCCCGTCCGTCCTGCCCGGCGTGGGTCAAGATGACCACCTCGTTGTTCCCCGCGTGGCGCAGAATCGTGAAGTCGGTGACGCGTCCGCGCTGGTTGCCCCGGACGAACGTCCACCCGGTTCCAAAGTCGATCATGGTGCCGGTCTGGCGGGCGTAGAGTGGAAGCGAGCCCAGTGGGATGTCCTGCAGGGATCCCGGACGCGCCACGCCCGAGCGGGCCAGCGGCAGCACCGACATTCCTCCGAAGAAACCCAGCTGCATCACACTCCAAAAGCGCTCGTCCGGGCTCATCTGATCCCAGCCCTCGGCCAGTTGCAGGCCAAAGAAGCCGAGCCCGCCGATGTCGGCGGACTGACCGGCTACGCCCACCACCCGGGCGGTAGTCGCAAGACCGCGCTGCATCCAGCCGCCCTGGCGCGCCAGGGTGCTGGCCCAACCCACTCCCAGGGAGCCCACGCTGAGCACGCTGCCGGCCAGGTTGAACCAGTGCCCCAGAGCCTCCTCGCCGAAGAGGCTCTGACGGCGCTCGGACAGACCGCTCAGCTCGCGCAGCGAGATGATGCCCTGGTAGCCGCCCGACAGGGTGACCGCGCCCAGAGCGGCCAGGCCAACCGGACTGCCCAACCCGGTGAACACCAACGCCAGTCCGCCGATGGTGCCGAGCGCCAGGGAGGCGTGGTTAAGGAACTGCTCGCGCCTCTCCCAATCGCTATCCACCACAGATGGGGTGGCGGTGATGGTGTAGCCCTGGGGGTTGGAAGGGTCGGGAATCACCACCTGGCCCGGAGGCAGTCGATTTCCGGCTCGGTAAGCCTCCAGGCTATTGTAGTAGTTCCCGTTGTTGTCGAGGTAAGAGATCTGTCCGCCCGAGCGCACCTGGAACAAGGGCAGTGTGACCGGCCCGGTCGCGTTGGAGGAATAGACCACCGGCAACCGACGGAGCTCGATCTCCTGGCCCGGGTGGAGCGACTGGATCTGGTCGGCGACCTGTCGCACGCAGGTTAACTGGTCGGGATGCAGCATGGAGGGGTCGACACCCGGGAAAGAGAGTCGCACCAGATAGTCCATCAGCTCAGGCGAGCCAGCCTGAAAGCGGGCCGCCTCGGGCTGCAGCAGCTCCACCATCTGCATCGGGCCAGCGCTGTAGGCCTCCAGGATCTGCCGGTTCTCCCAGCCCACCCCGCTCTGGGACAAGGTCTGCACCGTCCAATCCGGGTTTTCACCAAGCAGCTGCCGCAGCCGCGTCTGCACTTCCGGAGCCACGCCCTGGCCGAGGAACACGCTGCGCCAGTCGGAATCGCTCAAGAAGTCGGCCAGTCGGGAGCCCACCGAGGCGGCGACCTGGGGGTCGTCAACAAAGACCTGGTTGGCCACGCCCTGCGCGAAGAGCTCGCGGAAGACGCGGTTGTCAAAGCCCTGCCCCCCCTGGGCGCTCAGCGTGTTGGCTTCTAGCCCGTTCTCCATGATCAGGCGCAGGACCAGCGCCCGGTCGTTCGCCGAGACCGTGTTCCCCACCAGCAGCTCGCGCCACCCCGAGGCCTCCAGGAAGCCCTCCAGCCGGGTCGCCAGGGCTCGAGCCGCGGCCGGGTCCTCGTGCTGGAGCACGGTGCCCAGGGCGCTGGCCATCGCTGCCCGCAGGGAGGGGTCGTCGTAGCTCGAGGGAGCCAGAGCCTGGAAGGCCATGGTGGTCAGAAAGGCGGTCTGCTCGGTAACCCCGATCTCGCTCACGTGAGAGAGCATCCCGGCCAGGCCGGTCCGGCTCCAGGAGCCGACCGAGAAGGTCCACGGCCCGGTCAGGCCAGATCCCACCGAGACGGGCTCGAAAAGGGCCGAGACACCCTGCGGGCCAAGCAGTTCGAGGAAGGCAGCGGTGGCCGAGGCCGAGGAGGAAGCCACCAGGCTTCCCAGGCTGAGCAAGGCCGCGCTGGAGGAGCCCTGATCCTGGCCGGCGGCCTGCGTCAGCCACTCGAGCACCTGTGTCTGCTGCTCGGAGCTGAGCGAGGACAGGTCGGGAGCAACTCCTTGCTGCAGGGAGCGAACCAGCGAGCTCAGGGACCCCTGTCCCAGGCCTGTGGAGGCTTCCAGCGTCCCGGCCACAGCCGCGGCCAGGGCGTCATCGGGCGGGTGGACCCTGTCTCCAGCTCGCTCCATCGCATACAGGAGGGCGGTGGCCTGCAGGCTCTGGTCAGGGGATGGCTCGGTGCCAAGCCGCTGGCTCAGGCCCTCATCCAGGCTGTGGGTCAGAGTACCGCTCCAACTGTAGGGCTGCTGGAGCACCAACTGGAAGAATCGGTCTCCGGCCGGGCTCGGCATGGCCTGGCCCAGGAGGGTAATGAACCGAGCCAGATCGCTCTCGCTGGTAACCGGATCCGCCTGGTTGAGGTAAGGGTCGAAGTCTTCCGGACCGCCCAGCCCCAGCTCATTCAGGAAGGCACTCATCTGGTCGGTGGTCAGTTGCTCGACGAAGGAGCCGGCCGCTTCCGGGCTGGTGCTGACCAGTTGCAGGGCCATTGCGCCCAGGTCGCGCGTGTCGGCGTAGGACTGATCCTGGCTGGCAGAGGCAAGAGCCAGAACCCGGGCCACGGCCGCTCGCCGGGCGCCCCCTTCGGAGCCGGAGCTGGACAAGACCGCGTTCGTATTACTTACGAAGCCCTGAAGATAGGGCTCCCCACCTACCCCGTAAGGGGTGGGAGGAAAAGTGTCGGCCACCAGGTGGGTGACCAGTGCCCACTCTTGCTCGGAGGACTCCGGGCTCAGGCCCCAGGAAGCCGGGTTGATGATTTCGGAGAAGATGGGACCCGTCTGGGCGCTCTCCAACTGGCGGGCGATCTCCAGGACGCGTTGGGGGGGCACCTCGCCTAGCGCCAGCTCAGGACCTCCGAGCAGCATCACCACCGGCCGGGCGTCCGGTTGCGAGCTAATATTTGTGATGTCTTGCGCACCCTGACTGCCCGAAGGCCGGATCGCCGCCAAACCGTGCTCGGGGTCGAGCACCGCCACCGAGTAGCCGAGGGCCTGGTAAGCTTCCACCTCTTCGGCCGTGAGGGGGCGGTCCAGGCTCAGCGCCTGTCCCGGACCCTGGCCGCTCAGGCTGAGGGCGACGTTCATGGCGGAATGGACCGCCTGCTCATCGTGCATGTCGACGCCGTCGAAAGCCCGCAGTACGCTGGGCCGGGTGGTGTGGTAACCCACCGCCCCGGTCCGGGTCAACTCGACGAGCTGCCCGCTGGCATCGATATACACGGCCTGGCCCGTGGAATCGAGGCTGACCCCGGAGCCCGTGCCGGTGTTGACGGCCATGGCCACCGCCGCGCGAATCTGGCTCTGCAGGTTGGTGGGGAGATCCACCAGAGCGACCCGACGCAAGGGGGGGTCCAGCGGCGGCCGGTGATCGTCGGGATGGCTGGAGGCCTGAATGGACGCGGGGATGCGAAACTCGGCGGGTGAATCGGCGAAGCCGGCGGTTTCGGGAACTCCCCACAGGGCGCCCCCGGGCTGAAAGGCCTCCCGGCGCAGGACCGGGTCGCTGAGGATAGAGGGGGGAACCGGGCCCACGGTGGAGCCGTCCGGGCGAACGAAGAACCGGTAGTCGTGGCCCTCAGCCTGGTTGCGGGCCCGGTAGTCGCTCAAGCGCACCGGGGGCTCGAGCCGCTGGTTGCCATCGAAGACCACCCAGTTGCCGTCGCCCGAGACGGTCACGGCGTGATGGCTGCCGTCGCTGTCCTGCAGTAGCTGCAGCTCCTGGCCGGGGTTGGCCAGGGCGTAGAGAGTGGAAGCCTCCCAGCAATTGTAACCGTCCTCACCGTTCAGGTCGGAGATCAGCGAGCTGGCTGGGCCTCCCTCGTTCCCCTCGAGCTCGGCAGGAAGCAGACCCGCGTCAGGAGGCTGCTGCCGCTCCAACTCGGCCTGGAGAGCTGCGAGTCGAGCATCGATCTCGGATAGCCTGGTCTGCAACTGGCCCACCTGGCTCTCGAGAGCCTGCACCCGGCTCTCCGCCTGGGCAATGGCGGGGTCGGAGGCGAGCTCGCCCGCGGTGGCCCCGGGCTGCACCTGGCGAGCCTCGTCCATGCGAGCCAGAGCCTGATGTCCGCGCTCTTCTTCATCAGCCAGGGAGATCTCGAGCTCCGCCAGTTCAGCCGTGAGGGCGCCCTCGCTGGCCCGCAGCGCCTCCAGAGAAGCTTGCGCCTCGTGTTGGCGGCGGGCGGACTCCTGAGCCCGAGCCCGGGCTGCCGACAGCTGCGACTGCAAGGCAGCCTGGCCCTCTTGCTGGTCCGGGGTTGTGGCCGTCTGCACCTGGCTCTCGAGGTCAGCTACCTGGCCATCGGCCGCAGCCCTATCGGCGGTGGCCGACTCCAGCTTGGCCTCCTGCACGGTGATCTGAGAGCGAGTCTGGCTCAGCTCTTGCGTCTTTTGACCACGCGTGCTCTTCAGTTGCGCCTGATTGGCCTGAGAGCTCTGGTAGTCCTGGCTGGCCGCTTCAAACTGCTGCCGAGCGGCAGGATCGGCCAGGGCTTCGCCGAGGCAATTCAGCTTCCGCTCGCGAGTCGTGGCCAACTCGGCCTGGGCCGACTGCAACTGGCCCTGGGCCTGGCTGAGCTCCGACCAGGTGGACTGGCGCTCGGACTCGAGCCCGCTCCTGTCCGTCGGCAGGGGGGAGTGGGTGGTGGGGGCGCTGCTCGTGGTGGCGCTCGAGCCGGTAGGCGTGGACGAGCTGGAGGGGGCAGCTGGAACGGGCGGAGGACCGGCCGGGGCCGACGCTTCCCCGCTTCCGGCGGAGGAAGAAGGGGCAGCGGGAGCCGCCGCCTCGCCCATGGCGGGGTGTCGGGCCTGAAGGAACTGGCTGATTTGCGCACACGACATTCCCAGGCAGAGAAGCGTGGCGACCATCGCCAGGGTCTCGGGGTCGCGGTCGACACCCGCCTTGCCAAGGCTCGCCTGGAGCCGCTGGTAGTCGTGCCGAGAAGGAGGCTCGACTCCCGGCGCAAGCCCGGCAACCATGCGGTCGTACTCGGGCAGCCCGCTCGGGCTGACGAGCTTTGCCGCCGCCGCATAGGCAGTCTGGAAGGAGATCCAGCACAGATCGGCCGCCCCGTTCTGCTGCAGAAAAGCGAACAGGGCACCTTCGGAAGGCCAGTGACCCCAGAATGGGTCGACTCCCTGGAGGAAGCCCTGCCAGCCGGCTTCCGCCAGCATCAGCAGGCTGCCGGAGCCTCCGGTCGGCTTCATCGCCAGGCCGGGGGCCGCGGGAAGAGCGGTGGGAGCGGGTCCGGTCAGGGGCAGGGTCACTCCGAAGGGACGAAGGTCAGACGGGATCATTGCTTACACCTCCACTTGGCTTCACGCACACGATAAGGGGATGCCCTTTCGCGAACCTTTCGGAGGACCCGCGCGTGCCGATCGACCTTCAGCGGCGGGGCACCACCACTCCCCCCACGATGAGCGAATCACCCCGGGTTTCCAGGGCCGTTGATCCAGGAGCCCCCCCGGCCAGCAAGGCGACCTCGCTCAATTCCTGAATAGTCTGGGCCAGCGCATCCCGGACGGCTGGCTCGAGGGGAGGCTGGTGGAGCAGGTCCGAGACCAACTCGTCGGCCGTCTGGCCTGGCAGGCTCTGGAACCGCCGCTGCAGAGCGCCAATCCTGCGGGCAGTTTCTAGCGAGCCGTCGGCCACCAATCGGGCTTCGCGAGCGCGCAGGCCCTCGAGCAGCGACTCGCGATCAAGCTCCGGTCGTGGAGCGAAAATTCGCGCCTCGGCCTGACCCCGTTCGATGGCCTGGACCACATTCTGGTAGCCCTGGCGCTCACTGTCCTGACGGTGCCAGCGGACCAGCAGCACGGCCGAGGTGACGGTCCCCACAGCCCCCAGCAGAGTAAGCGGCCAGAAGCCGTAGCCCAGTCCGCAGCCGGCCACACCCAGTCCGAGGAGCCCGGTCCACAGAGGCAGTGCCTGATGATCGGGGCTTCGCTCCGGGATGGCCCCCACGCGTTCGGCAGCCGCGCAGTGCATCGAGTAAAGGTCGTCGCCGGGCGCCTGGCTGAGGGTCAACCGGTCGGTCTCAGCCTGGCGGGCACCCTCCAGATCGCCCTGGACCACCAGGGCGGTGCGGCGAGCCTGCAGGGCTTCGCAAACGGTTTGACGAGAGGTGGAGTGAATCTTCATGGCCCTTCCAGGCTAGGGCCGCCCGCGCAGGCAAAAGTTACACCGCCGTACCAGGTTGTGAACTTCTCAATGCCAGCTTCTTATGGGTGACCAGGATTGCCTGGCTCGCTGCCGCCAGGAATGATTAAGATCATCGTTAACCGGATCGTAACCTGCTAAGCTACCGAGGTGGTGATTGCAAGCCTTCTGCTTCTGGTGGTTGGACTGGCCCTGGGCGGGGTCGTCTTACTCATGCCTTACACGCTGCGAGGGGGAGGCGGGGTCGAGTTGCTGATCAGTTTGCTCTGCCTGGTCCTGGCCGGAATGCTGGCGGGCAAGCGAAACCCGCGCCTGATGGTGGCGCCGATGCTCGGCCTGCTGCTCTTGTTGGGGCTGGCCCAATGGCGTGGGGCTTTGAATCGGCACTCTGACCAGAATCTCGAAGCCTGCGTGGGCAATCTGCAAGGTCTGAGGCTAGCCCTGGAGTCTTACCGGCAGGCCCACGGCGAGGGTCTACCCCGGCAACTGAGCGAATGCGGTTCGGTTCCGTCCTGTCCGGCCGCGAGTCGGGATACCTACTCGGCTGGCTACCAGGTCCAGGGCAAGGCCTGGACCCTGCTCTGCAAGGGGGATGCCCACGCGCGCAACTTCAATGACCACCCCCGCAACCAGGCTGACTTCCCTCGCACCGACTCGCTCACCCGCGAGGTTCTCCCCCGTCCCCCGAGCCAGTAACAGTAAGTAAGATCGACCGGTCACGCGTCCAGGTCGAGCGTGCTCTCGCGGGCCACTCGGCGGGCGGTGTCGGCCACCAGACGGCAGAAGCGATCATAGCTGGGCAGGAACATGCGGTAGACCCGGGCATCGCGGTGACCGTCTGAAATTGTCACGTTGTCGAGCAGGTGGCCGCGTCGACGAGGAAAGATCCGCACCTGCTCCCAGCGAAAGACATACGCACCTCGGTGGCGGTGCATCTTCAAGCCGGAGCGGACCAGCTCCCACTCCCGGGCTCCCCGCATCCGAGCCAGGGGAATCAGGCTCAACAAGAGGACCGCAGCCAGTGCCAGCGGCAGGTAGCCGACCAGGAAGCGCAAATCGGGCTCGTGCATCTGGGGGGGAATGACCCGCAGGCCCCAGAGACCCAGGCTGGCCAGATAGCCGGCGACAGCCAGCCCCAGCCCTGCGACGAGCCAGAACCAGCGCCAGGAAGTTCCAAAAGACAACTTCTTCGCATCAGGCACTGCCACGACTGTAGCTCATGGTTGGAGGGAAGCCTATGATCAGAGTCAGGTGGCCGCCAGGGCTGCCCTCTGGCGGCTTTGCCGCTGCCCTGTCGACTTCTGACACGCTCCAGGACGACCTGCAAACACCTGTGGTTGCAGGGTGCCACCTCCGGTTCAGGCAGGTCAGCCCATTGCAGGGCGAGGAATCGCACCCCCGTTCGCGAATCGCGCTCAGGAAAGCGAACCACGGGAGGGCCCCATGCAAGTCGTCGATCTCAAGCAAAGCGCCCAGCGGGTCATCGGCGACCTGCGCGAGCTGGCCAGCAAGACCTCCACGCCGGAAGGGGCCCAGCGCCTGTGCTGGGGGCCGGTCTGGCGTACGGCCCGGGAGTGGTTCAAGGCTAAAGTGGACGAGCTGGGGCTGACGATCGAGACCGACGCCGCCGGCAACAACTGGGTTGTCCTGCCGGGGGACTCGGAGAAGTCCGTCCTGATCGGAGGACACCTGGATTCGGTGCCCAACGGAGGCTGGCTGGATGGCTGCCTGGGAACCCTGTCGGCTCTGGAGGCTCTGCGCCGCTATGCCGGGTCCAAACCCCCCGTCACCCTGCGCCTGGTGGACTGGGCCGACGAGGAAGGGGCTCGCTTCGGGCGCAGCCTGCTGGGCTCGTCGGCGGCCGGAGGGTCGCTCAAGCCCGATGATGTGCGCCACCTGAAAGACAAGCAGGGCACCGCCCTGCCCGACGCCCTCAAGGAGAACGGCGTCGACCTCGACACGATGGGCAAGGCAAACGAGCAGCTCAAGCAGATCCCCGCCCGGGCCTACCTCGAGCTACACATCGAGCAGGGACCGGTGCTGGAGTCGATGGGCAAGCCCACCGGGGTGGTGCTGGGAACCTTCGGGGTGGAGCGTCACCTGATGCGCTTCAAGGGCCAGGCGGCCCACTCCGGCTCGACCCCCATCCCCATGCGCCGGGACGCCTTCCTGGCCGCCGCCTCCACCGCCCTCGAGTGCCGCGAAATCGCCAAACGCCACTCCAAGCCCGGAGCTAACGTGGTCTGCACCGTGGGCACCGTCAAGGTGGAGCCGTGCATCGTGACGGCCGTGCCCGGAGTGTGCGAGATCTCGCTTGACCAGCGGGCCCTGTCGGCCGAGGTGCTGGCCCAGATGTATCAAGAAGCCCAGGACGCCTCGCGGCGCTTCGCGGCCGAGAACAACGTGACCGTGGAGTGGGAGTTGCTCTGGCAGATCGAGCCTCGGCCCTTCGACCCCGAACTCGTGCGCCTGTGCGAGGAGGCTGTGCGCGAGGTCACCGGGGATGCTCCCCGGCTGCCTTCCGGACCCCTCCACGATGCCGCCGAGATGGTGCCTTATATGCCCACCGTGATGATGTTTGCTTACTCGAGCAACGGACTGTCCCACTGCAAGGAGGAGGATACCCCCGAAGAGCATCTGGACAAGACCATCCAGGCGTTCCTGAAGCTGGTGGACAAGACCGTCGACCACGTGGCCCGGGGCTAAGGAACGCGCCATGCAGGTGATGGAGCTCCTGACCGGGGATGGGCTCGACCATTTCCGTCATGCCCTGGAAGGCACGGGGGTCTTTCTTTTGCGCACCGGGCCCGAGGGCGAGCTGGCCGAGGGCTTCCTCCCCTGCCCGGGGCCGATCGAGACCTGCTGTCCCTCTCCCCCTCCCGGCGAGGCTCCCCTGACCCCCTGCCCCCACGGCTATGGCCGGGCCTGCTGGCCGCTAGCGGTGCCCGGCGGGGTGGCCGGATATCTCTGGCAGCTCAAGGCTCCGGGAGCGACCGGCCCCGAGCTGGGCCTGGCCGTGGCCGACCTTTTGACCCGTGAGGCCCGCTCGCGCTACGAGCTGGAGAGCACCATCAAGGAGCTGCTCACCAAGTACGAAGAGCTGACGGTGCTCTACGACTCGGCTTCCACCATCACCACCGTGCTCGACCTGGACATGGCTTCCGAGCGCATCCTCGACCTCGCGGCCGAAATTCTTGACGTCGATCACGCTTCGCTGATGCTGGTGGACGAGTCGGGTGAGTTCCTGGAGGTCAAGGCCGCGCGGGGCACGCGCAGCGACGCCGTGGGCAAGGTGCGCGTGCTTCTGGGCGAGGAGATCTCTGGCATCGTGGCACGGGAGGGGAAGGCCATTCTGGTCGAGGACATCGAAACCCATCCTGTCTTCCAGCGCATGGCCCGCACCGACGGCACCCGCTCGCTGCTCTCGGTGCCTTTGAAGGTGAAAGACAAGATTCTGGGCGTGCTGAATGTCAACAACAAGAACGACGGTACCCCCTTCCACTCGGGCGACCAGAAGCTCTTGATGGCCCTGGCTGACATGGCCGCCATCTCCATCGAGAACGCGCGCACCTACAGAAACGCCATCACGGACCGGTTGACCAGGCTTTACAACTACGGCTACTTCAAGGAACAGCTCGAGAAGAAGGTGGTCGACTTCGGCTCGCACGACCTGCCCCTGTCGCTTCTGATGTTCGACATCGACCACTTCAAGAATTTCAATGACAAGAACGGCCACGAGCTGGCCAACGTGGCCCTGGTCGGGGTGGCCAACATCTGCGTGCGCCACAGCCGCCAGAAGGGAGATCGCATCCCCGACCTGGTGGCCCGCTACGGCGGCGAGGAGTTCATGATCTTGCTCGAGGGCGTGGGCAAGCAACAGGCGGCCGCCACCGCCGAGCGCATTCGCAAGCTGGTGGAAGATCAGCACTTCGAGGGCGGCCACAACCAGCCCCTGGGCAAGCTGACCATCAGCATGGGCGTGGCCGGATTTCCGGAAGACGCCACCAGTGCCGACGAGCTGGTGAATCGGGCCGACCAGGCCCTCTACAAGGCCAAGCATGCCGGTCGCAACAACGTCCAGCTCGCCTGATCGCTGGGATGAGGAGTTCCCCGAGATCCCTCGTCCCGGGGGGCTCTGGCCCTGGCTGCTGGCGGCCTTTGTGCTGGCCGCCTGGGGCACCTACCTGGTGGTCACCCCGGGCGGTCCGCCCGAGACCAGCTATCGTACCAGCGTTCTGCCGGTCCAACCGGTTCCGGTGGCCAGCAGCCTCACCCCCGTGCCGGCCGGGGCCCGCCTGCTCGAGCTGGGCATCGTGGACAGCCAGAACTCCACCTTCACCATCGCGGCCGAGTCCTTTGCCCGCAAGGTGGCCAATCGCACCCATGGACGGGTGCAGGTGCGCATTCTGCCCGGCCAGACCCGGCGCAACCTGGGCGAGCTCGAGCTGGTGCAACAGGTGGCCGCCGGCGAGCTGGAGATGACCTTCTGCACCACCTCTCCGCTGAGCAACCTGAACTCGAGCTTCGACGTGCTCGACCTGCCCTTTCTGTTCCAGAGCCTGGAGCAGGCCGACCAGGTGCTCGACGGGCCCATCGGTCGAAGGCTGTTCGAGGGCCTGGAAGCCCACAACCTGAAGGGGCTGGGCTACCTCGAGCTGGGCTTTCGGATCTTCTCCTGCGGCGTTCCCATGCCGGATGCAGCCTCGTTCAAGGGCAAACGCATCCGGGTGCTCGAGAGTGCCACCTGCATCCGGATGGCCCGGGCCTTTGGCTCCACTCCAGTGCCGGCGCCGGTGGACAAGATCTACGAGATGGGCAAGCAGGGCCTGATCGACGCCGCTGACCGCACCTACCCCACCTACTGGGACTTCCAGCTCTACGACGTGCAGCGCTACATCACCGAAACCCTGCACACCTACTCGGCCAAGGTCATCCTGATCAACCGGCAGGTCTTCGACTCGCTCGACCCCGACGATCAGGAGGCGCTCCTGAAAGCGGCTCGCGAGGTGGAGATGGAGCAGAGACTGCGCCAGCGCGAGGAGGAGAAGCGGGTGCGCGAGCGCTGCCGCGAGCGCAAGATCACCATCTATACACTGGACTCCGAGCAACGCAGAGCCTTCGTGGATCTGTGCAAGCCCATGTTCGAAGAGTACAGAAGAATGCGCAATCCCAAGCTGCTCGAGCAAATTCAGGCCACTCCGGGAGGGTAACCATCCATGTTTCATCGGGTCGAGTTTCAGGAGGGCACTTCGGACAAGTTCTGGGAAGTCCAGGTGGAGGACAACCAGGTGACCACCCGCTGGGGGCGCACCGGCACGGCCGGCCAGAGCAAGGCGAAAGAGTACGCAAGCGATGCCGCCGCCCTGGCCGACGCCCGCAAGCAGCTCGACGACAAGCTGAAGAAGGGCTATCGCGAGGTGGTGGGAGCGGCCCTCAAGAGTGCTCCGCAGCCGCGCGCCGCGGCTCCCAGGAAGCCCGCCCACTCCGAGAAGCCTGCCGAGCCCGAGAAGCCTGCGCAGTCGCCGACCGACTGGCAGAGCGACTTCCGACGCCGCTTCTGCCCCTGGCGAGCCGACGGCAGCAGCCTGAAGCTCCAGCCAGCCGACGCCCTGCTGGGCCCTCTGCGCAAAGCGGCCAGCAAGGAGCTGGCCCGGTGGCGGACGGGCCTGGGCATCACCGTGCCCACCCTGCGTCCCGGGGCGCGCTGGGCCTGCGATCTTTTGGCCGGACAGTCGGTGGGCCCGCCTGACGCGACGGCGCTGGCCTGCCTGCTGGTCATGACCGAGGGCAAGGCTGGAGCGTACGTGGCCTCCTGGGGGCCAACTCTGGCCATGGAGGCGATGCCCTTGACCCGTAACCTGGTCGGGGCGACCCGCCACACAGGCGACGCCAAGTCATACTGTCGCTGGGTGAGCCGCCAGACGCAAAATCTGCACTATTACTTCGAGACCGCGGTATCCCAGTGGGTGGCCCTGCGTCAGGCCCTGGCCACCTGCCCCGAGAGCGAGTACCGGGCGCTGCTCGAGCAGGCCAGCCACCAGACCGGGCCCGAGGAGCGCTACCTGGCCGCCTTCCTCTTCCCCGACGCCGGCTGGGCCGAGCAAGAGGCCGCCCACGCCCTGGCCCATCCCCTCACGCCCTACCCCGGCTTCACCATGCTGTCGCCCTACGCCTGGTTCCTGCTGGGCAGCCTGAAAGACCCGGCCCTGGTTCAGGCCCTGCTCGACCACGGTCCGTGCAATCCCGACGCCTTGTTCGGCCCCATGCTGCTGGGCAACCTGGGTCGGGCCGCCTTTCCCTTCCTCCTCAAGCACGCCCCGTGGCGGGCCAGCCTCTGGGAGATCCCCGACCCCGAGCTGGCCCAGAGCTTCCGCTCTTTGCTCGAGGAGCGCTCCGAGCGAGCCCGGCTGACCGACTACTACACCCGCTTCCCCCACCTGGGCGTGAGCGTGCTGGCCCAGGTGGTGGCCTCCAACGGGCGCGGCAAGGACGTGGCCCGCACCCTCCTGACCACGCTGCTGCGCGGGCTGGACACGCTCCCCCCCCTGCCAGCCCGCGAGGAAGCCCTCTGTCGCGAGCTGCAGGGACGCTTCTCGGCTCCGGTGCAGGAGGCTCCCTTCGAGGCTCTGCCGGCCGTGCTGCGCGATCCGCCCTGGCTCAAGAAGAGAGTAGCCCGCGCCCTCATCGAGCAGAACGTGGAATTGCCCGACTACCCCGAGCGCATCCACTGGGAGGGTCCACCCCCGCAGCCCTATTACCACGAGCTTCCTCCCCTGCCGGGCCCGCTCGACGAGAAGGTGCGCGCGTCGCTCGAGAAGGCCCTCGAGCGCAAGGACGCGGCCCTGTGGAACCTTGATCATCTGAGCGATCCGGCCGCCCTGGCCGTGTTTAACCGGACCCCGGCCCGCTCTTGGCACTCCCCCTGGAATGGTCTTCAACCACTGCTGGCCCGCTTCGCTCTCGCTGCCCTGCCGGGCTTCATCAGCTGGGCCGAGCGCGAGCTGGTCACGGTGGTGAACGACCTGGCGCGAGTCGAGTCCCCGCGCCTGGCGGGCATCATGGCCCAGGCTTTTGGTGGCCAGAAGGCCAGCAAGACGGCCCGGGCCTGGATGCGCCGCTATCCCGAGGCAGCCACCCTGGGGCTGGTGACCCTGGCCGTGGGCCCTCAGGGCGCCCAACGCGATGCGGCCGAGTCCGCCTGCCGCTTCATGGCGGCCCAGGGACTGGAGGCTCAGCTGCGCCAGGCGGCCGACAAGCTGCAATGCCAGGTAGCGCTGGAGGAGGTGCTGAGCTTCGATCTCACCCAGCTCTTCCCGGCCAAATTGCCGAAGCTGCCGGCCTTCTTCGACCCGGCCGCTCTGCCGCGACCGCGCCTGAAGGAAGGGTCCCTGCCGCTCAAGGCGGTGGAGCATCTGGCCACGATGCTGGCCTTCAGCCCACTTGACCCTCCCTACGCGGGCCTGACGCAGCTTGAGGGAGTGCTCGAGGCCGAGGAGTTCGCCTGGGAGCTTTTCTCGGCCTGGCACACGTCGGGTGGTCCGTCCAAGGAGAAGTGGGCCTTCTTCGCCCTGGCCCACCTGGGCGGGGACGACTCGGCCCGCCGGCTGGCTCCCCTCATCAAGGCCTGGCCTCAGGAAGGGCTCTTTGCCCGGGCCGAGCAGGGTCTCGACGTGCTGGCGGGCATCGGCACGGACGTGGCCCTGATGCACATCCACCAGATGTCCCAGAAGCTCAAGAGCCGGGCCCTGCAGGAGAAGGCCCGTCTCAAGCTGGAGGAAATCGCCGCCCGACGCGGGCTGAGCAGCGAGGAGCTGGCCGACCGGCTGGTCAGCGATCTCGACCTGGAGGCGGACGGCAGCTGCCCGCTGGAGGTGGCCGGCAAGCGGTTCCGGGTGGTCTTCGACCAGGAGCTTCGGCCCTCGCTCTTGACGGCCGAGGGGAAGGCGGTGAAGGACCTGCCCAAACCATCCTCGCCTCAAGACGAGCAGGCCGTGCAGCGGTGGAAGGCCCTCAAGAAGGACGTCAAGACAGTGGCCTCGGGCCAGATCCTCCGCCTGGAGCTGTCCATGAGCGGTGAGCGACGCTGGGACGTGCCCACCTGGCGCCTGTTCCTGCTGCAGCACCCCCTGCTGGTGCACCTGGTTCGGCGACTGGTCTGGGCCACCTACCGCGACGACACTCTGGTGGCCACCTTCCGGGTGGCCGAGGACTCCAGCCTGGCCGACTCGAGCGACGAGCCCTTCACCCTGCCCGAGGACGTCCAGGTGGGCCTGCCCCACCCCCTCCACCTCGAGAGCGACGTCTTGAGCCGCTGGGGCGAGGTGCTGGCCGACTACAACATCCTTCAGCCCTTCGCCCAACTCGGCCGGGCGGTCTACCGGCTCACCCCCCAGGAGGCAAATGAGGAGCGCCTGGTGCGCTTTGAGGGCCTGAAGCTGCATCCCGGCAAGGTGGTGGGCCTGGAGGCGCGTGGCTGGCGGCGCGGCCGGGCCGAGGACGGCGGAGCCATCCTGCACATGGAAAAGCCCGTGGGCGGCCAGCTGACGGCTTACTGCGAGGTGGAGCCGGGGCTCTTCGTGGGGGCCATCGCCCAGTCCGACGAGCAGACCGTGGCCCGGGTGCAGGTGCGGCGCCCCGGTGAGTATGTCAAGGGCGTGCCCCTCGGGCAGGTGAGCCCCATCGCCCTGAGCGATCTGATCGCCGATCTGGAGGCTTTGCGATGAGCGTTTTCAAGAAGACCGACAAGCTGACCCTGCACACGGTGGCCCCCCCGGTGGCCCTGAAGGTGGAGAACCTGCCTCGCCTGCACCGGCTCAGTTGGTGGACCGATGGCGACTCCTGGCCGGCCGTGCGCTTGTTGCTGCCGGCCGCGAGCCAGCTGAGCGTGGACTTCGAGCGAGCCTTCTTCCAGGTCAAGCAGACCGGCCAGCAGCTGGAGCTGACCTGCGAGAAAACCGCCGCCCGCTGGGAGAATCCCCGACGGCTCGAGCGCCTGGGCGCGCTCCTGGCTGAGCTGCCCGATGGCACCGAGCTCGAGCTTTGCATGGGCGGGGACGCTCCCGCCCAGCGCTACCGAGGCACGGTGAGCAAGGGGACCTGGCACCTCTCCGAGAGCTCGCTGAGCCTGACCGGCGAGGTGCTTGGAAAGGCCCTGGAGCTATCTCGTCAGTGCGACGAGGAAGACTGGCTGGAGGCCGGTCCCGTGGCCGAGGAGGTGGCCCAGAGCTTTCAGGCCGAGTGGAATGATCCGTGCCAGATGCGCGTGCAGGGCACGCGCGTCTTCTTCGAGGACCCGGACGAGGACCGCAGCTGGCTGCTCCTGTGTGGAGCCGAGGTCTTCCTGCGCCAGCCGAGCTTCCAGAAGCACTTCCCGGACCTGGAGAAGGTCTTGCGCGAGCGCGAGAAGGAGCGCCAGTCGCTGCAACAGAGCCTGAGCCAGCTGGGCGCGAGCCTGAACCAGGCCATGGGGATCAAGACCGGCGAGCTGATCCTCAAGGGGAAGAAGTCAGCTTATCATCGCTCCAGCCTGGTCGATCTCCCCTGGTTGACCGACGAGGACGTGGAGCTGGCCGACCGGGACTTCGCCGCTCTGGGCTACGAGCCCGTGGGAGATATGATGGCAGACGCCATGGCCGGGGCCATGCTGCGCGGATACGCCCGACCCGGCGGCACTGCCTGGGCCAGCATCACCACCGGGGCCCAGGGCGAGTTCATCCGGGAGTTCTTCAGCGACTGTGAGGATGGCTCGAGCCTCACCACCACCACGCTGCCCGACTCGGAGGCCAAACCGGCCCGCAAGCTGCTCAAGCTGAGCTGCCCCGAGCTGGAGGTGGGCGAGCTTCTGGCCGCCCACAAGGCGGAGTTGCAGCGGCTGAGGCTGGTTGCCTGTCCGACCGGCTCCGACCTCAAGGCTCTGGCGATGGCCGTGGACGACTACCTGGTGCGCTGGATGTAGTCTTTTAAGGCATACAGCAAGGATGTCATGGCCAACTCCAAGCCATTCATGATTTCGAGCATGCCATCGCGGTATGGAAATCGAGGGTCGCTTCGACCAGCCTGCTATTTGAGAATGCTGACATACGTCTCACTCGCACGGGTTCAAAAGAGCCCTCCTGGGAATTTCAGCTTGCTTCCGTCCAGGCGTCGATTCCCAGAACAATCCGCCACTGAGGGCGATTTGAGGGTCCAGCGCCTCGGCTGAAGGGCAAATCCCTTGCCAACCGAGAACAGCCAGGACATGACTTTGCTGGCCGAGCTGCGAGGGCGCTCCACGGGGGCAGCGGTGCTGGTGCACGGGCCCTTCGGCGCGGGCAAATCCCACTTGCTCCGAACGCTTGAGCCGCCCGTGCTGGTGGGAGCCGCCTCGCCCGACGGCTCGGAGGCTTTCGAGGCCTTCCGGGCCGCGCTGGCCGGCGCCAGCGACGAGCTGCGACGCACACTGATCCGCACCGCCGGAGCGGGCGGGCCGTTCTTCCATCCCCTGGCCCCTCAGCTTTTCCCCCCACCCCGCCTCGAGCCACCCGAAGCCTGGCTTGAAGCCGCCTCCCACTGGCTGTGCCAGGTGGCCCGCGAGCATCCCGGCCTGGTGCTGGCCCTGGATGACGCCCAGTGGCTCGACGAGCCCTCCCGCCTGCTGGTGCAGTGCCTGGCCCCCCGCCTGGCCGGCGCTCCCATGGTTCTGCTGCTGGCTTCCGAGAGCGACGAGCCAGCCCTGACCAGCTTCCAGCGCCTGCCCCTCAAGAGCGAGCTCAACCCGCTCCTGGTCCGCGAGGGAGGCGAGAAGGACTTTGAGACCCTCTTTGCCGGCCGTCTCGAGGGGATCAAGCCGGATACCCTGGAGGCCCTGCGTGACGCCGCCCTGCTGGGCACCTACTTTCCTCTGGAGGGACCCCTTCAGCCGGCCCTGCAATCCCGCCTCCTCGAGGAGGTCCGACCCGGTCTCTATCGCCTGATGCACCCGCGCTTACGCGACATGCTGCTGGCCGATCTCGACCCGGAAGATCTGCGTCGTCGCCACGCCCGACTCGGAGAGCCCGGACGCGGCACCCTCTTCACCCGGGCCCGCCACGTGCGCGCCGCCGAGCAAACAGGCGACAACGTCTACCGGACCTGTCTGGCAGCGGGTTTGCAGGCCCTCGAGAAGGGAGGCGCCGAGACCGCCCTCGAGTTCCTTCAGGCCGCCCGCAAAGCAGCTCCCGAGCTATGCGACGCGCGCCTCAACAGTGCTCTGGGACAGGCCTGCGCGGCTACCGGCCGGCTCGACGAAGCGCGCCAAGCGCTCAGAGCGGCCCTGGAGCAAGAGCGCGACCAGCCCACCCGCACCCGGTTGGCGCTTCGCCTGGCCCGGCTCGGGCTGCCTGAGAGCGAGCGCACCAAGCTTCTGACCCGAGCCCTGCGCGAGAACGGGCTGCGGCCTCCCAGGGGCACCTGGTCTGGCGTGCTGCGCTCGGCTCTGCGCTGGGTCGGCCCGCAGGTACCCGAGCGTTCCAGCCTGAGGGTCGAGGTCATGGGCCTGGTGGCGCTCGGGGCCGCCAGCGAGGTCACTCCGGGGCCGCTGCTCGAGGCGGGACTGGAGGCCTGGCGCCTGAGCCGCCAGCTCAGCCTCTCGCGCGAGAAGGTCCGTCTGAGCTGCGACCTGATGCTGATCTCGGGCTTGCTCGGGTTCGAGCGCCTGGCCCGCCACTTTCATGCTCTGGCCAGCCGCGAGGCCAGCGAGCTGGCCGATCCCCCCACCCTGGCCCGCACTCAGGTCATGAGCGCCGTCACCTCGCACTTTCTGGGCCATCCGCTGGAATCTGAGTTGGAGCTGAGCCGCCATCTGACCGAGCAGGGGCACTGGCTGAGCACGCGCGATTTTCTTTTCGCCTGCAACGACCTTTGCTGGAACCTGATGCTGCGCGGCCAGACCCGCCAGGCGCTGCAGTTCGTCGAGCGGGCCCGCGAGCGAGTGCGCCCTTCCCCCGGCAGCCAGGCCGACCTGGACACCCTCAGCACCTACGTGGTCTCGCTCTCAAGCACGCTGGGACGGGTGAAGGAGGCCCTGGACACCCTGACCAGCATCCAGGAGCGCTTCAAGAACGCGCCACCCCTCCTGCAAGCCAGCCTCTACGGGCATGAGGTACGCCTGTACCTCGAGCAAGACGAGCTGGGACAGCCCCTGGAGGAGCTGCTGAGCCGCTTTTCGGCGCTGCAGCTGCCGCCCGCCTGGGTTCCGGTACACCGACGTTACTTCTACATCAGCCACGCCCAGGCGCGGCTGGCCCAATGCGAGGCAATCGAGGGCGGCCCCCCTCCCGAGGCGCTGAGCCGTTTCAAGGCAGCCCTGGAAGAGTTGCGCCGAGCTGCCCGGCCACCCATCCTGCGGGCACACCTGCTGGTCCTTCAAGCCAGTTGGAGCCGGCTCAACCGCCACCTGGAGCGGGCTCTGCGTCAGTTGGAGCGGGCCGAGCGATTGTCCGACCGGCTGGATGCCCCCGAGATCAACTTCTGGGCCGCCCGCGAGCGAGCCCTGATCAACCGCCTGCAGGGCAACGCCGCAGCCAGCCTGCGCTACGCGGAGTTGGGCCACTGGCTGGCCATGACCCAGGGCTGGACCAACCGGGCCCGCCGCATCCGCCGTGAGTTCTCGCTCGGAGCCGTGGTTGCCCGAGAGACTCTGGCCCGATCCACGGCCTCGCTGGCTGCCGAGCGCAGCCGCACGGAGCGGCTGCAGGAAGCCATGCGAAACATGCAAGAGATGGCTACCACCGACTCCCTGACCGGCATCCCCAACCGGCGCTCCTTCTTCGCGCAGGCCGAGCGGGTCTGGGCCGACCCGGACAGGGCGGTGGCGGCCATTCTGCTGGACGTGGATCACTTCAAGCGGATCAACGACACCTACGGGCACGCCGAGGGGGACCAGGTGCTCAAGGCGGTCGCATCCACCTGCGCCGGATGCCTGCGCCAGGGCGATCTACTGGGCCGCTACGGGGGCGAGGAGTTCGCTATCTTGCTCAGCGACGTGCGCGAGGAGGAGGCTCGAGCCAGCGCCGAACGCGTGCGAGCCGCCCTGGAGGCAGCCGCGGTGGGCACCCTGCGCGTTACCGCCAGCCTGGGTGTCGCCTGCCGGCGCGAGGAAGGAGAGCTCCCCGAGTTGCTGCGCCGAGCCGACGAAGCCCTGTACCGCGCCAAGGCGGGGGGGCGCAATCGGGTGGAGTTGGGATAACCGGGCCGGTTTCCGTGGCCCGGCCGGCGGGACCCAGCCCCGCACCCCGGCCCCGACCCCGGATCCCCTGCCCGGGCGGCGGGGCTCCGAGCGGCTCCGGGTAAAACGTTGCCATCGCGGCCTGCCTGAGCCGACCAGAACGAGAGCGACCTTAGAACGGCGCCCGGGCCACGAAGTATTTGGTCAACCTCTGCGTTACCTCCCAGATCGTGGTGCAGCCCTGGGGAAAGTGGGCCGAGTCGCCCGCCACGAGCGTACGGGTGGGGCCTCCCGGGCGGCAGTCGGTGACGGTCAGCTCGCCCTCCACGATGTAGACGAACTCGTCGTAGTCGAAGTGGAACTGGTAGCGCCCCACCTCACATGACCAGAAGCCGGCGCTGGCACCCTCGTCGGCGCTGTGGGCCGTGAAGAGGCAGCGAGCCCGCGCCGACCCTTCCAGCACCTCCTGGGGCGGCAGGTCGATGGACGGGAGCTGGCCTTTGGGCAGTTTGCCAAAGCTGACCCGAGCCGGTCTCACGAGAGCGCCCAGGCGAACATGCCCGTATACGGCTCGTTGGACAGCATGTCGGCTCCGAAGGAACGCTCGATCCTGGCCGAGATCGTGGGGTGCATGGGCCCGAAAAGGACCTGCTCGCTGAGCGCCGCGATGGGATGATGGGGGCCCATCGAGCGGGTCCCGATCAGGTTGCGCGCCCCGCTCACGATGTGGCAAGCGGCCCGGGTGGCGCTGTACTTGATGAGCGAGCCGCAGTCCATCAGGTCGTTGGCCACCCGGTCGATCTCCTCGGGATCGCCCTGCGCGCGCACCAGACGGCAGTACCGGTCACAGCAGAGTCCGAAGCTGCGGGCCATGACCAGCTGCGAGCGAAGCTCCAGCGACAGACGGCCCGAGTCGACCAGAAAGCCGTCCACCTCGGCGAGCGGCTCGTCGTCGTCGGTGTGCACCGAATTGGCGAATTTTCGCACCTCCTCCAGGGCCCGGCAGGCGCCGCCCAGGTATGCGGCCGTCACCAGCGCCTCGAACCAGGCGGTGGCGTAGAACGAGACGTGGTCGGTCAGGTCGTCGGAGATGGAGAGCACGTTCCGGCTCTTGAGCCGCAGATTGTTGAACTGCACCGGACGCGTGTCGGTGAGAGCCATGGCCCCGGGGAAAAGCGAAGGACCGAGCTCGATGGCCGGCTGGTTCTTCAGGTTGACGTAGAACATGCCCATCTCATCGCCCACGAACCCGCTGAAGAGCAAGATGTCGGCCTCGGAGGCGATGGACTGGAACCCCTTGCTGCCCGAGCACACAAAGCCTCCGTCGCTCTGGGGGACGGCCACCACGTTGCGAAAGGCCTCGTCCTTATGCTTGATGTTCTCGCCGAAACTGGAGATGGCCATCAGCGAGCGGTAGCGACGGATTGTATCCACCAGCATCTGGCGCCGACGCTCGAACTCGGGCACCGAGGGAACCGGCAGGGTGGCCAGGGCAGCCAGGTTGTACTGGTGCATGGTGAGCCCCACCGCCAGCGGCACCGAAGCCCGGGCCATCAAGTAGAAGGCCTCGTAGGAGCGCACGAAGAGCTCGCCGGCGTCCTCTTGAAGGAAACACGGCAAGTAGGGGATCGAGCTGGCCCGCACGGCGTCGAAGAAGGTGCGAGACTTCTTGTCCTGGGGGGCGGCCTCGGTCTTCTCGGCGATCTCGCGAGCCTGGGCTCGGATGGTATCGCGGTCGATGGCTGGCGGGGCCGCCGCTCTACTCATCGACCGCCGTCTCGGGCTCACCCTCGGACTCGGATTCGCCCTCGCCGTCCTCGGCCGAGACCGCCGGCAGCGCCTGGCGAAGGCCTGAGGCCCCCGCCAGCACCTGGGCCCAGCCCTGGTGCAACTCGCGGGTGGAGCGGCTCTCCTCCACGGCATGCATGCGATTCACGCCCTCCAGGGCGCTCTCCACCACGCGGAGCATATGGGGAAAGCTGGGATCCTCGGGGTGCTCGTCCACCGACTGCTGCAGCAGCGCCTGCGCCTCGAGCAGGGTGAATTCGAGCGGCTGAAGGGCCTGCATGAGCTCGGCCAGCCCCGCTTCGCCCGCCAGCACTCGGGTGTAGGCTTCATAGACAGCCATGAACTCGTCGTTGACCTGGACCTGCTCGAACTCGATCTCATTGGGCTCAGGATCGGGAATCAGCCGATCGACCTCGCAGTTGGGACAGGTTGGCTCGGGGCCGCTGGAGCCGCAGCCGGGACAGATCGGGGTGGATGAGGCAGCCACCTGGGTGAGCTGATCGCAGGTATTGAGAAAGGCCCTGGCGGTGGACTCGAGATCTTGCAGGGCCGCGGGGGCGTCCCCCTGCCCTTCCAGAGCCTCGTGCATGGCGTTGAGGCTGTGCTCGAGGTTGGCGCAGGCAGCCAGGTTGGCCTCGATGAGGGAGAACAGCGGACCGTCGAGCCCTCCCGGGCGCTGATCGAGATGACCGCGCCGCTCTTGCTCGGAAGCCTGCACACGGTCGCGCATGCGCTCGAGATGACCGAGCAACTCGGGGTCCGGCTTCCCGAGGCCCTCGCGGAGCAGCTCAAGCAAGCCCTCGAGGCGGTTGGGGTCGGGGCCCTCGGGAGCCCCGCCGAAGGTGCTGATGAGGTTGTTCAGATAGCCGGATGCCATTGGTCTGGCCTTCGCTCGCCGGGCAAAAAGTCCCTGGCCGCATCGGTCCACACGTGCGCCTCGCACATCGGAACGTTCGTTCGCAACCCCGGAATGGGTTGGGAGCCCACGTGCGCCTCACTCGCCCGCACACCAGAACAACCGGTTTGTTGTCCCGGACGTGCACAGGGAAGCTCCCCTGTACGCACCGGCAACAACAAAGGGCCCGGGGGTTGCCCCAGAGCCCTTCGGAACACCAGACCAGACCGAGCCTAGAAGCCGCAGCGCCCGAACTGGTTGAGGAAACCGCCCATTCCGGGGTTAGCGCCGGCGGCAGCGTTGTTCTGAGAGTTGGCCAGCATCAGGCCCACCATCAAGCCGAGCAGCATCTGCTGCTGATCCATCCCGCCGAGCTGTCCGGCGCCACCCATCTGACCCATCGGGTTGCAGCCCTGGGCCTGGGAGCCGGCCCCTGCCATGGCCATCGCGATGGCCAGGCTGGCGTTGTTCTGAAGCGGGTTGGACTGGTTGTTCTTGCCGTTCTTGCCGTTCTTTCCATGCTTGCCGGCCTTGCCGTTTTTGCCGTGCTTGCCGGCCTTGCCTGCTTTCCCCCCGGCAGCAGCGGCCTCAGCCTGGGCGCCCGCGCCGGGGCCCGACGAGGAGGAGATCGAGATGGCCAGAGCCATCGAGAAAGCACCCGATGAGGCCTGGCCGCCACCCGGAGCGCAAAGGGCGGGGTTCTGAAGTCCGGCACCGGCGATGGAATTGCACATGAGTTGTTTCCTCCAGAAGCAGTTTTTATTACTTGAGAGCTTACCAGGGAAAAATCAGCAAAACCGGGTCGACAAGTTAAATCGATGTTAACTATGTTGCATCCAGGTAAAAGATTCCCGACGCCCCAACTCGAGGATCAACCAAAGGAAATGGCGCTATCACGCCAGACAGCCCCCTGCCCCGCTGTTTACATTCTCGTTCATCCCCGGAAGGGCCTGCCGCCCTGATAGCACGAAACTCAGCTCATGCTCATCCGCAAGTTCGACCGCAACCAGCTCGATTCCGAGCCCCACAACGTGCTCTACAAGGACCTCTACCCCTGGGACGCCATCGGGGAGACCCCATTTGGAGCCAGCCTGGCCGTGGTCGAAGTGGGCGGCGAGACCATGCTCCACAGCCACCATCCGGCCGAAACCTTCTTCATCTGCCACGGCCGGGGCAGCATGACCGTCAATGGCGAGACCAGCCCGGTCTCCACGGGAGACGTGATCTACCTCCCTCCGGGCAGCCAGCATACCCTGAAGAACACCTCCGAGGCCGAGTCGCTCATGTTCTTGTCGGTCTTCTGGGATGCCGATGCCGAGCAAGAAGCCCAAGACGAGATTGAGGTCGTTGAGCAGGCTCGGCTATTTCTCCCCAGCCCTCCCACGCCCAACGGACCGCTCCACCTCGGCCACCTCAGCGGCCCCTACCTGACGGCCGATGTGCTGCGCCGCTACGACCGCCTGCGCGGTCTGTCCTCCAAGTTCTTGTGCCTGGCCGACGATCATCAGAGCTACGTGGTTCTCAAGGCGGAGTTCGAAACTAGCACGCCCGCCGAGACGGCCGGCAAGTATGCCGACCAGGCCACCACGCTCTTGAAGGCCTGCGACGCCGCCCCCGACATCTGGATCTACGCCAGCCGCGACAGCGAGTATCAGCAGGCGGTGCGCCAGGCCCTGGGCCAGCTTAAGCTCGAGGAGCGGGAAGAGCCGGCCCTCTACTGCCCGAGTTGTAAGCACTTTCTGGTGGACGGTCGAGCGGTGGGCGACTGCCCCCACTGCGGCGAGACCTGCCGGGGCTTTCTGTGCGAAAGCTGCTGCCTGCCCAACCGCACGGTTGACCTGCAGGAGGCAAGTTGCATCGACTGTCAGGGCCCGGCCTCGACGAGACCTCTCAAGCAGCTCTTCTTCTCGCTCGAGCCCTGGCGCGATCAGCTGCAGGCCTACCATGCAAGCCTGCACCTGGGCCCGCGCCTGCTGAGCCTGGTGGCCCGCATCGCTCAGCTCAAGCCGCTGGAGCTGACCGCCTCCCACCCTGGCACCTGGGGTATCCCCTCTCCCCTGGAGGGACAGGTCATCTCTCCCTGGCTGGAGGCTGCCCTGGCCCTCCCCTACCTGCGCCGCAAGGCGGGCCTGGAGGGCCCGATGGTGGCCTCCTTCGGAGCTGATAACGCCTTCCTCTACCTCTTTCACGACCCGGCCGTTGCCCTGGCGCTAGGTCAGCAAGCGGCTGCCCTGCTCGTGCCCAACGAGCACTTGATGCTTGACGACCGCAAGATGTCCACCAGCGCCTCCCACGCCCTGGACGCGGCCGCCGTGCTCGAGAAGGTGTCCAGCGACCTGGTGCGCCTGTTCCTGGCCACCGTGCGCCCCGAGCAGGCCGACTCGAGCTGCTCGCTCGAGGCCATGGAGCATTTTCTGCAGATGCAGGTCGTCCGCCCCTGGCAGGACCTGCTCGAGCGCATCGGCCGTCAGGTCACCACCGAGGCCGGCTCCAAGGCCCCCGCGGTGGGGGTCTGGAGCCCCGAGCAGTATGAGTTCCTCGACCGTCTCAATACCCTGCTGGCCCGAGCCGAGAGTGGCTATACCGCCGGCTCGCTGCAAGAGGTGGCTCGAGCTCTGCACGAGTTGGTGGAGCGCACTGCCGCTTTCGAGGCGGCCCAGAGCCACCTGGCCCAGATCCCGGGCCTCGAGTCGCAGCGAGCCACGGCGCTGGCCCTGATGCTGGCCGCCCTGCGTCTGTTGGCCACCATCAGCCAGCCGCTGATGCCCCGATTCTCGGCCCTGCTCAGCAAGCACCTGGGCTTCCTGAAGCCCGAGCCGTGGCCCGAAGAGGTGCTCTTCCTCAACCCCGGCCAGCGGATTCTGGCGGCAGCCGGATTGTCGGCCCGGCGCTACTTTTGATCGCCGTCATCGGGGGCGGGGTGATGGGCACCAGCATCGCCTACCACCTGGCCCTCCAGGGTGCTCGCGAGGTGGTGCTGCTGGAGAGGGGCACCATCTGCTGTGGCGAGACGGCCAGGTCAGGGGGGTTCATCCAGACCCACTGGACCAGCCTGGCCGAGACCAGGCTGATCGACTTCTCGCGCACCGTCTTTCAGGACTGGGGAGAGCGTTGCGGCTGGGTCAACTCGGGCTACCTCCACGTGACTGGTCCCGAGAAGCTCGAGTCGGTCAAGGCCGTGCACGAGATGCTGCTGGCTGACGGCAAACAGTCGCACTGGCTCGATCAGCGGGGCATCAAGAAACTGCAACCCCTGATGCGGGTGGACGACCTGGTGGGAGCGGCCTATGAGCCCCAGAGCGGCTGGGCCGACCCGGTTGCCACCACGCGCCTCTTGGCCACGCTCGCGCAAGAGAACGGGGTGGAGCTGCGCGAGGGCGTCACGGTGCTGCAGATCGTTCACCGGGGCGGCAAAGTCGTGGGGGTCGAGACCGACCAGAGCTTTCTGGAGGCAAGCACGGTGGTGCTGGCAGCCGGCCCCTGGACCCCGGGGCTGCACCCCGACCCGCGCGTGAAGCTGCCCATTCTGGCCCGGCGCGGGCAGGTATGCTACCTGAGCCGCCCGGGCGGGCTGCCCCGGCGCGAGCTGGCCTGCTACGACGAGATCACCGGGCTCTACACGCACTGCGACGGGGAGACCAACCTGGTGGGCATCGACTGGGAGTTCGACCCGGTCTATCATCCCGACCGCTGTGATCGCGAGCTGGACGTGGACTACCTGGCGGCCGCCCTGGAAGCGCTGACCCACCGCTTCCCGTCGCTATCCAGCTCGCAGCTGGTGCGGGGCGTGGTAGGCCTCTATGACTTCACTCCGGATGGCCATCCGGTGGTGGACGGGCCGCTGGGGCTTTCGGGCTACTACGTGGCCGCCGGATTCAGCGGGGCCGGCTTCAAGAGCGCTCCGGCACTCGGGCTGGGGATGGCCGAGC
>JAANMU010000407.1_pt1 | contig 53055 bp, 53 predicted proteins | sample 7279701 | NCBI WGS metagenome assembly JAANMU01 (sample SAMN14094539, study PRJNA606508) | bioreactor metagenome | isolation source: A lab-scale SPAN reactor treating ammonium-rich wastewater day 57 | place: Ireland: Galway | collected 2017-03-13
CGCGTTGACCAGTTCAGAATTAGAACGCGCGGGAGTGTAGACAATCTGTTGAACGGCGCCGCGCTAATTCCTGAAGCGTTCAACGCGCGGCGCCTTAGCGCGGGGTGCTTTCGCAACCGAGCCGGTAGGAAAAATCCCGCCGAAGGATAACTGCCCGGCGTGCAAGCCTACATGTTCGCTCACCGGGTGTTTCCGCGCTGGTTTTTCGAGGACCCGGCGGCGGTGGCCCAGGTTCTTTCTGGACCGGAGGCCCTCCCCCACCTGATCGCGCTCTGGAAAGAGGTCGGGATGGCCTGCCAGGAGAGCCTGGCCAGCGACGGGCTGGCCCTGGAGCCGGTGCGGCTCGACGACTGGCAGGGGGCCCTGATCCGTTTGCCCCCTCCCAGCGAAGTTCCGGAAGCCCACTTCCTGTGCCTGGTCTGGCCCTCGGCTCAAGGTCCCGCGGCAGGCCGCATCCTCACCCTCGAGCACTCGCTCGATCTGCAGGGGGAGAAACGCACGGTGCTGGGAGAGTGGCGCTCGGATGGGGCCCACCTGAACTTCGGCTCGGGTCCCGAGGCGCAGAGCAAGCCCTTTCTGGAGGCGGTGCAGGGCATCATCGGCAAAGGTTAGCGGAGGGCCGCAGAGGGCGCACGAAGCCAGACCGAGCCTGGCTAGTCGAAGTCCATCGAGCTCGCCAACACGGATTTAACATTTCTGCAATGTTCCTGGCGGTCGCCAGGGGCTAGACTCAAAGCAGACCAACCTGCAGGAGGTCCTCATGAAGCGATTGATCAATCTGGCCGCATTGTTGTGCTGCCTGGCCCTACCGGCACCCGCCCAGACTGGCATCTCGGTCCAGATCGGCGTGGGCAACGGATATGGGTATCCCACCTACCCCGTGTATCAGAGCTACCCCGTCTACTACCAGCCGGGCTACGTGTATTACCAGCCGGGCTACAGCTACCCGGTACAGCAGCCCTACTACTACAACACAGGCTGCTATCCCAACGGCTACAATCCGGGCCCCGGCTACTCGTACCCCTACGGCTACAACCAGGGCTACTCGTATCCCAGCGGCGGTTACAACAACGGCTCGTGCGCCCCCCGGCCCACCTACCACAACAACTCCCGGCCCTACAACAATGGTCGCGCTCGCCCGAGTCAAGCAGCTCCCGTGTATCGGGCCGGACGCGTGGTGCGCTGAGGAGGGGATACCTCCTTTCGGCCGCCCCGTGTTGCCTCGTCCCGGAGTGACGGGGCCGCTCGGTGTCATTCCGGGGCGACACACGGGTCACTCCGGACAGACACGCTCTGTACTACTCCTGGGCGGACCCGCCAACACCCTGGCACCGGACCAGCTTCTAGCGTATAATACCGGCACCGTGAGAATCTTCATCCTTCTTCTCCTGCTGGGCTGCCTCGGGCTGGCCCAGCCCACTGCCGTACCTGAGGCCGACCAGACAGCGGCCCGAGCCCTGCTCAAGGAGTTGTACGCCGCCTACGAGTCCCGCCAGGTCGACAAGGTCATGGCCCTCATCGCTCCGGCCGTGGAAGCTTCGGCCCAGAACGATGCGCAGGGCCGCGCCCAGGAGATCCGCGATGCCTTCCTGGCCTTCCATGAAGACCTGCTCAGCCATCCCGACTTCCGGCTCGAGCCCTTCAACGATCACTTCCTGGGCTTCGAGCCGCTCAAAGACGGCGCGTTCCGGGTGATCTCCTCGGTGCCCATCATCCTGTCCGACAGCCTGGTCTTCAAGGAGTCCGACGGCACCCCCACGGCTCCCATCCGGCTGCGCCTGGGGGCCTTCACCATGCAGCGCGACAAAGGCGGCACGCTGCGCATCACGGGGATGGACCTGTGAGCAAAGTCAACCTCAAGGACCTCACCCCCGACGAGCTGGTGGCCTTCGTGCGCGAGCTTGGCGAGCCGGCTTTCCGGGCCCGCCAGCTGCTGCGCTGGATCTATACCGCCAGGGAGACCGACTTCGAGCGCATGACCAACCTGTCGCTCAAGCTGCGCTCGCGGCTGCAAGAGAAGGCTGAGATCCCCGAGCTGCAGCTCAAGGAGGAGCGTCACTCCGAGCAGGAGACCACCAAGTATCTGTTCACCCTGCCCGACGGTGAGGTGATCGAGAGCGTGCGCATGCACTACCTGGGCGACGACGTGGGCCCGGGGCGCGTGGCGGTGTGCATCTCCACCCAGGTGGGCTGCGCCATGGCCTGCGACTTCTGCGCCTCGGGCAAGCTGGGACTCCGGCGTAACCTGGCCACCTGGGAGATCGTGGACCAGGTGCTGCAGATCCAAAAGCGTCTGGACGAGCAGGGCGAGCGGGTGGCCAACGTGGTCTTCATGGGCATCGGCGAGCCGCTGCACAACTACCGCAACACCCTGCGAGCGGTGCGCATGATCAACTCCCCCGAGGGGCTGGGGATCGGGATGCGCCACCTGACCGTCTCCACCGCCGGGCTGGTGCCGCGCATCCGCGAGCTGGCGGCCGAGAAGCTGCCCCTGCGCCTGGCCATCTCGCTGCACGCCACCAACGACGAGCTGCGCGAGAAGATCATGCCGGTCAACCGCAAGTGGAAACTGGACTCTTTGCTGGAGGCCTGTCGCGACTACCAGGAGGCCACCGGCCGACGGGTCACCTTCGAGTACGTGCTGCTCGACGGCATCAACGACTCGGTGGAGGAAGCCCACGAGTTGGTGCGCCTGCTCTCGGGGATGCACTCGCTGGTCAACTTGATTCCCTGGAACCCGATCGAGGGTGTGCCCTACAAGCGCAGCCGGCCGGCCCGGGTGCGGGCCTTCCAGGAAGTGGTGGAGAAGAGCGGGATCAAGTGCACGGTGCGCCAGGAGAAGGGCAGCGACATCGCGGCCGCCTGCGGCCAGCTGCGCTTGAGCGATCTCAAGCCGGCATGAGCTGGCTGCGCGATCTGGAGAGGGCCCTCGAGGAGACCATCGAGGGCCGCACCGAGGGCAGCCACCGGCTGGAGGTGGCACACCTCCTGATGCGGCTGATGCTGGACAGCCGCCTGGTGCTGAAGAACAAAGTCGAGATGGCCCCCAACTCGTTTCGCATCTGGTGCGCCGAGGCCCTGAGCGGAGACGATCAGGAGTGGCTGCGCGAGAACCTGGCCCGCGAGGCAGCCGAGCGGGGCTGGGTGCTGGCCGGTCCGTGCGAGTTCTTTTTCGAGCCCGGGCGCGAGCTGGCCGCCGCGGCCAGCTTCGCATTGCAGGGCGAGCCGGTGGTGGCCTTGGTGGACAACTGCGGAGCCATGCGAGAGCGCGGATTCGTCACCCGACGCGGGCTGGTGCTGGGGCGAGGCCGGGGAGCCGAGCTGCGGCTCACCGACCCGCGCCTGTCGCGCCGCCACGCCCGGCTTTACCCGGCGGTGGGAATGTTGTGCCTGGAAGACCTGGGCAGCCGCGCCGGCACGCGCCTGGAAGGCGCGCGGGTGGGACGCGTGCCCTCGGAGGTCAAGGACGGCAACCGCATCCGGGTGGGGGACACCGAATTGCAGGTGTGGCTGCTGCCCTAGTTGGCGCGGGTATCAAGGGGGTTCCGGCTGCGCTCCTGGACCCCATCCTGCGAGGCTCGAATTTCGGCCGTTGTAAGGATCCATTCAATAAGGGGAAGGGCGGCCGCGTGCGAGTATAGTACGGTCGTAGCTCCCTTCTTCTCGAGCTCGCAGGCTTCCTCGGTCTCGAACACTCGAACCACTGCGGTGACGTCGCTGCGCCGTTTGAGAAAAGCGCGATGGTCCTGTCCCCGTCGCAGGGTCGAGATCACCGCTCCCGCCGAAGCCAGGCCGGCCTGCTCGAGAACCCGATAATCCGAGCCATCCCCGCGGATGGCGCGCAGGCCCTCGTGCTGCAGTTCGGAGACGATAGCAGGATCGTCGTCGACCACCACCACGGTCCGCCCCGCCGCCGAAATGTCGCGGGCCAACTGGCGGCCGGTATCTCCCCCTCCCAACACCAACACGTGGTCCCGAACCGGCTCTTGAGCCGGCCTCCCCAGAAAGGGGTGCCAGCGCAGCAGCTTCCATAGCACCCGGTCTCGCGACAGCCACTGGGTCGTGGACATCGTTACCGCGCTCACGAGGACGATCAGCGAGGCGTCGCTGGCGACCAGGACCCCCGCGGCCACCCCGTGCATTATCAGCACGATCGACATCTCACTGGTCTGGGATAACAGCATGCCCACTTCGAGCGCGCTTCTAGCCGTCATTCCCGCCAACTCGCCGGCCACCAGAACGACCAGCGGAGTAATCACCAGAATGGCGATTGCCAGTCCCAGGGCCTCCAGGAGGATGACCGGGTCGGGTGCGGAGATCAGGGCTCCCAGCGAAACGTAGAAAAGTGCGTGGAAGAAGTCCGACAGGGAGTAGAGTGAGCCTCGGATCATCCCGCTGACCGGGAACTCCGAGAGCGCGGCACCGGCCAGGAATGCTCCCACGAAGGGAGGGAGCCCGAGTGCGTGGGAAGCTCCCGCAAAGATGCAGAGCAAAGCCAGCACGATCAGAAGCACGCTCTCCTCGTCGTCGGCGTAACTCAGCACGCGGGGAGCCAGGTAGCGGGAAACCAGCCAGGCCGCCGCCGTCAACAAGAGTGCATTACCCACGCCGCGGGCGGCACCTACCCAGCCCTGAGCAGCCCCTTCCACTCCGCCGACCAACCAGATCACCAGCAGATCCTGCAAGACCAGCACGATCACCAGGACCCGACCGAAGGGCTGGAAGACCTGAGCGCGCTGCTGCAGCAACGAAACACCTACCAGGGTCGAACTGGCTGCCACAGCCACCCCGATGTAGAGCGCCGGAAGCCAGCCGCGCGAGAGGAATCCGACCACCCCCAGCAAACCGAGAATCAAGAACTCCGCCAAAACGATATAGACGGCGGCCCGCCAGTAACGTCGAAGGCTGACCAGCGACAGGGCGGAGCCGACCGAGAAGACCAGGAACGTCACGCTGAGCTCGTAGAGCGTGGCCAGCGAAGCCGATCGGGTGACATCGGATACCAGCGATAGAATGACTCCACCGGCAATCAAGATGGGCACGCTCGGCAAGCGCGCCAGGCGCGCAAATCCGTAACACACGGCAGCCGTCAAGAGAAGCCAGGTCACCAGGGTCATGCGGGCAGCACCCCCAGACTCCGAAGCTTGTCCTCCATCGCCCTCAGGCCGTAGGCTTTGGAGTCGAGCACGAAGTCCGCCCCGGCATCGCGCAGGCTGGCCAGTACCGAGCTGTCGAACCCGTGCACAGCTACCGGAACGCCCAGGCGCTTGCAGCGATAGGCAAACAACTGATTCACGGACTCGATCTGCGAGACGCACACGGCCGCCCTCGCATCGCCCACATTGGCGGCGTCGAGCACCGAGGGATAGTCGACGTTGCCATGCAAGGTGTCGCAGGGTAGCCCGGTCAGCTTGCCCGGGTCGGTGTCGATAGCCAGAACGGGCAAGCCCTCGCTGTGCAAGGCATGCACGACGAGGCGGCCAAGCTCATTCATCCCGACCACCACGACATGGCCCGAACGATGGGGCCCGGACTCGGGTTGGCTGTCCTCCGGGTGATCGGGCAAAAACCGCCACCAGCTCCAGTACCTCATCCAACGGTAAATCTGATGATTGTAGATAATGAGGTAGGCGGAAAGCGAGATGGTTACCAGGCCGACCATGGCCGTGACCGACATGACGGAGCGGTCCACCAGCCCGGACTCGAGACCGGTAGCCACAAAGATAAAGGAGAACTCGCTGATCTGGGCCACGGTGAGACCGGTGATCACGGAGATGCGCCGAGAGTACCCACACCAGACGATGATCAGGATGAAAATCAGCGGATTGCCGATCAGCACGAAGAGGGACAGAACGAGCGAGGGACCCCAGGCCGACGCGGCCTGACCGAGCTCCATCTCGATCCCCAACGAGACGAAGAAGACGGAGATGAAGAAGCTCATCAGAGGATGCACTCGGCGCTGCAGGTCGTGGCTGACGGGGCACTGAGCCAGGCTCAATCCAGCCAGAAAGGCGCCGATCTCGGCGGAGATGCCCAGGGCCTGGGCAGCGGACACAAAGAGAAAGCACCAGCACAGACTCCAAATCAGCATCGCCCCGGGAGCTGTAGCGATCCAGCGGAACAGCGGCGGAAGCAACCAGCGAGACGAGGCAATAGCCATTGCCAGTACACCAAGGCTGGCCGCAAACGCCTTTCCAATCTCCAGCGCGATTCGACCCGGAGTGGCCGCCTCGGCGGCTCCTACCCCAAGACCGGACAGGAGCGTCAACACCACAATGACCACCATGTCCTGCACCAGGAATATGCCCACCGCGATTCGGCCATACAGCTGATCCAACTCGCGTTTTTGATCCAGCAGTTTTACGACCACGACAGTGCTGCTGAACGTCAGGGCAGTGGCCAGGAAGATTGATTCGATCCATGAGTAGCCGAGTAACCAGCAAATCACGAGCCCGCCCAGGCCAGTGAACACCACCTGCCCCAGCCCGGCCAACACGGCCACCTTCCCCACAGCGCGGATTTTGTCTATGCTCAGCTCGAGCCCGACGACAAACAGCAGGAGCATGATTCCAATTTCAGACAGATCGTGGACAATGGGAGAGGGCTGCACAAGCCCTGATCCGGGGCCCAGGATCAGGCCAGCTACCAGGTAGGCGACGATTGAGGGCATCCTTAAGAATCGCGCCAGCAAAACCATCAGTGCTGCCGCCGTAATCAGGATGATCCCGAGATTGAAAAGAGCCAACAGGTTTCACTCCAAATGGAACGTAAGCGTAGCATTAAGGCCGTTGCCAGGGGCCAGGGGACGGCACGAGCGGCCGATCAAAGGAGTTACTCATTTCACTTGCACCCGCCTGAATGATCTCCTCCCCTTCAGATTGGCCTCGGCGGATGATTATGCGGGCCGAGACTGTTTTCGAAGGAACAGCACCGCACCTTGAGAAGAAGCTTGGAGCACAAATTGCATTCTCGCAGCGCCGTGCTCACCTGAGAGGGTCCGCCGGTCCCCTTCCAACGAGAAGATACCTGTCGGCTTGCTCAACTCGCCACAGGCTGGAGGAATCATGCACAAGATCGTTGTTGCCACGGACTTTTCGGAAGCTGCCGGGTGGGCTCTAGAAAGGGCGATTCAGTTGAGCACGTTGTTGAATCTACCTTTGCACCTCCTCCATGTGGCGGCCAGCAACCGAGATGGCGCCGCAGATAGAATGCATGACCTTTTGGAAACCGTTGTCCCGCGTAAGCCTGAAGTACAGGGAGAGGTTCGCAGCGGAAGATTACTCCCGGTGCTTCGCAGCGTGCTTGAGAATAGCCCCTCGCCCTTACTGGTGCTGGGCTACCGCGGACGCAGCCTGGTGCGAAGATTGGTATTCGGCACCACTGCCGAGCGACTGCTCGCCACGACGCGACCGCCGATTCTGGTGGTGCGCAAACCGCCCCAGGAGAATTACCGCGAGGTGCTCATCGCCGTGGACCCGCCCGACCTGGTCACGGATGCTCCCGCGCTGGCAGCACGACTGGCCCCGAGAGCGCGGCTGACGCTCCTGCACCTTTTCGAGGTTCCTTTCGAGGTCAAGATCCGTCTGGCCGCGCAGGAGCCGTCCGTCCTGAAGGCATACACGGCCACCGCCGAGAGTGATAGCCGGGAGCGTTTGCTCAGCCAGAGCGAGTTGCCCGAGAGTCGAGTCGAGCGGATCGTGGCCAAGAAGTGCGGCCCTGCGAGCATTCAGATCGTGGAGCGCGCGATCGAGACGGAGGCCGACCTCATCGTGCTGGCCAAGCACAACGTTGACCGTGTTTGGAACAAGAGCACCACCCGCAGCGTGCTGAGGTCCATGCCTTGCGACGTCCTGGTTCGATAAGGGGACTTGGAGGCCGCCTGAGCTCAAGGTAGAGTCATCCTGCGCCCGAAGGCCTGGGCGCGCAGCGAGCTGGCGAGGATTCACGGGTGAAAGCAGCGTTCCAAGACTCGTGGAGGTTCGCCCGCCGGTTCGGGCTTCGGAGCTTCGCGTCGAGGTCCACTGGGCGCTGAGCTCTTTCAGACCCCTTTCGGGGGCCGGCGGTAAACTGAGGCATGCTGGTTCAGCCCCCCCGACCCTTCATGATGCGCGACGGAGCCCGCGGCGGGCTGTCCGTGCGCCACCTGATGGCCGACGGTGACGAATACCGGGTGGCCCGGCGCAGCCATCCCTCCCAGACCTGGGAGCTCGAGACCGGGCCGGTCTCGCTGGAGGGCGGCGAGCTGGCCGGGGAGGGCTGGCGCACCTACAATCCTGCTGACCAGGTACGCGAGCTGGCCATCGGCCAGGGGCAGGCCTACTACACCACCTTCAACCTGGTGCACTCGCTCGACCCGGCCACCGGCGAGAATCGCGGGATCGCTCTCGCAAGCTATCCCCCCAAGAATCTGGCGGTGGCCTCCGACGGAGGGCTGCTGGGGCTGAGCGACAACAAACTCGAGGTCTATGCACCCACCATGCGCGGGCGCAAGACCATCAAGCTGCCCGGTAATCCCTACGCGATGACCCACCACGGCCAGGTGGGGCTGATCAGCCTGCGGTCGGCCGACAAGCGCCACCGGGTGGTGAGCGAGGACGGCACCCTGCGCGCCGAGCTCAAGGGCGAGCCCGTGACCCCGGGCCACGTGGGCAACGACGGTGCCCTGTGGCAGGTGCTGCCCGGCCAGGTGGCCCGCCTCACCTCGCAGGGAGAGCTGACCACCTTCCCGGTGCCCGAGAGCGCCTGCCTGGCCCTGGGCCAGGCCGACGGATCCTTCACGCTGGTGCTCGAGGGCGAGCTGCAGCAGCGCTCGGCCAGCGGCGAGTTGCTCAGCTCGACCCCGCTCGAGCAGGCTCCCGCCCAGCTCTCGCTCGACCGGCATGGCGGGCTGTGGCTGGCGGGCAATGGACAGGTGAGCCGCTATCACCAGGGTCAACTGACCAGCGTGGTCAGCCCCGAGGGGCCCTTCGCCCTGGGTGTGCTGGCCGACGGCCAGGCCCTCGTGGTGGAGCCCCACCAGACCCGCAAGCTCGGCCCCGGAGGCGAGCTGCTCAAGAGCTATCCCGACCCTTGGATGGCCCGCGAGACCGACGGCGGCGAGCTGCTCACGCCGGTGGCCCTGCGCACCGCCTTCCGCCCCGAGGAGCAAGGCTGGGCCCTGTTTCTCAACCAGGTGGCCCGGGGTCTGGGCCGGCCCGAGTCGCTGCCGACCCCGGGGGCACTGCGCCCGCTGGGGGGCATCCTGGAGCGTGTCCAGAGCCAGAGCATCTCACGCCAGGCCCTGCTTTCGCGCCAGGCGGTGGCCACCGCCCTGGATGCCTCGGCCCCGGTGGCCTCGGTCGCGGTAGTGCTGCTGCGCGGCAAGCCCGAGCTGCTGGCCGTCTGGGAAGACGAGCAGTCGGTGCAGCTCTGCGCCAGCAACGGCTGGACCCGGGGCGCGGCCAGCCTGCAGGCTCCGGTGCAAGGATTGGGCCTGGACCACCTGGGGGCGGTGGGAGCCGACCAGCGCGGCAACCTGGTCGTGCTGGACCTGGAGGAGGCCGCGCCCGGCCCAACCCTCAGCTCTTCTGAGGCTGCCCGGCTGGCTTTGAGCATGGTCAAGGAAGCTGACCTGAAGGCTCTGGACGCCGTGCTGGCCCACCTGGGCACCTATCCCGAGCTGTCCTCGGCGGTGAGCTACCTGGAGGCCACGCTGACCGAGGCGGGCAACTCCAGGGGGGTGCGCATCGCCATGGAAACGGTGCTCAAGGATCCCCAGGCCGGACCGAGAGCATGGACGGACGCGCTGCTGGACGACCGCAGCGAGCTCTGGCACCGCGACCCCGGCATGGCGGGACGGATGCATATCAACCAGCTCGAGCCCGAGCTGGGCGAGATGACCCGCCTGTCGGTGGGCGCTCTGCCCGTCAACCAGTGGGTCTGGGCGCTGCGCAGCCTGCCCGAGCAGGGGCCCGGCCCCAGCCAGTCGCCCCGCGAGCGTCCTCTGGACCTGGCTGCCTTCTTCTATGGCCAGCTCGAGCCTTCCAAGAAGTCCGAGTGGGTCGGCTCGGTGGTGGAGAAGTGGCGCCAGGATGAGCGCTTTGCCTACCCGGGGGCGCAGGCGATCTTGAGCCGGCCGCACCCGCAGGACTTCATGCGCGACCTGCTCGAGCCGCTGCGAGAGAACCTGCGCACCGAAGGCGAGGTGCGCTCGCTGGCCTCGGCTCCGGCCCAGAGCGGCATCGAGAACGTGGGCGACTACACCCGCGTTGGGGCGGTGCGGGTGAAACGGCGGGTGGTGTTTCCGGGCGAGGAGGCCTGAGGCAGGGCTGCAAGCCTCGAGCTCTCCAGCGAGACGCGCGAGACTCACCGCGAGGAGGGCTGGAGGCGCTCGCGCACCAGGTCATTGAGCGGACCGTCCACCAGCTCGGCCAGGTCCTTGCCCGGGCAGGTGGTCTGGCCGGGCGCCTCGTCGCGGTGGCCGCGGATCGTGCCCGGGTCGAGGTTGTGGCGCAAACAGAGGTAGACCAGGATCTGGATCAGGGCCTCGCGCTGCTCAGGGCTGACCTTCTCGGTCTCAAAGTCGCCGTCGAGCTCGACGTTGATCACGCCGTTCAGGTCGTACGTCGTGTTGCTCTCGGGACGGTAGCGCACGTCGCGGCCCTCGAAGATGCGCCCGTCGAAGGCAATCATGTAGTGGTAGGGCAGATCCGGCCAGGCCTTGTCCTTCCGGCCCCATAGCTGCATGGCGCGCACCTTGTCAGCCATGTCGACTTCGTGTTTGGTGGGCACTCCGGCGTGGTGCACGACGAGTCGGTTGGGGACGTGCTCGAGCTCGGGTCCGAGCGGCTGAGGGACCGACCCCCACTCCTCGCGACGCACCACCATGAGCGGCATGGCATAGGTGTCGCAACGCTTGTGCCATCCGGCGCGCCAGCGCTCTTCGCCCCGCTCGGGAGGGGAGTTGGCGATGCGCCGGTCCAGACAGCGCCTGGCCGCCTGCGAGAACTCGAAGGCGGCTCTCGGGCCGGCGGGCACGTCCTTCATCTCCAGCAAGACCGAGAGCAGGCCCCAGCCGTGCCCGTGGTAGCGCTCGGCGGGGGCGATCCCCTCGCCCTTGAAGTTGACGTAGTCGATCAGAGCGTAGACGCCGTTGGGGGTGGCCAGCAGCTTGTCGAGATTGCGCTGCACGCGCTCGGGGTCGGGGGCGGCCTCAACTAACCGGGGCAGGCTCGCCTGCATGCGGGCCACCAGGAACTCGGTCTGCAGGTCCACCGTGGCGGCCAGAAAGTTGCGCAGCTCCACCATCTCGGAGCTCTCGAGCATTGCTTGGAACTCTTGCCGGGAGCTCCAGGGGCAGGAAGCCTGCAGGGCCACCGGCGGAGGCGTCGCGCCCCGTTCCATGGCAAAGCGCACGAAGCTGGGAAAGCTCTCCACGAAGTGGCCCCTGACGCCTCCGGGATACCAGATGAAGTGACCGATCCCGAGCGAGGGGAACTCCTCCCCCTCGTTCCAACTCGTCAACCCGGCCACGGTGCCCTGGCACTCGTTCTGCCAGACCTTTCGGCCGATCCAGCTCTGCTCGAAAGAGGTCAGGGTCAAGAGGATGAGGAGGGCGATCATGGGCGCATCGAGTTCGTTCTTAACAAGCGGTTCACCCGCTGGCCCGGGGTGAGCGCTTAGACTGGGCTCGATGCTGATCAGAGAGGCGCAGTCCGTCTGTTCCGCCCCGGCGCGCGCGGCCCGCCCGGCGCTCGAGCCTGCTCTTCCGCCCGAACGGGTCGACAGCTTTGCGACGACAGAAGCGGTCAGCGGGGAGACCGTGAGCGTCTCGCACCAGCGCGAGCTGCGCGGGGCCTGGGTGGCCAGCGTCTGGAACATTAACTTCCCCAGCGCCGCTGGCCTGCCGGCCGAGCAGCAGAAGTTCGAGCTGACAGCCATGCTCGATCGGCTCCAGGAGTGCGGCTTCAACGCCATCTTCTTTCAGGTGCGCCCCGAAGGGGATGCGCTCTATCGCTCCCAGAACGAGCCCTGGAGCGCCTGGCTCACGGGCGAGCAGGGGCGCCCCCCGGGCTACGACCCCCTGGAGTTCCTGATCCAGGAGGCCCACGCCCGCAACATCGAGGTGCACGCCTGGCTCAATCCCTATCGGGCCCAGTCCGGTCCGCAGGAACGGGTGGCTCCCCACATCGCCGTGGAGGAGCCCGAGCACGTGCATCCCTACGGTCCCTTGAAGTGGATGGACCCGGGGGCCGAGATCGTGCGCGAGCGGTTGGTGGATGTGTGCCAGGATCTGACCCGCCGTTACGACGTGGATGGGATCCACTTCGACGACTACTTCTACCCCTACCCGCTGAGCGGGGTGGACTTCCCGGACGACAAGACCTGGAGCGAATACCAGCTTTTCGGGGGTACCCTGTCGCGCTCTGACTGGCGGCGCGAGAACGTCAACCAGGCCGTGCGCGAAACCGCCGAAGGAGTGCGAGCGGTGAAGGATCACGTGCGCTTCGGCATCTCCCCCTTCGGCCTGCCCGCCCCCGACCGCCCCGAGGGGGTGAGCGGCTTTGACCAGTATGAGGGGCTCTACGCCGATACCCAGAAGTGGATGGACCAGGGCTGGGTGGACTACCTCGCGCCCCAGCTCTACTGGCCCACCAGCTCAACGCGGCAGCCCTACGAGACGTTGCTGAGCTGGTGGGCCGACCACGCCCGCGAGGGGCACTACGTCTTCGCAGGCAATGACCTGACCTCGCTGGGCAAGAACGAGCGCTGGTCGGTGGACGAGTTCCGCCAGCAGGTGGCGATCGCTCGCTCGAAGGCCGAGCAGGGCTCGCAGGGCAACATCTGGTACAACGCGGGGCCGCTGCTCGAGAACCGCCAGGGCATCGCGGACGTGTTCCAGGACGAAATCTACGCCCGTCCGGCGCTGACGCCGCCCCTGGCCGGCGCGGCCGGACAGCCGGTGGACGCCCCCGAGGTGCGCTCGGAGGGAGGGGTCTTGCAGCTTTCCCACCGCGACCAGGCGCCGCTGCGCGCCTGGACGGTGTATCGGCGTTCCGGGGAGGGGTGGGAGCTCGACCGGGTGGTGCCGGGGGAGACTACCACCCTGGAGTTGCCGTCCGGCGAGTGGGCCATCGCGGCCGCCACGAAGCACGGCAACGAGAGCCGGGGGACTGTGGTGACGATTGGCCCACGGGCCTCACATGGAGGCTGAACGGAGTACAAGGGACAGCTCGGAACTTGTGTTCGGTCCCGCTTGGGGCCAAGTTGGAGGCGTTAATCCAGGCTTCTAGAGACCGGCCGGAACAAGTGTCCGATACCCGGGTACAAATTTCGAACAAACGCTCGGTCCGATGAGCCGCGGAGAGCGGGCCAAGCCGGACCCTTGGCACCTTAAGGCCTGCTCCTCGGAGCTGCTCTTCGAACGGATCCGAGGATGAGCTACCTGATCGGCTACAGGAGCTTGCTTAACGTGACCCGCGACGGCAGAGATGCACGCTCCCGGATGAGATCGCTGGTCCGCGAGGAACGATACTTCGTGGCCAGTCGAGATGCAGATGCACAGCGAACACAGAGTGAGCGCCCCTGCGATATCCTTCTCCCATCCGGCAACCTTACCATGGGACGCTCACTGCGCTAAAGCCTCCGCCTGAAAGGCGGTTTTTTTTTCGGACCCAGGGTGGGACACTAATCCGAGCTCTGGCCTCGAAGCACGCCGATGGGAGAGAAACGACCTCTGGATCGCCTCGACTGCGCTGGAAGCAGGCCTCGCGCTGGTCACGCAAGACTCGGATTCAGTCAGTCGCAGTCCCGATTGGCCTTTCCCTCCCGGGCTCGACCTTCTTCTTCAAGACCACGCCGCCGATCTGAACCTGTCGGCCGTCCTCGCGCACATCCGACTCGGGCAGGGCCTGGCGGGTCTCGGCGGCGATCTGCCGGTCCTGGTGGTAGGCCTGCAACTCGGACTGGTGCAGGCTGATCCTGGCCTTCAGACCGTTGGCCAGCGACTTCACCTGGACCGCGGCCAGGGCGGCTCCACCCCACAGAGCCGCGCCCGCCAGGGGCCGAACCCACTCGGGGGCAGCGGTGAGGGCCACGCCGATCAACTTCATAGGCAGAAAGACCCCGGCCAGGGACCCGGCCGCGCCGGCCGCGCAGGCCAGGGCGATGGTGGCGTTCCTGCTCAGGCCCGCCCTGTGATGAGCCGTCAGGGCCAGGGCCACCCCGGTGACCACTCCGGTCAGGCCGCCGACCATGGCCGGGGCAAAGGAGATCAGGCTGGGCACCAGCAGGCCCACGGCGGCTCCGGCCGCGGTGGCGCCCACCAGGGTCAGGGTGCTCTTGCGCCGGAAACTGGCCACCTCGGGCGGCTCGGCGGGGGGACCGGGCTCGAGCAGGTCCCGGGGAACCTCGGGAGGTGCCGGGGTTGCCGAGCGGACGGGCGCGGTGGACGCGTGGGCGGCTTGCTGAACGATCATACCCTGGTACTGTATCCGCCAGACCTTAAAGAAAGCTCAGCGAGGGAAGCTGCCCCGAACCAGTCCCCTGTCGCCCGCCACCAGGTAGTCGCCATGGTTGTTCAGGGCCGCTCCCAGGCCGCTCTCGGAGTAGCCGAGATCGAGCCGCTTGCCCGAGGGGTCTGAGGTACTCCCAGCCCGCCTCCTGTCGCAGCTGGACTTTGTTCTGCCCGTCACGCGGGGTGTTTCGCGCCGGTTCGCGAAACTTAAATCTGAGCTCTGGTCTCGAGGCACGCCGGTGGGAGCGAACGATCTGTGGATCGCCTCGACGGCGCTGGAATCAAGCCTCGTGCTGGTCACTCAAGACTCGGATTTTCAGAGAATACCTGGCCTGGCGCTGGAAGACTGGTCGTGTTAAGAGTCGCAGTCCCGATTGGGCTGCGCCTGGAGGTTCGGGGCGCGCGGCCACGATGCTATACCCCATCTTAACAAGCAAAGACAGGGAAAGTGGAGTGCGCTGCTAAGGCGCCGCGCGTTGCACTCTTGGTGCAGCTGACGATCTGTCGCGACTCGGCCGGCTTCGAATGGGAATCAACGACTTTGCTGCCTCCGTAAAATGCGCGAATCCCTGAAGGGTCGGAAACTCACCTGTTCAGGATTGGTTTGCCTACCTGGCATTGAGGAACCGCAGGGTGACTGTCGAAGCAGTGGCGATGCGTTCCAGTTCCCGTTTCCTGACCGGGTTTGTGGCCCTTCTGTTCTTCACGTCTGGCTGCGCCAGCCTGATTTTCGAGGTCGTCTGGAGCCGGCGGCTGGCTCTCGTGTTTGGCAGCACCGTGCAATCGGTATCGACCACGGCGGCGGCCTTTCTGCTGGGGCTGGGGATCGGGGCCGTGCTGGCAGGACGGTTTGCGCGCGGGCGCTCCAATCTGTTGCTCTGGTTCAGCCTCACCGAGCTTACAGTAGCCATCAGCGGCCTGGCGCTGACGGCGCTCCAGCCTCGTCTGCCCGAGTTGGCTGCCAGCCTCTCTCAGGGCAGCGGGTCGTTCTATCCAATCCTGCGGTTTACGCTGGTATTCCTCTCTCTGCTGATCCCCTGCACGGCCATGGGGGCCACTCTGCCCATCCTCAGTGAGCATCTTACATCCCTCCAGCCAGCCAACTTCGGGGGCGTGGTGGGGATGCTCTACGGGGTGAACACACTGGGCGCCGCTACCGGGGCCTTTCTGACTGATGCATTGCTGGTGCGCAGCGTAGGCGTTTATTATACCGCCATGGTGGCAGCCGCGCTATATATTTGCGTGGCCTGCGCCGCGCTGCTGCTGGCGCGTGCCAGCGCCCGCCCGCCGTCGGTCGAGCCCCGGCAGGCTCTCCCCGACGCCCCTCACGTAACCCTGGCCATGGTGCTGGTGATCTCCAGCGCCGTGGGCATGATCTGCCAGGTGGGCTGGACCCGAGTGCTGGTCTTCGTCAACGGGGGCGACATGGGGGCCTACTCGCTGGTGCTGGTCTGCTACCTGCTGGGACTGGTGGGAGGCAGCCTGGCGCTAGGCCTGCTGCCCATCTCGGAGCGCAAGCTAGGCGCCGCCCTCTCATGGACCTTCGTGACGTTAGCATTCCTGATCATCCTGGGCCTCTTTGTCACCCCGATGGTGGCTGCCATCCGCCTGCGGATCCTGGGCTGGAACCTGCCAGATCACTTGGCCCGCCTGCTCTCCGATGCCGTCCTGATTCTACCCGCCACCCTCTGCCTGGGGATGCTCTTCCCCCTGGTGGCGCGCCTGGTGCACCAGAGCCTCAAGGACGCCGCCAGCAGCGTGGCGCTCTGCTACGCCTGGAGCACGGTCGGCTCCGTGCTGGGCGCGCTGGCCACGGGCTTCGTGCTGCTGCCCAATCTGGGTCTGCAGACTAGCCTGCTGGTGGCCGCCGGGCTCGCCGCCTTCACGGCGCTGGCCCTGCCGGCCAGGGCGCCCGTGCGCGTGCTGGCAGTAGTGGCGCTGGTGGCCACATTCTGCATCCCCCGGGAGATGCTCTTCCGCGCTCTGGCCGGCGATGTGGTGGTGCTGTACCACGGCGAGGACAGCCAGGCCTCGGTCTACGTCACCCAGCAGTTCGACCCCACGCTCTCCGAAACGCTGCGTGTGGACGGCTTCAACATGGCCGGGGATGACGCCCCCGCCCGACGCTACACGACGATGCTGGCGCTCATGCCCTATCTCTTGCACAACGCCAAGCCCAGGAAAGCGCTGGTTATCTGCCTGGGGATGGGCAACACCAGTCGCGCCGCAGTCAACCTGACCGGCATCGAGCATGTCGACAATGTGGAGCTGTCGAGCAAAGTGCTTGAAGGCCTGGGCTGCACCCAGCGCGGACGAGAGCTGCTGGACAACCCAAAACTGACCGTGCACCTGAATGACGGGCGGAACTACCTGCTCACGACGCGCGAGAAGTACGACCTGATCACGGCCGAGCCCCCGCCCCCCGCGCTTGCGGGAGTGGTAAATCTCTACACCAGGGAATACTACGAGTTGTGCCGCCAGCGTCTCAACCCGGGCGGTGTGGTGGCCCAGTGGCTTCCCACCTTCCAGCTGACCAAGCACCAAACCGCCACGGTCATCCGGGCCTTTCGTGAGGTTTTCCCGGACTGCACGCTGTGGCAAGGAGAGCGGACCCAGCTGATCCTGGTGGGCACCACCACGCCCATGAAGCTCAGCTACCGCAAGATCGCGGAGTCTCTGCGCGAGAATTCTGACTGGCTGCGTCCGCTGGGCCTGGACCGCCCGGAGCTGGTGTTGGGCACCTTCCTGGCGGGCCCGGAGGAGCTCGCCCGTTACACAGCCAACACGCCCATTCTCGAGGACGACCGCCCGTATCTCGAATATCCCGATGGGCCGGTGGAAGAGGACATCAATTTTCTGCTGGCCGATCGCCCCATCCCGGTGGAATGCAGCCCATCCGAGCAGCTCGATTTGCTCAAAGGCCGCCTGGCCACAGTCCGCTCCTGGGCTTCGTTGTACGACAACCGGCTCACGAACTTGGACCAGTGGATCCTCAACGAGCGCATCAACCGCGCCTACCCAGACGACCCCTACTTCCCGATTGTCCTGGGCTACTCTCCGGAGTGGGAGAAGGTTTATCGCGCCCAGAGCGCCAGCGACCCGACCTGGCCGGTGCCGCTGGTGGGCCTGGCGGGAACGCTCTTCAGCCAGCAGCGCCGGACGGAAGCACGCGACAGCGCCTTGCAGGCGGCCCAGCTTTATGCCTCGTCGCCGCCGGAGGCGGCGCTGTGCCTGGCCCTGGCAGCCCTGGCGGAGAGCCGGCACGATCCCGGGAGCGCTCGCGAGGTATGGTTGCGCCTGCGTGCCTCAGGCCAGTTCCCGGCGCCGGTGGAGCGCTTCGTCGCCGAGCAGCTGGGCGAGCGCCAGCCGCCCTACCCTTAGTCGCGGATCAAAGTCGGGCTTCCTGGGCCGAATGCCCATCCGGACGGGCCTGATCCTGACTGAGGGTGAAAGAAATATCCGCGAAGGAAGCTGCCCAACCACTCCCGGAGGCATTGTTTCAAAGTGGTGTGGGTACGAGAGCCCCATCCATTCGTATGCCCCCTCTGCATCCCCGGGCAGGTAGCCGGGCGGCGACTCCAGGGCTAAACTGGGGACAGTCAAGGTTCGAGAGAACACCCGCGACCGGAGTCAATCAGGGACCCGCGCCCTCCCCAGCCCAGACCCTGGACCTGAACCCGACGCGGAAACGACCAACCCACCTCTGACGGGCGCCTCAGGGCGCCCTTTTTCTTGTCTCAGAGGCGAATGGACTGCCTGTGAACGGAATGCGGTTCCCAAAACAGCCTCGGACGACCTGGCGGAGCCTCCCGACCGGCAGGTTGTGGGCGCGATCACAGACGAGAGAGCGGAAGTCAATTACACTGCAATCTGGGGAAGCCCGGTTTGAGACAACAGGGGATCAACCCACCAGACCGGGATCAAGAGTCGGGGGAGCATCGCCATGCAAACCGACACCGTGAGGCCAGCCCAACGCGCGGGCATGTCGCTGCTGATTCTGCTGGCCGGAGCCCTGACCATACTGCACCTGTGGCAGACCCGGGCGATCGACGCCGAGCTGCAGCACCAGGCTCAGCTGGCCACGCTGAGCGCGCGAATCTCGGACCGCTCGAACGACTCGACCGGGGGACGCCTGCGCGAGGAGTTGGCCCGGCAAGCCGAGGGCACCCGACAACAGGTGAGCCGCTGGGCCCGCATCCAGGGGCTTCTTCTGGCCGGGCTCACGCTGCTGCTCTGCCTGCAGGCCATCCGTCGACGGGACCCCAACCCGGAGGTGCTCGAGCGCCAGCTCGATCAGCTCGAGGATGCCGGGCGCGACCTGTTGCGCCGGTTCCACGAAGTCGACCGGAGCCACCGAAAACTCAAGGCCGACCTGTCGGCCGCTGGACGGATGCAGCGGGCGCTGCTGCCTCAGCATCCCCCCCGACTGTCGGCCGTCGAGGTGGGCTGGATGTTCACCGCCTGCTCTCACGTGGCCGGCGACATGTTCAACGTCTTTGCCCTGGACGAGCGCCATCTCGGGGTGTGGGTGCTGGACGTGTCGGGTCACGGGGTGCCGGCCGCGCTGCTGTCGGTGACAGTCAGCCGGGTGCTGCATCCCAACCCTCGCCAGGGCGGGCTGCTGCGCCGCCCGAAACTGGGAGCTCCGGGTGGCTCGGAGCTGGTTTCCCCGGCCCAGGTGGCCCGCGAGCTGAACCGCCGTTACCCTCAGAGCCACGTGGCCGGCCTCTACTTTACCCTGATCTACGCCATCCTGAATACCGTAACGGGCAAACTCACCTTTGTCCGGTGCGGTCATCCACCCCCGCTTATCGCCACCGCCGGACAGGTTCGGCCCATCGACTCGGAAGGCTGTCTGCCGCTTGGGATCCTGGAGAGCTCGGAGTTCCACGACGAAGAAGTTCAGCTGTCCCCGGGCGACCGGCTCATCCTCTACACGGACGGAGTGACCGAGTGCTCCGGTCCGGACGGGGAGTTCGGCGAGGAACGGATGCAGGCCATCCTGGGCGGACGCAGGGGCCGGGGAGCCGCGGCCCTGATGGAGACCCTCAAGGCCGAGCTGGCTCGTCACTCGTCGGGGCGGCCGCGCGACGACCAGACGGCGGTCTGCCTCATCTGGAGGCCCCGCCATGGCTGACCGACGCCGGGCATTCGGACTGGCCGAGCTGCTGGTGGCTCTGGCGGTGCTGATTCCCGTCCTGGTGGTGACTACGGGTATGTTTCCCTATTACCACCTGATCAACTACCGCTCCCGCTGCCTGGCCCAGGCCGCGCTGGTGGCCCAGGCCGAGACCGAGCGCCTGCGCGCCTTTGCCCAGACCGACCTGTCGTCGCAGAATTCCCAGCGGCAGGTCCCGGGGGACAGGGTCGATTTCACGGTCACTTGCCGGGTTGCTCGCGCCGGATCCGACCGCCTGCGCCGGGTGGAGGTCACCGTCGCCTGGACCGATCAAGCCTACCGGGTGGTCACCATGATGGAGGCCCGGCCATGAAACGAAGCGGACTGACCATCGTGGAGCTGCTGGTGGTCATGGGCCTGCTGGGCCTCTTGCTGACCATCTGTGGCCAGATCGTCCAGCCCAGCCTGCGGGTCTGGGAGCTGAACCGGGCTCGGGCCGACCTGGACCAGGCAGCGCTGGTCGCCACCACCCGACTGCAGCGCGACCTCCTTGGCAGTCACCGCGAGGCGGTCAGCTTCCGGCCGGCCGACCCCTGCGCCCTGGCTTTCCCCCTCTCCGAACGCTATGAGGCGCTCACGGGGAAGCCAGTCTTCGACCGCTGGGTGCTCTACAGCCTCGACCCCCAGAATCGACTCCTCTATCGCCGTCAATGGACGGTGCCGGCCACGACCGAGCCCGAGGCCCTGCTCGACCCTCAGCTCTCGGTGCTGGCCGCAACGCCCCCTCTCAAGCGCGTGGCCGGCCACGTCGCGGCCCTGCGCGTCTTGCACCCGAATGGGGAGCAAGGACCGATCCGCATCGAGCTCGACCTTCAGCGCCCGGCCAGGGGCGCTCCGGAAGTGACCTTCCGGGTGCTGGAGCTGAATCCGAGGAACTCACCATGAGGAACTCTCGAGCGGGGCTGGCCCTGGTACAGAGCCTGTGGGTGGCCGTGCTGGTCTTGCTCTTTGCTCTGACCCTGGCTGCCCTGGGCAGCTATCAATACCAGCTGAGCCGCGACGTTGCCTACCGCCAGCAGGCGATGGAGGCTGCCCTGGCCGGCATCGCCCAGACTCAGGTCCGACTGTCGGAGGACATCGACTTTGCCGGCGTGCTGTCGGAGGACTTCGGAGTCTCGCGCTACCGGGTATCCTTCGACCCTGCACTCAGTCCCTGGTCGCTCAACAACCTGCGCTCACCCCGGTCGCAGCCCGGCTTCCAGGGCCAGGCTGCTCCGTCCCATTCGGTGCTGGTTTTCTCGCGGGGGGAAGCGTCGGGTCGAGTCGTCACCGTGCAAGCGGTCCTGCAGTATGCTCCCTATCCTTACGCCGTGGCAGCCACCGAGGAGGTCCGAGCCGGCGGAGCCCTGCACGTCGACGGAGCGCAAACATTCCAGGACGTGCTCGACCTCCTGCAAGGATTGCCTGGAGGACTGCTTGGCGGCGGTGGCCGCCCTCCCGGTCTTGAGCAGGCCCACGTCTACGCCGGCTCCCGCATTCAGGCGGGCCCCCTCTCCTACGTAAACGGCAAGGCCAGAACGCCGGGAAGCGCCTCTTTCGGAGCCGGCTCGCAAGTGGTGGGAGGCATCTTCCAGGGAGCCCGGCCCGAGCGCATCCCGGATATCGACATTCAGCTCTACTCCAACCGAAACTTCTCCGACGTCACCGAGTTGACGAGCGACTCCACTTACACGGCGCTGGCCGGCAACTGCTACGTGAAAGGGGACATCACCCTGAATGCGGCCGTCTTGAGCAACGCTTACCTGTTTGTTGACGGCGGAGGAGACCTGACCTCCTTGCTAGGCCTGACCGGAACGGGCACCATCTTCGTAACCGGCCGCACCCAGCTCGAAGGGGCCCTGAGCCTCGTGGCCTCCAATGGGATCGCCCTTTTCAGCCAGGATGATCTGCAGGTGGCCGGCGGCAACCATTTCCAGGGAGTTCTTTACAGCCACGGCGACATTCACGTTCAGTCCGGCCTGAACGTGGTGGGCGCGGTGGTCAGCTCGGGGGGTAGTGTCGAGGTCAACTCGGCCCGGGTGATCGGGTTCGAGGACTACACCCGCCTGGGTGTCTACGCGATGGAAGGCAGCCTGCTGCAGGGTGATCCGCCCCCCCTGCGCGTGGTCTGGTGGAAGCAGCTGTGAGATGGCTTCTGCTCTGGCTGTGGCTGCTTTACCTCCCGGGAATCGCCCAGGAGCTGACCCTGGAGTCGGAGCCCGCGGGAGCGCGGGTGTTCGATGCCGCCGAGAACTACCTGGGAACCACCCCCTGCATCCTGGCACGAGACCCGCGCCTGAGCCAGGTAATTTACCTGCAGCGGGCCGGCTATGCCACCGCACGCCTGCGCGTGCAGGGGAGTCAGCGCTCGGCTCGGGTGGTGCTCGAGCCCAATCTGCCCTCGACCTGGCTGCAGCGCCATGCGGGGCTGGTTGCGACGGGCTTGCTTCTGGCCGCGGGAGCAGCCCTGGGAGCTCGCCGCTGGGTGCGGCGCGGCCTGCCCCCATCGATCGCCGGCCGCACGGTGGGCCGCTATCGGGTGCTCGAGAAAGTCGGGGAGGGCAGCACGGCGAGCGTCTTTCGCCTGCGAGGCGCCCTGGCCATGAAGCTGTTCCACTCGGCTCTGCGCGACCCGCGCGACCGCGAGCGCCTGCGACGCGAGCTGGAGGTGGGGATGAGGCTGAGCCACCCCAACCTGCTGCGGGTGCACGACTTTGGCGAGTGGGAGAGCCGCCCTTACCTGGTGGTCGACTATGTGGACGGCGAGCCGCTCTCCGACCGCCTCTCCCGCGGCCCTCTCGAGCTCGAGACGGCGCTTTCGGTGTTGCGTGACGTGACGGCCGCCCTGGACGCGATCCACCGTGAAGGAGTGGTCCACCGCGATGTCTCTCCCGCCAACATCATGCTGGCGCGGGACGGGCGGGCCTTCCTCACGGACTTCGGCCTGGCGGTCTGGACCGAGCGTCCCAGGGTGACAGCCACCGGCACGGCACTGGGGACTCCTCTCTACATGGCGCCCGAGTCGCTGCTCAAGCGAGCCGCCAATCCGCGCTCCGACCTTTACTCACTAGCGGTGGTGCTGTTCGAGATGCTGACCGGCACCATCTTGTTCGAGGCCGACGACGCTTACCAGGTCCTGGCCGCCCACCTGCACCAGGCCCCTCCCCCGCTCAGAGAGCGGGCACCCCACCTGCCCGAGGCTCTCCAGCCCGTTCTTGACCGAGCCCTGGCCAAGGACCCGGCCGCCCGCTTTGCCAGTGCAGGCGAGCTGCTGCAGGCGGTGGAGGCCGCGCTGTGAGCGCAAGTCAAGTAGGCGACATGCTCGAGGGTGGATACCGGGTGCTGGAGGTCAAGCACTCCCAACCACCCTATCTCTACCGGGTGCGCAAGGGCCTGGGCTCGAGCCTGGAGATCGAAGAGCTTCCCCTGCCCCCGGGGAGGAGAGGTCGCCGCAAGCTCGAGCGCCAGCGGCGCCTGCTCTCCTTCGTACGTCACCCCCATATCCGACTGCCGCTCGACCTCTGCCCCGGACCTCGCGGCCTGCTGCTGGTGCACCGAAGGTTGGCCGGCGAGCCGCTTGAGCGACGCCTGTGGCGCCTCCCCCCCACCGTGAGCGAGGTGTTGCGCTGGGGCCAGGAGCTGTGCTCCCTGATGAGCCATCTCAATCAGCACGGCATCACGCTGGGCCAGCTCTCGCCCGCCAACCTGCACCTGGACGGCGACTCTCACCTGCAGCTCGTGGGCTTTCGCCTGAGCCCGGGAATGAGCTTCGAGCCGGGTCTGCCCGAGTTTGGTCCGACCAACTTCAAAGCTCCCGAAACGATCGCCGATCAGCGCTCGGATGTCTTCGTGGCCGGCCGGCTGGTGGAGTACCTGCTGGCCTGGGCTCCGGGTCGACCCAAAGGCGAGGTGCGACAGACTCTGGCCCGGGCCACCGACCCCGATCCATCCCGGCGCTATCAAAATTGCGCCAGCTTCCAGAGCGCCCTGCGCTCGGTGCGCTTCCAGGCGGGGCCCCGGACCGAGCCCGTCACCCGGATCGCGTGGCTGGACCTGGCGCGGAGAACCGGGGCGGCTCTGCTGGCGACCGTACTGGCGGCCGGCCTGCTCTTGTCCTGGACTCGGGCGGAGCATTACCGCAACGGCGCCAGCTGGACCAGCCCGGCCCGGGCCGCGGCGGGGGATGCGATCTGGGTTTCCGGTCGCCTGGGAGGAATCCCCACCCTCCGCGCTCCCCACAGTGGCATGTCGGCCCTGGGCTACCGCTCCCGCACCCTGGCTGTGGGGGAGCGCGAGGAGTGGGATGCCGCCGTAGAAGACTATCGCCGGCGCCCTTTCGAACGGGTGCTGGAAGACCGGTGCTGGCTGGCCGCCGCCTCCCTGGACGGAGTCCCCCTCGAGGACGGCCCGGTGGTTCTGGTGGGAGCTCTCCGGCCCTGCCCGGTGAAGGCTGCGTGGCCGCTCGAGGTAGGCGAGAAGCGCCTGGGGCTGTATGGCCAGGAATGGGTCCTGGCCCCGGGTGACCCGGTGGTGATTCGGGGGGTCCTGGGCTCGGACGGCATCAGGGCGCTGGAGCTGCGCACCGGCACCCGCTGGAACTGGGAGCTCGGTCGCCTGCTGGCGGCCCTACCCGGAATCGGCCTGGCGCTGGTCGGGCTCGGGGGCCTCTGGCGCTTGAGCCGCCCGGGGAGAAAGAGCCGACCCGAGAAGCCGTCAGGGGGGGAGGGGGACGGTCAACTCGGGCCGGCAAGCTTGTCCTGATTGCACTTTGACGTGTCCTACAAATCCGTCCCTTCCTGAACCGCCGAGCTCGCGGAGAGCACAGGATCTCCGCGTCCTCGGCGCTCTCTGCGGTTTGACTCTAAGTAAGGGACCGATGAAGGACGATGCGAGGCTAGCGAAGGGTCAGGTCGAGGTGGACCGGCGCCAGCGTGCGACCATGGGGGTCGGTGGCGCTGACTTCGGTCTGGAGCACGGTGCTGGCCGGCAACATGCTGGCGTCGAGCTGGAGAGTGAACCGTCCGGATGCATCGGCGGTGCCCATCGTCTCGAGGGGACGTCCCTGCACTCCGATGAGACCCGGAATCAGGTCACGCCGGGGCCGGGCCAGCACTCGAACGGTGGAGTACGGGCTGGCCACTCCCTCCAGGTTGAAGACCCGGCTGACGGCCGTGCCGTTCTGCAGGTTGTGCACCTGCAGCACTCCCGGTTGCGGTAGGTAGCCCGCGCCAGCCGGGGCCAGGTTGAAGCTCCACTGGTGACGGATCGGGCGGTTCTGATAGTCCAGCGCCTCGAGACTGACCTGGTGACGGCCCGGGGAGAGGTCAAAGGGGGGAAGGTAGCGGACGCTCTGCGCCTCGACGACGGCCTGGCCGCTCACCACCTGGCCGTCCACCGTCAATCGCACCGTCTCGGGGCGGACCGGTCGGTTGAAGGCGGCCTGGATGGTGGGCCTGGCCGTGGACAGGGTGCTGTTGGGGGCCGGATAGAAGCCGGCCTGAACCTCCCGGGTGGGTCCGAAGGTCACGGCTCGATTGGCCTCCAGCAGCGTCTCCTGGCCGCCTTTCGAGACCAGTCGCCCCACCAGGGTCGCCTGTCGCACCTCAACGCCGTCGGGAACTGTCACCGCGCCCTCGTATCGGCCCGGGCGCACCTCGCGCATGGGCACGCCCTCAAAGGCTCCCAGCACGTCGAAGTAGGCCTGGCCGCCCGGGTCGCCGGTCATGATTACCTCCAGCCGATCACCGGGCGAGAGCCGCCCGGCGGCCGAGTGAACCACCGTCTGAACCCGAAGGCGCGCCTCGGAGGCGGGGGGGCTCACCGGCTCGAGGACCCCGGCAGTTGAGCTGGCACTGGTAATGGCCACGGTTCGGGTTGCGGCCTGCCAGTCCACCTCGGCTCCCAGCGCCTCGGAGATAAATCGCAGGGGCACCAGGGTGCGGCCCGAGTAGGAGGCCGCCGGGACGTCCAGGTAGCGCGTCTGGCCATCGATCAGGGCCCTGCGACTGCCCAGCGTCAGCTCGACCTGAGTGCTGCCGCGGGTCGCCTTGATGGTGCGGGTCGGGGCCAGATAGACCACGTCCGCCCCCAGGTTCTCGAAGATGCCCCGCAGCGGCACCAGGACTCGTCCCTCCTGCATCATGGGGGGCTGGTCGAAGGCCAGCGGCCTCTGGTCGACGGTGACCGTCAGGTCAGGGCCGGCCAGGCCGGGCAGGGCCAGAGCGGCCGCCAGCAGAGTGTTGGAAAGAGCTCGTTGCAGCATGATGGTTTCTCCCTTCAGTGAGTGGGCCGGTAGGCGCGCCCGGTCGGGTCGGATGGAGCGAGCAGCACGCGCAGCAAGCGATCGAGCCCGATGCCGATCAGCAGGTAGGTCACTACGGCGACGATATCGGGCAGCTCGAGCAGCGAGCGCCCCGCAGCTGGAGATCCGAACATGCTCAGGAACGGAGCCACGAACGGTTGGCTGAGATTCAGGATCAGATCGACGAACGCGTTGCCCTGGTTGGCTCCAAACATGAGCAGGCAGAAGCGGAAGGCGATCAGCGAGGTGATGAAGCCCACGATCCACCACAACAGGTGGGTGGCCCGCTCCAGACCGGCCAGGCGGCGCCCGGCCGCGGGGGTACCGGTGGGCTCGATCAGCTCGCTGCTGGTTTTCTCTGTCAAGATCATCATCAGGTCCTCCTTGCAGACGGGAGTCTTCAGTCGCTCCCCTTCTGCAAGTCTAGCGAGATCAGGGGAGTGACTTCAGGGGAGGGCGTCCTCAGGGGGGCAGTACGGCGATACCATTCAGGTAGCTCTGGTCAGCGAGAGGTCGCCCAGCCAGGCCCGCACCCTGTCCATGAGGCCAGGTTGGACGGTTTTGCTCGTCAACAAGAAGCTGCCCTCGACCGTGCCCAGCAAGGCCCGGACCTCACTCCCCTCACCCCACCCACAGGGCTGAGCCAGGACGGTCAGATCGTAGCAAGTCTCAGCGTGGGCTCGCATCACGTCCTCGTGCAGCTCGCCCTCGCCCCGGCGGAAGGCATAGCGAACCCCACCGTCTTGAAGGATCTTCTCTTGCTCCACCAGGGCGCCCGGGTCGGCGTCCTGGCCCGCGAGCAGCAGGGTGACCTCGGCATTCAGGACGGCCGCCAGTCGGGCGGTCATCTCTACCGCGGAATGGGAGGCGAAGGTGCTGTCGGTGCAGAGCAAGATTCGCTCGATCACGGCGCGCGAGCCGGGCCGCACGAACAGGATGTGAGGGGGCGGTGCCTGAGGCAACAGCTCGGTGGCGCGGTCAAGGTCGAATCCCTCCAGCAGCACCAGGTCGAACTCGCGCAAAAGCACCACCTGATCGACCCGATAACCCTCGGTAACGGCCACGAAGGCTTCCAGCTCGAGCTCGCGACGCAACCAGCGGCGCGTCTGGCGCAGGTATTCGCGGGCGTGGTCGTCCACGTCGTCCATCACGGCCACCAGGGTGGCCCTGGCCTCGAGCCGTCTGGCCAGCTCGACTCCAAGCCAGACCGCCGATTGCATCCCCGGAGCTTCCTCGGTGCAGATCAAAATACGCATCGTCTCATCCTCCTCATCTCCAGTCTAGGCAGGGGAAGGCAGGAATGGGAGAGCGCCCTGTGGGTGACGAGGGAGTACCGCCGTACGTCAGTGCGGTGGCGGGCAGCCCTCCTCGAGATAGCGGCAGAGGCGCACGATCTCCTCGTCCAGGGCCTGCCTGGCCGCACCGGTCTCGCCCCCCGCGCGGGCCTGCCGCTCGAGCCGCTCGGCGGCCTCGCGGGCGGCCGGAGCGTGCAGGGTGGCAAAGCCACCCTTGAGCCAGTGGGCGGTTTCCACCAGGTCTCCCGGCTCGTGAAGACGCGCGAGCATGGCCGGGGCCTGGCTCAGGAACACCTCGATGGTGGCCTGCAAGATATGCTCTTTGCCAAAGGCTCGCAGCGCGGCCTCTCGATCAAAGATCATCGGTCAGTCGACCAGACCCAGACGAACGCCGCGCAGGGCGACCTGCGTGCGATCGCTGACTCCCATCTTGCTCATGATCGATTGCAGGTGCTTTTTCACCGTCACCTCGGCCAGCGACAGATCCTGACCGATACTCCGGTTGGAGCGGCCCAGCGACACCAGACGCAGCACGTCGAGCTCGCGCGGGGTCAGCTCGACCAGGGGCGGAAGGCTGTCCTCCTCGGAGGGAGCCGGGCCCAGCGTGGCGGTAGCCCGGGCCAGGGCCCCGAAGGCCTTCTGGACCAGGCTGGTGGAGATCAAGGTGCCCCCACGGGCCGCCGAGCGCAAGGCGTCGGCGATCAGCTCGCGGCTGGAATCCTTGCTCAGATAGCCGCTGGCTCCCCAACGAAGAGCCTCGACGAGATACAGCTCGCTGTCGAGGACGGTGATCAACACCACCTGGACCTCAGGCCAGCTCTCCTTGATGCGGCGCGTCACCTCGAGCCCGTTCATGTCGGGCAGGCGGACGTCCATGAGCACCACGTCGGGGCGCAGAGTCTCGACCTGAGCCAGGGCCTCACGTCCCGATTCAGCCGCTCCCACCACCTCCAGGCCGTCCAACTCGGCGAGCATCCCTTTCAGTCCGTGCAAGATGACGGGGTGATCGTCCACGATGACAATGCGCAAGGGTCCGCGCTTCCCGGTCGACCCGGCAGGAACCTCCGGGGGCTCAGCCTCCAGCATACAAAAGTTGCTCAAGCCGTAGCAGCTCGCGCTCGGTGCGAGCGAGATCGCGCTTGACCTCGCGCTCGAGGGAGAGGTCGTCGCCGTGGCGGCGCAGCTCCTGGAACCTGACCCCGAGCTGTCGCTCGACTACGTGCAGCCTTTGAATCTGCTCCTCCAACTTGAAACACACAGGGCACCTCCTGGTCTTATGCTTCGAGCATGCCAGGGGACGGCGGCCGACGGCAGGGTCGCCTGTTGGCTGGTTCGCGGTACGGGAGTACTCCCTGCCCGGGTATGGCCCGGCCTACGAGACCGGCTTGCCTGCCCCCTATAGTGGGTGGAAAGGAGGACTGGAAATATGCCGCGCAATCTGGCAGCCCTGGTTGCCCTGGTGGGCATCGCGCTGGTCTACTGGCGCATCGGAGATGTCTTCGGGGTGATGGTGGTGCTTCTGGTGGCCGTCGTGGTCGGACACACTGCTGACGCGCTGGTTCCCGGAGAGAAGCTCGGCACCTGGTGGGCGGCCACCGCGGCCGGCCTGCTCGGGACCGTGGTGGGCACGCTCTTGATCGGATCCTTCGGGCCGATCCTGTACGGGGTGCCCCTGGTGCCCTCGCTGGTGGGGGCCATTCTGGTGGTCCTGCTGTTGGCCCTGTTTCAGCGAGGTCTGTAGGACTTCGAGGGAGAAAGCGCTTTTGTGAGCAAGATTCGTGTGTTCATCGCCGACGACCACCCGCTGGTACGCGCCGGAGTGCGGGCCACCCTGGCCGATCAGGCGGACATCGAGCTGGTGGGGGAAGCATCCGATGGTGACTCGCTTGTGCGAGACTGCCCCGCAGTCCGACCCGATCTGGTGGTGCTCGATCTCGGCATGCCCGGTCCCCCCCCCGAGGAGATCGTCGCCCGGCTCCGCCAGGATCTGCCTGAGCTGAATACCCTGGTCCTGACGGCTCACTCCGAGCGCGAGTGGATCCAGCGCGCGCTGCAGGCCCGCGTCTCGGGCTACCTGCTCAAGGAGGAGGTCGGTGAGGTGTTGCTGCAGGCCATCCGGGCCATCCACCTGGGAGCCGCCTGGTTCTCTCAGTCGGTGGCCCTGCAGATGATGCGACCGCCCGAGCCCGATCCGGCCGCCGACCTGACCGCGCGCGAGCGAGAAATCCTCGAGTGCATCGCCCGCGGCCTGGACAACCAGTCCATCGCCCGACAGCTGCACCTGGCCGAGCAAACGGTGCGCAACTACGCCAGCACCGTCTACGACAAGCTGGGAGTTCGCTCGCGGGTGGAAGCCGTGGTCTGGGCCCGCGAGCACGGGGTGGTCTGAAAGACGGCCAGTGCAGCGTCCGGTAAGTCCGCCGAGACTGCGGAGAGCCTCGTCTGGATGCAGTATCTCCACGCCCCCCCGCGAGTGCTGTATCTCACAAAGAAGGTGGGGACGAACTTTCAGAGCGCAGCAGTCCGTGCACCATCTCCAGGAGCTGGCTCTGATCGAAGCGATGCTTGGCCAGGTAGGCGTCGGCCCCGAGAGCCAGGCCTCGCTGGCGGTCCTCGGGTCGGACCAGCGAGGTGAGCAGGATGACCGGAAGCCCGTAAGCTCGCTTCACCTGCTGTAAGAGCTCCAGACCGCTCATCCGCGGCATCTGAACGTCCGACACCACCAGTTTGACGGGCTCTCGCTGCAAGACCTCCAGTGCCTCGAGCCCGTCTCTGGCCTCCAGCACCCGATAGCCCCGGGTTGTCAGCATACCGTGAGCCAGGGTGCGGGTGGTGAGCGAGTCATCCACCACCAGGATGGTGGGCGGAGCGTCCGCCCCCGGCTCCAGCCTGGCCGGGACCAGCTCGGGGGGAGAATCGAGCAACCAGGCCGGGTTGAGCACCAGGCAGGCATCCCCGCTCAGGCGGGTGAAGGCACCGAGCAGGTGTGGAGCTGGCGGAAACGGCAACTCCAGGGGGTGCACCACGACCTCCAGATGCTGAACCCAGTCATCCACCTGCAGGGCCAGACCCTCCAGCAACAACAGCTTGAGCGGCTCTCGGAGAGCCAGGGGGATCAGGCCCAGCCTGCGAGCCAGGCTCACCACCGGCACCTCCTGCTCGCCCTGCGACAGCAACAATCGCTCGCCCCACGGGCGCAGCTCGCTGGCCCGGGCGACCCGCAGCAGGCGGATGGCGCGTGAAGGGATGGCCAGAGTCTCCCCGGCGCAGGTCACCAGCAGCACGCTCTGGGCCGCCAGGGCGGTGGGCACGACCAGCTGCAGGCGGGCGCCCACGGTTGTAGCGAGAAACCCCACGCTGCCTCCCAACTGCTCCACTCTCTGGCGCACGGCCGGCAGCCCCATCCCTCGACCAGCCAGGGCGTCGGCCTGGCGAGCCGTGCTGAAGCCTGGCTCGAAGAGCTGCTCTGGATGAGCCCCCAGCCCGCGCCCGTCGTCCTCCACCACCACCACCAGCTGACGCGCCTGCGAGCGCAAAGCCAGTCGCAGTCGGCCAGCCGCGCTCTTGCCTGCGCGCACCCTTTCCTCGGGCTCTTCCAGACCGTGTCGGATGGCGTTGCGCATCAGGTGCAGCAGAGGCTCAACGAGTGCCTGCAAGAGGGGCGTCTCAACCAGGGTGTCCATGCCCTCCAGCACCAGATCGACCTTCTTTTGATCGCTGTCAGCCAGCTCGCGCACACTGCTGGCCAGCCAGCCCAGGAGGTCACCGGCCGGGGCCAGCAGGGCCTGCTGCGTTTGCTGGTGTACCTCCCGGGCGCGCTCGAGCAAGCTGCTCGAGAGCTCTTCGAATTGACTGCGCCAGGAAACCAGCTCGGGATTGCTGCGAGAAAGGGGGCTCAGCCGCTCGCCCAGGGCCTGCAGCTGAAGGGCCTGCGCCACCAGCCGGGTGGAGGACTCGAGCAAGCCGCGCAGCTCGTCGGCCGAGACCCGGGCCGCCGAACGCACCGGGGCCGCCGCGGCCGGAACCTCGGCCGAAGGCACCTGCTCACCGGCCAGGCGAGCCAGCCAGGGCAGATAGTCGGGCATGGCGCGCTTGCCCAGGAAGGCGGCCACCAGGTCCTCGAGCAGATCCACCACCGGGGTCAGGCTGGCGAGGCGGGTCGGGGGCTCATGCTGCAGAACCTCCTCCAACCGGTGACTCAACTGCTCGATCGGCTCCAGTCCGATGGCGCGGGCCGAGCCCTTGAGCGTGTGCAGGCTGGTCAGGCAGGCCGGGTCGACTTGCTCCTGGCGCAGAGCCTGGCGAACCCGCGCCAGGTGGTCGCGAGACTCCAGGCTGAAGGCCTCCAGCAACCTGCCTCTCAGCTCCTCTTTCAAGCCACCTCCAGCACCAGCCAGCCCTGCTCGGTGACCCCGCTGACCGACAGACCGGGGGGCAGCTCGACCCCCGGGGCGGGGGCCGTGGGGGCGGACCTGAATTCGAGCGAGATAGCCTCGCTGGCGGGCAGGGCCACCCTCCTGGAGCGCAGGAAGAGCAGCAGGTTGACCGGGCCGGTTCCCAGGCAAAGCACGGGTCGGTAGCCGTCGCGATAGGCAGTGAGCCCCAACAGCCAGGGCGGGGCCAGGGGCACCAGGGTGATGCGACCGGGGGCCACCGCCTCCAACTCGTCCAGGGCCAGCACGAACCTGTGTCCCCCGCTCTGGAAAACGAAGTGGGTGGGCAGCTCGGGGACGGCTTGTTGGCCTGGATGCCGCTCGGCCAGACGGCGAGCGCGCTCTTTGAGGACGGCATGCACCGGGTCGGTCACCAGCGCTCCTCGGCCCGGCGCTTCAGCTCGCCTCGTTGCTCGTCGTCGAGCAGCCGCCGGCCGGAAACCAGCGGCAAGCGCTGCGTGGGAGTCACCACGGTGGCCGCCAGGGCGGGGTGCGCAGGCGGCTCGGGAGGCTCGAGCTGCTCGCTGGACACCGCCAGCACCTCGCGGGCCCGCTCGATCGAAAGGGCTACCGGCTCGGAGCGCAGCACGATCAGGTGGGTGTACAGAGTGCGGCTATCCTCGACTCCCTGGCCCAGAATCCGGTCGGCCCGCAGCACCCCGACCGACTCGCCCTCCAGCCGAAAGAAGCCCTCCAGCCAGGGGGGCTCGTCGCCCCGGCGCGTCAGAAAAGGTCGCAGCAGGACCTCTCTCACTTCCCGCGCGGGGAGGGCCAGCAGCCGGCCACCGGTCTGGAACAAGAGCAGCTGCATGGCTAGCTCTGCGACTCGTGGCGCAGGCGATAGCGCTCCATGGTCGCCACCAGCGCCTGGCTCAACTCATGCAACTCCCGAGCCGAGGCCTCCAGCTTATGGGTGGATTCGGCCGTCTGGCCGCTGGCCTGACGAATGGAGCCCAGCGACAGATTGACCTGCTCAGAGGCCAGCCGTTGCTGGTCGGTAGCCGCCACGATCTGCTGGAACGCAAGCAGGCTCTCCTGGATGTTGGCCGCCAGCTTCTGGATGGTAGCGTTGACCTGGTCGGTGTAGATCGAGCCCGTCTCGCCGCGCTTGACGGCCTCTTCGGTCAGAAAGACCGAGGCCTGGATGCCTCGCTCGATGTCTCCAAGCAGCCCGCGCACCTGCACGGTGGCATCCTTGCTCTGCTCGGCCAGGCTCTTCATCTCGTTGGCCACCACGGCGAAGGTCTTGCCCTCGGTCGACGCTGCCGCCAGGATGGCGGCATTCAGGGCCAGCACGTTGGAGCGCTCGGAGAGGTCGTTGACCGTGCTCACGATGTCGCCGATGGCCTGGGTCTTCTCGTTGAGAGCCAGGATCTTGGAGGCCACCACGCGCACCTGCTCGAGGGTGGAAGCGGTGCTGCGGACGTTCTCCTCCACCGCCTGCAAACCCAGCTCGGAGGCTTTGGAGGTGGCCTCAGCCCGGGCCACCACCTCGCGGGCCAGGTCGGAGATGCGATTGGCGCTCTCGCCCAGGCTGGCCATGGTGGCCGACGTCTCCTGCACCGCCTGGGACTGCTGGGCCACGTAGCGGGCCTGATCGCCCGAGGCGGCCAGGATGGTGCGGGTGGCCGCCCCCAGCTTCTCGGCCGCGCCCCGATTCTGCACCGTGAGCTGTCGCAGGTTCTCGAGCATGTCGTTAAGCCGTCGGGTCAGCCCGCCCACCTCGTCCTCGGCTCGGATCGGCAGAGGCTGCAGGCTGAGGTCTCCCTTGCCGATCTTGTCGGCCAGCGCGGCGCAGTCGGCCAGGGGCTCGAGGCGGCGCGACAGGCGGGTGAGAATGATGCTGCCCACCCCCAGACAGAGCACCAGCCCCACTCCCAGCAGCCAGAGCAGGAAGATCTGAGCCTTTTCCATGCTGGCCCGGCGTTGCAGCAAGAGTCCCTGCTCGGTGCTCTCCATGCCCACCATCAGCTTCTGCACCGCGTCCATGGCCTCTTTCGGCTCACCCATGGAGACCAGCAGTTGCACGGCATCGCGCTGACCCTCGCGCTGCTGGCTCACCATGCGGGTGCTCAGGGCCAGGCGCTTCTGGATGGACTCGCCGAGCAGCGCGACCTTCTCGCGCTGCTCGGGGCTGTTGCCCACCTCCATCTCCAGCTCGACGAGAAGCTCCTGGGCCGCCTGCTTCTGGAAGTCGTAGTCTTCCAGATACTCCTCTCGGCCAGTCATCCAGAACGCATATTCCTGAGACTCGATGCTGCTCATGGCCTGGCGCAGCTCTTTGAGACGCAACTGAACCTGCATCGAGTGGGTGGTCCAGTCGGTGCTCTGCTGCAACTGGCTGACCACCACCAGGCATCCGAACACCAGGGCGCTGGTCAAGAGCAAGAGCAGGGTCACTCCCCAGGTGAGAAGATCCCGCAGGGAGGCCGTTCGTCGTTTTCTCACGGCTGGTACCTCTCGAGCAGGGCGGCTAGTTCTTCGGCCACCAGGGGCTTGGCCAGAAAGGCGTCCATGCCGGCCCCGCGACAACGCTCGCGATCAGACGGGAGCGCCTGGGCGGTCAGGGCCACGATTGGGCTGCGCCGGCGGCCCTGCTCGCTCTCGAGGGCCCGCAAGCGAGCGGTGGTTTCCACCCCGTCCATGCCGGGCAGGCGCAGATCCATGAAAACCAGGTCGAAGGGCTGCTCCTGGAAGCGGCCGATGGCCTCCGGGCCATCGCCGGCCAGCACCACCTCACAGCCGTGCTCCTCGAGCATCAGCCGCAGCACGATCTGGTTGATCTGGTTATCCTCCACGGCCAGGACACTCAAGCCCAGGGAAGCTGAGCGGGGGGTGGCCTCGGCCCGGTTGTCGGCCTGGAGGGCCCTGGCCAGACTGGCGCTGGTGAGAGGCCTGGGCCCGCTCACGTCCAGCACCCGTCCCACCAGCTCTCGCTCGGGCAGCCCATCCACCAGCCAGAGCTCGGGCGCGAGCTGCTCTCCTTCCTCCACCGAAGCCACCAGCACGGGCTGAAACCCCGCCTGGCGCGCCCCGGCCAGCAGCACCTCGCGCAGGTAGGGCCTGGCCAGCACGGCTGCCGTCCCGCGAGGCGCTGGCGGAAGCTCGGAGGCCGGCTCCACCACCTCGAGGGGCAGGCTCACGACCGCGCGGGTGCCCTGGCCCGGGGTGCTGGCCAGCTCGATGCTGCCCCCCATCAGCCCCAGCAGCCGCCGACAGATGGAAAGGCCAAGGCCGGTCCCTCCGGCCTGGGGCTCTGCCTGTCGAAAGGGCTCAAAAAGTCGGGGGATAAGCCTCGGATCGACGCCGCAGCCGGTATCCTCCACGCTGAGCCTCAGGTGGTCGCTCCACTCGGCCCGGATCGTGACGGCGCCCCGCTCGGTGTATTTGACCGCATTGGAGATCAGGTTGATCAGCACCTGGCGCAATCGGGCCCGATCACCGCGCACCCGCCGGGGCAGATTGGCAGCCAGCACGCCGACCAGGGCGACCTCCCCCATCCGGGCCACGAAGGGGGCCATGGACTCGGATACCAGCTCCTCCAGGCTGAGCTCTGCCTCGACCAGATCGAGCTTGCCGGCCTCGATCTTGGAGAAGTCCAGGATGTCATTGAGCAGCACCAGCAAATTCTCGGCGCTCTGGTGGATCAGCTCGGCGTACTCGCGCTGCTGGGGTGAGCTCTCGGGCAACTGGCGCAGGATGCGCGACAACCCCAGCACACCGTTCATCGGGGTGCGAATCTCGTGGCTGACGCCGGCCAGGAAGTCGCTTTTCGCCTGGCTGGCCTGGCGGGCCACCTCGGCCTCGCGAGCCAGGGTCTCCTCCAGGGAAGCGATGCGCTGGGCCACCTTGAGGTGGGCCTTCAGCTCGGAAAGGTCGTAGGATTTAGCCAGGAAGGCGTCGGCCCCGGCCTCCAGGGCCTCGAGCAGATCTTCACGCTCGGAGCGGGCGGTCAGAATGATGATGTGGAGGTAGGGGGCTCGCTCGAGCCTGCGCACCATGCGGCACAGCTCCAGCCCGTCGATGTCGGGCATGACCCAGTCGGTAATCATGAGTTGCAGCGCGGGATCGGTGCCAAGACAGGCCAGCGCCTCGATGGCCGAGGCGGCGGTGGCCACCTCGTGGCCCCAGCCGCGCAGGGTCTCCTCGAGCAAGATGCGACTCGAGCTCTCGTCATCCACGACCAGTATTCTCACAAGAGTACTATCCGCCACCGGGGACAAGCTTCCTTTTCCCTCAAGCCTGGCAACAAATGCCAGCCAGGGGAAGACGCGATGGGATGGAGCGCGGGCACCCTGAAGGATACTCCCGGCCAGCGTTCTCGAGTACGCCCCTTCCCAGTACGCGCGTTGGTGGCGGCCTGCCTCGCTCGAGCCTATGATGAAGCCAGCAACCCCGGGAGGACGAACCGATGCAAACCATCAAGAGGACCCTGAGTGGATTGATGCTGGCCTTGCTGACCTGGCTGCCGACCAGCGCCAGCGTAACCCCCGACGTCGCCGGCCTGCGGCCTTTCAGCCCGGAGGCCAACTTCATGTCCCAGGCAGGCTACCTGCGCTACCTGGTCTACGAGCAGCAGGGCGTCTGGCTGAGCCGAGGCGAGGCTGTCGCCCTGGTGGATATGCAGATCGAGGCCGCCTCTCGCTGACCCCGTCACGCATGACCTCGCCTGACGTGGCCTGGGCTTCGGCTCTTGTGCCGTGTCGAAGTCCGGAGTCGGACCTCAGCGGGTGGCGCATTCCAGCGCCACCCGCAACTGCTCGTCAGCAGGCCCGCCCAGCGACTCGGGCGGGGTCTGAGCAGGCAGGTCCGGGTCGAGCCCGCGTCCTTCGATGCTGCGTCCGGAGGGCGTGCGGTAGTGAGCCGTGGTCAGCTTGAAGGCCGACCCGTCCGGCAAGGCCAGGATCCGCTGCACGGCCCCCTTCCCGAAGCTTGTTTGCCCGACCAGCACGGCGCCAGCTCGCTCGCGCAGCGCGCCGGCAACCAGCTCCGCGGCGCTGGCCGAGTTTTCGTTGATCAACACCACCACCCGACCGGGAAAGCGAAGCCCCACCGGGGCAGCGCGCAGCTGCTCGACTCCAGCCCGACGGTGCACCGAGGCGATCTCCTGGCCGGGCTCGAGAAAGAGCGAGGCCAGACGGACGGCGGCGCTGACCTGTCCCCCGCCGTTGTTGCGCAGGTCGAGCACGCAGGCCTCGGCCCTCAGCTCGTCCAGCGCCCGGGCCACCGCGTCCGGGGTGGTGGTGGCGAAGGTGCCCACCTGGATGAAGGCCACGCGCCGGCCTCGCAGCTCGACGAGACGGGAAGAAACCAGATCCGAGTCGATCGCGCGGCACTCGACCCGGACCGCCAGCAGCGCGCCCTGCCGTCGCAGGCCCAGGCGAAGCGTGCTGCCGGGAGGCGCCTGCAGGCTCACGCGCACCTCGCTCTCGCTGAGGCCCTCGACGCTCTGAGCATCGATGCTGACGAGCTCGTCCCCTCCCCGCACGCCGGCGCGAGCTGCCGGCGTGTCCGGATGGGGCTGGCAGGCCAGCATCGCTCCCACCTCCCCCTGACGAAAGACGATCAGGCCGATCCCGGCGTGGCTCGATGCATAGGTGCGCTGCCGCAGGCCGGCGTAGGCCTCGGGCGAGAGCAAGGCCGCCCAGGGGTCATTCAGCCGGGTCAGCATGCCCTGGACGGCCAGGTGCTCCACCCTCTCCCAGGGCAATCTGTCGCCAGCCAGGGCTCGCAGGCGGGCTTCGAGCCCGCCCCCGGAGGGCTCGGGCCCGGCTCGGCCCACGGCCTGTCGAAGCTGGTCGAAAGCGCCCGCGACCAGACCCGAGTCGCTGACGTCAACCACAGCGTGCTGGTGGATCAGGGCCAGCAACTGGCGCATGCGTGCCGCCACGTCGGCTTCGGAAGCGGGGCGGGCCCAGACGGGCGTCGCCAGGAGCAAGATCAGGAGGAGAGAAACCAGACGCCTCATTGAAAAAGGAATTCCCCCCTCGGGGGGCCGCTCCTCTCGACCGGGCGGCGCAGCCCTACCGGCTGATCAGCTGCAGGTCCGGCAATCCTCGATAGTCCGCGGCGTTGTTCGATACCAGGGGGATGGAGAGGCTGAGCGCCGTGGCTGCCACCCAGGCGTCCGAGGAGAGGATCGGCAATCCCCGCAGTCTGGCGACGGTCATCGCCCCGCCCCACGAGCGGCACAATTCCAGGGTGGAGTGAACGACCACGAATGCCTCCAAGAACGCCTCCAACTGCGCGCGACGGCGCTTCCCCCAGGCTCTGACCTCGGCCCACTGCCACAGCCCCGCCACCGATTGGAAGCTGATCAGCAGATGATGGCCTCAAGCTCTGATCGGTAAGCCGCGGCCCTGGTATCGCTCTTGAAGACGAAACTGAGGACATCGGTATCTACGACCCGGGCCGAGGCGGTCACCGCAAGAGCTTGCCTTGCTCGTGCCGGATCGTCGACTCACGCTCGCGGCGGCGCGAAAGCCAGTAATCCTCGTCTTGCCGCCGCTCCTCATCGGTGAAATGGCCGGCACGCTGGACCAGCTCATGCCAGGCCACGGGCCGGGAGCTCTGCAGGATGCTGGTCAGCGCCGTCTCCGTCTCCTGGGCTTCCTCGAGCAGATCGCTTACGTGGAGATCACGGCCCGTGATGGCGCGAAGAGCGGACAGGACCCCGGAGAGGGTTTGTAGGTCGACCCGCTTCACCTGGTCAGACTTCAAAAGAGCATAAACGCTCGCCTGCGCCACCTCTCCCCGAAGCTGCCGCACGAGGCGAGCGGGTGGGACGCGCTCTTGCTCAAGAAGCTCCTTGAGCCTGACTCGAACTCTCACGCCCCCAGCATACCATCGCGTTCAGCTACCTGACCAGAATTTCAGATACAAGAACGGGAACCTTCTCATAGCGCCAGAAGACGCGCTCGATGAACGCGCCGCAGGCGCGGGCGTAGAAGCGGAAGGGCCCCACCCAGGGGATGGTGCAGCGCTCCAGGCCCTGGGCCTGGAAGTCTTGCAGGCAACGAGCGAGCAGCAGGCCGCCCAGGCCGGCGCCGCGGTGCTCGGGGCTGGTGCCCATGGGGCCGAACCAGCCCGTGCCGCGGTTGTTGGCGTCGTAGCCGGCAAAGCCGAGCAGCTCGGGGCCCGAGAAGGCAAGGTGAAGGCTGATGGGGCGGTTGCCAAGCATGACCTCCACCTCGGCCTGCCAGGGGGCAAAGTGCTGCTGCAAAAACTCCATGACCACCGGGCGGTCCTCGCCCGTGGCCCGGCGCACCTCGAAGCCCTCCGGGGTGGGGCGGGCGAAATCGCGCCCGGCCAGCTCGCAGCAAAGGTTGTAGCACTCGCCGAACTTGTGGTAGCCGTGCTTTTCGAAAAACAAGATGGCTTCGGTGTAGCGCACGTCCAGACCGGGCAAAAGGTAGTTGGGCACGCTCTCGATGGCCCGCAGCTTGCTGGCCTTGAGCGAGCGCTCGACGGCCTGCAAGAGCTCGGAGCCGATCCCCCGGCGGCGGTGCTCGGGATCAACGGCGATCAGCTTGATGGAGCCGCGCGGCACTCCGTGGCAGAAGCCGAGCAGTCCGCCCTCGTCCCACACCAGCGAGGTGCCCGGGTCTTCGTGCACCTTCTCGCGCAATAAGGGCGCGGTCATGGCGTCAAAGCGCAGGCTGCGCTGCAGCAGCTCGAGCAGGAGCGACTCGTCTTGCTCGCCGAGCGCTCGGATCACTTGTCCGAGAAGGTGGCGATGAACTCGCGGTCGCGCCAGGCCAGCCAGGCCACCCAGAAACTGGGCAGCGTGCAGATCAGGATGTAGAGGAAGAAGCCCTGAAAGCCCAGGGCCGTCTTGACGTAACCCGAGACCATCTGGGGCAGCATCAGGCTCAAGGCCATGAAGCCGGTGCAGATGGCGTAGTGGGACGTCTGGCGGTCGCCCCTGGAGAAGTACATCAAGTAGAGCATGTAGGCCGTGAATCCGAAACCGTAGCCAAACTGCTCGAGGAACAGGAAGGCGCTGATGAGCACCAGGTTGTCGGGCTGGGCCACCGCCAGGTAGAGAAAGGCGGCGTTGGGCACGTGCATGGTCACGATCAGGATCCAGAAGAGCCTTCTCAACCCGAAGCGAGCCACCAGAAAGCCCGCCAGGATACCGCCGCAGATGATGCCGAGCACCCCGTAGGTGCCGTAGGCGATGCCCACCTGCTCGGTGCTCAGGGCCAGGCCGCCCTTGGCGTGAGGGCCGGTCAGGAAGGGGGCCACCATGGCCAGGAGCTGAGCCTCGGCAAAGCGGAACAAGAGCATGAAGGCGATGGCCGTCTGGATCCCGCGCTTGGCAAAGAAGGTGCGGAAGCTCTCGAAGTAGCCGGCGAAGAAGTTCTCCTCGCGCACCGGCTGGTCCGAAGGGGGTCGGGGCAGCACCACCAGATGGTAGACGGCCACAGCCACGAAGGCGGCGGCCGGGATGCAGAGAACGGTGGACCAGCCCTGCAGCTTGCCCATCGAGAGGGTGAGCCGCCCGGCGGCGGCCACCATGAAGCCCTTGGCGCACAGCATGGCCAGTCGGTAGGCGGTGGCCCGCACGCCCGTGAACTCGGCCTGATCGCGCTCGCTCAGGCCGAGCATGTAGAAGCCGTCGGCGGCGATGTCGTGGGTGGCCGAGGTGAAGGCCATGACCCACAGCACGGCGGCGCTCAAGAAGAGCCAGTTGGGCAGATGCAGCGTGACCGCCAGGGCGAAGAAGCAGACCGCCAGCACCAGCTGCATGCTCACGATCCACCAGCGCTTGGTCTTGACCAGGTCGACCAGGGGGCTCCAGAGCGGCTTGAGCACCCAGGGCAGGTACATCGAGCCGGTGATCAGGCCGAGCTGGATGGCGTCAACGCCCAGGTCGTTATAGAGGAACTTGGCCGTGTCCGAGACCACCGCGTTGGGGATGCTCTCGGCGAAATACAGGGTGGGCACCCACAGCCAGGCTCGCTTCACCCGGCCCGGTTCCGCGCGGGGGGGAGGTCACCTGCCGGAAGGCGAGGGAAGGCTGACTCCATTCCCCGCCCGTCCGCCCGTGGTCAGCTTCCCCCAGCAGGCTCGTCGAGGACAGCCCGGTCGGGTGCGCTTGACGGAGGCATCGATCTCCTGGAGGTCTGCAGCCCTTCCGGGCGAGGATTCGAGCTTCAGCCCCGCCGCAATAGCCTGCGCAGCATCTCGAGGGTATCCTCCCGGCTCTGACCGGTGTTCTCGTTGTGGCGCTGCCAGAAGGCGCCCCACCAGCCGGCTGGCTCGTTCTTGTCGCCGCTGTGCTCGGTGGGCCTTCCCGTCTCGCCTCCGGTCACCAGCGAGCCGACGTAGTCGGCCTGGGAGTAAACCTTGTCAATCTGTTTGGCCAGAGCGCCCATGTCGTCGGCGGTGATCTTGCCGTCCGAGGTGGCCTGGTAGAACTGCACCGTGACGCGCACCGGGAAGCGCTCATCACGCTCGATGGCCAGGTTGTCCACCTCGGTGAAGGGGCCTTCGACCTCGCCGTGGCCGATCACGGCTTGCTCCATGCCGCGGTAGCGCATCCCCTTGGCGGTGGGGGCTGCGGCTTCGCAGCAGGAGTCCATCGGTTGCATCCGCACGGGGTTCTTTTGCTTGAGAGGCACCTGGATGAGCAACACCATGTTGAGCCCTTCCTGCTCGGCGAGTCGCACGGAGGGGTGAGAGGCTCCCTGGGAGGCCACGAAGTCGCTCTTGCGCTCGCCGGTCAGGCTGGCGCGCTGGCCGTTCTGGTTGAAGAACAGGCGCTGACCCCAGGTGGCACCGGCTTCGAAGCCGTCGCGCTTGTTGTCGATGACGGTCATGCTGGTGCCCTCGCGGGTCACCAGGATGCTGAGCACACCCGGGTCACCTGCATACGAGCTATAGTTGAACAAGACCGGGTTGAAGGTGCACTTGCCCTGCTCGGGGATAGGCAGGAAGCAGGCCTGGGCGCTCACCAGCACATGCGAGTCGCGGCTGGCCAGCATGCTGGCATGGTCACCCTTGAAGGTCTCGGGACGGGTCATGTAGGCCCGGGGATCGCCCAGAAACTGAGTCAGGGTAACCTTGCGCAGAGACTTCCCGCCTTCATTGCCGACCAGCAGGAAGAACCTGTCCGGGTCGATGTCGGCGGTCTTGTCGGAGAGGTTCGGGAAGCGAATGACGGGCAGGCAGGTCAACTGGCGCTGCCCTCGGGAGTTCTCGGTCTCGACCTGGAGCGTCATGTCGGAGATGTTGGGGCCGACGCTAGATCCTTTGTAGCGCCCCGTGTCTTCCCAGGTCACGTTGACCAGGTCGAGGCCGTACTTGCTGGCCAGTTGTCGCACGTTCGAGTCGCCCACCATGCTGGCGGTGCGCTGCACCGTTTCCAGATAGCGTGAGTCGGTCTCCTTGGCCGAGACGTTCGGGGCGCTGAGCAGCAGGGCAGTCAGGATGGCGGCGGCGATTTGCTTGTTCATTGGGACCTCCCGGCCTTCTTGCGAGATGTTCGTGAAGTCGCGGGGCCTGGGGGGGTTATTTCATCTCAACCGCGCGAAGGTCGATTCACAGGCTGGCAGCGGATCCAGGCGAAGCCCTCGGGGGCGGCCAGGTCGGCCAGCTTGAGCTGGAGTAGCCTCTTGACGCGGATGTGACTTCGCCCACACCCGAGCTGTAAGCGCGATTACGGTGCCAACCCGGCAGTTGGTCCTAGACTGTGGCTATGTTGAGCATCTTCCGACCCGAAGCCTTCCGGCCCCGCCAGGAGCAGGCCAGGCCCCAGCCCGAGCCGGCCCGCATCCCGGAGCCGCTGGTCCGAGCCACCTTCCAGGCCGGCGCGATGTTGCTGCGCTGGGGAGCCTCGACGCTGATCCAGCAGGTGGCCCGTCGCCAGAAGCTGGAGGGCCCGTTGCTGAAGCTGGCCCGGCAGCGCCTGGGCATTCTGAGCGTGGCCGACGCCGCCAGCGAGTTGAAGGCCAGTTGGAGCGATTGCGAGGCCGTCCTGGGCCGTCTGGCCAGACGCGGCGTCTGCTACCAGCACGAGCAGGCCTACATTTTCGAGCAGCACCTGCCGCGCCTGTGGTACTGCGACTACTGCGACGGGGTGCACAGCCAGGGACCGATCTGCTGGAACTGCGGTGCTGCGCTCGTGGAGCGCACCTGCCAGGTCCACTGAGCTCGGGTCAGGGAAGGGGAAGCTCGAGTCGAAAACGGGCGCCCTGGCCCGGCTGGCTGCGCGCCTCCACCCGTCCTCCCAGGCTGACTGCCAGCTGGTGCACGATGGCCAGGCCGAGGCCGGTTCCCCCCTCGCGGCGGCGTGCCCTGTCGGCTCTGTAGAAGCTCTCGAAGACGTGAGCGAGATCCTCTGGAGCGATTCCCGGCCCGCTATCGCTTACCTCCAGGCTGACGACCGCCCCCTCTCGGGCGCAGCGCAGGCCCACCGTGCCGTCAGCCGGCGTGTATTTGAGGGCGTTGTCGAGCAGGTTGCCGACCATCTGCTCGAGCTCCTCGGGGGCCACCGCCAGAGCCGGCAGCTCGTCGGGAAGCTCGACCGAAAGCCGGACCCTGGCCTGCTCGGCGGTGCGCGCGGCCCGCTCGGCCAGGGCGCGCAGAGTGGGCAGCGGATCGGTGGGTGGGGCCGGCCGGCGGTGCTGCAGGCGGGAGAGATCCAGCAGGTGATTGGCCAGGCGGCTCAGGCGATCGACTTCGCGGTCGATCTCCTTGAGGTAGGGGCGGGCCACGGCCGGATCCTCCAGCCCGCCCGTCAGGAGGGCCTCGCTGCGCAGCTTCAGGCTGGTCAGCGGGGTGCGCAGCTCGTGGCTGGCATCGGCGATGAAGCGGCGCTGGCGCTCCATGGCCAGGGAAATCTGCTCGAGCATGCGCCGAAAGGCCCGGCTCAAGGAAGCCAGCTCATCGCGCCCGCGCACCTCGATGGGCTGGTCGAGTCGGCCCTCGGCCGCGGCCAGAGCCGCCTGCTCCAGCTTGCGCAAAGGGCCTACCAGGCGGCCGATCAACCACAGGGCGGCCAGCACGGCCCCGACCAGGGCCACGGCGCAGGTGAGCAGGAGCCGGGAGGTGAGCTGGCGGCTCATCGTCCGCTCCGGGACGGCGGCCAGGCGGACATAGCCCAACAGGTGGTGACCGTCGTGGACCGGAGCGGCCACGTAGAGCAGGCCGTTGGCCTGGCGGTGGCCCCGCTCTCCCTGACGGGCGGATACCAGCTCGGCATCGCGGTCGGGGTCGCCCGCCCCGAGGCCGGTCAGAAGCTCGCCGCGGGGACCGAGCACGGCTACCGTCAGGCCGGTATCCGCCGCGTAGTTGCGGGCCCAGCTCTCGAGCCGGCCCCGGTCAAGACGGTCGCGGCCATGCTCCTCATCGTCATGGTCTTCCTCGTGGCGGTAGCCCGAGAGTGGATCCTCCAGCACCCGCGTGGCCATCAGCGCCTGCAGCTGCAGCTGACTCAGCTGTCCCTGGCGCTGGGATTGCTCGATAGCACCGGCCATCTGCCAGAACAAGAACCCCAGCGCCCCGGTAAACAGGCCCAGGAAGACCAACAAGATGCGCGAGCCAAGCGAATCAGCTGACCAGCTCATCGGGAGTCACCAATCGATATCCGGCGCCGCGCGAGGTCAAGAGCAGCCTGGGATGGGCCGCATCGCGCTCCAGCTTCTCGCGCAGCCAGCGGACGTGCACGTCGACGGTCCGAGGGTCGCCTACCCAGTCGGGTCCCCAAACCGTGTCCAGCAGGCACTCGCGCGAGCAGACCGCGCCCCGGGCCAGCACCAGCGCGCGCAGAAGCTCGAACTCGCGAAAGGAGAGCGCCACCGGCTCGCCCTCCCTGGTCACCGTGCGCCGGTCGAGATCCACCCGGAGCGCGTCCAGCTCCAGGGGCCCGGCGACCCGCCGGGTATCCAGGGCGACCCGGCGAAGGTTGGCGCGCACGCGGGCCAGCAGCTCGCGGAAGCTGAACGGCTTTACGATGTAGTCGTCCGCCCCCATCTCCAGGCCCAACACCCGGTCCATCTCCTCGCCTCGGGCAGTCATCATCAGCACGGGAACCGGGCTCTCGCGGCGCAGCTCGCGGCACACCTCCAGGCCGTCCAGGCCGGGCAGCATCAGATCGAGCAGCACCAGGTCGGGCGGCTCCTGGCGCGCCAGCTCCAGAGCCTGGCGTCCGTCGCCCGTGGACACCACCCGGTAGCCGTGGCGCTCGAGCTGGTAGCGCAGCGGCTCGGCGATGGCGGCGTCATCTTCCACCAGCAGGATGCACTCTTGTCCCATCGGCCCTTCCCTTCTGTCCCGGGCGGGCGGGCTCCCTCAGGAGGATGCGATAGAGGGTCAGCACCACCACCGACCCCACGGTCAAGAGGTAGAAACTGCGCATCACGGGCTGGCCGGACGAGCTCCCCAGCGCCAGGGCGTGCACGGCGGCCGCGCCAAAGGCCAGGAAGGCCGCGTAGTGCAGGCGTCGCCACCAACGGTTGCCCAGGCGCTTGCGCAGGGAGTGGCTGACCATCAGCAGCACGCAGAGCCAGAGCGCCAGCTGCCCCAGCGCCACCAGGGGACGCAGCTCGCTGACGGGCGCGAGCAGGTTGAGCAGGGAGAGGTCCAGGTGCTGATTGCCGGCCATGGCCAGGGCGTGGAAAAGAGTGAAGCCAATGGCCAGCTGACTGAGGAACTGGTGTGCCTCCATCAGGTGGGCCGGTCTGGCCAACTCCGAGCCCACCCGGGTGCTGAGCAGGAGGCCCCAGGCGGTGGAGCCCCAGAGCATCGTGTAGGCCACCAGCCCGGCCGAGCGGCTGAGCTGCCAGAGGGCCGTGGGGTCGCTCTGGAAGAGCGCCAGCAGCAGGGCCCCCAGCATCAGGGCGAATCCAATCAGGGCTCCGTAAACCGAGCTCATGAGGCGAGCAGCCATCCTTTCAGGCGGTTGCGGTCGAGGTGGGCGCGCCCCTCGCGTTGTCCCAGGACCAGGGACACCTTAGCAGCCACCTCGGCCTTGACCGCGGTCTCGGCCAGCACAACCGAGGTGTGAACGTCGGTTTCGGCCGGCCGCCCGGTGCGCGGATCGATCAGGTGGCGACCCCGCTTGCCCACGCTGCTGGTGGCTGCCGCCCGGTCGCGCAGGTCGAGGCGGAACAGGTCGCGCTCCGGGTGAAAGGGGTCCTGGACGGCAATCGGCCAGGCCAGGCCCAGGGCGCGCAGGTCTCCCCCGGCATCCACCAGCGCCGGCCCACAGCGCGAGAGGTCGCAGGCCACCCGGTCCACGGTCCAGCCCTTGGCGATGCCGCCCAGGTCGAGCCCGAGACCGGCGGGAAGCCGGACCGTGCCGTCGCCGAGCTGCACCCGGCGGTAGTCGGGCCTCTCGGCAAAGCTACCCGGAGAGGGGTAGCCGGCCCGGCCCATGGCTCCGAGCACCGTCGGGTCGAACACTCCCTCGGTGTGGCCGGCCTGCTCCAGAGCCAGCTGGACCAGCTCGAAAAGCAGTGGCGAAACCGGTTGAAAGCCCTGGCCCGCCCGGCGGTTGAGCTGGCTGAGCCCGGAGCGCGGGTCGAAGCGGCTCAGCTCGGCCTCACAGGCCTGGAAGGTGCGTCGGCCGGCCTCCAGAGCCAGCGGCGCTTCGGGCGCGCGCGACCAGAGCCAGAAGCCCACCTCGGTATCCATGCAGCGGAAGTGGAGCTCATGCATCATGACGCGCGCGTCCTGGTAACCGGCTCCTGGAAGCAGGGCCCCTGGTCGTCGACGAGGATCACTGTGCCGCTCGCCGGGGTCGGAGGTTGGGCCAGCGCCAGCAGCGTGAATCCAAGCGCGCCCCCCAGGATGAGGGATTTCCAGTTGTCCATCAGTCGTCGTCCTCGTCGTGGTCGTGGTGGTCGCGGTCCTCATCGCGATGCTCGTGGCGCTCGCGGTGCTCACGGTGCTCACGGCCTTGCGGCGCTGCCATGGCCTGGATGGACGCCCTCGCCGATGGAGAGGGCGCGGCGGCTGGCCAGCGGGCAAGCAGCAGGCTGCCGACAATCAGTGCGAGCAGCGCGCCCGCCAGGATGGACTTCTTGGAATCTTGCACCTCGTTTACCTGACCTTTCTTCCCCCGCTCTCAGCCTAACGCAGAGGCCCGCAGGGCAGGTAAAGAGCAAGGGAAGGAAATGTTAGGAGCAGGTTAAGGTTTTATGCTGGCGGCAATCCGAAGCAGGTAAGCCCGCCACAGCGCGAGCCACTTCGGAGCTCCAACAGCGCTAACCGCGCAGTGATTGGGCTGGCGATTGGGGGGTGCTCTGGACACCCGGGCAATCGACGCGCTACTATGAATCAGATAGACTCACTAAAGTGACTCGGAGGAATGCGTTGAAACAATTGACGGTGCGTGGCTTTGATCCAGAGCTGGAGCGCATCCTCCAGAAGCTGTCGGAGGAAGAGGGAATTTCCCTGAGCCAAGCCGCGCTGAGACTGATGCGCGAAGGCGCCGGCCTGCGATCGGGGCGGCGGCGCAGGCAAATCGGTACAAGCCTCGACCGGTTCGTCTCGACCATGAGTGAAGAGGAAGGTCGGGAGATCCTCGAAGCGACCGAGGCGTTCCAACAGATCGACCCGGACTTTTGGAAGTGAGGGTTCTGCTGGACACCAACGCGTACGTAGCTCTCAGGCAGGGGCACGAGCAAACCGTCCGAGAGGTGCGCGCCGCTCCAGAGCTACTCATCTCGACTGTGGTCGCGGGCGAGCTGCTCTTTGGTTTTCAAAACGGTTCTCGGCCCGAAGAAAACCGAAGGTCGTGGGAAGAGTTCCTGGAAGCGCCCGGGGTTCTGGTTCGGGATGTCACGCTGACGACAACGCCCCACTTCGCTTCCATTTCGACCCATCTGCGTCGCCAGGGCACTCCCATCCCCACCAACGACATCTGGATAGCGGCGCACTGCTTCGAGTTCAGCGCCAGGCTCCTCAGCTTCGATGCTCACTTCGCCCGGGTCGCCAACCTCGAATGGGTTCACCTGAAGACCTGAGTTGCGTCAGGTGCTGGCCGGAACGGGGCGGCCCTCAAACACGTCGCCCGGGGCGAAAGGGTTGCCCTGCTGGTAGGCCCAGGCTTCCATCCAGCCCTTGCCGGGGGGCTTGAGCTGGCGGATCAGCACGGCTCCCTGGCCGCAGGCCACCACCGGGCCCTGGCCCTTCTCCACCCCCAGCACGCTGCCCGGAGAGCCGTTGCCGTCGGTCACGGTGGCCCGGCCCAGCTTGAGCTGGTTGGACTTGAAGGCGGTGGTGGCGCCCGGCTCGTGGGCCAGGGCGCGCACGAAGTTGCTCACCTGGCTGGCCGGGCGGGTCCAGTCCACCCAGAGGTCTTCTTTCTTGAGCACTTTGGAGTAGTTGGCCCCCTCGGCGGGCTGGGGGATGCGGGGAGCGGTGCCGCTGGCCAGGGCCATCAGGGTCTCGGAGAGAACCTCGGCGCCCAGCGAGGCCATCCGTGCGGAGAGCTGCTCGCCCGTCTCCTCGTCGCCGATCTCGGTGCGCCGGCACAAGATCAGGTCGCCCGTGTCGTAGCCCTCGTCCATGAAAAAGGTCCACACACCAGTCTCGTGATCGCCGGCCATGAGGGAGGCCTGGATGGGGATCGCCCCCCGGTGGCGCGGGAGCAGGGAGGGGTGGACATTGATGCAGCCGTGCCGAGGCAGCTCCAGGATGCTCGTGGGGATGAGCTTGGCGTAGGCCACCACCACGATGACTTCGGGCTCAAAGGCCCGAAGCTCGGCCAGCACCGCCTCGTCGCGCAGCTTGAGGGGCTGCAGCACCGGGATGCCCAACTCCAGAGCGCGGGCTTTGACGGGCGGAGGGGTGACCTTGTTGCCCCGGCCGCGGGGCTTGTCGGGCTGGCTGTAGACGGCCTTCAGCTCGCACTGGCGGGCCACCACCTCCAGGCTGGGCAGGGCGAACTCGGGCGTGCCCATAAAGACTACCTTCACGCCTCGACTTCCTCCTCTTCCTCCTCTTCCTCCTCTTCCTCCTCCTCCTGGCCCTGACGGGTGCCATCGCGGATGCCGCTGGCGATGTCGGTGAAGAGTCGGCCGTCGAGGTGATCGACCTCGTGCTGGAAGACCCGTGCCAGTAAGCCCTCGGCGGGGATGCGCACCTTGCGGCCCTGCTCGTCCACGCCCCGGGCCACGAGTTTGGCGGCCCGCTTCACCTCGCCCTGGACGCCGGGGATGCTCAGGCAGCCCTCGGCGCCAATCTCCTCACCCTCCATCTCGTCGAGCTTGGGGTTGATGAGGCAGATGGGGCCGTCGCCGATGTCCACCACGATGACCCGCTTGGAGATGCCCACCTGGGGCGCCGCCAGGCCGATCCCGCGAGCTTCGTACATAGTTTCGATCATGTCCTCGAGCAGGCGCAGCATGATCATATCGATGCGTTCCACGGGGCGGGCCTTCTGACGAAGGACCGCCTCGGGAACGAATCGGATCGGGAGCACCGCCACGAAACTAGTATCCGGGCGGGTTGGTGCGGGTGGCCGTGGGCCTGGGCGTCGGCGTGCGCGGGGTGAAGGTAGGCGTAGGGCTGTCAGGCTGGGCCGTCGGCTGGGCTCCACCGGGACTGGCCGCGCCCGGGCTGGGGCTGGTGTCGTCGGGGGGAACTTCGTGCTCCACCATCACCTTGGGCTGGACCTGGATCTTCTGGTAGTTGTACCAGATGGGCGGGTCGGGCGTGAAGCTGAACGACTGGCCGGGCTTCAGGGTTCCCACCGGCTTTTTCCACTCCATCACGGTCTGGCCGGCCAGGTTGAGCAGGCGCAGGTTCAGCGTCACCTTGCTCAAGGCCTTGTCCTTGGAGGTGTTCTGAATGGTGCAGCTGGTGCGCACCTCGCCCACGAAGGTGGCCCCGGGGGTGGTGCTGTCGGAGAAGTCGAGCTTGGTGACCTTGATGGGCGACTTCTTATTGGTGCCATCGGTCTGGATCATCTGACCGGGCTGCTGAGCCTGGACGTTCCAGGCGGCCAACAGCATCCAGCAGGCGGCCAGCATTATCGCACCCGTACGGATTAGATTCTTTTTCATACAGAGAGCCTCTCTAGTCTGTTGAGCTTAAAGCAGGTCCTGGGGATCGGGATCGACGCTCCACTGCAAGTCGGAGCGCGGATTGTTCGCTTTCTGGTCGAAGTAGGTTCTCGCCCCTTGAACGAGTTCCTGCACTTTTGCGGTTCGCCCCAACAGGTGCCAGCGCCAGCGCCCGCGCACTTTTTCAAGTGGACAGGGGGCCGGCCCCAGCAGCTCGGCCTGGGGCACCCGAGCGGACAGAATTCTGGCTACATCCAGCGCTTCATGCTCCACCTCCTCGGCTTGAGTACCGCTCACCACCAGGCGCACCAGCCGGCAGAAGGGCGGATAGCCCACCTGACGACGAAGCTCCAGCTCGCGGGCGTAAAAACCGGCGTAATCGTGTTGCGCCGCCGACTGCAAACAGGGGTTCTCGGGGTCCAACGTCTGCACCAGCACGTGGCCCTCGAGCTGGCCGCGCCCGGCCCGGCCGGCCACCTGGGTGAGCAGCTGGAAGGTGCGCTCGGAGGCGCGGAAGTCGGGCAGGTTGAGCCCTCCGTCGGCATTGATCACCCCCACCAGGGTGACATCGGGGAAATCGAGGCCCTTGGCCACCATCTGGGTGCCCAACAGAACGCGGGCCTCCTTGCGGGCAAAACGGCCCAGGATTTCGGCGTGGCCGCCAGCGCGCGAGGTGGTGTCGCGATCGAGGCGGGCCACCTCCACCCCGGGCAGGGCGGTGGCCAGCTCCGACTCCAGGCGCTCGGTGCCACCCCCACGGTAGCTCAGCTCGGGCGAGGAGCAGGCCTGGCACAGCTCGGGCGGAGCGGTGGTGTGGCCGCAGTAATGGCAGCGCAGGTGGCGGGCCTGCTTGTGGAAGGTGAGCGAGATGCTGCAGTGAGGGCACTTGTGCACATGGCCGCACAGACCGCACTGGAGGTAGTTGGAGAAACCGCGTCGGTTGAGCATCAGCACCACCTGCTCGTCTCGGGCCAGAGTCTCGCGCATGCGCGCCACCAGCGGCTGGGAAAGAAGCTGGCGGGGCCTTCGGCGCATGTCCACCAGCTCCACCGGGGGAGGCCTGCGCCCGGTGACCCGGGCGGATAGCTCCACCAGCTTGTAGTAGCCGGTCTGGGCCAGATAAAAGCTCTCCAGGCTGGGCGTGGCGCTGCCCAGCACCACGGCCGCGCCCGTCTGGGCTGCTCTCATCACGGCCACCTGGCGGGCGTGGTAGCGCGGAGTTTGATCCTGCTTGTAAGAGTGGTCATGCTCTTCGTCCAGGATGAAGAGGGCCGGGTCTTCCAGGGGGGCAAACACGGCCGAGCGCGTGCCCAGGGCCACCGAGAGCTCGCCCCGGCGAAGTCGCCACCACTGCTCGCGGCGCTCGGCCGCGGTCAGGCCCGAGTGCAGCACCCCCACCGTGTCGCCCAGGCGACCGCGATAGCGCTCCACCGCCTGGGGGGTGAGGGCCACCTCGGGCACCATCACGATGGCCTGGCGGCCGGACTCGAGCGCCGCCTCCACAGCGTGCAGGTAGACCTCGGTCTTGCCACTGCCGGTGACGCCGTAGAGCAAGACCTTCTCGCCGGGGCGAATGGCCTTGAGGGCTTCACGCTGCTCCTCGAGCAGAGAGGGCGCGGGGTAGTGGATGCCGTCGGGCAGGGTACGCCGGCGCGGACCGCGCGGCTTGCCCGGACGCTGCACCTGGGCCAGCACGGGGGCGGGCACGGCCGCGAACAGGGTATCGCGCCAGGTGGCCCCGTAGAAGGACACCATCCACTCCACCAACTTGAGGGTCTGGCGACCGAAGAAGGGATCGGCCTCGAGCAATCGGAGGATGTCCTTGACCCGGCTCTCGTCGCAGCCGGGCTCGGCGGTGAGCTCGAGCACCACCCCGGTCAGGGCCTGCTCGCGAAAGGGCACCTCCACCAGGCTGCCGGCCGACACCTGGCCGGCCAGGCTGGCCGGTACCCGGTAGGTAAAAGGGCGGTCGAGGCTGCGGGTGGCTTTGTCGACGATGACGCTGGCGAAGCGGGCCGTCGTCAGTCGCCGCCCCCGTCGACCAGGAACGCCTGCTGGAAGGACTGGGCTTTGAGCGCGTCCACGGCGGTCAGGGCCTCCTGACGGTTGGCGAAGGGACCGATCTGCACCTTGTAGACCGAGGCTCCCTCCTCCACGGCCGCCAGGATGGTAGCCACGTGGCCCTTCTCGCGCAGCTTGGCCACCAGCTCCTCGGCATTCTTGCGCTGGCCGAAGACGCCCAGCTGGATGCGCCAGCGGGCCTCGGGCTCGTCGGGTGACGGGCTGGCACTGGGAGTGGCGGTGGGACTTGCGCTCGGACTTGCGCTCGGACTCGCGCTCGGACTGGCGGTCAGGTCGACCCCCAGCATCTCCTGAGCCCGTTCGAGCAGTTCGGTGGCCGAGCGGGCCGGGTTGACCAGCCGGTCGATGCGGTAGACGACCTTGCGGGGCACCTTCTTCTCCAGCCTGACAATGCCCACGAAGACCAGATCCTCCACCAGGATGTTCAGCTTCTGCTCGCAGTACGCGCGCTCTTTCTTCTTGTTGAAGTGGTAGCTGAAGACGGGGGGACGCTTGTCGGCCGGCCAGGTGCGCAACTGACGGCGCACCTCCTCGATCAGCACGCCCTCCTGGCGCATCATCTCGGCGTTCTCCTCGGTGCCCACGATCAGAATGGCCAGCTCGTCGGGTGTGGAGGCCTCCTGGGCTTGCAAGGTGGCCAGAGCCAACATCGAAATGGCGACCATCAGCGCCAGTTGCAGGGTTCTTAGCACGCGGAGTCCTCCCACTGCCTTGCAAACAAGGCGCCGACAGGTTCTTGGACCGGGATGAAAATCCTTCGTCATGGTGCATCCGGGGGATGAAACCGGGCAGGGTGGAGAAAGTTGCGCTCGAGGCTTGTCGGGTTTCGGCAACCGGGAGCGGAACGCACGGGGAGATCTGGTTTCTTCTCAGGTTAGACTCCGGCCAACTGCCGGAGGATGGCTACCGTCAGCCTCCGCCGCACGCGCTGCTGCCTGCGCTGCCGCTGAAGCTAGCCTTTCCGGCGGGGGGCCGAGAGACGGGGGTCTGGACCATCAGGTGGTGGGGCGGGATGGCCGGACCGGGGCCGAAGCTGGCCTGAACGGCGCGTCTCTGGGCGTTGCTCGTGACCTGGGACGGTGGCGGTCCGGCCGAGAGGAAGACCACCTGGTCCCCCTTCTGGACGGAGCAGGCGCTCAACAGTCGGAGCATGCAGGCCTGAGAGAGCTCCATCCTCCCCCTGCGGATGGACACGAGGTCGTAAAGCTTGAGGGGACGGGCGTCGGAGCGAGCGACGCAATACTGGCATTGAACCGGATCGAGCACCAGGCCGAC